>Ga0307499_10000066_pt1 | contig 35380 bp, 28 predicted proteins | sample 13_S_MG_FD_201363 | JGI IMG/M metagenome (GOLD analysis project Ga0307499, IMG submission 201363) | Soil microbial communities from Populus trichocarpa stands in riparian zone in the Pacific Northwest, United States - 13_S | ecosystem: Environmental > Terrestrial > Soil > Riparian zone > Trees... | reverse complement strand
CCGGCGGCGGTCGCGCCCACCGCCGGGGCCCGGGAGCTGGGGGATCTGGTGACCGCGGTCCGGGCGGCGGTGCTGCTCACCGCTGGCGAGGTGCGGCCGGCGCTGGCGGTGGCCACCGAGGTGCTGCGCCGCCCCGGTGCGGGCGCGCCGGCCTGTGTGCCGGCCGCGGTCACCGCGACCGCCGCGCTGGCCGTCGCCGGCCGCCCGGCCGACCCGGACACCGCCGGCTGGCTGGCGGCTGCGTCCACAGTGGACGGTGCGGCGTGGTTCCCGCCGGGCAGCATGCTGCCGGTCCGGTACCTGACCGACCGGCTGGAGGGCCGGCTGGACGAGTCCGTGGCCCGCTCCGAGCGCGGCTACCGGGCCGCGGTGGCCCGCGGCGACCACTGGTCGGCGGTGGCCTGGGCGGCCACCCTCGGTCGGGTCGAGCTGGACCGTGGCCGGGCCCGGGACGGCCGCCGCTGGTTGCGCGAGGCGGCCCTGCTGGCCGAGGAACCGCGGCACGCCAGCGTGCTGCCGGCCTGCCTGGCCTGGCTGGCCGAGGCGGAGGCGCTGCTCGGCGACGTCGCGGCGGCGGCCGCCGCGGTGGACCGGGCCGGGGCGCTGCGGACGCCGAGCACCGCACTGTCCGACCTCGAGGTCACCCTGGCCCAGGGCTGGGTGGCGGCGGCCGCCGGTGACCTGCCGGCGGCCCGGGCGGTGGCCCGCGGCGCGGCCGCCGCGGCCGAGCGGCGGGGCTCGCTGACCGTCGCGGTCTGGGGGCTGCACACGGCCGCCCGGTTCGGCGGTGCCAGCACGGTGGTGGCCGGGCTGCGCCGGCTGGCCGGCGCCGTTGCCGGCCCGCTGGCCGCCGCCTGCGTGGCCCATGCCGCCGCGTTGGCCGGGCACGATGGCCCGGGGCTGGACGAGGCGGCCGCCGCGTTCGGCGCGGCCGGCGCCCGGCTGCTGGCGGCGGAGGCGGCGGCCGGGGCGGCCACCGTGCACTCGGCCCGCGGCCGGCGCAGCCGCTGCCTGTCCGCCAGCGCCCAGGCGCGGTCCTTTCTGGACAGCTGTGGCGGCGTGAGCAGCCCGGCGCTGGTCGGGCTGAAGGCGTTCGGGCTCACCCAGCGGGAGCGCGAGGTGGCACTGCTGGCCGCGCAGGGCCTGCCCAGCCGGGCGATCGCCAGCCAGTTGGCGGTCTCGGTCCGCACCGTGGACAACCACCTGCAGGTCGCGTACGCCAAGCTCGGTATCACCGGCCGGCGCGCCCTCCCGCGCGCTCTCGGCGCCGAGGGCTGACCGGTGCGCCCGACCCCGCACCCCAACCCGGCCCGGTTCGGCCCGGCCGGGCGGCGGGCGGCTGAGCAGTGCGCGGGCGCGGCCTGCGGGGGAAGTGGCGGGCGCCTAGGTAATCCGGTGGGCATGGCAGCCCGGGGCGGGCGCGGCCTACTCAGGTCCTACCCGGAGGCCGCAGCTAGCGTCGGAATCGGGACGGCGACCGCGCTCCAGGCGGCGCCGCCGGCGTCCGGGATCGCGGCGGATCGCGACCCGCGGACTCCTTCGAGCTGGTCTGCGCCGGCGAGATCATCAGGGAGTAAGCCATGACAGCAGCGGGAACCCAGGTCGCCGTCGACCGGCCCCAGCTCGGAACGCGAATCGGAACCCGGATCGGAGCACCCCCGGTGGCCGGCCAGCCGGGCGGAAGCGAGATCGACCCGGACGGGCTGGCCCGGTTCTGCGAGCTCGCGTTCACCTCGTTCAGCCGGTCCGACCAGCGCCGCTGGGGCGAGACATATGTCAAGGGCCTGCTCACCGTGCCCGGCCGCAAGACCATCCAGAAGATCTCCGAGCTGGTCGGCTGCCCGTCCGCGGACCAGTCGCTGCAGCAGTTCGTGAACCAGAGCCCGTGGGACTGGGGCCCGGTCCGGTTCATGGTCGCGCAGCTGCTGTCGACGTCGCTGCCGGTGGAGGCGTGGATCGCCGACGAGGTGGCGTTCCCGAAGAACGGCTGCAACTCCGTCGGCGTCACCAGCCAGTACGTGCCGAGTGTCGGCCGGACGTTGAACTGCCAGGTCGCGCTCGCGCTGACGATGGCCGGCGAGCGGCTCAGCTGCCCGGTGAACTGGCGGCTGATGCTGCCGCGCTGCTGGGACACCGACCCGGACCGCCGGCGCAAGGCGCATGTCCCGCCGGCCGAGCGGCACCGCCCGGCCTGGCAGCACATGCTGGACCTGATCGACGAGGCCGCGCTCGGCTGGGGGCTGACCCCGCCGCCGATCGTGGCCGACCGCCGGCACGACCCGGCCGTCGAGCCGCTGCTGCGCAGCCTGGAGGACCGCGGCGCGCGGTACGTGGTCAAGGTCGCCGACGACATGCCGTGCGGCACGGTGGCCGCCCGCCCCGGCCGGGTGATCCGGGCCGGCGAGCTGGTCCGGCACTCGATCCAGCAACGGGTCACGCTGGCCGCTGGTCCGGGCGCCATCGACCGGCCGTTCGGCTCGCAGTTCATCGCGGTCCCGGTACCCGGCCCCGGTGGGCTGGGTCCGGCCGGGCTGGGTCCGGCCGGGCTCGGTCCGGGCGGCCCCGGCCCGGGCGGGCTCGGTCCGGGCGGGCCGGGCCCGGGAGGCGCCGCCGGCCCGGGACGACCGCCGGCCCTGGACGGCCCGGGCCGGCCGGCCCGCCGGGCCCGCCGGATCGTCGCGCAGCGGCAGTGGGGCCGCCGGCAGCCGTTCGCGCTCTGGGTCACCAACCTGAGCCCGGGCCGGCTGCCGGAGGTGGCCCGGCTGGTCCGGCTGCACGAGCTGGCCCGCGGCGACCTGGCCGAGCTGGAACAGGGCGCCGGCCTGCAGCACTTCGAGGGCCGCTCGTTCCGTGGCTGGCACCACCACGTCACGCTCGCCTCGGTCGCGCACGCCTACCGCATGCTCAGCACCGACCGGCCGGACACCCGCCGCCCACTGCACGCGGTCGCCCGCTGAGCCCGCCCCGCCCGCCCCGCCCGCCGGCCGACGGGTCAGAGCATCCGCAGCGCGCCGCCGTCGATCGGCACGGTCACGCCGGTCACATAGGACGCGGCGGGGGAGAGCAGGAACGCGGCGACCTGGCCGAACTCGGCCGGCTGGCCGTACCGGCGGAGCGGGATCGTGCTCTCGCTGCGCTGCCGGGCCGCGTCCGCGTCGCCGCTGAGCGAGTCGAGGTGGACGGTGCGGTCGGTGGCGATCCGGCCGGGCATCAGACCGAACACCCGGATGCCGCGCGGGCCGAGCTCGTCGGCGAGGCTCTTGGCGACGCCGGCGAGCCCGGGGCGCAGCCCGTTGGAGATCGCCAGCCCCGGGATCGGCGAGCGTACCGACGAGGACAGCACCAGCCCGATCGCCCCGCCGTCCGGCCCGATCGCGCCGGCCACCAGCCGGGACAGCCGCAGCGCGCCGAGGAACACCGACTCGAACGCGGCCCGCCAGTCGTCCTCGCTGGTCTCCAGCGCGGTGCCGGCCGGCGGGCCGCCGACGCTGACCAGCGCCCCGTCCAACCCGTCGTACGCGGTATGCGCGGCCTCGACCAGCCGCCGCGCGCTGGCCGCCTCACCCAGGTCGGCCTCGACCCCGACCGCGTGCGCCGGGCCGCCCAGCTCCTGCGCGGCCCGCTCGACCGCGGCCGCGTCCCGGGCGCCGAGCACCACCCGCGCGCCGTCGGCGACCAGCGCCGCCGCGGTGGCCCGGCCCAGCCCGCGCGACCCGCCGCTGACCACGTACACCCGCCCTGCCAGCCCTAGATCCATGCACCGGATCCTGTCAGCCGCCGCCGACCCCGGCCCGCCGGGTCGGCCCGGCCCGCCGGGTCAGCCGGCCAGCCCGGCCGGGTTGACCGATTGAGATCGGCCCCGCCGGATCCGGCCCGCCGGGTCGGCCCGGCCCACAGACAGCAGCGCGCCCGGCCGCCGCCACGGCCGAGCGCGCTGCCGGCCCTCGCGGGCCGGTCCTGTCGGGTCAGGTCATGCCGCCGGCCGGAGCAGGCCGACCAGGCCGTGCGTCTCCTCGCCCGGACCGGCGCTGAACCAGACCGCGTCGGTGCCGCCGGTGTTGGCGGTGCCGCGCAGCAGGTCCCAGAGGCCCGGGATCACGATGACGTGACCACCGGCGTCCCGCAGCTGACCCTTGAACCGGCCGTTGGTGCGGTCGAAGACGTTCACCCGGCCGTCGCCGAAGTTACCGACCAGCAGGTCACCGGCGAACGCGCCGAAGCTGTCCGGCGCGATCTCGAAGCCCCACGGCGAGTTCAGCGTGCCGTGGCTGGCCAACCGGCGCTCCAGCTGCCCGAACCGGTTGAACACGTCCACGAAGCCCAGGCCGCGGCCGGGCTGGTTGCGCCCGGTGGCCGTGTCCACCTTGGCATAGGCGACGTAGGCGTGTCCGTCCAGGAAGTCCACGTTGAACGGGGCGTAGCCGCGCGGCAGGCGCGGGTCGGTGAATGCCGGCGCCGGCAGGTTGCTGCGCTGGAACAGGCTGTTGAACACGTCGATCCGGCCGTTCCGGAAGTCGGACGCGAGCAGGAACGAGCCGAACTCGTTGCTGCCGATGGCCAGGCCGGTGTAGACCGCGCCGTCGACGTGGCTGACCGAGATCGCCGTGGTGGGTGCCGCGGCCGGGTTCCAGGCGAGCAGGTCACCGCTGAGCGTGCTGAACAGGAACCGGGCCGGCCCGGACCCGCTCGGCCCGGTCACCACGAACTGGGTGCCGCCGTTGAAGGCCTGCCCGGTCGGGCCGCCGGCGGTGGTGACGACCAGTGGGTTGATCGTCGGCGGCGCGCCACCGGCGCCACCGGCGTACAGGGTGGCACTGCTGGTGCCGTTGTTCGCCACCCAGAGTGGACTGGTCGGGCTGTGGGCCAGGCCCCAGGCGTTGACCAGGTGCGGGTCGACCACCGGCGCCGCGCCGGCGACATCTGCGACCAGGTTGACCGCGGCGAACGTGGGGGATGCCAGCTGGTGGTCGCCGGCTGCGGCGACCCCCGGCGTCGCGGCCAGCGGTACGGCAAGCACGGCGGCCACGATCGTGGCCCGGGCCCGCGTCGACGACAGGCTGTGGACGAGGTTCATGTACTACGTCCTCCCCAACGTTTGTCAGACGGCGCCGGGACAGCACCGTCCCGGACGCGGTACGGAGGGAGTAACGGACCGGTTCAACTCGGTAACCAACAGATTTCCGCGATCAGTGCCATTGCAGACCAGTGAGGCAGGAAACGCCCAGGTAGTGACGGTGTAGGTCAAATAGTCATGGTAAAAATTTGGGGTGAATTTTCATGACGGCGTCGAGCCATCGCCCGCGTCGCCCGGACCGTCGGGGACGAAGCCCTCGGCGGCGAGCAGCCGGGTGATCCGGCGCCGGCCGAGCCGCAGCCGTGACTTGACCGTCCCCTCCGGTACGCCGAGCCGGGCGGCGATCTCCCGGGCGGTCAACCCGCCGGCGTACGCCAGCAGCACCGCGGTCCGCTGCGCCTCCGGCAGCGCCCCCACCGCCGCCCGGACACTGCTGGCCAGCGCGGCCCGCACCGCTGCCTCGGCCGGGTCCGGCGCCGGCTCCGGCTCGGCGGTGGACCGCCGTCGCTGCCGGGCGGACCGCCGCACCGCGTCGATCGCCCGCCGCCGGGCCAGCATCGCCAGCCAGGCGCGCAGCGTCCCGGCGGTCGGGTCGTAGCTCGCCGGCCGTCGCCAGACCTGCACGAACACGTCCTGGACCACGTCCTCGGCCGCCGCCGAATCGCGCACCAGGCGCAGCGCCACCGCGTACACCAGCGGGCCGTACTGCGCGTACAGCTCGGTCAGCGCAGCCTCCTCTCCGGCCAGCAGGCCCGCGTGCAGACGTCGTTCCACCTCCCGGGCAGCCGGGCTCTCCCCCATCGCGCGGTTCCCCCCTCGGTCGCACCGCGATGTCCGACGGGGTATTCGCCCGTTCCGGCGAACTGGATGTCTTAGGTCATCGATCAGGCGTCTGGCGGCGAATACATCGTGATGCCGGCCAACCAGGTCGGTACGCCCCACTCGCGCCTGATCCGGGCCAGGAGCTGCCATGCGCCACAGATCCCCGACCCGCCGCGCAGCCGCGGTCCTCGCCGCGGCCGCGGCCGTGCTGCTCGCCACGCTCGCCACGCTGCCCGCCCCCGCTGCCGGGGCCGCCGGCTCCGCGCGGCCGGGGCGCCCGGTGCCGGCCGGCGAGTCTCCCGACCCGACGTCCGCCGGTCCCACCTCTGGTGGGCCGACGTCTGCCGTCCCCACGTCCGGTGGGCCGACGTCCGGCGGGCCGACATCTGCCGTTCCCACATCCGGCGGGCCGACGTCGACGGTCCCGGTGCCGACGGACCCGGTGCCGACGGACCCGGTGCCGACGTCAACGGACCCGGTGCCGACCGGGCCGGCGCCGACGGATCCAGCGACCACCGCCCCGACCGCGCCCCCGACCGGCCCGACCGGCCCGGTGCCGACCGGCCCGGTGCCGACGACCGGGCCGACGGGTCCGGTGCCGACGGGTCCGTTGGTGCCGTGCGAACCGCCGCCGTTGCCCACCCGGCCCGCCCCGTCCGATACCGCGGACCAGTTGGAGCGGGTCGGGCACCGGATCCTGGATCTGGTCGACGCGAACGGCTACCCCGGCTTCACCGGGGTGAGCGCCGACATCGACGGCGCCCGGCTGCTGCTGTGCTGGGTGCGGTCCGAGCCGGTGCTGCCGGCGGAGATCCAGGCGATCGTGGCCGGTCCGGGCGAGCCGGTCAGCGTCGTCCGGCAGTACGGCGACTACTCCCGCGCCGACCTGAACGCCCGGGTGGCCACGCTGCTCGGCAACCCGGGCCTGGCCGCCCAGATCGGCGGCGACATCCACACGGTGACCGTTCCGGAGGAGGGCACCGGCCTGATCGCCGGCGTGCAGCCGACCGGCGGGCTGGCACCGGGCGCGGAGGCGACCCTGTCCGCGGCGGCCGGGGTGCCGGTGCGGATCACGGTCGGCCCGGCGCCGGAGCCGACCACCCGGCGGCTGGACTTCTCACCCTGGTACGCCGGGGCCCGGCTGACCGACAACATCGCGGCGTGCACGTCCGGGTTCGGGCTGATCGGCCCCGGCAACACGCAATGGCTGCTGACCGCGTACCACTGCTTCGCTCCGGCCGCCCCGGTGTTCACCGGGTCGGTGGCCGCCGGCGGCGCGCGGATCGGCCTGGTCGGGCTGACGATTCCGGCCCGGGACTCCGAGGTCGTGGACATCACCAACGGGGTGGCCGGATCGCACACCTTCACCGGCGGGGTGGCCGACCGGACCGAGGGCGACCTGCGGGTGGCCGGGGCCGCCGCGAACATCGCCGGACTGCTCGTCTGCAACTCCGGCTCGGTCTCCGGCGAGCTCTGCGGGGTGGTGATCCGGCGGGTCAACGTCAACTACCTGATCGCGGTCCGGGGCGCGCTGGTCGGCGTGCTGAACGGGGTCTGGGCGACCGGCCTGCAGGCCGGTCAGATCGTCAGCGCGTTCGGCAACAGCGGCGGGCCGATCATCCGCCGCACCCGGCCCGGCCCGGTGCAGGCGATGGGCACGGTCAGCGCCGCGTCGGCCAAGATTCCATGCATGATCTACGACGCCCGGCAGTGCTCGTTCGACGTCTACTACGCGGACATCCGGCTGCTGCTGCGCGGGTACGGGGCCCGGCTGGCGTGAGCTGGTGGGGCCGGTCGCGGCGGCGGCCGGCCCCACCCACGACGCTCAGCGCAGTGAGCGGAGCACGTACGGCATGATCCCGCCGTGCCGGTAGTAGTCGGCCTCGCCCGGGGTGTCGATCCGGACCACCGCGTCGAACTCGATCTCGTCCGCCCGTACGTGCACGGTGCGCGGCGTGGTGCCCTCGTTGAGCTCGGTCACGCCGGTGATCGTGATCGTCTCGTGCCCGGTCAGCCCGAACGAGTCGGCGCTCTTGCCGTCCGGGAACTGCAGCGGCAGCACGCCCATGCCGATCAGGTTCGAACGGTGGATCCGCTCGTACGACTCGGCCAGCACCACCCGGACGCCGAGCAGCGCGGTGCCCTTGGCCGCCCAGTCGCGCGACGAGCCGGAGCCGTACTCCTTGCCGGCCAGCACCACCAGCGGGACGCCGGCGGCCGCGTACGCCTGCGCGGCGTCGTAGATCGTGGTCTGCTCGCCGGTCAGCAGGTTGCGGGTGAAGCCGCCCTCGACGCCGGGCACCAGTTGGTTGCGCAGCCGGATGTTGGCGAACGTGCCGCGGATCATCACCTCGTGATTGCCCCGCCGCGAGCCGTAGGAGTTGAAGTCGCGCTTGTCCACCCCGTGCTCGGTGAGGTACCGGCCGGCGGGGGAGTCGGCCTTGATCGAGCCGGCCGGCGAGATGTGGTCGGTGGTGACCGAGTCGCCGAGCCGGGCCAGCACCCGGGCGCCGGTGATGTCGGTGACCGGCGCGGGTTCGGCCGGCATCCCGTCGAAGTATGGCGGCTTGCGCACGTAGGTGGAGTCGGCGTCCCAGGCGAACGTGTCGCCGGCCGGGGTGGGCAGCGACTGCCAGCGCTCGTCCCCGCTGAACACGTCGGCGTAGTCCCGGGTGAACATGGCCGACTGGACCGCGGTCGCCACCACGTCGGCGACCTCGTGCGAGGACGGCCAGATGTCGCGCAGGTAGACCGGCTCGCCGTCGCTGCCGGTGCCCAGCGGCTCCCGGGTGAGGTCCAGGTCCATCGTGCCGGCCAGCGCGTACGCGACCACCAGCGGCGGCGAGGCGAGGTAGTTCATCTTCACGTCCGGGTTGATCCGGCCCTCGAAGTTCCGGTTCCCGGACAGCACCGAGACCACGGCCAGGTCGGCCTCGTTCACCGCGGCGCTCACCGCGTCCGGCAGCGGCCCGGAGTTGCCGATGCAGGTGGTGCAGCCGTAGCCGACCAGGTGGAAGCCGAGCTTCTCCAGGTACGGGATGAGGCCGGCGCGCTCGTAGTAGTCCATGACCACCTTGGAGCCGGGCGCCAGCGTGGTCTTCACCCAGGGCTGCCGGTTCAGCCCGCGCTCGACGGCCTTCTTGGCCAGCAGCGCGGCCGCCACCATCACCGACGGGTTGGACGTGTTCGTGCAGGACGTGATCGCGGCGATCACCACCGCGCCGTGGTCGATCTCGGCCTTGGTGCCGTCCTCCAGTTCGATCGGGGTGGGCGCGCTGGCCCGGCTGCCGGTACCGGCGCCGAGCGGCTGCAGCTGCGGCGCGTTCCCGCCGCCGTTGCCGCCGTCGATCGCCGGCGAGTCGCTGGCCGGGAACGACTCCTTGCTGGCCTCATCCACTGTGGACAGCACACTGTCCACAGTGGAGGAACTGACGTAGTCGCCGAGCGCGGACCGGAACGAGACCTTCGCGTCGGCCAGGGCCACCCGGTCCTGCGGGCGCTTCGGCCCGGCCAGCGACGGGACCACTGTGGACAGATCCAGTTCCAGCGTCTCGGAGAAGGCCGGACTGGTCGCCGCGTCGTGCCAGAGGCCCTGCTCCTTGGCGTACGCCTCGACCAGGCTGACCTGCGCGGCCGACCGGCCGGTGAACTCCAGGTACCGCAGCGTCTCCGCGTCGATCGGGAAGATCGCGCAGGTGGAGCCGTACTCCGGGCTCATGTTGCCGATGGTGGCCCGGTTGGCCAGCGGCACCGCGGCCACACCCGGGCCGTAGAACTCGACGAACTTCCCGACCACGCCGTGCCGGCGCAGCATCTGGGTGATCGTGAGCACCAGGTCGGTGGCGGTGGCGCCCTCGGGCAGCTCGCCGGCCAGCCGGAACCCGACCACCTTCGGGATCAGCATGGACACCGGCTGGCCGAGCATCGCGGCCTCCGCCTCGATGCCGCCGACGCCCCAGCCGAGCACGCCCAGCCCGTTCACCATCGTGGTGTGCGAGTCGGTGCCGACCAGCGTGTCCGGGTAGGCCTGGCCGCCGCGGGTGAACACGACCTGGGCGAGGTACTCGATGTTCACCTGGTGCACGATGCCGGTGCCCGGCGGCACCACCTGGAACTCGCGGAAGGCGGTCTGCCCCCAGCGCAGGAACTGGTACCGCTCCTGGTTGCGGCCGTACTCGAAGTCGACGTTGCGGGCGAACGCGTCCGCCCGGCCGAACACGTCCGCGATCACCGAGTGGTCGATCACCAGCTGGGCCGGCGCCAGCGGGTTGATCTTCGCCGGGTCGCCGCCGAGGTCGCGCATCGCCTCCCGCATGGTGGCCAGGTCGACCACCGCGGGCACGCCGGTGAAGTCCTGCATGACCACCCGGGCCGGGGTGAACTGGATCTCCCGGCTCGGTTCGGCGCCCGGATCCCAGCCGGCCAGCGCGCGGACGTCGTCGGCGGTGATGTTCGCCCCGTCCTCGGCCCGGATCAGGTTCTCCAGCAGCACTTTGAGGCTGAACGGCAATCGGTCGGCGCCGTCCACCGCGGACAGCCGGAAGATCTCGTACGACGCGTCGCCGACCGCTAGCGAACCGCGGGCACCGAAGCTGTCTGCGCTGGTCACGCCGCTCCTCCTCGGTAGATGTGGGCCGGTCTGGCCGACCCTCCCCATCCTCCTCCACCACCCGGGCGCGGCCACCCGCAGGTCGGCCGGGCCGGCCGGATTCGTCCCGGTCCGGACCCGGACGGATCGGCGGTGGCGGTTCGCGGCCCGGCTGCATACCTTCGGGTACGTGACCGTGCCAGCCCGCCGACCTCGGCTCCGCTCCCCGGGCGGCGCTGCGATGCTCACCGCGGAGGCCGGCGCATGACGGTGCCGGCCCGCCGGCCTCCTCCGCTCCGCTCCGCGGCGCCTCAGCCGGCACCTGCGATGCTCACCGCGCAGGCCGGCTCATGACGGTGCCGGTGGACGACGTGCCGGCGGTGGCCGGCTGGCTGCGCGCCGCGACCGCGGTGACCGTGCTGACCGGGGCCGGGATCTCCACCGACAGCGGCATCCCGGACTTCCGCGGCCCGCAGGGGGTGTGGACCCGCAACCCGGCCGCGCAGCGGATGTCCGACATCAGGGCGTACCTGGCCGATCCGGAGGTGCGCCGGCTGGCCTGGCGGAGCCGGCAGGACAGCCCCGCCTGGGCGGCCCGACCGAACGCCGGGCACCGGGCGCTGGTGGCGCTGGAACACTCCGGGCGGTTGCGCGCGCTGGTCACCCAGAACATCGACGAACTGCACCAGCGGGCCGGCTCCGACCCGGCCCGGGTGCTGGAGCTGCACGGCACCATGTTCACCGCGGTCTGCCTGGGCTGCGACGACCGCGGCCCGATGGCGGACGTGCTGGCCCGGGTCGCCGCCGGTGCGGACGACCCGCCCTGCCTGCACTGCGGTGGGGTGCTGAAGTCGGCCACGATCTCGTTCGGGCAGTCGCTGGATCCGGCCGTGCTGACCGCGGCCGGCGAGGCGGCCGCGGCCAGCGACCTGTTCCTGGCCGTGGGCAGCTCGCTCACCGTGCACCCGGCCGCCGGGCTGGTCGAGGTGGCCGCCGCGGCCGGCGCCCGGGTGGTGATCGTGAACGCCGAGCCCACCCGGTACGACCGGCTGGCCGCCGCGGTGCTCCGCGGGCCGATCAGCCAGGTGCTGCCGGCCCTGGTCAGCGACCTGCCCCCGCTGCCTGCCTAGCCCCGCGGCCTGGCCTGCTGGCTGGCACCGCTGGCTGGCCGACGGGCCCCCGGTGCGGGGAGTTCCGGGCCGGTCGGTGCCGGTGTGACCGGTGTTGCGGCACTCGATTCTAGTTACTCCTGGTTACCCCTGGCGTTCGTGTGACTACTGATGGCAATGTAGCCGGCTGACTCGCCAGGGGGAGGTGGCCGTTGCGCGCAACCGGGGTTGGGGTCCGCGCCGTCGTGGTCGGGGTGCTGTGCGGGCTCGTCGTCGGGCTGCCGCCGGCCGGGCTGGCGCCCCGGGTCGCGCAGGCCGGCGGGATCGCGCCGGCCAGCGGCCTGGCGCAGGCCAGGCCGCGCAACCCGAGCCCCGCCGAGATCACCGCGGCGCAGCGGGACCGGGCCCGCAAGTCCGCCGCGGTGGGCCGGCTGACCGGTCTGGTGGCCAGGGCGGACGGCGACATGCGGCGGGCCACCGACGCGGCCGAGCTGGCCGTCGAGCGGTACAACAAGGCGGTCGTCGACCTGGCCGCGGCGACCCGGCGGGCGACGGCCGCGCGGGCGGCCGCGGACCGGGCCGAGCGGCAGGTGGTCGCGGCCCGGGCGGCGGTGTCCCAGTTCGCCCGCGGCAGCTACATCCAGGGCAGCACACTCGGTTCGGCCGCGGCGCTGGTGGACGCGGCCGGCCCGGCCGACCTGCTCGCCCGCGCGGCACTGCTGCGCTACATCAGCGGTCGCAAGCTGGACGCGGTCGGCGAACTGGACCGGGCCAAGGTCCGCCAGGCCAACGCCGACTCGCTGGCCCGGCAGGCGCTCGGCGCGCAGCGGGCCGCCACCGGGCGGGCCACCCTGGCCAAGGCCGCGGCGGCCCGCGAGGTCGCCACCGCACACGCCCGGCTGGCCACCCTGCAGAAGCAGCGGGCCACCCTGAACCGGGAGCTGACCGCGGCCCGGGTCCGGCTCACCGGGCTGCTCGCGGAGAAGAAGCGGTACCAGGCCTGGCAGCGGGCGCGGGCGATCGCGGCGGCCAAGGAGCGGGAGCGGCTGCGCCGGCTGCGGGCCGCGGCCGCGCGGCGGCACGGCACGTCCGGCTGGACCGGCGGCGGCGGCGCCTGGACCGCCGCCAAGGGGCAGTGGGTGGCCGACGCCGCGCTGCGCTGGCTGGGCACCCCGTACGCCTGGGGCGGCGGCGACTACTCCGGGCCGACGCTCGGCGTGAACGGCCCGGGTGCCGGCTGGAACGACGGCGCGGTGGTCGGCTTCGACTGCTCCGGGCTGGCCCTGTGGGCGTGGGCGCAGGTCGGTATCTACCTGCCGCACTACAGCGGGTACCAGTACCAGTCCGGGCGGCACATCCCGGCCGGCAAGCTGCGCCCCGGCGACCTGGTGTTCTGGGCGTACGACTCGGCCGACCCGGGCACGATCCACCACGTGGCCATCTATCTGGGCGGCGGGCGGGTCGTGCAGGCGCCGCAGAGTGGCGACGTGGTGCGCATCTCGGCCATCTGGTTCGACGGGTACCTTGGCGCGGCGCGCCCCGGAAGCTGATCTCCGCGGTCCGCGGCTGCGTGGCGTCCAAGACGTTTCGGCCGCATCCACGGCGGATTCGAGTCGCGCCAGGCGACGTCTGGTGAGCCCACCTAGGCTAGCCGGCGTGTCCCACACGCCGCGTAGCTACCTGCCGGTTGTCGGTTCCCCGGGCCGGATGGTGGACCGGTACGGCCGGGTCGCCACCGACCTGCGGGTGTCGCTGACCGACCGCTGCTCGCTCCGGTGCGCCTACTGCATGCCGCCCGAGGGGTTGCCCTGGCTGCCGCGCGAGCAGCTGCTCAGCGACGACGAGATCGTCCGGCTGGTGCGGGTCGCGGTGGGGCTGGGGGTGCGCTCGATCCGGCTGACCGGTGGTGAGCCGCTGCTGCGGCCCGGGGTTCCGGCGCTGGTCGCCCGGCTGGCGGCGCTGCGCCCCCGGCCGGCGCTCTCGCTGACCACGAACGGCCTGCTGCTGGAGCGGGACGCGGCCGCGCTGGCCGCTGCCGGCCTGGACCGGGTCAACGTCTCCCTCGACACGCTCGACCCGGACCGGTTCCGCCAGATCACCTTCCGGAACCGGCACGCGGACGTGCTCACCGGCCTGGCCGCCGCGCGCGCCGCCGGCCTCACCCCCGTCAAGATCAACTCGGTGCTGCTGCGCGGGGTGAACGACGACGAGGCCGCCAGCCTGCTGCGGTGGGCGCTGGAGCAGGGCTACGCGCTGCGCTTCATCGAGCAGATGCCGTTGGACGCGCAGCACGGCTGGGACCGCAACAAGATGATCACCGCCGACGAGGTGCTGACCGCGCTGCAGAAGGACTACCGGCTCTCGCCGCTGCCGGGCCGCGGCAGCACCCCGGCCGAGACCTGGTTCGTGCAGGACGGCCCGGCCCGCTCCGGCTGGCGCCTGGACCCACCCACGGTCGGCATCATCGGCAGCGTCACCCGTCCGTTCTGCGCCGCCTGCGACCGGGTCCGGTTGACCGCCGACGGCCAACTGCGCAACTGCCTGTTCGCCACGACGGAGTCCGACCTGCGCACCCCGCTCCGCGCCGGCGCCACCGACGAGGCCCTGGCCACCCAGTTCCAAGCCGCCGTGGCCCCGAAACTCCCCGGCCACGGCATCGACAACCCCGACTTCCTCCAACCCGCAAGACCCATGTCCGCCATCGGCGGCTAGTTCCCCCGCTGCGCCCCAGGAGCCTCGGGCCGGGGCCGCCGGCAGCCGGCGAAGCCGACAGCCCACACCCGCGAGAAAAGCCCCCCATTCGCCGTCATACGTCCACACCCGACCCGTCAACAAGAATGACAAGCCCCCAAAGCCCCCCGCACCGGATCAAGAGGCAACCAGAAGCGCCGACGCGAAGCGAGAAACGCACCGGATCCAAACACGATGCGAAGCGAGCCCGCAGGGGAAAGGTGACCGTCCGACCGATGCGAAGCGAGGAACGCGGCGGAAAGGTGGACGTTTAGTCGCCGCACCGCGGGGGCTCCGGGGGGCTCGGCCCCCCGGGCAGACATCCTCTCTGTTCCCCACCAGCGAAGGCCAACGGCCGAGCAGGCGGGAGCGGACAGAGAGGCGTCGGGCGGCCACGGGGGGAGCCGCCCGACGCGAAACGAACGGTACACCCCAACCAAGCGCGAGTGTTAGAACGTCCTTGAAGATCACCCGAACGGCCCCAACGTCGTATGCCGTCTGACCGCTCTCCGGGCGGTTGGGCGGATCTCACCGTCGCCTCACGCCCGATGTTGTTGGGTGATGTCGACTGCGGTGGGGCCGGGTGTGCTCGGCCGCGAGGGAGGCGGACGAGCGGGCATGGTCAGCGAGACAACGGGATCGATGCCGGGCGGTGGGTCGCCGGGGCCGGGTGTGACGACGCCGGCCCGGGACGCGGGCACGCTGGAGCGGGCGCTGTTCGAGGTGAAGCGCGTCATCGTCGGGCAGGACCGGATGGTCGAGCGGATGCTGGTCTGTTTGCTCGCCCGCGGCCACTGCCTGCTGGAGGGTGTGCCAGGGGTCGCGAAGACGCTCGCGGTGGAGACGCTGGCGGCGGTGGCCGGTGGCACGTTCTCCCGGTTGCAGTTCACGCCTGACCTGGTGCCGGCGGACATCGTCGGGACGCGGATCTACCGGGCCGGGTCGGAACGGTTCGACACGGAGCTCGGCCCGGTGTTCGCGAACTTCGTGCTGACGGATGAGATCAACCGGGCGCCGGCGAAGGTGCAGTCGGCGTTGCTCGAGGTGATGGCCGAGCAGCAGGTGTCGATCGGCGGCACGACGTACCCGATGCCGTCGCCGTTCCTGGTGCTGGCCACGCAGAACCCGATCGAGTCGGAGGGCGTGTACCCGCTGCCGGAGGCGCAGCGGGACCGGTTCCTGATGAAGGTGATCGTGGACTACCCGACCGGCGAGGAGGAGCGCGAGATCGTGTACCGGATGGGCGTTGAGCCGCCGGTGCCCGAGCAGGTGCTGTCCCCGCCGGATCTGCTCCGCCTGCAGCGGGCGGCGAGCCGGGTGTTCGTGCATCACGCGCTGGTCGACTACGTGGTGCGGGTGGTGTTGTCGACCCGGACGCCGGCCGATCACGGGATGGCGGACGTGGCGGGCTGGGTGGCGTACGGGGCGAGCCCGCGGGCGAGCCTGGGGATGATCGCGGCGTCCCGGGGGCTGGCGCTGATGCGTGGGCGTGACTACGTGCTGCCGCAGGACGTGCTGGATATCGCGCCGGACGTGCTGCGGCACCGGCTGGTGCTCTCGTACGACGCGCTGGCGGACGGGGTGCCGGCCGATCACGTGGTGCGCCGGGTGTTGCAGACGGTGCCGCTGCCGCAGGTGACGCCGCGGCAGCGGGCGGGGACGGGGCCGACCGGGCAGTCCGGTGGCGGCTACGCGCCGCAGGCGTACCAGCCGGGCGGCTACGCCGGTGGTCCGCCACCGGCGGATCCGGATTCGCGGGAACGCAGCGCGTGATCCGGACCGCCTGCGGCGTGCGTGAGGAGGCGGCAGGGTGACCGGGCCGGGCGGGTCCGGCGGGCTGGGTGGGGCGCCGCCGGCGCTGAAGGGGCTGGATGCGGCGGCGGCGACGGCGGTGCTGCGCAAGCTGGAGCTGACCGTGCGGCGCCGGCTGGACGGGTTGCTGCAGGGCAATCACCTGGGGCTGGTGCCGGGGCCGGGCAGCGAGGCCGGCGAGTCGCGGCTGTACCACCCGGGGGACGACGTCCGGCGGATGGACTGGCCGGTGACGGCGCGGACGCAGAGCCCGCACGTGCGGCAGACGATCGCGGACCGGGAGTTGGAGACCTGGGTCGTGGTGGACCTGTCGCCGAGTCTGGACTTCGGCACGGCCCGGTGCGAGAAGCGGGACATGGCGGTGGCGGCGGTGGCCGCGGTGGCGCACCTGACCAGCCGCGGCGGGAACCGGATCGGCGCGCTGGTGACGACCGGCGAGGAGGTGTTCCGGCTGCCGGCGCAGTCCGGCCGGGCGCACGTCACGTCGATGCTGAAGCGGATCGTGGAGACGCCGCGGTCGACCCGGGGGCGCCGCGGCGACCTGGCCGACGCGCTGGAGGCGCTGCGCCGCCCGCCGCGCCGGCGCGGTTTCGCCGTGGTGGTGTCGGATTTCCTCGGCGAGCAGTCCTGGGAGCGGTCGCTGCGGGCCCTGGCGGTGCGGCACGACATGCTCGCGGTGGAGGTGCTGGACCCGGTGGAGCTGGCGCTGCCGTCGGTGGGCCTGCTCACCCTGGTCGACCCGGAGTCGGGGAAGTTGCTGGAGGTACAGACCGGCAAGCGGGCGCTGCGGGAGAAGTACGCGGCGGCGGCCGGGCAGCAGCGGGCGGACATCGCGGCGGGCATCCGCCGGGCCGGCGCCGGCCACCTGCAGTTGCGGACGGACCGGGACTGGTTGCTGGAGATCGTGCGGTACGTGGTCGCCCGGCGGCGGGGGGCATCCGGTGGGGCCCTGCGATGAGGGGGACACGGCAGTGAACTGGGCGGCAGTGAAGAGGACCCTGCGGTGAAGACTTTCCTTTCCCCGGCCTGGCTGTGGCTGCTGCTGGCGGTGGCCGGCCTGTTCGTGGTGTACCTGCTGCTGCAGTTGCGGCGGAAGGCGTACGCGGCCCGGTTCGCGAACCTGGAGCTGCTGGGCAGCATCGCGCCGCGCCGCCCGGGCTGGCGCCGGCATCTGGCGTTCGCGCTGCTGCTGTTCGCGCTGGCCTCGCTGACGGTGGCGATGGCCCGGCCGACGAAGGACGTCCGGGTGCCGCGGGACCGGGCCACCGTGATGATGGCGATCGACGTGTCGCTGTCCATGGAGGCGACGGACGTGGAGCCGAACCGGCTGGTGGCCGCGCAGCGGGCGGCGAAGGAGTTCGTCGACCTGCTGCCGCCGCGGATCAACCTGGGCATGGTGAGCTTCTCCGGCTCGGCCAGCGTGGCGGTGTCGCCGACGACGGACCGGGCCGCGGTGAAGCGGGCGATCGACAACCTGCAGCTGTCCGAGCGGACCGCGATCGGCGAGGCGATCTTCTCCTGCCTGGACGCGATCAAGACGTTCCAGACCCAGCTGGCCGGGCAGGACGGCGGCGGCCCACCGCCGCCGGCCCGGGTCGTGCTGATGTCGGACGGCAGCAACACCTGGGGCCGCACGCCGGAGCAGGGCGTGTCGGCGGCCAAGGAGGCGAACGTGCCGGTGTCGACGATCGCGTTCGGCACCGACGACGGGTACATCGAGCTGGAGGGCGAGAAGGTCGCCGTCCCGGTGAACCACGAGCAGTTGGAGGGCATCGCGGACGCGTCCGGTGGCAGCTACCACTCGGCGGCCAGCGCGAGCGAGCTGTCCGACGTCTACCGCGACATCGGCAGCCAGATCGGCTACACCACCGAGCGGCACGAGGTGACGACCTGGCTGGTCGGCACCGGGCTGCTGGCCGCGTTCGCCGCGTCCGGGCTGGCCCTGTTCTGGACCAACCGACTGCTGTAGCCCGGGGTCACGGCCGGGCCGGGCAGCGGGTCGGGAAGGTGGCGTGTGCGGCCGGGTCGGGGTCGGTGAACCGGCAGCCGAACGCCGGGGCGGCGACGGCGCGCGGGTCGGTGATCGGGTCGCCGGCCGGGCGGTGCCCGTGCCGGACCCAGTCGACCAGGTCGCCGAACGCGGTGCCGAGCTCGGTGGGGGTGAACTCGCAGTGGCTCAGGCCGCGGATGGCCCGGCTGACGAACAGCCCGGACTGGCCGTGCGCGGCGACCCGGCGGGCGTAGTCCTGCTCCATCGAGATGGGTACCAGCAGGTCGCCGACGCCGTGCAGGCTGAGCACCGGGATGCGCGGGTCGCCGGCGACGCCGGGCAGGCCGGACAGGTCCGGCGACGGCGCGGCGGTCGGCGCGACCCGCAGCACGGCCGCGTTCAGCGCCCGCTCGGCCGGTCGCAGCGGCCCGCGGGTGCCGGCGAACCGGTAGACGGTGCGGTCATTGCCGGCCACGTTCCCGCTGGCGAACGGCGCGCCGCCGAGGACGAACCGGCTGCCGCCGGTCACCCCCGGGTAGAGGCTGAACGGCAGCGGCAGGCCGGTCAGCGGGGCGAAGTTCGCGCTGGTCCAGAACCGGATGGCGGCCGGGAAGCCGGGCCGTACCCCGCCGGTGCGATCCTCCACAGTGGACGCCCATTGCCGGCCGAGCGGGGTCAGCGTCACCCCGGCCGGGTCGCCGGCGTTGAAGCCGGTACCGAGCCGGGGCAGCGCGGCCCGCATCGCGGCGACGAACCGCGGGGCGTACGCCGCGCCGCCGGCCGGGTCGAGCGGGTAGCGCAGCGCGGTGCCGGTGAGCGCGGCGGCGGTCGCGGTGGCGTCCAGGTAGTAGTCGAAGAACCGGGCGTCGGCGAGCACCCCGCACAGCGGCAGCGCGCCGGCGTAGTCGCGGTACTTCTCGATGCTGACCGCGACCACGTGCCCGCCCATCGACGCGCCGGTCAGGTACACCGCCCGCGGCGGCCGCATGGTGCCGGCGAACACCCCGATCAGCGCGTGCGTGTCGGTCACGCCGTGGCCGATGTCGTACCCGTTGCGCTGGTAGCTGGACGTGGCCCAGGCGAACCCGTGCCGCACCGCGTAGTCGCGCAGCGGCGGGTCGCTCACCCAGACCGTGCTGCCCTCGCCCAGGTACCCGCGGGCGTACAGGATCAGGTCGCCGTTCCAGCGCAGCGGCACCTCGATCCGGTACGCCGCGCCGGCCCGGATCCCGGTGTGCACCCGCGAGATCGGCCGGCCGGCGGCATCGGTCAGCGGCTCGAACCGCGCGCCGGTGTAGCCGGCGCCGTCGAATTCGCACCGCGGGTCGGCGACCGACAACCCGGGCTGGGTCCGGCTCGGCACGCTCGTACACGGGGACGCGGCGGCCGCCGGCAGCGCCGGCAGCAGCCCGCCGGCCAGACCGAGCAGCAGGGTCACAACGAGGCGGGGCGATCTCATCGGGCAGGCTCCAGGCCATCAGGATGCGACAACGATGGTGCGGTGTGTCGATCCTGGCACTGGCCGCCGCGCGGCGGGCCGGAACTCAGACGCCGGTGGTGTGGAACCCGCCGTCCACGTGCACGATCTCCCCGGTGGTGGCCGGGAACCAGTCGGACAGCAGCGCGCAGCAGGCCCGGCCGACCGGCTCGGCGTTGCGGATGTCCCAGCCGAGTGGGGCCCGGACGTCCCAGACGTCCTCGAACTGGGAGAAGCCGGGGATGCTGCGCGCGGCCATCGTCCGCAGCGGCCCGGCGGCGACCAGGTTCACCCGGATCTTCTGCCCGCCCAGCTCGCGGGCGAGGTAGCGGGCGCAGGACTCGAGCCCGGCCTTGGCCACCCCCATCCAGTCGTACGAGGGCCAGGTGACGGTGGCGTCGAAGTCCATCCCGACGATCGAGCCGCCGTCCGGCATCAGCGGCAGGCAGGCCTTGGCCAGCGAGGCCAGCGAGTAGGTGGATACCTGCAGCGCGGTGGACACGTCCGCCCACGGCGCGTCCAGGAACCCGCCGCCGAGGCAGGAGGGCGGCGCGAAGCCGACCGAGTGCAGCACCCCGTCCAGCCCGGACAGGTGCTCGCGGACCCGGTCGGGCAGGCCGGCGAGTTGTTCGTCGCTGGTGACGTCCAGTTCGATCACCGGCGCCGGTTTCGGCAGCCGGGCGGCGATCCGCTCCACCAGGGAGAGCCGGCCGTAGCCGGTGAGCACGATGTCCGCGCCCTGTTCCTGGGCCAGCTTGGCGGCGGAGAAGGCGATCGAGGCGTCGGTCAGGACGCCGGTCACGAGCAGCCGCTTGCCGTCGAGCAGTCCGGTCACCGGGTGGCTCCTTCCGTCTGGGTTCGGTCGAGGGCTCAGCAGTTCAGTGGCTCGGCAGTTCGGCGGCCCGGGGGCTCGGCGGTCCGGGTGGCTCAGTGCCCCATGCCGAGGCCGCCGTCCACCGGCAGCACCGCGCCGGTGATGTACGCGGCCGGCTCGCTGGCCAGGAAGGTGACGGCGGCGGCGATCTCCGCGGCCGCGCCGAACCGGCGCAGCGGCAGCTGGCCGCGGATCTCGGCCCGCCGCTGCTCCGGGATCGCCGCGGTCATGTCGGTCTCCACGAACCCGGGCGTGATCACGTTGGCGGTGATGCCGCGGGAGCCGAACTCGTGCGCGAGCGACCGGGCCAGCCCGATCAGGCCGGCCTTCGACGCCGCGTAGTTGACCTGGCCGGGGCTGCCGGTGACCGCGACCACGCTGGAGATGAAGATCATCCGGCCGGTCCGGGCGCGCAGCATCTTGGCCGCGGCCCGCTTGGCCACCCGGTAGGCGCCGGTCAGGTTCGCGTCCACGACCCGGGTGAACTGCTCCTCGGACATCCGCAGCAGCAGCGTGTCGTCGGTGATGCCGGCGTTGGACACCAGCACCTCGACCGGCCCGTGCTGGGCCTCCACGGCGGTGAACGCGGCGTCCACGGCGGCGGTGTCGGTGACGTCGCACTCGACGCCGAACAGGCCGTCCGGTGCGCCGCTGCCGCGGTGGGTGACGGCGACCTTGTCGCCGAGGTCGGCGAATGCCCGGGCGATGGCCAGCCCGATGCCCCGGTTACCACCGGTGACCAGTACGGAACGACTCACGGCCGGAAGGCTATCTGGTCGCCGCCGCCGCGGGCTGGCAGACCGGCCGCCGGGCGCTAGGGTCCGGTGGTGCGCGCGATTCAGATCACCGAGTTCGGCGGGCCCGAGGTGCTCCAGTTGGTGGAGCTGCCCGACCCGGAGCCGGCGGCCGGGCAGGTCCTCTACGACGTGACGGCCGCCGGGGTCAACTACGCCGACACCCATCAGGCGGAGAACAGCTACCTGGCCAAGCAGGAGCTGCCGCTGGTGCCGGGCGCCGAGTTCGTCGGGGTCGGGCCGGATGGCACCCGGATGGTCGGGTTGCTGTTCGGCGGCGGCGGGTACGCCGAGAAGGTAGCCGCGTACCCGGCGCTGACCTGGCCGGTGCCGGCCGGGGTGAGCGACTCCGCCGCGCTCGCCGTGGTGCTGCAGGGGCTGACCGCGTGGCACCTGCTGCGCACCAGCTCGCACCTGGCCGCCGGCGAGTCGGTGGTGGTGCACGCGGCGGCCGGCGGGGTCGGCTCGATCGCGGTGCAGCTGGCCAAGCGCTGGGGCGCCGGCCGGGTGATCGGCATGGCGTCCACAGTGGACAAGCAGCAGCTGGCCCGGGAGCTCGGCGCGGACGAGGTGCTGGATCCGGCCAGCGAGGACCTGGCCGACGCGCTGGTCGCGGCGAACGGCGGGTCGCGTGTGGACATTGTGCTGGAGATGATCGGCGGGCCGGTCTTCGACGCCAGCCTGGCCGCGCTCGCCCCGTTCGGCCGGCTGGTCACCTACGGGATGGCCGGCCGGACGCCGCCGACCCCGGTGCCGCCGGGCGCGCTGATCGCCCGCTCCGGCGCGGTGATCGGCTTCTGGCTGGCGCACTGCGGCCGCCGGCCGGCCATGCTGCGCGAGCCGGTGACCGAGCTGCTGGCGATGGTCGCGGACGGCTCACTGCGCACTGTGGACGGTGGCAGCTACCCGCTGGCCGACGCCCGGCAGGCGCACCAGGACATCCGATCCCGCCGGACGGTGGGCAAGCTGACGCTGACGCCGTAGCGGTCGCCGGCGTAGCGATTCCCTACCGGGGCGGGCGGTTCGGTCAACCTGGGGCGGTCCGGGGGCACCCCGGGGCGTTTGGCTTGATCGCACCTGGGCATCAGGACAGAGTCGTGCTGTCCACCGGCTGGAGCCCCCCAATGACCGGTACCGCAGTCGCCATCATCATCGTCGTGGTCGTCGTCCTCGCCGTGCTGGCGGTCGTTGGCCGGGCCCAGATGCGGCGACGTCACCTGCAACAGCAGTTCGGCCCGGAGTACGCCCGGGCTGTCGAGGACGCCGGCAGCCGGCGCGAGGCCGAACAGGAACTGGCCGAGCGCGAGCGCCGGCACGCCGAACTGCCGCTGCGCGCACTGCCCGCCGACGCCCGGGACCGGTACGCCGAGCAGTGGCTGGGCGTCCAGGAACTGTTCGTGGACGACCCGGTCGGCGCCGTCGGCGAGGCCGACCGGCTCATCGTCGCGGTGATGACCGCCCGCGGCTACGAGACCGACGGCTACCAGCAGACCGACGGCCACCAGCCGGCGGCCGCGGGCGGAGCCACCGATCGGGTCGAGCCGGCCGGGCGTTTCGAGGACGCCGGCGCCGATCGGGCCGCGGCCGGGCCGGTCTCCGCCGGCACGCCGGACGGGTACGACCGGCAGTTGGCCGACCTGTCCGTGCAGCACGCCGGGCGGCTACCGGACTACCGGGCCGCGCACGACATCAGCGGCCGCGCCGCCGCCGGCACCGCGACCACCGAGGATCTTCGGCAGGCGATGGTGCACTACCGCTCGCTGTTCGAGGAACTGCTCGGCGAGCCGGTCCGCATCGAGCGCGGCCATACCGCCTGAACACCCGTACCACCCAGCCCGGGAGGACGTCATGCACCCCCACGACGAGTCCGTCCACCCCCACTCGACAACGCTGGCCGACGATCCGGCCGACCGCGATCCGGAGAACCTGGATCCGCCGGACGACCCGGTCGCCGACGCCATCGCCGGCGAGTCGACCGGGCCGCGCCCGGACGACTGGCGACCGGACGCCGAACCCGCGAGTGAGTCGACCGAGCGGCACCCGGACGCCGAACTTGCGAGTGAGTCGGCCGAGCGGCATCCGGACGGCGGTTACCCGGCGGCCGAACCCATCCTGCCGGTGGACGAGACCGCGGCGGCCCGGTCCGAGCCGGCGCCCTGGGGCGTCGAGGACGAGCGGTCGCAGGCCGCGACGGACGTTGCTGCGTCCGAGCCGATTGCCGGCGGCTCGGGCCCGTTGGAGTCCACTGTGGACGATGCACCGGTCGGTGGCTGGACCTCGGACACCGAGCGGGCCGCGGCCGAGGCCGGCGTGGCCGAGCCGGCCGGCGACGCGGACGACCCGCCGCGGGCGGACGACTCGCCATGGGCGGAGGAATCGCCGCGGGCGGAGGACGACGCCGCGCTGGCCGAAGAGGGCGAACTGGCCGAGCCGGTCGCCGGCGAGCCGGGTGTGGTCGTGGTCGAGCCGGCCGGCGACGCGGTCACCGAGGACGGTGTCGCCGGTGCCGAGGCGTGGGCGCCGGCAACGATCGATGGCGAGCCCGCGCTGATCGCCGAGCCGGGTGACGAGCCGGCGGACGATGCCGGTGTGCCGGCGGACGTGCTGGCGGCCGGGGAGCCGGCGCAGGCGCCGGACGACAGCGAACTGGCCGGCGGCGAGGTCGTCGGCATCGAGCACGCGGAGGGGGAGTCGATGAACGGGACCGCGGTCGACACGCCGGTCGGCGTACCGGTGGACACCGCACCGGCGGACGCGGCACCGGTGGACGCCGCACTGGTTGCGGTCGCGGCGGACGACGTGCCGGCGGAGGCGAAGCCGGGCGGGCTCGGCGACGAGCAGCCGCTGGTCGCGACGGCCGACATCGCCGCGTTGCGGGACCGCTGGCGCGACGTCCTGGCCGGTTTCGTGGACGATCCGGCGGCGTCCGTCGCGCAGGCGTCCGACCTGGTGGACGAGGCGGTGCGGGTGCTCACCAGCGGCCTGGCCGAGATCCGCGACTCGGTGCGGGAGTGGAGCGGCGACGAGCCGCCGACCGAGCGGATGCGGGTCGCGGTCCGGCGCTACCGGTCCGTCTTCGACCGGCTGATGGAGGACTGACCTGCCCCATTGGGCAGGGCGGGCGAAACGGGCCAAGATGGCCGCGTGACCGATGGCGTGACCGCTGATCCCCCGTACGACGCGCTGCTGTTGCTGTCCTTTGGTGGACCGGAGGGCCCCGACGACGTTCTGCCGTTCCTGGAGAACGTGGTTCGGGGCCGTCCGGTGCCGCGGGAGCGGCTGCTCGCGGTGGCCGAGCACTACCACCACTTCGGCGGCGTCTCGCCGATCAACGCGCAGAACCGCGAGCTGCTGGCGGCGATCCGGGCCGAGTTGGGCGCGCACGGCATCGACCTGCCGGTGTACTGGGGCAACCGGAACTGGCATCCGATGGTGGAGGACACGGTCGGCCAGATGGCCCGGAACGGGGTCCGGCGGGCGCTGGTCTTCGCCACCAGCGCGTACTCGTCGTACTCGGGCTGCCGGCAGTACCAGGAGGACATGGCCCGCGGCCGGGCCGCGGCCGGCGACGGCGCCCCGGTGCTGGCGAAGATCCGGCACTACTTCAACCACCCCGGGTTCGTCGCGGCGAACGCGGACGCGGTGCGGGCGGCGCTGGCCACGCTGCCCGGGCCGGTGCGCGACGACGCGCTGTTCGTCTACACCGCGCACAGCATCCCGACCACGATGGAGGAGTCGGCCGGCCCGGCCGGCCGGCTGTACTCGACCCAGCTGCGCGAGGCGGGCCGGCTGGTGACCGAGGCGGTCCGCCCGGGCGCGCCGTTCGAGCTGGCCTGGCAGAGCCGCAGCGGCCCGCCGCAGGTGCCGTGGCTGGAGCCGGACATCAACGACCGGCTCGGCGCGCTGGCCGCGGCCGACGTCCGCGCGGTGGTGGTCTCGCCGGTGGGCTTCGTCTCCGACCACGTCGAGGTGCTCTGGGACCTGGACGTGGAGGCCGCGGAGACCGCCGAGAAGCACGGCATCGCGTTCGCCCGGGCCGCCACGGTGGGCACCGACCCCCGGTTCGTCTCGATGGTCCGCGAACTGGTCGCCGAGCGGCTCGACCCGGCCGCGCCGCGCCGCGCCCTCGGCCCGCTGGGTGCTGGCTGGGATGTCTGCCCCGGCTGCTGCCCGGCCCCGGTCCGCCGCCCCACCAGCCAACCCGCGCCAGCAGGCTGACCGGGCCGGTGGAGCGGACGTTGCAGCATGCGAACCGCCGGCAACCGCACCGCGGGGCCCGCGGGGGCTCGGCCCCCGCGGCCAACATGACGGACGCAGTGGCGAGCGTTCTCCGCGAGCAGGGTGCACCCAAGTCCGTGGATTACCGGTGGCGGCTGGGGACGGCGTTGTAGGCGGCGCAGCGGCCCCGCCGGACCGCGGTGATCAGCGGCCGCAGCGCCTCGCTGCGGTCCCGCGCGTCCTGGCTGGTGACCGCGCCGCCGGGGTCGTCGGCGGCGGCCAGGTCGAGCACCGTGGACAGCCGGTCGGCCTGGGCGAGCAGCCGGACGGCGCGGGCGTCGTGCCCGGGCGGTAGATCCGGCGCGGCCGGCTTGCGCCGGACCCGGGCCAGCTCGCCGGCCAGCTCCGGCCGCCAGGACGCGACCTCCAGCGCGGTCAGCGCGGTGGCCGCCGTCCGCAGCGCCTCGGTCAGGTCGTGCTCGGCCTCGGCCACCGTGAGTGGATCCGGCGTCGGCTCGCCGATCGGGTAGAGCGTCCAGCGCACGCTGATGGTCTTGCTGCCCAGCGGCGAGCCGTGTTCGGTGACCGTCGGGGCCAGCCCGATGCCGCGCCCGACGACGGCCTCGCCGGCGGCCATCGCGGCCGCGGCGAAGGCGGCCGAGCCGGCCGGCGCACCAGGCCCGCCGGGCGGCAGCCCGCGCGGGTCGCCCGGCACCGGCAGCACCACCCGGACCCCGTCCGGGGAGCGTTCGCGCAGCACGGTCAGCGCCCAGCCCAGCGGCGCCTCCGCGCCGGGCTCGCCGGGCAGCCCGTCCGCGCCGGGCAGCCCGACCACCCGGTGCGGTTCGTCCCGGCCGGTGGCGTGCGCGACCACGTCGTCGTACGCCGCCTCGCCGGCCAGCCAGGCCGACGCCCACGCGGCGAGCACTCCGGAACGCACCCGGGACATGCCGCACAGCGTAACCAGTTCGTCCGGTTCCGGCCGGCGCGGGTCACCCCGGCGGCCCGGCCCGGCCGGTAGGTTCCCCGCAATGCGGAGCAAGGACTACGGCCGGGACGTGCTCAGCCCGGAGGCGGTGCGGGCCCGTCGCAGGACGGTGCCCGAGGTGCCCGCCGAGCCGGACCTGGTGGTGGAGGAGGCCGGTACCGGCTTCTGCGGCGCGGTGGTCGAGTGCGCCAAGGACGCGGTCACGCTGGAGGACCGGCGCGGCAAGCGCCGGATGTTCCCGCTGGCCGCGGCCGGCTTCCTGCTGGACGGCCAGGTGGTGACGCTGACCCGGCCGCGGCCGGCGCCGCCCGGGCCGCGCCGGCCGGGGCGCACGGCGTCCGGCTCGGTCGCGGTCGCGGCCGCCCCGGCCCGGGTGGCCCGGGCCAGCCGGATCTGGGTGGAGGGCATCCACGACGCCGCGCTGGTGGAGCGGATCTGGGGCGATGACCTGCGCGTCGAGGGCGTCGTGGTGGAGCCGCTGGACGGGGTGGACGAGCTGGCCGCGGCGGTCCGGGAATTCGGCCCGGCGCCGCACCGGCGGCTCGGCGTGCTGGTCGACCACCTGGTCGCCGGCAGCAAGGAGAGCCGCATCGTCGCCGCCGTCCGCGATCCGAACGTGCTGATCAACGGCCACCCGTACGTGGACGTCTGGCAGGCGGTGAAGCCGGCCGCGGTCGGCATCCGGGCCTGGCCGGTGGTGCCCCGCGGCATCCCCTGGAAGGAAGGCATCTGCCAGGCCCTGGGGGTGTCGGACCCGATCGAGATGTGGCGCCGGGTGCTGGCCGGCGTGCGCAGCTACGCGGACGTCGAGGTGCCGCTGCTGCGGGCGGTCGAGCACCTGATCGATTTCGTTACGGTGGGTTCATCTTCGCCGTCCGAGCCGGGGGCCGACGTGGCAGGATGATTACGTGCACGCCTGGGTGATCTGGCTGATCGCGGCCGGCGTGTTCGCGATCGCCGAGACGCTGTCGGTCGACTTCGTGCTGCTGATGATCGCCGGTGGGGCGCTGGCCGCGGCCGGGGTCGCGGCGCTGGCCGCCCCGGTCGCGCTGCAGTTCGCGGTGTTCGCGGTGGCCGCGGTCGCGCTGGTGGGCGTGGTCCGGCCGATGGCCAAGCGCCGGCTGGAACTGCCGCACCACGAGCGGATGGGCATCGAGGCGCTGATCGGCAAGAACGCCGTGGTCACCCGGACCGTCGACCAGCAGGGCGGCCGGGTCAAGCTGGCCGGCGAGGAGTGGTCGGCGGAGGCCTACGATCCCACCCAGGTGCTGGAGATCGGCCGCACCGTGAAGGTGATGGAGATCCGCGGCGCCGCCGCGATCGTGTGGGCGGCCGAGCCGTGATCCGCTGGCGGAACCGCCGGCACAACCCGACGTCGTACCGAGACATTTCCTCCGTCCGGGAGCCCTGATATGCAACCTGCGATCGTGGTATTCATCGTCCTCGCGGTCTTCGCGATGGTCGTCGTCATCCGGACGCTGCGGATCATCCCGCAGGCCCGGGCCGCCGTGGTGGAGCGGCTGGGCCGCTACCAGCGCACCCTGGAGCCCGGTATCCACGTGCTGGTCCCGTTCGCGGACCGGATCCGGACCATGATCGACCTGCGCGAGCAGGTGGTGACGTTCCCGCCGCAGCCGGTGATCACCTCGGACAACCTGACCGTGAACATCGACACGGTCGTCTACTTCCAGGTCACCGAGCCGCGGGCGGCCACGTACGCGATCAACAACTACATCCAGGCGGTCGAGCAGCTGACCATCACCACGCTGCGGAACGTGGTCGGCTCGCTGAACCTGGAGGAGACGCTGACCTCCCGCGACCAGATCAACCACCAACTGCGCGGCGTGCTGGACGAAGCCACCGGCAAGTGGGGCATCCGGGTCGCCCGGGTCGAGCTGAAGGCGATCGACCCGCCACCGTCCATTCAGGACGCGATGGAGAAGCAGATGCGGGCCGACCGGGACAAGCGCGCGATCATCCTGCAGGCCGAGGGTGCCCGGGAGTCCTCGATCAAGACCGCCGAGGGCCAGAAGGCGGCGCAGATCCTGGGCGCCGAGGGGCAGAAGCAGGCCGCCATTCTCGCCGCCGAGGCCGACCGGCAGAGCCGCATCCTGCGCGCCGAGGGTGAGCGCGCCGCCCGGTACCTGGCCGCGCAGGGCCAGGCGAAGGCCATCGAGACCGTGTTCTCCTCGATCCACGCCGCCGACCCGGACCCGAAGCTGCTCGCCTACCAGTACCTGCAGACGCTGCCGCAGATCGCCCAGGGCGACGCGAACAAGGTCTGGATCATCCCGAGCGAGTTCTCGAAGGCGTTGGAAGGCCTGGCCGGGCTGACCGGCGCGGGCGGTGGCGGCGGCGGCGAGTCGGGCGGGTCCTGGCTGACCGAGGCGGGCAAGGCGCCGGCCAGCGAGCGGCCCTACGAGTCGCTGGACACCACCGAGTGGTTCGACTCGAAGCTGCCGCCGGCCCGGGAGCAGCCGGAGGCGCAGCTGCGCGCGTCCGACCTGGACGAGGAGACCCGGCGCGCGCACCAGGGCATGTCCGACTTCGGTGACGGCGAGGCGGACGTGGACGAGCCGCCGGCACCGCCCCGGCTGCCCGCCGGGCCACCGCCCAGCCAGCCGTACCAGGGCCCGCCGACCGGCCCGGGCTACGGCCCGGGGCAGGGCGGCCCGCCGCAGGGCGGCCCGTACCCGGGCGCCGGCCCGCAGTACCCGCCGCCCCCCGGCTACCCGCCGAACCGCTGATCCCCGGGGCGGCGGCAGCCCGGCTCGGCCGGCCGCTCGACGCTCATCGGCCGGCGCCGTTCCGCGGCCGGCGCCGGCTCACTCGGCGGCGGAACCGCGCCCGGGTGCGGCGGCCAGTGCCGGCGCCGGCGGGTCCGCCGCCGGCGCGTCGGCTGCCGGCGCGGTCGCTGGGGTGTCCACATCGGACGGTGCGGGCGGCCGGGTGAGCAGGTAGCCGGCGGCGGCAAGGACGACCGTGACCATCGCGGCGATCAGCAGCCGATAGTCGATGACCACGGCGAGGCCGGCGCCGAGCGCGATCGAGGCCGTCTGCGGCGTGCTGAGCAGGACGTCCACCGCGGCGAACGCGCGGCCCTGCAGGTGCGCCGGAGTGCTCCGCTGCAGCGTCGTGAACAGCGCGACGACCAGCGCCGGCACCCCGGCACCGAGGATCGCCATGCCGGCCAGCACCACCCCGGTCACCGGCACCGCGAGCAGGCCGGCGCCGGTGCCGATCAGCAGCATGCCGGTGGCGGCCGCGCGGGCGCCGCCGAGCCGGCGGACCAGCCGGGCCGACGCCAGCCCGCCGAGCACGGCGCCGACCGCCATGGCCATCTCGAGCACGCCGACGAAGGCCGGCGGGCGGTGCAGCGCGGTGTCCACCACCGCGAAGATCACGGTCTCGGCGAAGCCGGCCACCAGCGTGGTGAGCGCGGCCGCGACCAGCAGTTGGCGCAGCGGGACGGTCCGCCGCACGTGCCCTATCCCGGCGACCAGCTCGGACCGCCAGGTGGCGGTGCGGTCGGGCCGGGCGGGCGCCGGGTCGGCGACCCGCAGCAGCCGCAGCGCGCCGGCCGCGAGCAGGAAGGTGGCCGCGTCCAGCAGCGCGACCACGCCGCCGCCGGCCACCGTGTAGAGCCCGGCCCCGGCCAGCGGGGCGAGCAGCCGCATCGCCTCCTGCATGGTGCGCAGCGCGCCGTTCGCGTCGGCGAGCATGCTGTCGTCCGGCACCAGCGTCCGCAGCAGCGCCGACTGGCCGGCGCCGAGCACGGTATAGGCGCCGCCGTAGCCGAGCGTGATCGCGTAGATGAGCCAGAGCTGACCGGCGCCGCGGACCAGCAGCAGCCCGCTGACCAGCACCGCCGCGGTCAGATTGACGATGGTCAGCAGCCGCAGCCGGCGGCTGCGGTCGACCAGCAGGCCAGCCGCCGGGGACAGCAGCGCCGGCGCCAGGAACGCGAAGAACACCAGCGCGGCGGCCGAGTTCGAGCCGGTCAGCGACTTGGCCCAGATCGCCAGCGCCAGCCAGAGCGCGCTGTCACCGAACATGGACAGCGCCTGGGCACTGAGGTAGATCCGCAGGTCGCGGTGGGCGAGCAGGGCACGCATCGGTCGGTCTCCTTCGGGTCCGGTGCCGCCCGCCGCCGGCCCGTGGGCAGGCAGCGTCGACCGGCCGGCCGGCGACGGGCCGGCAGGGCAGCGGCAGGGCAGGGGGCATCGCCGGCCGGCTGGTCGGCGGCCGGGGCGGTCGGGGTGCGGGGGCGGTAGGGGTTCGGTCCCGGCTACGCCGCGGTGGGCGCCGCCGGGGCGGCCGGGTGGACGGTCAGCGGGCTACCGGGATGCCGGTGGCCCCGGCGGTTCCGGTGAGGACTGCGGTGCCGGGGATCCCGGCGGTGCCGGGGATCGCGCCGGCGCCGGCGATGCCGGCGGTGCCGGGGATCGCGGGGGTGCCGGCGATGCCGGGGGTGCCGGGGATCGTGGCGGTGCCGGGGATGCCGCCGGCGCCGGGGATGCCGGTGGTGCCGGGGATGCCGGTGGTGCCGGGGATGCCGGTGGTGCCGGGGATCGCGGGGATCGCGGTGGTGCCGGCGGTGTCGGGGATCGCGGTCGGGTCGGGGCGGCCGGCGGCGTGGGCGCTGCCGGCGGCGTCGGCACCGCCGGAGGCGTCGGGGGCTCGGGGGGCGTCGGCGGCGTGGGCGGCGTCGGGGTGGACGGGTGGGGGAGGCGGAGCGGGATCAGGTAGGCGGAGATGGCCACCGGCAGTGCGTCCGGCGGGTTTTCGCGGCCGGCGTACGGCAGCACCGCGGCCGCGATCACGGCGCTGAGCGCCTCCAGTTCGGCGGCGGTCAGGTGCAGGGTCAGGTGCATCTCGTCGGCGGCGGCGCGCCACTGCGGCGGGTAGGAGTCGCGGGTGGCCAGCCAGCGGGCCAGGTACTCCTGCTCGCGCTCGCGCAGCAGGCCGACCAGCGCCTGCGCGGCGACCTGGCCCTCCGGGGTGAGCTCATCCCCCTGGACCCGGGACACCGCGCGCCGGATCCGCCATGGCCGCTGCCGGCCGCGGCCGCCCTCGGCCTCTTCGACGAACCCGTACTTGGCCAGCGTGCGCAGGTGGAACGAGGTGTTGGCGGGGCTCTCGTCGATCAGCTCGCCGGCCTGGGTGGCGGTCAGCGGGCCGTCCTGCTCGAGCGCCTCCAGCAACGCCAGCCGGACCGGGTGGGTCAACGCCCGCAGCGTCCGCGGGTCGGTGATGCTCCGGTGCGGCACGTCGGAAGACATGTTTCGAAACTAGACTTTCGAAAGAACTGTTGTCAAGGTGTTCAGGAGTGGTGGTGCCCGCCGGTGCCGTGCGGGTGGGAATGGGTGGCGTCGTCGTGCCGGTGGGTGTGCTCGTGCACCAGGTTCACGCCGAGCAGCAACGGCAGGTCGGCCAGCACCTCGGCCGGCGTGCCGGAGCCGGCGATGCCGTGCTCCTCGCTGAAGACCAGGCAGCGGTCGGCGACCCGGTCCAGTGCCTCCAGGTCGTGCGTGGCCAGCACGATCGTCTTGCCGGCGGCGTGCAGTTCGGCCAGCAGGTCGCGCAGCCAGCCCTGAGTGCGCGGGTCGAGCGCGGCGGTCGGCTCGTCGAACAGCAGCACGTCCGGGTTCATCACCAGCACCGACGCGATCGCCACCTTCTTCTTCTGCCCACCGGACAGCTGGAACGGGGCCCGGTCGGCCAGCTCGGTGAGGTCCAGCAGGTGCAGCACGTCGTCCACCCGGGCGGCCGTCTCGTCCCGGCTCAGGCCCAGTTGCAGGCAGCCGAACGCGACCTCCTCGCGGACGGTGGGGGAGAACAGCTGCACATCGGAGTTCTGGAAGACGAAGCCGACCCGGGAGCGGAAGCCGCGGGAGAACTGCTCGTCCTCCAGCGCGTCCTCGGTGACCGGCTGGCCGAACGCGGTGTAGCTGCCGCTGTCCGGGAAGACCAGCCCGTCCAGCAGCTTGAGCAGGGTGGACTTGCCGCAGCCGTTGGCGCCGAGCAGCGCCAGCCGCTCGCCCTGGCGCACCTGCAGCGACACCCCGGCCAGCGCCGGGAACCGGCCCAGGTACGAGTAGTGCAGATCGGCGCAGGCCAGCAGCACGCCGCCCGGCTCGACCGGCTGGTGCTCGTGCGTCACGGTCGCCTCGCTGTGCATGTCAGGCCCCCACTGCCCGGTCGGCGAGCAGCAGCCCGGCCGCGGCGAGCACGGTGGCCACCGCCCAGATGCCGTCCACCGCGCGCAGCCGGAAGCCGGTGGTGCTGACCGCGTCGCCGCGGAAGCCACGGGCCGTCATCGCCTGGTGCACCTCCTCGGAGAGCTGGTGCGCCTTGCCGAACAGGGTGCCGACGCTGGCCGCGATGAACCGCCGCCCCTCCTTGGCCGTGCCGTCGCCGCCGACGGTGCGTGCCTGCCGGGCGGTGAACATGTCCGACACGATGCCGAGCAGCAGGTACAGGTAGCGGTACGCCATCCCGATGATCAGCACGAAGATCCGCGGCACGCCGACCGCGCGCAGCGCCGCCAGCAGCCGCGGCCAGCTGATCGTCAGCGTCAGCAGCAGCACCAGCGAGATCGAGGTGGCGACCCGGGTGACGATCAGCCCGGCGGCGTGCAGGCCCTGCGCGGTGAACCCCTGCGGCTGGCCGTGCCAGTGCCACAAGGTCAGCACGACGTCCCCATGGGTGATCACCGACAAGGTGGCGGGCAGCACCACGATGCCGGTGAAGATCGGGACGAACAGCCAGACCCGCCGGATGAAGTACCAGACCGACAGCCCGGACGCGGCCGCCAGCAGCAGCGTGCCGGCGTACCCGGCGGCCAGCACCGGCAGGTTGTGCACCAGGCCGACCGCGACCAGCAGCGCCAGCACGCTGGCCAGCGCGACCCGCGGGTCGAGGCGTTGCAGCAGGCCGGGCCGGCCGGCCAGGTCGTCGCTGAACATGGTCCGGCGGACCAGGTCGGCGCCGCCGGCCAGGGTCTTGGCCACGAAGCTGCCCTTGCGCCGCTTGCCGATACAGCCGCACGGGCAGAGCCCGACCTCGGCGGTGAGCAACCAGTCCGGGGTGCGCCGGGCCGCCGTCGCGGTCACCGGTGCTCCGCGGCGCCGGCGTCCGCGCCGGCCAGCGCCGGGGCCGGGGCTGGGGCCGGCGCCGGGGTGCCGCGCATCCGGCGCAGCAGCACCGCGACCCCGGCTACCACCAGGCCGACCACCGCGACCCCGACCACCGCGGAGAGCAGGTACTGCCAGGCGCCGCCGTCGCCGTACCCGGGCAGCAGCGCGTTGCCCCAGAAGTCGGAGTACTTCTGCAGCCCGTCGGGTACCGCGGACAGGCCGTACCGGCCGAGATCCAGGTCGGCCGGGGCGTCCTCGCCGAACGCGCCGCCGGGGGCGAGCAGGCCGAGCGGGGTGAGCAGCACCATCGCGCCGACGCCGACCAGGCCGGCGACCACCGGGCGGACCGGCCGGCGGCTGACCTCGGCATCGGTCAGCGGGACGTGCGGGGCGTTGATCCGCAGCAGCGGCACGTTGGCCCGCTGCAGGTAGGCGATCACCGCGCCGGTCACCGCGCCCTCGACCAGGCCGGCGATCAGCAGGTGCGGGATCATCATCGCCGGGATCGTCTGGGCCAGGTGGAACGGCGCGTACAGCGGGGTGCCGTCGGCCTTGTGGAACAGCGTGGGCTGCAGCCCGAACTCGATCGCGGCGGCCAGTGCCGCCGCGTTGATCCCGACGTAGCCGCCGACCGCGGCGGCCACCACCCGGCGCGGCGAGGAGAGCCCGGTGTTGCGGGCCAGCAGCCGGTACACGCCGTACGCGACGAAGGGCAGCAGTACCGCCATGTTGAACGCGTTGGCGGGGAACGCGAGGATCCCGCCGTCACCGAAGAACAGCGCCTGGATCAGCAGTGCCACCGAGACCGCGATACAGGCCGCCCAGGGCCCGAGCAGTACCGCGATCAGGCCGGCGCCGACCGCGTGCGCGGTGGTGCCGTCCGGGATCGGCACGTTCAGCATCATGATCACGAAGGAGAACGCGGCGCCGACGGCGACCAGCGGGACGTACCTGGTCTTGACCACGTTCTGCACCCGGTGGCTGGCCTGGTACCAGGTGGGCAGCATCACCAAGGTGAAGGCGGCGCTGGTCTGCGGGCTGAGGTAGCCGTCGGGAATGTGCATCGCGTCGCCTCCCGCGGTAACTGGTGTCTTCGGATACGAACGGTACGCGAACGGGTTGCGCCCGCAACTCGATCGCTGCTCGTTCGTTCCCGGACCCGGCGCGGATGGGCCCCCGGCCGGCACCGGTCGGCCGGAACCACCGGCACCGGTCGGCTGGAACCGTCGGCTAGAACCAGAGGGTGCACCAGGGGGTCTGGTCGCCGAGGAACAGCAGGTCGGCGGCGGCCAGCGCGCCCGGGGTGTGCTCGTCCAGCTGCCCGGCGGCGGCCAGCGCGCGCAGCCGGAACCCGCCCAGGTACGCGGCGGCCAGCGCGGTCACCGGCAGGGTGAGGTCGGCGGACTCGCCGGTCGGCCGGCAGCTGACCCCGTCCGGGCCGGCGTCCAGCAGGAACCGGCCGGCGGCGTAGCCCTCGGGGTCGGTCACCTGCAGCACCAGCCGGCCGGGCCGGGGGTAGCCGCGGGCGGCCAGCGCGGCCGGCACGTCCAGCACGCGCAGCCAGAGGAAGTCGGCCCGGTGCAGGGTGCGCACCGCGCGGCCGTCGGCGAGCAGGAACGGCAGCGGCTCGTCGGCCGGCCGGTCGGCGGCCCGGACACTGGCGACCAGGTCCACCTCCAGGCAGTACCGCCACAGGTCGGCGTACGCCCCCGGGGTGACCGCGACCAGTTCGTCCACCCCGAGCACCGAGTTCGACTTCCGGCCG
>Ga0307499_10000064_pt1 | contig 36044 bp, 14 predicted proteins | sample 13_S_MG_FD_201363 | JGI IMG/M metagenome (GOLD analysis project Ga0307499, IMG submission 201363) | Soil microbial communities from Populus trichocarpa stands in riparian zone in the Pacific Northwest, United States - 13_S | ecosystem: Environmental > Terrestrial > Soil > Riparian zone > Trees... | reverse complement strand
CATTTTTCGCGCCGTCGCCAATCCGTCTGACGCCGCCGGCGATCGGGATCATGTCCCGGCATCATGGCGGGTGCCCAACTTTTGGGTTGGCGCCGGCCGGACCGGCCCGCGCCGTTTTCGACCATCCTGCCCGGCGGGCCCGCGAAGGCCGCATCCGGCCGAGCCCGGTCGCTTCGCCCAGCGGTCACGGTTATCGCCGTGAGGCGGGCCCGGGAGGATGAACACGAACGATGTACAAGTCCTGCTCGAACATTGTGCAAGAGTGCCGTATCCTCAACTCATGCCGCGTGACACGCTGACCCGTGAGCGGATTGTCCAGACCGCTGTCGAATTGCTGGACGCCGAAGGTCTGGAGGGCCTGAATATGCGCAGCCTGGGCGACCGGCTCGGCTCCGCGGCAACGGCCGTCTATTGGCATGTGAAGAGCAAGGACAATCTCGTGGTGCTCGCCGGCGACGAGGTATGGAATGAGATCGAGCTGCCCGACCTCAGCGCGGTCGATTGGCGCACGGCCGGTACGACAATGGCCAAAGAATTGTACGCGATGCTCACCAGGCACCCGTGGCTCGGGCCGGCCATGGGCACCCATCCGTTCCATGGCCCCGGCAAGGCCCGGCACGACGACCACAGCCTCGCGGTCTATGAAATGGCCGGGTTCGTCGGCGCGGAGGCGGACCAGGCGACGGCCACTGTCTTCATGTTCGTGCTCGGCAGCGCCCTTGGTGAGTCGGCCAGAGTGTCGCTGCGCCGGCGACTGCGGCGCGATGGCGGTGACCCGGACGAACTGATTCGGGACACCATGGCGCAGCAGGTCAAAATCGCGATGCAGTTTCCACGACTGCGGGCCCGCATCGACGCGGTGGCCGCCGCCGACTATGCCGCGGCACCGGACAAGAGCTTCGAGTTCGGTCTCGAGATCATCTTCGACGGCCTCGACGGTCAACTCCGCCAGGGCTGACCCTGCTGGTCGGCCCCCGGTAGACCGGACGAATGGGTGGCCGGGTGAGCCGGGTCCAATTTCTGCCGGCTCGGCGTAGGGGCGGCCGCCAGGTCACCATTGGGACAGCGCCCGGTCGATCAGCCCGGCCACACCGGACGGGTTGGTGGCGGATAGCAGGTGCCCTCCGGGCAACCGGACCACCTCGCAACGACCCGTCGTGTGGGTCGCCCATGCCTCGAGTTGGACCAACGCTGCGTCGTCCGTGCCGCCGATGACCTGAATGTCCCCGGTGACCGTCAGTTTGCGCGTCGCGTCGATGAACGACTGGGACAGCCGCAGGTCGTCCCGGATCATCGGATAGGCCCGCTCGACGACCTGCGAGTCGGCCATGACCTCGGCCGGAACCTGGCCGCCCAGGGCGGTCAGCGCGGCAACCGCGGCGCCCATGGAATCTATTTCCTCGATCCTGATCCGAACCCGCACCGATGGCGGGGAATTCGACGCGGCGAGCAGGAGCGGTCGCCGCGGCTGGTCGATGACATCGGTTACCGCCAGGCCGATATACGCGCCGAGACTCTCGCCGTAGATGGCGTCGACCCGGCCATCGAGCTGGGCCGCCGTGTCCAGCACGGCGACGCTGGCCCGGGTGACCAGGGCTTCGGAGTAGCGGCGCCCGTGACCGGGCAGTTCGACCGCACGGAAGTCGACCCGGTCGCCGAGCGCCCGGCGCAGCCGGCGGAAATATCCCGCCCCGCAACAGGAGGGCGGGATGAACGCCACCACCGGCCTGGCCCGGTTACCGCTGGTCATCGCTGTTGTAGGGGGTCGCTGTCGGGCTGGCGTCGCTGCTGTGCGGGCGCCGCCGTTGTGCGGGCAGCACCGCACCGGCCGCGGGTGGCCGGACTCCAGGACGCTGCCTGGAACCCGGCCCCGCGGTCGTCAGGGCGCCGATACGGTGCGGATGGGCGTCCCACGGAGCGTCTCCGTGACAATCTTGTTGTGGCCGAACTCGTCCCGGCCCCGGGCCAGCACGGCGCCCCACTTGTCCAGCGAGATCGACCCGCCGTACTCCTCGATGTGGTCGGTGTCCGGGTAGATGCGCACCTTGGTCGGCACGTACCGGGTGGCGAAGCCCATCCGGTAGTCCTTGCCCTTGCTCGTGTTCGGCAGCGAGGCGTGCATCAGCGTCGACCAGAAGATCACGCACTGGCCCTTCTCCATGACCAGCGAATACGCGTCCTCTTCGGCCGGCTTCCAATCGGCGTGGAACTGGAGCTGGCGGTAGTCGTAGCCGAAGAAGCCGCGCGGGACGCCGTCCTTGATCTTCGCGTTGATGCGTCCCTCGTCGTAGTTCATCTGCTTCGTCTCGTCATAGTTCATCGTCTTCTGGGTGCCCGGAATGATCTGCAGGCAGCCGTTCTCACGAGTGGAGTCGGTGAACGCGGTCCAGACCGTGATCGTGCCGGCACCGAAGTCTTCCGCGGACTCTCCCGGCCACAGCAGTTGCGGTTTGCCGCTGGCGTTGGCGAACGTGTCGGCCTGGTGCCAGTCGGTTCCTTCGTCCCCGGGGTACTTGGGGAAGAACTCGGACCGCCAGCACAGGATGTCCGGGCCGAGGATCGCGGCGACCCGGTCGACGATCTTCTGGTTGCAGACGTGCTCGACCAGCAGGTCGATGTCGAGGTGCCGGTCGTAGTTGAAGATGTTCGGCGCCCCGATGCTCGCGTCGACCTCCGGGTACGCGGCGTACGACCGATCGAGGGTCTCCCGGTGGACCTTTCGCCACAGCTCGGCCATCTCGGCCGGGGTGTAGATGGTCAGCGGGCCGAGATAGCCGTTCTTGTGGAAGAACGCGAGTTCCTCGGCGGCGAGCGCGGTGTTGGTGGGCTCGGCAGTAGTGGTCATGGTGTGCTTCCTAACCTGCTGGTCGGCTCGGCCGGCCCGATCGGCTGCATCGCGGCCACGGCCACGCTGAGCTGATCCCCGTACGCGCTTTTCTGGTCGAGGACCACGCCGAAGGACTCGCCGAGGAACTTGTTCAGCTTGGAAAAGGTCAGCGAATGACCGCCGACGTCGAGGAAGTTCTCGGAACTGGTGATCGCCGGGTCGTCCAACTCGGCCCGCAGCCACTCGACGACCGATTGTTCGACGTCCGTTTGGCCGGCGCTGCGAGCTGCTTCGCCGCTCGTCGTCGAGACCTGCATCGAGGTGCCCTCCTGTCGGTGTTCCGGTGTTCCGGTGTTCAGTGGACGGTAGGCCGGGCCCGGCGGCAAGTAGGCCGGCGGTGCGGGCAGTTCTGACGATATCCCGATGCGCCCGGCGCTGGTGGCCGACAACGACCGGCGCCCGCGGCCGCGAATTTCGCCGGTGCTGCTCCTAAGCTGAGTTCGAACGTACCATTGGCCCGGCACCGGTCAGGTGAAATGCCTGGCCCAACAGCCGGGCGGTCTTCATATACGGTCCGGTCACCGGGTTGCGCTGTCCTGTCAACCGGACGGCGCCGGCCGGAAAATCGACGGCCGGGCCGCCGGCGTCGGGTCGGAGCCGGGCGGAGCCTTGAGGAGATTCCCGCCGGGGGCTTAGCGTGTGCTGATTTTCATCGCGAGCAAAGGGGGATCGGTGAACACCCATCAGGTGGTCTTTCTCTTGCTCGACCTCGCCCTGATCGTCATGCTCGCCCGGTTGCTCGGCGCGGTGGCCAAGCGGGTCGGCCAGCCGCCGGTGATCGGTGAGATTCTGGCCGGGATCCTGCTCGGGCCGACGCTGTTCGGTGACGCGTTCTCGGCCGCGCTCTTCCCGACCGATATACGCCCGTTCCTGACCGCGCTGGCGAACGTCGGCATCGCCGTGTTCATGTTCGTGGTCGGGCTGGAACTGAACGGGCGGTTGTTGCGCGGACGTGGCCCGATCGCGGTCACGGTGTCGGTGAGTTCGATCCTGCTGCCGTTCAGCCTCGGTATCGGTCTGGCGTTCTATTTGCTCCGGACCCATCCCGCCGAGAATCGGCTGGGATTCCTGCTGTTCATCGGGGCGGCCATGTCGGTCACCGCGTTCCCGGTGCTGGCCAGGATCCTGACCGACCGGGGAATCACCCACACCGTGCTCGGCGGCCTCGCGTTGACCTGCGCGGCGGTCGACGACGTACTGGCCTGGTCCCTGCTGGCCGTCGTGGTCCTGATGTCCGGGAACGGCGGCAGCGAGCAGTGGGCGATCATGCTGACCCCGTTCTATCTGATTGTGATGTTCTGGGGTGTGCGGCCGCTGCTGCGACGCGCCCTCACGGCCGACGTCCAGCTGGGCAGCGGGCACCTCACCACGGTGCTGGCCGGTGCGCTGATATCCGCGGCGGTGACCGAGTGGCTCGGCCTGCACTTCATCTTCGGCGCGTTCCTGTTCGGTGTCGTGATGCCGCGGGCCGGCGCGGAAGCGCTCCGGAAGGCGATTCTCGAGCGGGTCGCCGAGTTCAACTCCGAGGTGCTGCTGCCGGTGTTCTTCGTCGTCGCCGGGCTCAAGGTGCAGCTGTCCGGGATCGGCCTGTCCGGCCTGGGCGAACTGGGCCTGATTCTGCTCGTCGCCATCGGCGGCAAGTTCGGCGGCGCGTACGCCGGTGCCCGCCTGCACCACCTGCCGGTCCGGAATTCCGCGGCGCTCGCCATGCTGATGAACGCCCGTGGCCTCACCGAACTGATCATTCTCAGCGTCGGCCTGCAGCTCGGCGTGCTCGACCAGTCGCTGTATTCGATCATGGTGGCGATGGCCGTGATCACGACGGCCATGGCGGGACCGCTGCTGCGGCTGATCTACCCGCCGTCGCTGGCCGACCGGGATCAGGCGGTCGAAGCACACCTGCTCCGGCCCCCCGCGCTGGTCCCCGCGGAAGCCGCATCGTGACCGCGCTGTCGTCCGGGCAGCGTCGGTCGTGGTTCCTCCAGCAACTCGGCGATCCGGCGGCGACCTACAACGTGCCGCTGGCGCTGCGCATGGTCGGAGTGCTGGATCCGACCGCGCTGACCCAGGCGCTGCGGGACGTGCTGGCCCGGCACGACGTGCTGCGTTCGGTGTTCGTCGAGGACGACGCCGGCGAGCCGGACCGGCGGACCGGACCGGCGGCGCGGTTGCCGGTGCCGGTGCTGGCGGTGCCGGCGGCGGACCTACCCGCCGCGGTGCTGGCGGCGGCGAGCCACCGGTTCGACCTGGCCGCGGAGATCCCGGTCCGGGCGTGCCTGCTGCGGTGTGCGCCCGAGGAGCACCTGCTGGTGCTGGTGTTCCACCAGATCGCGGTGGATGCGGCGTCGCTCGCGCTGCTGACCGCCGAGCTGCTGACCGCGTACGCCGCCCGGGCACGGTCGGTCCCGCCCTGCTGGGGCGGGGTGCCGGCGCAGTATGCGGACTACGCGGCGCGGCACCAGGAATCGCTGGGCGACCGGTCCGATCCGGCCAGCGTGCTGGCCGGGCAGACCGGGTACTGGCGTGCCGAGCTCGCCGGCCTGCCCGCGCCGCTGCCGCTGACGGTCGACCGGCCCCGCCCGCCGGAGCCGAGCCACCGCGGCGGGACGGTCGGGTTCGGGTTGGCGCCCGACCTGGTCGCGGCCGTCCGGCGGCTGGCCGCGGATCGCGGCGTGACGGTGCCGATCGTGCTGCAGGCCGCGCTCGCGGTGCTGCTGCACCAGTCGGGCAGCGGCGCCGATGTGCCGATCGGGTCGCCGGTGGACGGGCGCGCCGATGCGGCGGTGGCGGGTGCGGTCGGGCCCTTCGCCGGTACCTGGGTCCTGCGGCTGGATCTGGCCGGCAATCCGCCGTTCGCCCGGGTGCTCGAGCAGGTACGGGACAAGACCCTGGCCGCCGCCGCCAACCGGGACGTGCCGTTCGAGCACCTGGTCGAGGCGATCGCCCCGGACCGGTCCATGGCCTACCACCCGCTGTTCCAGGTGCAGCTCGGGTGGCAGACCGCACCGCCGTCCCGCCGCGAACTGCCCGGCCTGACCGTGACCGTGGAACAGGCGCGGACCGGGACCGCGAAACTCGACCTGTCGGTCACGTTCACCGAGGTTCCCGACGGCGCTGGCGGCGCCGGCGGCGGCGCGGTCTCGGGCGAGATCGGGTACGCCACCGACCTGTTCGACCGGACGACCGTGCAGGCGCTGGCGGCCCGACTCATCCGGGTACTGCGGCAGGTGGCGTCCGACCCGCAGGTGCGGGTGGGCGGCGTCGACGTGCTGGCGCCGGCCGAACGGCACCGGCTGCTGGTGGAACTGGCCGGCACCCCGGCGCCGGTGCCGGACGTGACGATTCCAGCGCTGGTCGGCCGGCAGGTGGCCGCGACCCCGGACGCGGTGGCCGTGCTGTCCGCGGGCCGGTCGCTGACCTACCGGGAGCTCGACGCCCGCGCCGACCGGCTGGCCCGGGAACTGGTGCGTGCCGGGGCCCGGCCGGAGTCGGTGATCGGGCTGGCGCTGCCACGCACGGCCGACCTGGTCGTGGCGCTGCTCGGGGTGCTGAAGTCGGGCGCCGGGTACCTGCCGATCGACCTGCGCTATCCGAGCCAGCGGCTGGGCTACCTGCTCTCCGACGCCGGCCCGGACCTGATCCTCACCGACTCCGGATCGGTGCCGGCGCTGCCGGCCCACAGCGTCCCGTGCTGCCTCCTCGACCTGCTCGACCTCGACGGCCCCGGCCGGGACGGTCCCGGCTCTGACGGTCCCGGCTCTGACGGTCCCGGCCGGGACGGCCCCGGCCGGGGTGGTCGAGGCCGGGGCGGTCCCGGCCGGGGCGGGGCGGAGGACGCCGGCACCGGGCCGGCCGGGACGGTGCTCCGGCCGGCGAACCTGGCTTATCTGATGTACACGTCGGGTTCGACCGGGACGCCGAAGGGAGTGGCGATCAGCCACGCCAACATCGTCAACGGCGTCTCCCGGTTGGCGACCGTGATGGGCCTGCGGCCGGGGTCGCGGGTGCTGGCCGGGACGTCGATCAACTTCGACGTGTCCGTGTTCGAGGTCTTCGCCGCGTTGAGCACCGGAGCGACCGTCGAGGTCGTCCGCGACGTCCTCGTGCTCGGCGAGCGCGGCGGCTGGACCGGCACCGTGCTGCACACGGTCCCGTCGCTGTTCGCCGAGGTGCTCGACCAGACCGCGGGCCGCATCGACGTGGACACGGTCGTGTTCGCCGGCGAGAGCCTGCCGGCCGGCCTGGTCCAGCGGGTGCGGCAGGCGATGCCGGCGGCGACCGTGGTCAACGCCTACGGGCAGACGGAAAGCTTCTACGCCACCACGTTCACGGTCCCGGCCGGCTGGGACGGGGCGGGCGGGGTGCCGATCGGGACCCCGCTGGGCAACATGCGCACCTACGTGCTGGGCCCCGGGCTGGCTCCGGTTCCGCCGGGCGTGGTGGGGGAGCTGTACGTCGCGGGCGCGGTGGGCCGGGGCTACCACGCCCGGCCGGGGTTGACCGCCGAACGGTTCGTAGCCGATCCGTTCGGCCCGCCCGGGCAGCGGATGTACCGCACCGGCGATCTGGCCCGCTGGAACCCGGACGGGCAACTGGAACACCTCGGGCGCGGCGACACCCAGCTGAAGCTGCGCGGGTTCCGGATCGAGCCGGCCGAGATTGAGGCGGCCCTGGTCACCCATCCAGGCATCGCGCACGCGGTGACGATGCTGCGGCCCAGCCCGGGTTCCGGCGGCCACCGGCTCGTCGCCTACATCGTGCCCGCCAACCCCGGCGCCGACCCGGCCCCCGGTTCCGACCCGGCCCCCGGAGCCGACCCGGCCCCCGGCGTCGACCCGGCCCCCGGTGCAGACTCCGACCACGGTGCCGGCGCCGGCCCGGTGGCCGACTCCGACGACGGCGCCGACTCCGACCACGGCGCCGGCGGCGGCCCGGCGGCCGACCTCGACGTGCGCAAGCTGCGGCGGTTCGTGGCCGACCGGCTTCCGGCGTTCATGATCCCGGCGACGTTCGTCGTGCTCGACCGGCTTCCGTTGGGCGCGAACGGGAAGCTCGATCTGGCCAGGCTGCCCGAGCCCCGGCGCGCCGCCAGCGCCCAGCCCGCCGCCAGCGCCCGCCCGGCGCCCCGCACCGACCGGGAACACCGCCTGGCCGGCCTGTTCGCCGAGGTGCTCAAGCGCGACCGGATCGAGCTCGACGACGATTTTTTCGAGCTCGGCGCCGGCTCATTGCAGGCCATCCGGCTGATCCGCCGGATCCGCGCTGAACTCGGCGTGGATCTGCCTATTCGGGTGCTGTTCCGGGCCGCCACAATTGCCGCTGTCGCCGATTATCTGACCGCCCGTGCGGTAGCCACGCCGCAGCACTGATGGTTTCCGGCGGACGGCTCCGGCCAGGCCCGGACCGGGCGCCCCGTGTCCCGCCGACAGGACGCCTGATTGGCGCCGGCGGCACCGGAAATGCGGTGTACTGATCTCACTGCGGCGGTGCGTGCTAAATTGAACTCGGGCATTCATCCAGCCCATTGCAGACCGCGTCGCCGTGCCTGCCCGACGTGCTCGAATCGCCACCGGCGGTTCGCCAACTGGCCGAGATTTGCGACCCAAGGGAAACCGAGTGCTGCCACAAACAGCTGACCGCCGCTCGACGTCCGCCAGAACGGCGCGACCCCGGCACGTCCTGATGTGCAAGCCGACGTATTTCGATGTCTGCTACTCGATCAATCCATGGATGGACCCGAGTAAACCGACCTACGTGGACACCGGCCTGGGCCAGTGGAAGTACCTGCATGACCTGTTCGTCGAGCTGGGGCATCAGGTCGAGCTGGTCGCGGCCCGCCCCGGCCTGCCCGACATGGTGTTCGCCGCCAACGGCGCGACCGTCATCGACGGGAAGGCGCTGGTCGCCAAGTTCCGGCACGCCCAGCGGCGCGAGGAGTCCGAGGCCTACCTGGAGTGGTTCCAGCAGCGCGGCTGGCCGGACGTCAGCATGGCCCGGCACGACAATGAGGGCGAAGGCGACATCCTGTTCACCGGCACCGAGATCCTGGCCGGCACCGGGTTCCGCACGGTGCCGGCGGCGCACGCTGAGCTGGCGGAGTTCTTCGACCGGCCGGTGGTCAGCCTGACCCTGGTCGACCCGCGCTTCTATCACCTCGACACGGCGCTCGCCGTGCTCGACCACGGCGAAGTGATGTACTACCCGCAGGCCTTTCACCCGGCGAGCCAGGAAGTGCTCGCCGCCCGTTTCCCCGGTGCGTTGCTGGCGGCGGAGGCCGACGCGGAGGTCTTCGGCCTGAACGCGTTCTCCGATGGCGCGCACGTCGTCCTGCCGGAAGCCGCCGGCCGGCTGGCCGGGCAGCTCAAGGAACGCGGATTCGAGCCGATCGGCGTCGATCTGGTCGAGCTGCTCAAGGCCGGTGGCAGCGTGAAGTGCTGCACCCTGGAACTGCGCCGATAGAAAGCCGTCGACGCAGGAGCGACGGCCCGGTGCACGACCACCGGTGACCCCCTAGCGGGCCCCAGGAACCGTACCCCCCACGATTCCTGGGGCCATTCCTTTTTCACCGTCAACAGTGCCGCGGGCACCAGCGGCCCGGCCGAAATCGCCGGGCCGCGGCCGGCTATCAGCCGGCTGACCGCGCATATTTGCCGATTCAGCGGGCTGTATCAAAGCGATAGATGAGGTGCAGGAGATGGCCGGTCAAGTGAACACCGCCGCGGTGGCGACAGCACATACGGATGCCAGTCCGGCGGGGCCCGGAGCGAGCCTTCCGGCGGCGCCCCCGGTGGCGGTCAGCGAGCAGGCGGAACTGCTGCGGATCGGCATGGACTCGCTGCATCGCACCGACCCCGAGCTGGCCGTGCTGCTGGAAGCCGAGGTGGGGTACCAGAGCACGACCCTGGCGATGATCGCGTCGGCGAGCATCGCGGATCCGTCGGTCCTGGCCGCCGGGGGAGCGGCGCTGTCGAATGTGACGGCCGAGGGATATCCGGGGGCGCGTTTCCATCCCGGCACCGCGCAGTTCGACCAGGTCGAGAACCTGGCGGTGGAGCGGGCCAAGCAGCTCTTCGGAGCGCGGTACGCGAATGTGCAGCCGCACTCGTGTTCCTCGGCCAATCTCGCCGTCCTCGCCGCGCTGCTCGCGCCGGGCGGCACGCTGCTCGCCCTCGACCTCGACGCCGGTGGCCACCTCACCCACGGATCACCGGCCTCGGTGACCGGACGCCACTACCACGCGGTGCACTACGGCGTGGACCACTCCGGTCGCATCGACTACGGCCAGGTCGCGGAGCTGGCCCGCGAGCAGCGGCCCAAGGTGCTGATCGCCGGGGCCAGCGCCTACCCGCGCACGGTCGACTTCGCCCGGTTCCGGGCCATCGCCGACTCGGTCGGGGCGTACCTGATCGCGGACATCTCGCACATCGCGGGACTGGTGGCCACCGGACAGCACCCGAGCCCGATCGACCTGGCCCACATCACGACCACGAGCACGTACAAGCAGCTGGGTGGCCCGCGCGGCGGTCTGATCCTGATCGGCACGGAGCACCAGACCGTCGGCCCGGACGGGCGCACCACGCTGGCCCGGCTCATGCAGCGGGCGATCTTCCCGCAGTTCCAGGGCACACCGAGCCCGGCGACGATCGCCGCGAAGGCGCGCGCCTTCGCGCTCGCGGCCCGCCCGGAGTTCGCCCGGACGACGCGGCTGATCGTCGAGGACGCCCGGGTGCTCGCCACCGAGCTGTCCGCGCTCGGCTACCGGCTGCTGACCGGTGGCACCGACAACCACATGGTGGTGCTCGACCTCAGCGACCGCGGGCTGACCGGGGTGGTGGCCGAGCGGGCACTGGAGGGCTGCGGGATCCTCGCGAACCGCAACCGCATCCCCGGCGACACCAAGCCGCCGCTGGTCACCAGCGGTCTCCGGCTGGGAACCAACATCCTCGCGCAGCGCGGCATGGGCCCGGGCGAGATGCGGGAGTGCGCGCGCCTGCTGGACACGGCGCTCGGAGCCACCACCGCGCTGAGCGACACCGAGTACCGGATCGACTTCGTGGTGGCCGGCCAGGTCCGGGCGGACGTCCAGAAGCTGTGCGTCGGGCACCCGCTGCCGATCGACAGCTACGACAGCAGCCGCGACTTCTCGATGCAAGCGGTCCGGTGAGCCCCGCCGTGGGCCCCGTCGTGAGCCCTGCTGTGAGTCCCGTCGTAGGCCCCGTCGTGAGCCCTGCCGTAGGCCCCGTCGTGGGCCCTGCGGTGGGCCCTGTCGTGGGCCCGGGCGCCGGACCGCTGGAATGGCCGCCGGTGCGGGTGCCGACCGACCGGCCGCGCCGGCCGGGAGTGCCGGCGCGGTGCTCGGCGGTGCAGCGGGCCGACCTCGACGTCGATACGACGGCGGTCGGGGCCGCCCGCGAAGACGTGCTGCTCGCCGGCCTGGCGGCGCTGCTGTACCGCTACACCGGCCAGGACCGGATCAGCCTGCACCGGGCGGCCGGCACCGGCCGGACCGGGCAGCTATGCCTCCCGGTCAGCGCCGCGTCGACGCTGCGGGACCTGGCGGACAGCAGCGCGGCCGGCGGCCTCCCGGCGTCCGACGGCCTCCCGGCCCCGGGCGGCCTTCCGGCGTCCGGCGGTCGCCCGGCGGCCGACAGCCTCCCGACCTCGGGCGGCCTTCCGACCTCGGGCGGCCTTCCGGCCTCGGGCGGCCTTCCGGTGGCCGACAGCCTCCCGGTGGCCGACAGCCTCCCGGCCGCCGGGTCCGGCCCGGTCGGCGTCCGCTTCGCCGCCCCCGGCGAACCCGCCGGCGGGGATCTCTTCGAGCTCCAGTTGGTGGTACGGGCCGGTACAGCGCTGGAACTCCACTACGACACCGGGCTTTTCGACCCGACCGCGGTCGCCCGGTTGCTCGACCACTACCGGACGCTGGTCGAGGACGGGGCCCGGTTCCCGGACCGTCCGGTGGCGCAGTTGCGGCTGCTGACCGACCCGGAGCGGCGGCGCGTCCTGGTGGAGTGGAACCGGACCGGGCGCGAGCTGCCCGGCAACGGCTGCCTGCACCAGGCCTTCGAAGAACGGGCGGCCAGGTCGCCCGGTGCCGTCGCGGTCGTGCAGGGCGCCGAGCGGTGGACGTACGGGCAGATCAACATCGCAGCCAACCGGCTGGGCCACCACCTGCGTTCGCTCGGGGTCGGCCCGGACGTGCGGGTCGGCCTGTGCCTCGACCGCTCGGCCGGCCTGCTGGTCTCGATGCTCGGCATCCTGAAGGCCGGCGGCGCCTACGTGCCGCTCGACCCGGATTACCCGGCCCAGCGGATCGCGGCCATGGTCGAGGGCACGTCGTGCGCCGTGATGATCAGCCGCACCGAGCTGACCGCGAACCTGCCCACCGCGGGCACCCCGCTGGTGCTGCTCGACCGGGACACCGGCGCGCTGTCGGCCCGACCGCAGTACAACCCGAGCGGCGGCGCCGGCGCCGAGAGCCTCTGCTACGTCATCCACACCTCCGGGTCCACCGGTGCGCCCAAGCCGATCGCGCTGCGGCACGGCGGGGTGACCAACAACCTCGCCGACCTCAACGCCCGCTTCCAGGTGGGCCCGGGGGATTCGGTGCTGGCCCTGTCCTCGCCGAGCTTCGACATGTCGGTCTACGAGTTCCTCGGCATCATCGCTGCCGGCGGCACCGTGGTGGTCCCGGACCCGGGCCGGTCCAGGGACCCGGCGCACTGGGCCGAGCTGATCGCCGGCGCGGACATCACGATCTGGAACTCCGCGCCGGCCCTGCTCGGGCTGCTGGTCGACCACCTGGAGCAGACCGGCGGGCAGCTGTTCCCGATGCTGCGGCTGGCGATGCTCGGCGGTGACTGGGTGCCGGTGACGCTTCCCGACCGGGTCCGCGCCGCCGCCCCCGGGCTGCGTTTCGTCGCGCTCGGCGGTGCCACCGAGGCCTCCATCCACTCGACCGGCTACGAGGTGGCGGCGACCGATCCGGCCTGGACGAGCATCCCGTACGGCCGCCCGCTGGCCAACCAGCGCACCTACATCCTCGACGGTGCCCGCCAGCCGGTACCGCCCGGAGTCCCGGGCGAGCTGTACCTGGCCGGCGCCGGGCTCGCCCGCGGCTACCTGGACCGGCCCGAGCTGACCGCCGAACGGTTCATCGAGTGGTCGCACGGCGAGGTGACCGGCGAACGCCTATACCGCACCGGGGACCTGGCCCGGTTCGGCCCGGACGGCCTGATCGAGCTGCTCGGCCGGATGGACTTCCAGGTCAAGATCAACGGCTTGCGGGTGGAGCTCGGCGAGGTCGAGGCGGTTCTCGGCTCGCACCCGGCGGTGCGGCAGACCGTGGTGATCGCCCGGGCGGGCCGGCTGATCGCCTACCTGGTACCCACCGACGCCGCGGCCGTTCCCGGCACCGACGAGCTGCGCGCGCTGGCGGCGGGCCGGCTGCCGGCGTACATGGTCCCGAGCGCGTTCGTGACGCTGCGGCGGCTGCCGCTGACGCCGAACGGCAAGCTGGATCGGACCGGGCTGCCCGAGCCGGACGTCGCCGGCGCCGAGTACCGGGCGCCGCGGTCGGCCGCGGAGAAGACCCTGGCCGACGCCTACGCGGAGGTCCTGGGCCTGACCCTGGTCGGCGTGGACGACGACTTCATCGCGATGGGCGGCGACAGCATCCGCTCCATCCAGGTCGTCACCCGGGCCCGGGCCCGGGGCATCGAGATCACCCCGCGGCAGCTGCTCGAGTCCCGGACGGTCGCCCGGCTCGCCCTCGCCGCGACCGGTACCGGCCCGCCGGCGGTCACCGGCGCGGATCCGTCGGCGCCGCTGGTCACGGTCGGTCCGGACGACCTCGAGGCCTGGACCGTGCGCTACCCGCGGCTCGCGGACGTCTGGCCGCTGACCCCGATGCAGTCCGGGATGCTGTTCGAATCGATGCTGACGGACACCGGCCCGGACCCGTACCACCTGCAGACGGTGTACCACCTGTCCGGCCGGGTCGACCCGGCCCGGCTGCGGGCGGTGGGCCAGGCCCTGCTCGAGCGGTACGCCAACCTGCGCGCGGCCTTCGTTCCGGACGCCGCCGACAACCTGGTGCAGCTGGTGGTGGACGGCGTCGAGCTCCCGTGGCAGGAGCTCGACCTGCGGGACCTGGCCGGCGGCGGGCGGGACGCGGCGTTCGCCCGGTTCCTCGCCGTGGACCGGGCCGCCCGCTTCGACCTGACCACCCCGCCGCTGCTGCGGATGGCGCTGGTCAGGCTGAGCTCCGACCGTGCCGAGCTGGTCCTCAGCACGCACCACGCGCTCATCGACGGCTGGTCGGAGCAGGTGCTGGCGCAGGACCTGCTCCGGCTCTATGCCGCAGGTGGAGCCGCCGGCCGGGCCGCCAGCGCGGCCGCCGGCAAGGTCGCCGGCGGGGCCGCCGGCGGGGTCGCCGGGCTCGAGCCGGTCCGCGGCTTCCGGGACTACCTGGCCTGGCTGTCGCGGCAGGACCGGGAGCAGAGCGCCCGGGCCTGGGCCGACGAGCTGGCCGGTGTCGACGGGCCGACCACGCTGGCCCCGGCCGGCGCGACCCGGGCGCCGACCGCGGACATCGGCGAGGTCGCGCTGACGCTGTCGCCGGACGAGTCGAAGCAGCTGGCCAGGTGCTGCGCCGCGGTCGGCGTCACGGCGAACACGCTGGTGCAGGGCGCCTGGGCGGTGCTGCTCGCCGCGTTGACCGGCCGCGAGGACGTGGTGTTCGGCGCCACCGTGTCCGGCCGGTCCGGCGGGCTGGCCGGGGTGGAGTCGATGGTCGGGCTGCTCATCAACACCCTGCCGGTCCGGGCCCGGTGCGCACCTGGCGACACGGTCGCCGAACTGCTGACCGGCCTGCAGAGCCGGCAGACCGGGCTGCTCAGCCACCAGCACCACAGCCTGACCGAGATCCACCAGGCCGCCGGCCTGGCCGCGCTGTTCGACACGCTGGTGGTGTTCCAGTCCAACCCGGCCGACCCTGCCGCCGAGGCCGCGGCGGCCGCGGCGGCCGGCATCGAGGTCACCGGCATCGACTCGATCGGCAGCGGGAACTACCCGCTGACGTTGATCGTCGCGGCCGAGCGGCTGACCCTGCAGTACGACCGGAACCTGTTCGACCGGGCCGCGGCCGAGGATGTGGCCACCCGGTTCCGCTCGGTCGTCCGCCAGTTGGCCGCCGACGCCGGCCGGCGGATCAGCACGGTGGACGTGTCGCTGGCCGGTGAGCACGACCGGCTCGGCGGCGGGGTACGGCGGGAGCCGGTCGTCCGGCCGGCCGCGGCGGCACCCGTCGACGGCGGGTACCGCAGCGGGCGCACGGCACAGGAAGCGGCGCTCTGCGGGCTGTTCGCCGAGATCCTCGGCGTCGAGCAGGTCGGCATCGACGACAATTTCTTCGTACTCGGCTGCAACTCGCTGAAGGCCACCCGCATCATCGGCCGCATGCGCCGGACGCTCGGGGTCGAGGCATCGATCCGGACGATCTTCCAGTATCCGACGATCGCCGAGCTTTCCGGCCGGGTCCAGGTCGCGGCCGCCGACAGCCGGCCGGGCCTGCGCCGGATGACCACGGAGTAGCCGGCGCGCGGTATGCGAAGGGCCCGTCAGCGTGGCTGACGGGCCCTTTCGCGGCGGCCTCGGTGCGGGGCGCCGGTCAGCCGGCCCGGCCGGCCAGCACGAGGGGCTCGCCGGCTCCGTTCTCCCACTCGGCGCGCCGGTGGACGATGGAATCGGCGATCTCACCGCTGCGGACGGCGATGTTCGACAGCAGGGATGCGGCCAGTCCGTGGGTGCGTTCGGTGCCGCCCTGCAGGTAGATACCGCACCGCAGGCCGGCCGTGGTGGCGAGCCGGTAGTCGCGTTCCACCCGGAGGTTTCCGTCATCGTCCCGCAGGCAGTAGCGGCCGACGTCGCCGAGCATGTTGGTCGGCTCCATCCCGTCGTAGCCGGTGGCGAAGATCAGCGCGTCGACGGACAGCTCCTGGGATTCCCGGTCGAGCAGCGAGTACAGCGAGACCCGCGTCTCGGTACCGGCCCGCCTGACCTCGCTGACCCTGGTCAGGTTGAGGAACTCCAGGCGCCGGGTGTTGCGGATGCTGTCGTCGTACGAGCGCCGGTACAGGTCCCGGATGACCTCGTTGTCGACGACCGAGTAGTTCGTGTTCTTGTGGTAGCGCCAGAATGCTTCCCGGGTCCCGTCGGTCCCGAAGAAGTAGTGGTCGACCGCGCTCGGATCGAACACCTGATTCGCGAACGGCGTGTCGTCCGCGACGGAGTATCCGTAGGACGGGATGATCGCGGAGACGCGGGTGTCCGGGAGCATGTCATACAGGAACCTGGTGATCTCGGCCGCACTCTGGCCGGCGCCGACCACCGCCACCCGTTTCAGCTCATGGGGATTCACCCGGCGGTACTTCTCCAGGAACTCCGAGCTGTGCCAGACCCGCTCGTCGCAGCGCACGCCGTCCGGCATCCGCGGTACCAGCCCGGTCGAGATGACCACGTTGCGGGCGTTGATCAGCCTGGTGCCGGCCCCGATGCTGTCCCGGACCTCGAGCTGCAGGTACTCGGCCGACTCGGCGCTGGATCCCGGTGGCAGCCGCAGCCCGGTGACGTCCGAGCCGTAGTACGCGGCCCGGTTGGCGAGGCTCGATTCCACCCATTCCAGGTACTGGTGGAACTCCTCACGGGTCGGGTAGAACGCCTGGTTGTTGACGAACTGCGCCAGCCGGCCCGCCTCGTGCAGGTACGAGACGAAGCTGAACCGCGACACCGGGTTGCGGAAGGTGGCCAGGTCCTTCAGGAAGGATATCTGCATGGTCGTGGCCGGCAGCAGCATGTTGCGGTGCCAGCCGAACGAGGGCTGCCGTTCGAAGAACGCGGCGGTGATCGGATGGGCCGGAACGTTGGCCCAGTGTTCCTCCAGGGCGATGGCGAGCGACAGGTTGGACGGGCCGAACCCGATGCCAACCACATCGTATTCCTCGTGTGCGCGAGTACCCATAGACAATTCTCCCGCTTAGCGTCGCTGTGACAGGACCAGCCGCATCTTCGACGGGTCATTTTCGGTAACCAGGGGGATCTGGTCGGGACGGCTGGCCCCGCACGGTCGCGGCTGTGTCGAGATCTCGATCGGGGACCCGGGAGACATGTGTTCAGTATTGCGAATTAACACCCTGAAGCCAACCTAGAGCAGCCCGGTGGGGGTTTCAAGAGGCGCGCCGCCGGGCGCTGTCCTGCCGACCGGACGGTGCGGCCGCCGGCCACCGGATTCGGCCTGGCCAGACCGGCACTGGAGCGGGCAGACCTGGTGCCATTCAGGTCCGCTGGGTAGGCTGGTCGTAAAGGCGAACCAATTTCTCGCCACCTCGAATCAACACCCCGCCGGCACCGCACTGCCGGGCTTGTCGCAGGACGCCGCGAGGTGGCCGAAGTACCTACCCGCAAAGGATACCGATGACCGAGTTCGCTGATCGCTGGGGCTTCAGTCCGGACAAATTCTGGTTGCGTGGCGAGCAACGGGACGAGCATATCGAGTTCGATCCGGACCTTGGTCTGTGGAACGTCTACGGATATCCCGAGGTGGCCGAGATCCTCAATGACTCCGCGGCGTTCTCGACCGACTCCGGGCGGCTGTTCGAGGTCGATGAGGAGACCGCGAAGTACTTCCAGGGCGACCTGGCCCAGATGACCGGGCCCGAGCACGCGCACATGCGCAAGCAGGTCGCTCGGGCGTTCAGCCCGAAGGCCATGGACGACCTCGAGTCGCGGATCTTCAAGCTCGCCAACGTGCTGCTCGACGGGCTGGCCGGGCGGGACCGGTTCGACCTGCTCGGCGACTTCGTCGGCGAGCTGTCCGGGATCCTGTTCAGCGAGCTGCTGGGCACCCCGGTCGACGACCGCGCGATGTTCAACCTGGTGGACCAGACGATGGACAACGAAGCCCAGATGACGACGGTCGACCAGGGCGAGGGCGCGGGCTACTTCGAGGACCTGGTGGCGCCGCTGCGCCCGCTGCGGGACTTCCTCGGCGAGCACATCGACGCGCGGCAGCAGCACCCGCGGGAGGACCTGCTGAGCCTGATGGTCCAGTTCCGGAAGCTCGACGGCACGTCGATGTCCCGGGACGAGGTCATCAACTTCGCGATCAGCGTGCTCGGTGCCGGCCACCTCACCAGCCCGATCCTGATCGGCAACACGACGCTGTGCCTGGAGTCCTTCCCCGACCAGGCGGCGCGGGTGCGGGCGGACCGGTCGATGGTGCCGACCCTGCTCGAGGAGTCGATGCGGTTCCTCACCCCGGGCAACGCGTCCTACCGGGCGACCAGCGTCGACGTGGAGGTCGCCGGGACGAAGATCCCGAAGGACCAGTTGGTCATGTTGTGGTTCGGGACCGCCAACCGGGATCCGCGCCAGTTCGCCGACCCGAACACGTTCGACGCGTCCCGGCACCCCAACCCGCACCTCGGGTTCGGCCGCGGCGCGCACTACTGCGTCGGCGCCCAGATGGCCCGGGTGGAGACCCGCATCGTGTTCAACATCCTCATGGACCGTTTCCCGGACCTGCGGATGGACCCGGACAACCCGCCGGTCTTCTTCGGCTCACCCGACTTCACCGGGGTGCGGTCGGTGCCGGTCCGGACCAGTTGACCGGAGCAGACAAACGTCCGGCTGGGGAATTCCCCAGCCGGACGTTTCGCGTGCGGCGGTCGGCTACCCGAACAGTTCGGCGAGGGCGGCCATGTCGATCGGGACGGGGGTGAGCCGGTAGCCCGCCGGTGGCTCGACACCCAGGAGATGCCGGACCAGGAAGTCCCACCGGCGCCGGTTGACGTAGTGCTCGTAGCCGAAGTAGATGTGATCGGCATCCGGGACGATGAGCAGGTCGAAGTCCTTGTCGGCGGCGATCAGCCGCTCGGCCAGCCGTAGCGTCAGGTGCGGCGAGACCCGGTCGTCCAGGCCGCCGTGCACCAGCAGCAGCTTTCCCACCAGCCGGTCGGCGCGGTCCACATTGGCGGCCGCGGCGTAGGTCGCTTCGTCGAACGGGCCGTTGTACGCCTCGGCCAGCCCCAGGTCGACGTACCGGAAGTCATGCATTCCGGACTCCGCGACGCCGACCGTGAACACGTCCGGGAAGTCCAGCATCGCCCGGACGGCGGCGAACCCGCCCCCGGACATGCCGGTGACGCCGACCCGGTCGAGGTCCATCCAGGGCCGGGTCGCGGCCAGCTCGCGCAGCGCTGACACGTGGTCGGCCAGGCCGCCGGCGTCCGCCAGGTGGCCGTACGAGGCGTCGTGGAACGCCTTGCTCCGCCCCGGCGAGCCGCGCCCGTCCACCGCGATCACCACGAATCCCAGCGCGGCCAGCGCCTCGGCGTCGTACCCGTAGTAGCCGGGGTCGAACGACGGGCTCACCCGGTTCGCCGTCGGCAGGCCGTACGGGGTGTCGATGACCGGGTAGCGCCCGGCGGGATCGAATCCGTGCGGCCGGTACAGCAGGCCGTAGATGGCGGTCTGCCCGTCGGCCGCGGTCGTGCGGAACCGCTCGGGCCGGCTCCAGCCGGTCGCCTCCAGTCCGGCGATGTCCGCGCGCGCCAACTCGACCAGCACCCGCCCGTCCCAGCCGCGGGCGGTGGTCACCGGCGGGGTGGCGGTGGTGGAGGCCGAGTCGACGAAGTACTCCGCGTTCGCCGGCACGGTGACGGCATGGTCCAGGTCGTCGTCGGTGATCCGGGCGAAACCGGAGCCGTCCAGCCCGACCCGGCACACCGACCGGCGGTACGGGTCCGCCTCGACCAGCCCGGCGGCGACGAAGTAGACCACCCGCCGCTGCTCGTCGACATGCAGGATCTCCTGCACCGACCACGGCCCGGAGGTCAGCTGCGCGCGCAGCTCGGCGGTCCCGGGGGTCTGCGTCCGGTACAGGTAGAGATGGCCCCAGCCGTCCCGCTGCGAGTACCAGAGCAGCTCGTCGCCGCCGGAGAGGAGCTTGACCATGGGCGGCTGCAACTGCTGCTGCGCCGGTTCCACCCGGGTCGCACCGGTCTCGGTCAGCACCGTGCGCACCGCGCCGGTGCCCGGGTCGAGCCGGTGCAGGCGCAGCGTGCGCGCGTCCCGGGTCCAGCTCAGGTAGTACACCGCCGAGCTGTCCGGGGCCCACCACGCCCACCGCTGGAAGATCGGCGACATCATCGACATCGGCACCGGCTCGGCCAGCGCGGGCACCACCGAGCCGGTCGTGACGTCGAGCACGACGTACTCGGCGAGCGGCATCCGGTCGTCGCCGGGGAGCGGGGAACGCTGGGTCAGCAGTCCGGGCCCGCCGCCGTCGGCCGGCGCGCTGCGCACCAGGTGCCGCTGCCGGACGCCGCGCTGGTCGGTCCGGTGGGTCAGCACCCGGGTCGAGTCGGGCGACCAGGCCGCGGCCGGCGGCAGGTGCGGGATCCCGATCTTCGCCAGCAGGGTGGAGTACATGAGGTAGTCGGGGTTGGCGCCGTAGTCCAGGTCCTCGGTGCCGTCGGAGGTCAGCGCCCAGTCCCGGGCGCCGTCCAGGGTGCGGGCGCGCAGGTCGTGCCCGGCCCGGTACACGGCGACCTTGCGGTCCGGCGCGGCGATCTCGAGCGGGTTGCCGGGCGGGTCACCCTCGGCCGCCGCGCATACGTAGCTGTCCAGCAGGCAGCGCCAGTGGGTTCCGAACGCGTCGAACTCGACCGCCCCGGTGCTCGGCTCGATGGCCGGGAACGGCAGCGCGCCGGCGTCGACGGGCTGCCCCGACGCCGCCGCCAGCGCGGCCGCGAGCCGGTCGTGGTCGAACGCGGCGCCGACCCGGCCCGCCTTCGGATCGGCGCGCATGAACCGCTTTCCGGCCGCACCGGTCACGGTGTACCAGAAGCGGTCCCCGGCCCCGATCCAGCGCGGCGTGATCTTGCCGCCGGTGACGAGTTCCGCGCGGTTGTGCCGCAGCAGCCGCTCCGCGGTCGCGTAGGCCCGTGCGTCGAGTGTGGTCACTGTCCGGTGCCCAGCGGGAGCGAGCGGACGCCGATCAGGTCCGGCGACGGGAAGAACGTGGGCGGGTTGGCCGGGTCGGTGTGCAGTTCGGGGAAACGGTCCAGCAGGCTGTTCAACGCGATCGCGCCTTCCATCTTGGCCAGCTGCGAGCCGATGCAGAAATGGACGCCGTGGCCGAACCCGAGATGCGGGTTCGGGCTGCGGGCCGGGTCGAACACCTCGGGGTCGGTGAACTTCGCCGGGTCCCGGTTCGCCGCCGCCGGCCAGACCAGGATCAACGTCTCGGCCGGGATCCGGACGCCGGCGATGTCCACGTCGGTGGTGGTTCGCCGGGACAGCGCCGCGGACGGGGTCAGCGTGCGCAGCGTCTCCTCCAGCGCGGTCGGCACCAGCGACCGGTCCTTACGCACCCGGGCGAACTCGTCCGGGCTGGAATCCAGGCAGGCCACCGCGTTGCCGATCAGCATGGTGGTGGTGATGTGGCCGGCCACCAGCATGATGTTCGCGATGTTCACCACCTCGTTGTCGGTCAGCCGCTGACCGTCGAGCTCGGCCAGGACGAGGTGGCTCAGCAGGTCCTCGCGTGGGTTCTGGCGGCGCTCGACGACCTGCCCGCGCATGTAGTCCAGCATCGGCCGGAACTGGTCGACCGCGGCGTCGATCTGCTGCTGGGCGCCCTCCTCCTCGCTGAGAAACGCGACCCCGTTCAGCTGTTCGATGATATTGAAGGCCTGCTTCTTGAACAGCTCGAGGTCGCTGCCCGGAATCCCCAACAGTTCGGCGATGACGATGACCGGCAGCGGGTAGGCGAGATCCTCCACCAGATCGATCTGGTCCTTGTGGGCCATCGCGTCGAGTAGTTCGTCGGTGACCTCGCGGATCCGCGGTTCGAGGCCGGCGACGATCTTCGGCGTGAACGCGCCGCTGACCAGCTTGCGGTACGCGGTCTGCCGCGGCGGGTCCATCTGGGCGAAGTCGCCGTCGTTGAACGACTCGTCGATCGTGACCGCGGCCAGGTACGCCGTCTTGGACGAGAAGGTCTTCGGGTCATTGATGACGTTGAATACTTGCGGGTAGCCGTAGACGTTCCACAGCCCCATGTTCTGGTCGAACTCAACCGGCTGCTCCGGCCGGATCCCCCGCAGCCACAGGTGGCCCGGGTGGATGTTCCACCGGTCAACGACGGTAGGCACAGGAACTCTCCTTCTACTACTAGGCGGCCGTGGCGGTGGCCGCGGCGGTCGCCGCGTCCAGGGCCATGGCCACGCGCAGGCTCTTCGGCCGCAGGTCGGTCCAGTTCTCCTCGACGTACTTCAGGCACTCCGGCCGACCGCTCACGCCGAAGGCGACCTGCCAGCCGGCCGGGATCGCGGCGAACTCCGGCCACAGCGAATGCTGGTCCTCGGCGTTCACCACGATGAAGAAGCGGCCGCTCTCGTCCTCGAATGGGTTGGTACTCACTGGCGAACTCCATCTGTCGTTGATCACGTCGTCACACGGCTCGGTTCGGCTGCCTGGAGGGCCCGGCTGATGATCTGGCAGATCTCGCCGGCCGGCCGGGGCAGGTACAGGTCGGCGTGCGTACTCGCAATGTCGTACTGGTGTACCGCGCCGCGGACGTACGGCCGCCAGAGGTCGGCGATCGACCCGGCCGGGTTCGGCACCGCCCGGAACAGCAGGGCGTCGCCGCGGAAGGTCGGCTGGGCGAACCCGGACATCAGCGTCGTCTGGTTGAGGACGACCGAGACCGCGTTCGCCACGAACGAGTCGAAGTCGTCCGCACCGGCCAGGCTGGTGAGGTGCTGCCGGAAGTACTCCCGGAAGTCGACCGCGGTCGGCGGCGGGCCGCTGGCCAGCTGGCTGCTGGGCACACTGTCCAGGATGGCGAGCAGCGCCACCTGGTGGCCGTGCCGCTGCAGTTCGGCGGCGACCGCGTGGGCGAGCGTGCCGCCGATGGAGAAGCCGATCAGGTGGAACGGGCCCGCCGGCTGGACGGCCAGGATCTCGGCCGCATAGTCGGCCACGATCTCGGTGATCGACTCCGGCAGCCGGGTCACCCCGTCGAAGCCCTTCGCCTGTATCCCGTAGATCGGCCGGCCGGCCGGGAGCTGGCTGGCGAACCCCAGGTACGGCCAGCACAGCCCGCCGCCCGAATGGATGAACCAGAGCGGCTCGCTGTCGCCGTCGGTCCGGATCGGCAGCACCGCCGCGAACGGGTCGGTGCCCTGAGCTGATCCGCCGGCCGAGTCCAGGTGGGTGGCCAGCTCGGCGACGGTGGGAGCCTGGAACACCAGCCGGATCGGCAGGTCGACGCCGAGCACGGTACGGATCCGGGTGATGAGCCGGATGGCCAGCAGGGAATGCCCGCCGAGGGCGAAGAAGCTGTCGTCGATGCCCACCCGGGCCAGCCCGAGCACCTCGGCGAACAGCCCGCAGAGGATCTCCTCCCGGGTGGTCCGCGGCGGCCGGCCGGTCGACGCGGCCGCGTAGTCCGGCGCCGGCAGCGCCCGCCGGTCCACCTTGCCGCTCGTCGTCATCGGCACCTCGCCGATGAGCGTCAGCGCCGCCGGCACCAGGTGCTCCGGCAGTTGCCCGCGCAGGTAGCCGCGCAGCTCGGCGATCAGCTCCGCGAACGGAGCACCCGCGGACGGGCCGGCGGCGGGCGGCCCGGCGGCGGCCACCACATACCCGGCCAGCCGCCGATCGCCCGGCTTGTCGTCCACCACCACCACGGCCCGGTCGACGCCGGGGTGGGCCAGCAGTGCCGCCTCGATCTCGCCGAGCGCGATCCGGAACCCGCGGATCTTGACCTGGTCGTCCACCCGGCCGTGGAACACGAGTTGGCGGTCCGCGGTCCAGGCCACCTGGTCGCCGGTCCGGTACATCCGGGCGCCCGGCTCGCCGAACGGGCAGGCCACGAAGTGCTCCGCCGTCAGGTCCGGCCGGCCGACGTACCCGCGCGCCACCCCTGAGCCGGCGATGTACAGCTCACCGGCCACGCCGACCGGCACCGGCTGCAACGCCCCGTCCAGCACGTACACCTGGGTGTTCGGGATGGGCCGCCCGATCGGGTACACGCCGGTGCCGGCGGTGAGTGGCGCGCTCATGGTGACCGCCACGGTGGTCTCCGTCGGCCCGTACGCGTTCAGCATCCGCCGGCCGGTCGACCACCTGGCCACCAGCTCCCGGGACGTCGCCTCACCACCGACCACCAGGCAGGCCACTGTGGACAGTGCATCGGCCGGCATCGGCGCGAGCAGCGCGGGCGGCATCATCACGTGCGTCACCCGGTGCGCGTCAATGGTCCTGGCCAGCGGCAGCCCCGGAGCCAGCTGCTCCTTGTCGGCCAGCACCACGCTGGCCCCGGACAGCAGCGCGGTGAACATCTCGCCGAGCGAGACGTCGAAGCTGGGCGAGACGAGCTGCAGCATCCGGCTGTCCGCGGTCACCTCGAGGCTGGCCACGTGCGCGGCGACCAGGCTGGCCACACCGCGATGGGTGACCGTCACGCCCTTCGGCCCGCCGGTCGATCCCGACGTGTAGATGACGTACGCGGCACGGTCCAGATCCGTGGCGTGGTCGATGGCACCGCGCCGGTCGATGGCGCCGGCGCGGTGACCGGCGGCCGGCTGATCCATCCGCAGCGACGGGATGGGCTGGCCGGCCAGCGCCGCGGCCGTGGTGGTGTCCACTATGGCCAGACCGGCACCGGAGTCCTCGACCAGGTAGGCGATCCGCTCGGTCGGGTAGGCCGAGTCGACCGGCAGGTACACCCCACCGGCCTTCGCCACGGCCAGCAGCGCGATGACCAGGTCCGGTGAGCGCCGCAGTGACACCGCCACCACCGACTCCGCGCCGACGCCACGGCGGGTCAGCTCACCGGCCAACCGGTTGGCCCGGCGGTCCAGCTCCCGGTAGGTCAGCGACGTCGCTTCGAAGTAGACCGCGACCGCGTCCGGCGTCGCGGCGACCTGCCGCTCGAACAGCTCGGGAATGGTGCCCTCGAGCCCCGGCACGGCCGGGTCGTTGAGGCCGACCAGCAGCCGGGCCCGTTCCGCCGGGTCCAGCACAGCCAGCCGGCCGACCGGCAGGTCCGGGTCCGCCGCCACCTGGCGCAGCACGGTGGCGAACCGGGCGGCCATGCCCGCGACCGCGTCGGCGTCGAACAGGTCCTGCTGGTAGTGCAGGACGATGCGCAGGTGCGGCGCGGCCGAGGCGGCGATGCCCAGCGGGTAGTGGGTTCCGTTCGCCGTGCTCACGCCGGTGATCGCGACGCCGGTGTGCGGATCGCTGAGGCCGCCGCGGTCGATCGGGAACGACTCGAACACGGTGACGGTGTCGAACAGGACGTTCATCCCGGCGGTCCGGTAGATGTCGGTCAGCCCGTGGTGATGGTGGTCCATCAGCCGGTTCTGCCGGCCCTGCAGGCCGGTCAGCAGCTGGCCGAGGGTGTCGCGGGGGCGCAGCCGCACCCGCACCGGCAGGGTGTTGATGAACAGCCCCACCATCGATTCCACCCCCGGCACCGCGGGCGGACGACCTGACACGGTGGCGCCGAACACCACGTCCTGGCGGCCGGTCAGGCTGCCCAGCACGATCGCCCAGGCTCCCTGCACCAGGGTGTTCAGGGTGATCCCCAGTTCGGCGGCGCGGCCGGACAGCTCCCGGGCGGTGTCCACCGGCAGCGGCACCTCGAGCTGCCCGATCCGCGCCTGGTCGACCTGGTCGACCTGGTCCAGCCGGTCGCCCGCGATCAGCGTCGGTTCCTCGACCCCGGCCAGCTCGTCCGCCCAGGCCCGAGCCGACCCGGCACTGTCCTGTTCGGACAGCCAGAGCAGGAAGTCCCGGTACTTCCGGACCCGCGGCAGCCCGGAGTCGTCGCCGTCGGAGCCGTAGAGGCGCAGCAGGTCCTGCAGCAGGATGCCCATCGACCAGCCGTCGAGCAGCGCGTGGTGCGAGGTCAGCACCAGTTCGGCCCGCTCGGGCGCGGTCAGCAGCAACGACAGCCGCAGCAGCGGCGGGGTGGCCTGGTCGAAGTGGTTGCCGAGATCCTCGGCCAGGAACTTCTCGACCGCCTGGGCCCGGGCGACGGCGTCCAACTGGCGCAGGTCGAGCTCCTGCCAGGGCAGCTCGACCCCGGTCAGCACGAGCTGCACCCGGTCGCCGGTCGAGTCGCTGATGAACGCGGTGCGCAGGTTGGCGTGCCGGTCCAGCAGGGCCTGGCCGGCCGCGCGCATCCGGGCCGGGTCGACCGGGCCGGACAGGTGGTACACGACCTGCGCGTGGTAGGCGTCGTAGCTGGCGTCGGCCAGCATGGACTCGAAGAGCAGCCCGGACTGCAACGCGGTCAACGGCCACACGTCGACCAGGCCGGGATACCGCCGCTCCCAGGCCTCGATCTCGCTCTGCCGGACCGGAACCAATGGCAGATCCGACGGGGTCAGCCCGCCGGCGCCGGGTCCGGCCGCGTGCCTGGCCAGCGCGTCCAGCGCGGCACACCACAGGTCGGCCAGCCCCTGCAGCTCGGCCGGGGCGAGCACCCCGGCCGGGGCGCCGAACATGGCGCCCAGTTCCGGCCCGGCCGCGGAGTCGGTGACCGCGGCGTTGATCTCCACCGTCGACATCGCGGGCATGTCCGCATCCGGCGCCGCGACCAGCTCGGTCGTGCCGGCGGACGGCGTCCAGCCCAGCCCGCGCAGCTCCGCGGGGACGTCCGAGTCGGAGAACCGGCCCAGGTAGTTGAACGCGATCTGGCCGGTCGGGTACGCCGCCAGTGACCCGGCCGTCGCGTCGTTCAGGTACCGGAGCAGGCCGAAGCCGATGCCCTTGTCCGGGATCGCCAGCAGCTGTTCCTTGACCGCCTTGAGCACGGCACCCGCGGCGGCCCCGCCGGCGAACGCGTCGTCGAGGTCGGCGTCGCCGATGTCCAGACGCACCGGGAACATGCTGGTGAACCAGCCGACCGTGCGGGACAGGTCGGCCCCGGGCACGGTGTCCTCCTCCCGGCCGTGGCCTTCGGACCGGATCAGCACCGACGGCTCGTCGACGCCCCGGCCGCGGCGCCAGGCGGCGACCGCCAGTGCCAGGCCGGCGAGCAGAGCGTCGTTGACGCCGCCGTGGAAGGCAGCCGGAGCCGTCGTCAGCAGCGTCTCGGTGGCCGCGACCGGCAGCCGCACCCACACCCGCCGCACCGTGGACGTCAGGTCCACCTCGGGGTCCAGCGGCCGGGATCCGAGCACCGGATCCGGACCATCCACAATGGACTGCCACGCCGGCAGTTCGGACGCCCGCCCGGGGGCGGACGCCGCGTCGACGAGCGCGTGCGCCCACCGCCGGGCCGACGTCACGACCGTCGGCAGCTCCGGGGTCCGGCCGGCCCGCACCTGCTCCCACGCGGCGGCGAGGTCCGGCAGCAGGATCCGCCAGGAGACGCCGTCCACCACCAGGTGGTGCCAGACGATCAGCAGCCGGCCCGGGCCGGCCGCGCCCGCGTCGAACCAGACGAACTGCGCCATCACTCCGGCGGCCGGGTCCAGCCGGCCGGTGGCCAGGTCCAACTCGGACTCGGCCAACTTCAGCCAGGGCCCGTCCCAGCGGCCGTGGCACCGCACCCGGCGCAGCAGCGCCGGCACGTCCACCGAACCCGGCGCGCCGACCAGCAGCCCGTCGGCGACCAGGCGCGAGCGCAGCAGGTCGTGCTGGTCCAGCACGGCGGTCAGCGTCGCGATCAGGCCCGCCTGGTCGATGGCGGCCGGCAGATCGACCACTGTGGACATCGAGAACCGGTTGAGCCGGCCGCCCAGTTCGACCAGGTACCTCGCGACGGGCAGCAACGGCAGCCAGCCGGTGCCGCCGCCGTCGAGCTCCTCCAGCACCGGGATCGCCGTGGTCCGGCCGTCGGCCAGCGCGGCGAGCTCAGCCACCGTCCGGTGCTCGAAGATCTCCCGCGGGCTGACCTCCACACCCTGTGCCCGGGCCCGGGAGACCACCTGGATCGAGCGGATGCTGTCCCCGCCGACGGCGAAGAAGTCGTCCTCGGTCCCGACCAGGTCCACCCCGAGGACCTGGGCGTAGACCTCGGCCAGGATCACCTCGGCGGTCGTGCGCGGGGCCCGGTACTCGGCCCCGGCGAACTCCGGCGCCGGCAACGCGTTCCGGTCCACCTTCCCGTTCGGATCCAGCGGCAACCGGTCCAGCAGCACGAAGGTCGACGGCACCATGAACTCCGGCAACCGGGAAAGGACGAAGCGCCGCAGCTCCCGGGCCGAGACGTCCAGGGTCAGGTCGAGCTCGTTCGGTCCGCTGTCGGCGGCCCGCACCGGGACCACGTAGCCGACCAGTTGGGTGCTGCCGGCCCGGCCCACGCAGGCGGCGACGACCGCCTGCGCCACGCCGGGATGCGCGGTCAGCGCGGCCTCGATCTCGCCCGGCTCGATCCGGAAACCGCGGACCTTCACCTGCGCGTCGCCGCGGCCGAGGTACTCCAGCTGGCCGTCGTCGTTCCAGCGGGCCAGGTCTCCGGTGCGGTACATCCGCGACCCGGCCGGACCGAACGGATCCGCGACGAACCGCTCCGCGGTCAGCCCGACCTGGCCGAGGTAGCCCCGGCCGACGGTCGAACCCGCGACGTACAACTCGCCGGGGACGCCCGGTGGCACCGGTTCGAGGCCGGCACCGAGGACGTACGTGCGGACGTTGTCCAGCGGTCTGCCGATCGGCGCGTTCGCCCGGCCGGTCCACTCGTCCGTGCCGGCGAGCGAGAACGCGGTGGCGTAGAAGGTCTCGCTCTGCCCGTAGCAGTTGACCACCCGCACGCCCGGGAACGCGGCGCGGACCCGGGACACCAGCGACGCGGGCAGCGTGTCGGCGCCGAAGACCAGAGTGTCCACAGTGGTCGTCGCCGCGATCTGGTCGATCAGCTCGGCGAACACCGACGGAACCGAGCTGACCACACCGCCCGGCCAACCGTCCCGCTCGCCCAGGACCAGCACGTCGCGGGCCACCTCGACGGTGCCGCCGGCGGACAGCGTGGCCATGATCTCGAACACCGACACGTCGAAGTTGATCGACGTCCCGGCCAGCATCCGGGCGCCCGGCGCGGCGACGGCCGACACCAGGGCCGGCAGGCAGCTCATCACGTTGCGGTGCGTGATGGACACGCCCTTCGGTGCGCCGGTGGACCCGGAGGTGTACATGACGAAGGCGAGGTTGTCCGGCCGCGGCGAGGTTCCCGGGTCGACACTGCCGGCGCCAGCGGCGCCGTCGAGGTCGAGGTCGCCGAGGTAGAGGTGCGGGACGCCGCTGTCCAGCCACGCCTTCGGGGCGGCCGCGTCGGTGAGGATGAGCCGCGGCCCGGCCTGGGCGAGCATGTAGCCCAGCCGCTCGCTCGGGTAGCGCGGGTCGACCGGCAGGTACGCGGCGCCGGACTTCAGGATGCCCAGCATCGCGACAACCAGGTCGGCCGACCGCGGCAGGGCCAGCGCCACCAGGGATTCCGGCCCGACCCCGCGCCCGGTCAGCTCGGCCGCCAACCGGCTGGTGCGTTCGTCGAGTTCCCGGTAGGTCAACGCCACCGGGTCGGACAGCACCGCGACCGCATCGCCGGACGCGGCGACCTGCCGCGCGAACAACCCGGTGATGGTCAGCTCCGACACCGGCACGGCCGTGTCGTTGTATCCGGCCAGCAGCGCCCGCTCGGCCGGCACCAGCACATCGACCAGCCCGATCCGCCGGGCCGGCTCGGCCACCACCTGCTCCACCACCCGCAGGAAGCGGGTCGCGAGGTGCTGCGCCGTGGCCCGGTCGAACAGGTCGGTCCGGTACTCCAGGTAGCCCATCACGCCGACGCCTGGGATGTCGCCCATGTTGAAGAAGAGGTCGAACTTCGCGGTCGCCGTGAACGCGGGCTCCGCCCGCACCTGCAACCCGTGTAGTTCGAAGTCGGCCCGCACGATGTTCTGCCAGGCGAACATCACCTGGAACAGCGGGTGGTACGCGGTGGAGCGCTCCGGGTTGAGCAGTTCCACCAGCCGCTCGAACGGGGCGTCCTGATTCTCGTACGCGGCCAGCGCCTTGTTCCGGACCCGGTCCAGCACCTGCTCGAACGACGGGCTGCCGGACAGGTCGGCCCGCAGCACCCAGGTGTTGACGAAGAACCCCACCAGGTCGGCCAGTTCGGCGTCGGTGCGGTTGGCGATCGGGGACCCGATGGTGATGTCCTCGCCGCCGCCGAGCTGGCTCAGCAGCACGGCGAGCGCCGACTGCAGCACCATCGACACCGTCGCGCCGCGGGCCCGGGCCAGCTCCGCGACCGCGGCCAGCACCTCGGGTGCCAGGCCGAACTCCACGAAGTCGCCGGCCGGGCTGGCCACCGGCGGCCGCGGCCGGTCGGCGGGCAGGTTCAGCGGCTGCGGCACGCCGGCCAGCTCGTCCCGCCAGTACGCCGACTGGACGGCCAGCGCACTCGCCGGGTCGTTCTCGTCACCCAGCAACTCGCGTTGCCACAAGGTGAAGTCGACGTACTGCACCGGCAGTTCCGGCCAGTCCGGGGCCGTGCCCTGCTGGCGCGCCGCGTAGGCGGTGGCCAGATCCCGGGCCAGCGGGGCCATCGACTCGCCGTCGGTGGCGATGTGCGGGATCACCAGCAGCAGCACGTGCTCCTCGGCGCCGCACCGCAACACCGATGCCCGCACCGGAATCTCCGCGGACAGGTTGAACGGGTGCGTCACCGCCCGCGCCACCGTGTCGGCCACCGCGGCCGGCTCCACCTCGATCAGCGGCAGGTCCAGCGGCACCTCCGCCGCCGGTACCACCTGCTGGTACGGATGCCCGGTGTCGTCCTCGACGATCAGCGTCCGCAGGCTCTCGTGCCGCCGCACCACGTCCTGTACCGCCGCGCGCAACGCCGGCAGGTTCAGGACACCGAACAGGCGCAGCACGTGCGAGTGGTTGTAGGTCGCCGACGGTCCTTCGAACCGGGCCACGAACCAGAGCCGGCTCTGCGCGAAGGACAGCGGCACCCGGTCCGGCCGGGTCGCCACCCGCCGCAGCCGCGGCCGGGCCGGCCCGGTGGAGGTCAGGTGCCGGCTCAGCGCCGCGATGGTGGGGGAGTCGAACACCTGCCGGATGCGGACCTCCGCGCCCAGCGTCGCGCGGAGCCGGTTGACCAGCCGGGTGGCCAGCAGCGAGTGCCCGCCCAGGGCGAAGAAGTCGTCGTCGATGCCGATCCGGGCCACGCCGAGCACCTCGGCGTACAACCGGCACAGCACGTCCTCGTTCGTGTTGCGCGGAGCCCGGTACGCGCCGCCGGTGAACTCCGGCTCGGGCAGTGCGGCCCGGTCCAGCTTCCCGTTGGGCAGCAACGGGAACTTCTCCAGCGTCACGAACGCCGCCGGCACCATGACGTCGGGCAGCCGGGCCGACGCGAACTCGCGCAGCCCGGTGGCCGCCCTGCCCTCGGCCGGCAGCACATACGCGGCAAGGTATTTCGCCGGGCTCGCGGCCCGGCCGGCCCGAGCCACCACGACCGCCTGATCGATATCGGGATGGGACGTGAGTATCGCTTCCACCTCAGCCGGCTCGACCCGGACGCCGCGGATCTTCACCTGCGCGTCGCCGCGGCCGAGGTACTCCAGCTGGCCGCCGTCGTTCCAGCGGGCCAGGTCTCCGGTGCGGTACATGCGCGCTCCGGCCGGACCGAACGGATCCGCGACGAACCGCTGGGCGGTCAGCCCGGACCGGCCCCGGTAGCCACGGCTCACGGTCGAACCCGCCACGTACAACTCGCCGGCCACGCCCGGCGGCACGAGTTCGAGCCCCGACCCGAGGACGTACACCCGGACGTTGTTCAGCGGCGCGCCGATCGGCGCGCTGGGCCCGCCGTCCCACTCGTCGGCCGCGGCCAGCGAGAACGCGGTGGCGTAGAAGGTCTCGGTCTGCCCGTAGCCGTTGACCACCCGCACGCCGGGGATCGCCGCCCGGACCCGCCGCACCAGCGATGCCGGCAGGACCTCGCCGGCGAACGCCACGGCCTCGACCTGGATCCTGCCGGGCAGGTCGTCCAGCAACTCGGCGAACGCCGACGGGACCGAGCTGATCACGCCGCCGGACCAGCCACCGCGCTCGCTCAACACCAGCAGGTCGCGGACGATCTCGACGCTGCCGCCGGTGCACAGCGTCGAGAAGATCTCGAACACCGAGACATCGAAGTTGATCGACGCCTGAGCCAGCATCCGCGACCCGGGCGCGCCGACGCCGGCTACCAGCCCGGGTACGCAGTTGGTGACGTTGCGATGGGTGACCGCCACGCCCTTGGGGGTTCCGGTGGAGCCGGAGGTGTACATCAGGTACGCCACCTGGTCCGGCCGCAACGGCTGCCGCCGGCTCCCGTCATCGCGATCGGGATCGCCGCGATCGGGATCCTCACTATCGGGATCGGAGGCCGGCGCGACGACATCGGCCGGGCTCAGCCGGGGGATGTCGGTGGCGGGGAGGATCCCGGCGGTCCCGGCATCCGTGAGGATCAACGCCGGACTCGCGTCCGAGAGCACGTACTGGAGCCGCCGGCTGGGGTAGGCCGGGTCGATCGGCAGGTACCCGGCGCCGGACTTCCAGACGCCGAGCAGCGCGACGACCAGTTCCGCCGACCGGGGCAACGCCACCGCCACGATCGACTCCGGCCCCACCCCGCGCCGGATCAGGCCGCGCGCCAGCCGGTCCGCCCGCTGGTCGAGTTCCCGGTACGTCAACGACGTGTCGCCGCACACCAGCGCGACCAGGTCCGGCGTCGCCGCGGCCTGCTGCTCGAACAGGCCCGGGACGGTCGCGTCCGGCACCGGCACCGCCGGCTCGCGCCGGCCGCGGGACAGCTGCTCCCGCTCGGCGGCGGCCAGCACGTCCACCGACCCGACCGACCGGCCCGGATCCGCGGCCAGCTGCCGCAGCACCCGCTCGAACCGCTCCGCGATGGCCTGCACCGCGTCCCGGTCGAGCACATTCGGCTGGTACTGCAGGGACAACCGCAGGTTCGGGTCGGCGTCGGCCATCACGGTCAGCGGGTAGTGGGTGCCGCTGAACGGGGTCAGACCGCGGATCGCCACACCGGCCGCGGTGTTCGCCTCGCTGAGGCCGACGTGGTCGACCGGGTACGACTCGAACACGACGACCGTGTCGAACAGGCTCTTCATGCCGGCGGCCCGGTGGATCTCGGTCAACCCGTAGTGGTGGTGGTCGAGCAGCGCGGCCTGCCGGTCCTGCAGCGCGGTCAGCAGTTGGGCCAGCGACTCGCCGGGGGCACACCGGACCCGGACCGGCAGCGTGTTGATGAACAGACCCAGCATCGAGTCCACGCCCGGCACCGCCGGCGGGCGACCGGAGACCGTGGCACCGAACACCACCTCCGGCCGGCCGGTCAGCTGACCCAGCAGGACCGCCCAGGCGCCCTGCACCACGGTGTTCAGCGTGACGCCGAGGTTGGCGGCGCAAGTGGACAGTGCGCGGGCGAGGTCCGCCGCGAGCGGCACATCGACGGTCCCGACGTCGGCGCTGGCTCCGGACTCCGTGCTGCCGGCGAGGGTGCCGCCGGCGAGCAGGGTGGGTCCGTCGATCCCGTCCAGTTCGTCGGTCCAGGCCGCGGCGGCCGCGGCGCGGTCCTGCCGGGACAGCCAGTCCAGGAAGTCCCGGTAACCGTGGACGCGCGGCAGCGCCGAGTCGTCACCGGCGGATCCGTAGAGCCGCAACAGGTCCTGCATCAGCAGCGGCACGGACCAGCCGTCGAACAACACGTGGTGGGCGGTGAGGACCAGTTCCGAACGGTCCGGATCCAGGGTCACCAGCGACATCCGGAGCAACGGCGGCGTGGCCGGGTCGAAGCGCGCGTTGCGGTCCTCGACCAGCAACCGTTCCAGCTCGTCCCCGCTCGGCTCGTCCCCGTCCTGGCCGCCCGAGCCGGCCCCGCCGCTCAGGGCGGCTCCGCCGCTCAGGTCGAGCTGGCGCCATGGCAGGTCGACCCGGCTCGGCACCACCTGCACCAGGTCGCCGACCGTGTCCGGCACGAAGGCGGTACGCAGGTTCGGGTGCCGGTCCAGCAGCGCCTGCCCGGCGGCGCGCATCCGGTCGGCGTCCACCGGGCCGGACAGGTGCAGCACGAACTGCATCTGGTACGCGTCGTGCGCGGCGTCGTCCAGCATCGAGTGGAACAGCATTCCGGACTGCAGGGCGGTCAGCGGCCAGACGTCGACCAGCCCCGGGTAGCGCTGCTCCCAGGCCTCGATCTCGGGCTGCCGCACCGGGACCAGGGGCAGGTCCGACGGCGTGCGGCCACCGGCACCAGGCTCAGCAACGTGCCGCGCCAACCCGGCCAGGGCGGCCTGCCAGAGGTCGGCCAGCTGCCGAACCTCGGCCCGGGACAGCACCCCGGTCGGGAAGCCGAACCGGGCCACCAGCTGCCCGGTGTCGGCGACCAGCGCATTGATCTCCAGCGTGGCCAGTGCGGGCAGGTCCGGGTCCGGGGCGGCGATGAGCTCGTTCGTGCCGGCGGCCCGGGTCCAGCCCAGCCCGCGCAGGTTCGCCGGCATGTCGGTCGCGGCGAACCGGCCGAGGTAGTTGAAGGCGATCTGGCCGGTCGGGTACCGCTCCAGGACGGTGCCGGTCCCGTCGTTCAGGTACCGCAGCAGCCCGTACCCGAGACCCTTGTCCGGGATCCGCAGCAGCTGCTCCTTGACCGCCTTGATCGCGCTTCCGGCGGCCGCGCCGCCGGCGAACGCGTCATCGAGGTCGGCGCCGCCGAGGTCGAGGCGGACCGGGAACATGCTGGTGAACCAGCCCACGGTGGCGGTCAGGTCGGCGCCGGGCACGACGTCCTCTTCGCGGCCGTGGCCTTCCAGCTTGACCAGCAACGGCTGCTCGGACACCCCGCGGGCCCGGCGCCAGCTGGCGACCGCCAGCGCCAGCCCGGTCAGCAGGCCGTCGTTGGCTCCACTGTGGAACGCCGCCGGAGCCGTGGTCAGCAGCGCCTCGGTCACCGGGGCCGGCACCCGCAGCCAGACGTAGTCCACAGTGGAGCTCACGTCGACGGTGGGGTCGAGCGGCCGGGAACCGAAATCCGGGTCCGGACCGTCCACAATGGATTGCCAGAGCGGCAGCTCGGCGACCCGGCCGGCGGTCGCCGCCTCGTCGATCAGCGCGTGCGTCCACCGCCGCACCGATGTCGCGACCGCCGGCAGCGCCGGCGCCCGCCCGGCGCGCACCTGATCCCAGGCGGCGGCGAGGTCCGGCAGCAGGATGCGCCAGGACACCCCGTCGACCACGAAGTGGTGCAGCACCACGAGCAGCCGGCCGGCGCCGGCGGAACCCGCGTCGAACCAGACGAACTGGGCCATCACCCCGGCGGCCGGGTCCAGCCGGCCGGTGGCCGCGTCCAGCTCGGCCGTGGCCAGCTCGTCCCACCGCCGGTCCCAGCGGCCGTCGCACTCGACCCGGTGCACCAGCGTGGCCACCGCGACCGATCCCGCAGCGGCCGCCTGCAGTTCGTCGGACACCAGCCGGGTCCGCAGCGCGTCGTGCCGGTCCAGCACCGCGGTCAGCGTCGCCACCAACCCGGCCCGGTCGATGCCGTCGGGCAGGTCCAGCACGGCCGACATCGAGAACCGGTCGTGACCACCACCCAGCTCCCGCAGGTACTTCGCCACCGGCAGCAGCGGCAGCACACCCACGCCGCCGCCGTCGAACTCGGCCAGCACCGCGGTCGCCGCGGCCCGGCCGCTCGCCACCGCGGCCAGCTTGGCCACCGTCCGGCACTGGAAGATCTCGCGCGGGCTGACCCCGATCTCCCGGGCCCGGGACGCGACCTGGATCGACCGGATGCTGTCCCCGCCGATCGCGAAGAAGTCGTCGTCGACGCCGACCCGGTCCAGGCCGAGAACCTCGGCGTACACCCCGGCCAGGCGCTCCTCGGTCGCCGAGGTCGGTGCCCGGTAGACCTCGCCCTTGAAGTCCGGCGCGGGCAGCGCCGCGCGGTCCAGCTTCCCGTTCGGCGCCAGCGGCAACCGGTCCAGCACCACGAAGACGGACGGAACCATGAACTCCGGCAACCGCTCGGACACGAACCCGCGCAGCTCCGCCGGCGAGACGCCGG
>Ga0307499_10000063_pt1 | contig 36045 bp, 28 predicted proteins | sample 13_S_MG_FD_201363 | JGI IMG/M metagenome (GOLD analysis project Ga0307499, IMG submission 201363) | Soil microbial communities from Populus trichocarpa stands in riparian zone in the Pacific Northwest, United States - 13_S | ecosystem: Environmental > Terrestrial > Soil > Riparian zone > Trees... | reverse complement strand
CCCTGGCCGTCATAATAGGCGACCGCCGGGAAATAGAGGTCGTAATTGGTTTCGCGCGACATGCTCCAGGTCGAATTGCGGGAGAGGATGTCGACCTTGCGGCTCTGCAATTCCTTGAAGCGTTCGCTGGCGTCGAGCGGGATGAATTTCGCCTTCTTGGGATCGTCGAAAATGGCCGAGGCCACCGCGCGGCAGAAATCGACGTCGAAGCCGGTCCAGTCGCCCTTGTCGTCCGGAATCGAGAAGCCGGGCAAGCCCTTGTTGACGCCGCACAGCACTTCGCCGCGGCGGATGGTCCGCTTCAGCGTCTTGGTGTCGTAGCGTTCGTAGGTGATTGCAGCGGCCGCAACGGCGGCTGCGACCGCCAGCCCGATGAGGAGGCCGCCTCGGAATGTCCGTAGCATTTTTTCAACTCACAATTTCTGGGAAATGGATCGGCTCGAGGGACCGCGTCGCAATTAAAGTTCCGGCTTTTGCCGGATAATCACCTTGGTGCCGACCGGCACGCGCTCGTAGAGGTCGGCGACGTCGGCGTTGACCAGCCGGAAGCAGCCGGAAGAGACCGCGGTGCCGATGGTGTCGGGCCGGTTGGTGCCGTGGATGCGGTAGACGGTGGTGCCGAGATACATCGCGCGGGCGCCGAGCGGGTTGCCGGGGCCGCCGGCCATGAAGCGCGGCAGGTAGGGCTGGCGCTGGATCATCTCCGGCGGTGGGGTCCAGTCCGGCCACTCCGCCTTGCGCGTGATGTTCACCAGCCCCTGCCACGTGAATCCTTCACGGCCGACGCCGATGCCGTAGCGCAATGCGCGGCCATTGCCCTGAACCAGATAAAGATGGCGCTCGGCCGTGACCACGATGATGGTGCCCGGCGCTTCGTTGGTGCGATAGAGCACCGCGGTCTTCCTGAACTGCGGCTCAAGTTCGACGGAGTCGTCCGCGATAAGCCCCGGCTGGTCGCCGACATCGGGCTGGCGGTTTTGCGCCTGGCTGTGCTGAGCCGAGAGGATCAGACCGCTTGCGGCGATCAACATCCAGATCTGGTGCCGAAACTTCGTCATTGCGGAGCTCTCCTTGTTGGCGCTTCGGCCTAATGGTGGGCGGCTTGGCCAAATTGGCGGAACCATCAAATCTCAGGGCCAGCTTGATGGCAAGTTTAGGGCGAATGAGGCAGATAGGTGACTGAAATGTCTTCTATTTCTGCCAACCGCCCCATTCATGGGGTGTTCCGGCATGGCCTATTTCGGCGCGATCCACAGCCGTAGGCCAAACGAAATCAGCGCCACGGTGCCGACGCCGCCAAGCCAGAGCACAGCGAACCACAGGAGACGCTGGGCCAGCGGGCGCGGATTTGGTTTGATCTCGATCAATGATACCCGCTCTCAGGCCTGACCTTGCCGCGAAATACCCAATAGGCCCAGGCGGTATAGCCGAGGATCAGCGGGATCAGCACGGCGACGCCGAACAGCATGAAGACCTGGCTGTTCGCCGGCGACGCGGCCTGCCAGATCGTGATGCTCTGCGGCACGATGTAGGGATACATGCTGATGCCGAGCCCGGCATAGGACAGCGCGAACAGCGCCAGCGTCAGGAAGAACGGCTGGTAGTCGTATTTGTTGGCGAGGCTGCGCAGCAGCAAGGCGGTGACGGCCGCCACCGCGACCGGCACTGGTGCGGTCAGGACGATATTCGGCCAGGTGAACCAGCGCTGCGTGTACTGCACGCTGAGGAACGGCGTCGCGATGCTGACCGCGCCGATGGCCCCGAGCATCGCCAGCAACAGCACCCAGCTCAGATGATAGGCGCGGTCGCGCAAGGCGCCTTCCGTTTTCATCACCAGCCATGTCGCGCCCAGCAGCGCATAGCCGATCACCAGCGCCACGCCGGTCAAAATGCTGAACGGCGTCAGCCAGTCCCACCAGCCGCCGGCATAGTGGCGGCCCGAAACGTGAATGCCTTGCAGGATGGCGCCGAGCGCAATGCCTTGCGCCAGCGTCGCCAGCAGCGATCCGCCGGCAAAGGCGATGTCCCACATGTTCCGCTCCTTCGTCGTGCGCCAGCGGAATTCAAAGGCGACGCCGCGGAACACCAGGCCGAGCAGCATCGCGATCATCGGCGTGTAGAGCGCCGGCATCAGCACCGCATAGGCCAGCGGGAATGCCGCCATCAGGCCGCCGCCGCCGAGCACCAGCCAGGTTTCGTTGCCGTCCCAGACCGGCGCGACGCTGTTCATGATGACGTCGCGATCGCGCTTTTCCGGAAACAGCGGAAACAGGATGCCGAGGCCGAGGTCAAAACCGTCCATCACGACATAGACGAACACGGCAAAGGCGATGATGAAGGCCCAGATGGTGGGAAGGTCGATCGGGATCATCGGGCGGCTCCCTCCGCTGCCGCGCCTGCGGCGGGCGTGATGCCGGCGGCACGCGCAGGGACGTCCTTGCTCGGGCCCTGTTCGCCCGGATGCGGCGGCGCCGCCATCAGGCGCAGCAGATAGATCACGCCGGCCGTGAACACCGCGAAATAGACGATGATGAAGGCGATCAGCGAGGAGGCGACGGCAGGCGCCGCCAGCGGCGAGGCGGATTCTGCCGTGCGCAACAGTCCGTACACCGTGAACGGCTGCCGCCCGGTCTCGGTGGTGATCCAGCCCGCGAGCACGGCAATAAATCCTGCGGGAGCCATCGCGACCGCGAACATGTGGAGCAGCCGGGAATCGTACAGCTTGCCCTGCACGCGCATCAGCAGGCTGAACAGGCCGAGCGCCAGCATCAGCAATCCCATGCCGACCATGATCCGGAACGACCAGAACGTGATCGGCACCGGCGGCCAGTTTTCGCGTGGCACCGTGTCGAGGCCGGCCATCGGCGCGTCCGGCGAGTGCTTGAGGATCAGCGAGCCCAGCTTCGGCACTTCGATCGCATAGTCGACCCGGCCGGCGGCCTGGTTGGGCAGACCGAACAGGATCAGCGGCGCGCCGTCCTTGTGGCTCTGGAAGTGACCTTCCATCGCCATGATCTTCACCGGCTGATGCTCCAGCGTGTTGAGGCCGTGCTGATCGCCGGCAATGATCTGGATCGGCGCCACCAAAGTCGCCATCCACATCGCCATCGAAAACATCACGCGCGCGCCGGCGAGGTGGCGGTCGCGCAGCAGGTGCCAGGCGCCGACCGCGCCGACCACCAGCGCAGTGGTCAGATAGGCCGCCAGCACCATGTGCACGAGGCGATAGGGGAATGACGGATTGAAGATCACTTTCAGCCAGTCGGCGGCGATGAACTGCCCGTCGGCATTGACGGCGTGGCCGGTCGGCGTCTGCATCCAGGAATTGGCTGACAGAATCCAGAACGCCGAAACCAGCGTGCCGATCGCCACCATCAGCGTCGCCACAAAATGCAGTCTTGGGCCGACGCGCTGCAGGCCGAACAGCATCACGCCGAGGAAACCCGCCTCGAGGAAGAACGCGGTCAGGACTTCATAGGCCATCAAGGGCCCGATCACCGGGCCGGTCTTGTCGGAAAATGCCGACCAGTTGGTGCCGAACTGGTAGGACATCACGATGCCCGACACCACGCCCATTCCGAACGCGACGGCAAAGATCTTTAGCCAGTAGTTGAACAGGTTGATGTAGACCTCGCGCCCGGTCGCAAGCCACAGCGCTTCGAGCACCGCCAGATAGCTGGCGAGCCCGATCGAGAAGGCGGGGAAAATGATGTGGAACGACATCGTGAATGCGAACTGCGCCCGGGCCAATACGACCGCATCCCAGCCTTCGAACATCGGCACCACCCGTCGCACATGTCGCCGGACGCCATCTCTTCGAAAAAGCGCATTACAGTTTTCGAAAATTGCGTCCGAACCAGGCGCGTACCTTATCACGCCCCGATGCGGATGGTACCCGCGCCGTGCGCGGAACAGGCGTGCGGCCCTATCCCGCACCCGATCGATCAAGCCTCAGTCGCCTGGTGATCTCGGCCTGCACGGCGCGGGTCTGGTCCTTGCCGACCAGCACCGGGCTGCGGATCTTTCTTCCTGAGTGCAGCCGGATCGCGATCACGTGGTGGGAGCCGCGCCGGCCGCCGCTCTCGACATCAATGTACACGACGTCGTCACCGCCGACGGTGATGACCTCGATCGTACCCTCCAACGACAGCCGCTCAATCCTGAGGTCGCCATCGCGGACAATCCAGCATCCACTCGTCCGATAGAGGTGCCTGGTCAGCAAAAACGCCATGATCGCGCCGAATGACCCGACAGCGATTCCGAAGGTGGACAATTTGCCGCTCCAGAGCGCGAAGATGAGTGGAATGGCCAGCGAGCAGGCAAGCAGCGCGACGAGAGCCCTGTACGCTCGTACGCGTTTGGAACTGACCGGCTTGCCCAGCCGTATCCCTGCGTTCGCGGCGTCGAGCGGATTCTCGACCAGTTCGGGCGCAGGCAACTGCAGCAGCTGCGCAATCTGCACGATGGTTCTTTGCACCTGGGTGACGTCAGGCAGTGGAGGCGAGGTGAGCGTATCTCCCGATCCGGTCTCGAATATGAGGGTGAATTCGACTGATTTGCCGATGCTCCTTCGCAGACGCATTCCCGATAGTTCATCGTCCCTGATCGATCGTCGGTGCAGTTTCCCGAAGGGACGCTGTTCGCCGATCAGGATTTCGCCTGACGTCACGATCCAGACGACGTTTCGATCGAACAGGGCCGCGCCCAGCAGAAGGCACCCGAACAACAGCGCAAACAGCGCGGCGATGCCGAGCCATTGGTCATTTGCCAGATGGGCGAGGCCGGGCAGGGCGATCAGGCACACCACGATGGCAATGCCTGCGAGAACCAGCCGCTCATTGAGCGACGTGCCCTTGCGCAGCCTGACTTCACCCTCGCCGGCAGTATTCATCGTCGGCGGCAAGCATCACGCGCGGCGTGGCCGCGTTGCGCAGCAGGCGGTGCGGTTGCCGTACGGCAAGTCAGGATTGTCCGATCTTGGGACACAGCTTTCGGCAGCCAGACGAGGGGGCGGTCGATCAGTTCGTGCAAGCATACGATCTTGCCGTTCTGGTCGACGATTGATCGCCTATAGCGCCGACCAATAACGGTAGAATCGGGGCGGATGGCGGCGACGCTACGTCGATGGCAAGCGAGCGGCGTCACTTCTTCGTGGGGCTCACCTTGCACAGGAATCGGATGCCCAAAACAGAGCGACCCGGCGGGGGGCATCCCGGCCGGGTCGTTGGAGGTCGCTTGGGAGGTGTAAGACTTGGAAGGCTAGAAAGTCAGCGGGGGGTCTCGCTGTCTTGCGTTCTCGATCAGAGTTATAGGGGCTGAGTTTTTCCGGGTGATGTCGCCAATCGTTTCATTTGTTTCGCCGGAGGTAATCTTTGTCCACCGAAACCGACCCGGTTTTCGTCCCCAATACCAATTTAACTTATTGAAAAAACTGCACTTATGCTGCGAGACTGTCGACGCCGGCGCCCTTAAGCAACTCGGCCAATTGTTTGCGGGCGTAGAACATCCGGGTCTTCACCGTGCTCTGGGGAATACCGATGATTGCGCCGGCCTCTTCCACCGACTTCTCGTGGTAGTAGACCAGGTTGATGATCTCGCGATGGGCGGGCGACAGCTTGGCGACGCAGGCGCGCAGGATCGCCTTGGTGTTGCTGCGGTCGAGCGAGGCTTCGGGGGTATCGGCCTCATCGGCGATCTCGAGCACGTCTTCCTGATCGATGTCCTCGTGCTTGCGCTGGCGCAGCGCGGTCAGCGCCTTGAAGCGGGCAATCGACAGCAGCCACGTCGAGACCTGCGAGCGGCCCTCGAACTGGCTGGCGGTCCGCCACACGTCGAGGAACACCTGGCTGACGAGGTCTTCCGCCATCGTGGTATCGCGCACCATGCGCAGCACGAAGCGGTAAACCCGGACGCTATGACGCGAATAAAGCACATGCATCGCCGTGCGGTCGCCCTTGGCAATACTCTGCAACAGCATTTCGTCGGATGTCGCGCGGGCGGCGGCAATCGACTTCTTGGCTGCGGCGTTGATGGCGACGACGTTAGACATGACAGGCTCCCAATTCCGACGCCAACAGGCGTTTCGTTGGGAGGATTGTTAATTAGGCTCGGTTTCGGGACGTCTGCACCAAAAGGGAAAAATGGTTTCGTGCAGGGGAGAATTGTTTCGTCGCGGCGCTTGCGACGAAACATTCGGGGGTAAAACGCCTGTAATTTCAATATGCGGAAAATTGGCTGATTTCAGATGCGGAATAGTTCCGCCGGGGCGAACCTTTTTGGCGTTCCTGCGAGCGTCGGGAGCCGTATCCACAGTACGTTGTTGCCCGGAAACAGCGTCTACCGCAGCGGGCCAATACGAGTGCTGCAGCGTAGGGGTCCGTGTTTTTGGCGGGACGACGGAGAAAGCCTACCCCTTCTCGCCGGTCGGCGAGAACAGATAGCCACCGCCCCGGATGGTGCGGATCACGGCGGGCTTGGTCGGATCAATCTCGATCTTGCGGCGGATGCGCATGATGCGCAGGTCGACGGCGCGGTCGAAGGCTTCGGCATCGCGCGCATTGGCCAATTCCAAAAGCCGCTCGCGCGACAGCACCCGCTTCGGATTGGCCGCGAACACCTTCAACAGGCCGAATTCCGACGCCGTCAGCGGATGCTCGTTGCCTTCATCGTCGCGCAGCGCCTGGGCTTCGAGGTCGAGCCATTTGGTGCCGAACCGCACCAGCTGTTCCTTTTCCGCCTTTGCCGCCGCAGGCTCCGGCGCGGCAGCCGCCCTGGCCGGGGTGCTGCGGCGAAGCACCGAGCGAATGCGCGCCATCAGTTCGCGCAGCTCGCAGGGTTTTGCGATGTAGTCGTCGGCGCCGAGTTCGAGGCCGACGACGCGGTCGATCGGGCTCGCGGTCGCCGTCAGCATGATGACGGGAACGTTGATGCGGCTCTTCAGGTCGCGAATGATCGAAAGCCCGTCTTCCTCGGGCATGTTGAGGTCGAGCACGACGAGGTCGGGCACGTTGGTCTCGATCACGCTGCGCAGGCTCTTGCCGCCGTCGCATAGCGTGACGCCGAAACCGTGCATCTTGAGGTAATCGCCGACCATCTCGCGGGCCGGCGCCTCGTCGTCGACGATGATGATATGCGGGCTCTGGGTCATGTCGTCTCTGTCGCGGGCAGTTTAACGGTAAACGTCGAGCCCTGTCCGGGGCCGGCGCTCTCCGCGGTCACATGGCCGCCATGCATGTCGATGATACGTTTGACGATCGACAGGCCGAGGCCGGTCGAACTTTCTCCGGCCGTCGGCTTGGCCGAGAGCCGCTGGAAGCGGCCGAACAGCCGCCCGAGGTCCTCCGGCGAAAGGCCGGCGCCCTGGTCGGTAATGCGGATCACCGTGTCGCCGCTCTCATGCGTGACCGCCACCGTGATCCTGCCGCCGATCGGCGAGTATTTGATGGCGTTGCTGAACAGGTTGTCGATCGCCTCGCGGATCCGGTCGGTATCGCACATGGTGACGATATTCGGCGGCGCGGATACGTTGATGGTCTGCTGCTTGTTGACGGCGGAGGGCAGGTTGGAATCGGCGACCTCGGCAACGAGCGCTGCGACATCGACCGGTTCCCGGCGGATGGTGATGTCGAAGGCGTCCGCCATCGCATCCGAGATCAGGTGATCGACCATCGAGGTCAGGCGCTTGGTGGCGTCGCGGATATGCTCGACCTGGGCGGTGACGTTCTCCTTGGGCGAGCCGGCGCCGATCAGTTCGGTCAGCATTTCGGTGCGGCCGAGAATCACGCCGAGCGGGTTCTTCAAATCGTGTGCGACGGTGCCGAGAATCTCGTTCTTGAAGCCGTTGGCGCGCTGCAGCCGCAGCCACTGCGCCGACAGCCTGCGGTTGGCCTGCATCAGCGCGCGGGTACGCTGGGCGACGCGGTCCTCGAGCTGGGTATTGGCCTCGTGCAGTTGCCGGTAGAGGATGACGTTGTCGAACGCGATCGACAGCCGGCTGGAGAAAATCTCGACCAGCGCGCGGTCGGTGTCGGAGAGCTGGCGCTCGGCCTGCAGCAGCACCACCACTTCGCGGCCGCTTCCGGTGCGCAAGTAAAGCACGCTGCGGTGGTCGGCGAATTCGTTCTTGCGGCGCAGGAACGCGGCTTCCACCATCGCCCGTAGATCCGGATCGAGCGACTTGGAGCTGGTGCTGCCGATGAAGCGGCTGTAGCAGCCCGAGCCCGCCAGCACCGAGAATTCGCTCCCCGCGGCGCCATCGTCGCGCAGCACCAGGATGCCGGCGCAGTCGACATTGAGCAATGATGCGAGCTGCGTCAGCACGCCTTCCGCCAGCCGCTGCATCGACTTGAAGTCGTACAGCGTCGAGGCGGCGTCAATGATGATTTCAAGCCCGCGCCGGGTCTGCACCATGCGCTCGAGCTGTTGATAGCTGCGCAGCGCCGCCGTCAGCGAGGTGAACAGCTTGTCGGCGGTCAGCTCCGTCTTGGCCTTGTAGTCGTTGATGTCGTACTGGACGATGACGCGGCGCTCGGGCGCCTGTCCCGGCTGGCCGGTGCGCAGGATGATGCGGACGGTTTCGTTCTTGAGCTCGTTGCGGATGTACTCGACGAGGTCGAGGCCCGCGACGTCGGTTTCCATGATGACGTCGAGCAGCACGGCCGCGACGTCCGGATTGTCGCGCATCAAGGTGCGGCCTTCGGCCGCGGAATAGGCCGACAGGATTTCCAGCGTCGCGCCGTGGAGGTTGTAGTCGCTCAACGCAAAGCGGGTGCCCTCGTGCACGGCGGCATCGTCGTCGATGACGGCGATCTTCCATTTGCGCGCGGACGAGTCCTCCGGAACGGTCCCGGTATCGTCGATCAGGTGGAGGACATCGTCCTGTTCGGCCATTGAGAAGTTCCGTCGGCTGCTGTCTGGTCTGGAATCGTAGGTTCGCCTGTTGGTCCGCCCTTGGCGACCTTAGGCATGATAATGCGGAATGTGGTGCCTTGTCCCAGCCTTGACTCCAGCATCATCCGGCCGCCGAGCTGTTGAGTGACAAGATTATAGACGATATGCAAGCCCAGTCCGGTGCCGCCCTCGTTGCGGCGCGTCGTAAAGAACGGGTCGAACGCCTGCCGCTGCACATCCGGCGTCATTCCAGCCCCGTTATCGGCAAAAATGATCTCGACATCGTCGCTGCCGCGCGCTCGCGCCGAGATCGTGATCGCTCCGGACCGGCCGTCGGCAAAGGCATGGTTGGAGGCGTTGAGGAACAGATTGGTTAATATCTGGCCGTAGGAGCCGGGATAGCCGTCGATGAAAAGTCCTTCCGGCACGTCCACCGACAGCGTGATCGCCGCTTTCTTCAGCACCGGCTTCAGGCTCGCGACGATCTGGTCGGTGGCCTCGCTGAGGTTGAACTGCCGACGCTCGGCGTGCGAGCGGTCCACCGCCACCTGCTTGAACGACTGAATCAACTCGCCGGCGCGGTGCAGGTTCGCCACCAGTTGCCCGGCGGCGTCGCGCGAGCTCTTGACGAACTCGTCAAGCTTGGAGCGGCGCAGCGGCTCGGTGCGCAATTCGGATTCGAACGTCTCGGCCCGGCGCGCAAAGCTCGACGCCACTGTCAGGCTGATGCCGATCGGGTTGTTCACCTCATGGGCGACGCCGGCGACCAGTCCGCCGAGCGCCGCCAGCCGTTCGGCGTCGATCAGGTTCTGCTGCGCGGTGTTGAGTTCGAGCAGCGCGCTTTCGGCCTTTTCCTTCGAGGCGCGCAACTCGTCCTCGGTCTTGCGTTTGGCGATGGCGTTTTCGCGGAAGACGTCCACCGCGCGCGCCATCGCGCCGACCTCGTCCCTGGCGGCGGTGCCCTGCACGCGGCGATCGTAATTGCCCGACGTGATCGCATGCATGGCCGCCAGGATCTGCTGCAGCGGCAAGCGGATCGAGAGCGCGATCAGGACGCCGGCGGACAGGATGATGCCGAGAAACATCACGGCGATCGACAGCACCCGGCGCGAGATACCCGCCAGCGTGCGGTCGAACGTCTCCTGCGCCTTGTGCTCGCGCTGGCGCATCTTGACCGACAATTCGTCGATGACGCCGATGGCTTCGGCCTGGCTGGCATCGATGGTGTTGCGCAGCAGTTCGGTCCGGATTGCGAGCTGCTCCGTCAGCTTGGCCATGCCCTCGCGCAACGCCACCGTCCGCGCCTCCAGCCGCTTCAGCGCCATGCGCTGCAGATCGTTGTCGGCGAGATCGGCCATCGCGGGGATGGTCTTCTCGATCGTCTCGGTGTTCCTGCGGGCATCCTCCGCGGTGGCCGAGGCGGGCGACAGGTAATAGGCGTTGGCGGCGACCAGCATCGCCGTAAACGCTTCGCGCGATCTTCCGAGCGCCGGCCAGATCTGCGCGTCGCGATGCCCGGTGGCGCCCTCGATGATCGAATACAGCCCGGCCATTTCCCTGGCCGGGCCCAGCACCTGCTGCTCATAGGTCTTGGTGATGGTGGTCTGCACGGCGCGTAATTCGCCGAAGCCGTTGAGGAAGCGGTCGGTGACGTGCTCGAGCCGTTCGACCGACCCCGATAGCATCGGGTCGTTGGCGGCGCGCGTGGTAAGGGTGCCGAGCACCGCTTCGCGCAGCAGCAGGATCTCGGCGAACAGTTCGGGGCTTGGCTGGTTGATGTAGCGATGGATCAGGTTCTGCAGCCGGCTGGTTTCGCTTTCCAGCAGCGCCAGGATCTTGTCGGACTCCCGCACTTGCCGGACGTCGTCCCAGGCCGAACCCAGCACCTTGGAGCCGTTCCAGATCAGCACGGCCAGCACCACGACGACCGCTGAGTTCAATGCCGCGATCGACAGGATGCGCCAGCGGATCGGCACCGCGCGCAGCCACTGCACGACGCGAACACGGCCGCGAACGGCGAGGCTCGCCGGCCGTTCCGCTGCGCTGTGCTGTTGCGGTGCGTCGGTCAAATTCGCTCAACTCCGCGAAGGCGCCCGGCGGTCCTGATATGTTCGAGGGCACCCGTTTCCGCGCCGAGCTGGCCGGAATGAAACGTGTCGATCGGATGCCTCCCGAATTGGGGATCGGAGGCGCAAAACTCGCGCGCAAAAGCACCCGTTGAGACCGCCGCAATCAACAGCGCAACAACAAGCACGAAGGTCCGCCAAAGGTCGACGCGGCGATACACAGGCGACAAATCCCCTTAGAGATTGAGTCTGCGGCGGGGAGAAAAGGTTCAAGGCGTTTTTAGCAGAACTTACCGATGCTTGGCTATTAGTGGCTGGACTGGCAGGCAGCATTTGGTAAGTAATCCTCATAATCTTGCTGCAATCTGAAATTGCGTTGTGCGCTGCGGTGGAAGCCGGACGGATTGAAACCGCAGCCGCGGGGATTTATGAGGGCGCGGCAGGCAGATATTTCGCCGGCGCGGCAGAGCAGGGTAATCACCAGTGAAATCGGTCTTGAGATTCTTGCAATTCGCAGCGCTCGCGGCCATGGCGCTTGCGTCTCCGGCGCAGGCCGCCACCGAAATCATGTGGTGGCACGCGATGTCGGGGGAGCTCGGCAAGCAGCTGGAAAAGCTGGCGGCCGATTTCAATGCGTCGCAGTCCGACTACCGGATCGTGCCGACCTACAAGGGCAACTACACCGAGACGGTGACGGCGGCGATCTTCGCATTCCGTTCGCGAAGCCAGCCCGCCATCGTCCAGGTCAACGAAATCGCGACCGCCACCATGATGGCGGCAAAGGGCGCGATCTATCCGGTGTTCGAATTGATGCGCGACCAGTCGGAGCCGTTCTCACCGGAGGCCTATCTGCCGGCCGTGACTGGCTATTATTCCGATGTCGCCGGCAACATGCTGTCGTTCCCGTTCAACGTCTCGACGCCGATCCTTTACTACAACAAGGATCTGTTCCGCGCCGCGGGCCTCGATCCGGAGGTGGCGCCGAAGACCTGGGACCAAATCGGCGTCGCGGCAAAGCGCCTGCGCGCGGCCGGTTCGGCCTGCGGGCTCACCACATCCTGGCCGTCCTGGATTCATGTCGAGAATTTTTCCGCGTTCCACAATCTGCCACTGGCGACCCGGGCCAATGGCTTTGGTGGGCTCGACGCCGAACTGACCTTCAACAATCCGGACGTGGTGCGGCACATCTCGCAACTGGCGGAATGGCAGGCGACGAAAGTCTTCGACTATAGCGGCCGTGGGCAATCGGCCGAGCCGCGTTTTCAGAAGGGCGAATGCGCCATCTTCATCGGCTCGTCCGGGACGCGCGCGGACATCAAGGCCAATTCGAAGTTCGAGGTCGGCTACGGCATGATCCCGTACCGGCCCGAAATTGCCGGCGCCCCGCAAAATTCCATCATCGGCGGCGCCACGCTGTGGGTGCTGCGCGACCGGCCGCGCACCGAATATGCCGGCGTCGCGCGGTTCTTCGCCTATCTGTCGAAGCCGGAGGTCCAGGCCACCTGGCACCAGAACACCGGCTACCTGCCGATCACCCGCGCCGCCTTCGACCTCACCCGCGCGCAGGGCTTCTATGATCGCAATCCCGGTGCGGCGATCGGTATCGAGCAACTGACCCTGAAGCCGCCGACCGAGAACTCGAAGGGAATCCGGCTTGGCTCCTTTGTGCTGATCCGCGGCGTGATCGAGGAAGAACTCGAGCAGATTTTCCGCGGCAAGCAGTCCGCGCAGGCAGCGCTGGATATCGCCGCCGAGCGCGGCAACCACCTGCTGCGCCAGTTCGAGCGGGCCAATCCGGACCGGTAATCTCCACCTGTCATAGCGAGCCAACGGGTCGCGCGAATGCGCGCCCGATGACAGGCTCCGCGAAGTCCGTAGGATGGGTAGAGCGAAGCGAAACCCATCATGTTCCGCGCACGTGATTGATGGGTTTCGCTTCGCTCTACCCATCCTACGGGACTATCATGACCGCAGCACTGCCGGCCTTCACCGACTACGAACCCTTTCGCGCCTGGCGCGCCGATCCGGCGCAATGGCTGCCGATTGCGGATGATATCGCCCGCGGCCATGGCCTCGCATGCTCCATGCCGCACGTCTTCGCCACCGGAACCAACCTCGTCCTCGCCCTCGACGAAAAACTCATCCTGAAAATATTCCCGCCATTTCTTCGCGGCCAATTCGCCTCGGAACGAAGCACGCTTGCGCAGCTTCGTGGAAAGCTTCGGATTGCGATCCCCGAAATCGTCGTTGAAGGCGAACGCGACGGATGGCCATATCTCGTCATCACGCGGCTGTCGGGTGTGTTGGGTGCGGAAGCCTGGCCGGCCTTGCCCGAACAGGACAAGGAGCGTCTCCTTGCCGACATTGGCGAGACCATTGCGCAGGTGCAGCGCGTCCCGGCCGGGACGCTCGCGCGGATCGAGCCAAGCTGGGACGTCTTCGTGCGCGGACAGATCGAGGGATGCCACGCGCGGCACGAGCGTTTCGGATTGCCGCAGAAATTTCTGGATGGGCTGGACGAGCTGTTGTGCGATGCCGCGGAGTTGATTGCGCCGGACGGGCCGCCGGTGATCCTCACCGGCGAATATATTCCGGAGAACTTTCTGCTGAGCCGTGACAATGCGGGCTGGCGTCTGTCGGGATTGATCGATTTCGGCGACGTGATGACGGGCAGGGGCGAATATGACCTGCTTGGCCCGAGCGTCTTGATGGCCGGCGGCATGCCGCGCCGGGTGCAGAGCCTGTTTGCGGGCTTCGGATACGCCGCATCGGATATTACGCCGGATCTGAAGCGGCGGCTGATGGCGCTGATGCTGCTGCATCGCTTCGGCAACCCGACCAGACAAATCTGTATCGAGGGCTGGCAACAGAGGGCCGCCAATCTCCATGAGCTGCAGGATTTGCTCTGGCCGATCTGAGCGCCGCCCAATCAATGGAGCGCTCAAAATACCTGCGTACTTAATGGGCAAATATGCGTCTTTGTATGCAATCTGTCAGGATGTCGCACCCCGCGCGGAGCGGCAAACGTCGAGCAATTATGAGCTAAATCAACAAGGTAGCGCGATATCAGGCCTTTCTTAAGGATTGGCACAAACCTTGCGATTCCGTTCCAAAGCCATTTTCCCTCAAGGCATTTGGAGCATCGCCCATGAAGCGTCGCGATTTTTTGAAGTCGGTCACCGGAGTTGCGGCGGGCGCGATGGTGCCCGCGCCGGCGATCTGGTCCGCGGCCAAGGCGCAGTCGCGATCGGAGACGCTGCTGATCGTCTCGGAAGGCGGTCCGAACAACCTCGACATCCATGGTGTCGGCACCAACGTGCCTGGCTATGAGGTGTCGTGGAATTGCTATGACCGCCTGATCACGCACGAGATGAAGAGCGGTCCCGGCGGCGTGCCGTATTACGACCGCGACAAGTTCAAGGGCGAACTCGCAGACGACATGAAGATCGACGACATGTCGGTCACCTTCAAGCTGAAGAAGAACGCCAAATTCCACGACGGCGCGCCGGTGACGGCCAAGGACGTCAAATGGTCGCTCGACCGCGCGGTCTCGGTCGGTGGCTTCCCGACCTTCCAGATGAGCGCGGGCTCGCTGACCAAGGCCGAGCAGTTCGTCGTCGTCGACGACAGCACGGTGCGAGTGGATTTTGCCAAGAAGGATCGCCTCACCGTTCCCGATCTCGCCGTCATCGTGCCCTGCATCGTCAACTCTGAACTGGTGAAGAAGAACGCCAGCGAGAAGGATCCCTGGGGGCTCGAGTACACCAAGCAACAGACCGCGGGCTCCGGCGCCTACAAGCTGACGAAATGGACCGCGGGCACCGAAGTGATCATGGAGCGCAACGACGAGTGGGTCGGGGGCCCCTTGCCGAAGATCAAGCGGGTGATCTGGCGCATGGTGCCGCAGGCCGGCAATCGCCGCGCGCTGCTGGAGCGTGGTGACGCCGATATCTCCTACGAACTGCCGTTCAAGGATTTCCAGGAGATGAAGGCCAACGGCAAGCTCAACGTGGTGTCGTTGCCGTTCTCCAACGGCATCCAGTATATCGGCATGAACGTCACCAAGCCGCCGTTCGATAATGCGAAAGTGCGCCAGGCGATAGCCTACGCGATACCGTACCAGAAGATCATGGACGCGGTGTTGTTCGGCCTCGCCAATCCGATGTTCGGCGCGACTGCGGACAAGCCGACCGAGGTCGCGTGGCCGCAACCGACCAAATATTCCACCGACATGGCCAAGGCCAAGGCGCTGCTCGCGGAAGCCGGTTACGCCAGCGGCTTCGAGACCACGATTTCGTTCGACCTGAATTTCGCCGGCGTCAACGAGCCGCTTTGCATCCTGGTTCAGGAGAGCCTCGCCCAAATCGGCATCAAGACCACGATCAACAAGGTGCCCGGCGCCAACTGGCGCACCGAGCTGAACAAGAAGGAAATGCCGCTCTACACCAACGTGTTCTCGGGCTGGCTCGATTACCCCGAATACTTCTTCTACTGGTGCTATCACGGCAACAATTCCGTCTTCAACACCATGAGCTACAGGTCGCCGGAGATGGACAGGCTGATCGACGGCGCGCGGATGGCCGCCTCGACCGGCGACACCGCGACCTACGACAGGGACGTGAAAGGCTTCGTCGACCTCGCCTTTACCGACATCCCGCGCATCCCACTGTATCAGCCGTTCGTCAACGTCGCGATGCAGAAGAATATCTCTGGCTACCAGTACTGGTTCCATCGCCGGCTCGATTATCGCGCGCTGGTCAAGGCGTAAGAAGCGAATGGCGAGTGGCGAATAGCGAATAGGGGAGCAGCGGGCAGTGAAGGACAGAAGCGATCATCCATTCGCCATTCGCTACTCGCTATTCGCCTGCTCCTTGCGGAGCAAGGAGAGCCTGCCATGCTGACCATGATCGGCAAGCGGCTGCTGTTTGCGATCCCGTCGCTGATCGGGGTCGTGATCGTCACATTTCTGCTGACGCGCGCGCTGCCGGGCGATCCGGCGGCGTATTTCGCAGGACCCGCCGCGACCAAGGAGGCGGTCGAGCAGATCCGCAAAAAGCTCGGGCTCGACAAGCCGCTGATCGAGCAGTTCTTCCGCTATACCAACGATCTCGCGCATGGCGATTTCGGCAATTCGCTGACCACGGGCCAGCCGGTCGCAGCAGAAATCCGCAACCGCCTGCCGGCATCCGCCGAGCTGACGCTGCTCGGTCTCTTTGTGTCGGTCATCATCGCCATCCCGCTCGGCGTGCTTGCCGCCACCCGGCCGGGTTCGTGGATCGATCATCTCTGCCGCATCACGACGACGGCCGGTGTGTCTCTGCCGGTTTTCTTTACCGGGCTGGTGCTGGTTTACGTCTTCTATTTCAGGCTCGGCTGGTCGCCAGCGCCGCTCGGCCGGCTCGACGTGTTCTACAGCGCGCCGACGACGATTACGGGCTTCTATCTGATCGATACCCTCATTGCGCGCGATTTCGAGGCGTTTCGTTCTGCGCTCAGCCAGCTCATTCTGCCGGCGACGACGTTGGCGATCTTCTCGCTGGCGCCGATCGCGCGCATGACGCGGGCCTCTATGCTGGCGGTGCTGGCGTCCGAGTTCGTCCGCACCGCGCGCGCTTCGGGGCTTTCGCCTGCTACCGTGATCGTGACCTATGCATTCCGCAACGCCATGCTGCCGGTCATCACCACGCTCAGCATGGTGTTCTCGTTCCTGCTCGGCGCCAACGTGCTGGTCGAGAAAGTTTTTGCCTGGCCCGGCATCGGTTCCTACGCGGTGGAAGCCCTGATCTCGTCGGATTTCGCGCCGGTGCAGGGCTTTGTGCTGACCATGGCCGTCATGTACGTGCTGCTCAATCTGATCATCGACATTCTCTACGGCGTGATCGATCCACGCGTGCGGCTGGAAGGGTGAGGTTGGAAAATGAGTGCTGTTTTGCCTGCCGTTGAACCCGCCGGTCCCGCGCGTACCTCGGGACTGGCTGCGATCTTCGAACACACCCGCTATGTGCTGGGCGAGAACCGCGTCACCGCCTTTGCCTTCGGTCTGCTGGTCATCATCCTGTTCGCTGCGATCTTCGGTCCCTACGTCGTACCCTACGATCCGCTCGCCAGCGACACTGCCGCAGCCTTGAAGCCGCCGTCAGCGGCGCACTGGTTCGGCACCGATCAATTGGGCCGCGACATCTTCAGCCGCGTCATCGTCGCCACCCGGCTCGACACCTTCATCGCGGTCGCCTCCGTCGCACTCGTGTTCCTGATGGGCGGATTGGCCGGCATCGCCGCCGGCTATTTCGGCGGCTGGACCGACCGCATCGTTGGGCGCATCGCCGACACCATCATGGCGTTCCCGCTGTTCGTGCTGGCGATGGGCATCGTGGCGGCGCTCGGCAACACCGTGCAGAACATCATTATCGCCACGGCGATTGTGAACTTCCCGCTCTATGCGCGCGTGGCGCGAGCCGAAGCCAACGTCCGCCGTAACGCCGGCTTCGTGCAGGCGGCGCGGCTCTCCGGCAATGGCGAGTTCCGGATTCTCTTGGTGCACATCCTGCCCAATATCATGCCGATCATGATCGTGCAGATGTCATTGACCATGGGCTACGCGATCCTGAACGCCGCCGGACTTTCGTTCATCGGGCTCGGTGTCCGGCCGCCGACGGCGGAGTGGGGAATCATGGTCGCGGAAGGCGCGGGCTTCATGGTGTCGGGCGAATGGTGGATCGCACTGTTTCCGGGGCTTGCGCTGATGATCGCGGTGTTCTGCTTCAACCTGCTCGGCGACGGCCTGCGCGACATCGTCGATCCGCAGCGGAGGACGTGATGGCTGATTCAAGCTTCGCTCGCCTCGGCCCCCGCATGGGGCGAGGAAATGCGACAGGAATGCTGACCGTTCTACTTTGCATGGGGTTGTTTTCGAGATTTTTGCGGAGGCCATCATGACCGCGCAACCCTTGCTCGACGTCAGTGATCTCACCGTCGAATTCTCCACCCGGCGCGGCATCGTCAAAGCCGTGCAGCACGTCAATATCTCCGTCGCCAAGGGCGAGACGCTCGGGATTGTCGGCGAATCCGGTTCCGGCAAGTCGGTGACGTCATACGCGGTGATGCGGATCCTCGACCGCGCCGGCAGGATCGCCGAGGGCTCGGTGATGTTTTCCGGCATCGACGTCAAGGCCGCGACCGAAAACCAGATGCGCGATCTGCGTGGTCGCGAAATCTCGATGATCTTCCAGAATCCGCGCGCCGCGCTCAATCCGATCCGGAAGGTGGGCGATCAGATCGAGGACGTGCTGCGTCAGCATGTGCAGCAGTCGACGGTCACCGACCGCGGTGAAAAGGCGATCGAGGCGCTGGAGCAGGTCAAGATCGCGCGCCCGCGCGAGCGCTATCACGCCTATCCGTTCGAACTATCGGGAGGCATGTGCCAGCGTGTCGTGATCGCGCTGGCGCTGGCCTGCAATCCGCAGCTTCTGATCGCCGACGAGCCGACCACCGGCCTCGACGTCACCACGCAGAAGGCGGTGATGGACCTGATCGTCGAACTCACCAAGCGCCGGAGCATGTCGACCATCCTGATCACGCACGATTTGGGCCTTGCGGCTGCCTATTGCGATCGCGTGGTCGTAATGGAGAAGGGCCGCGTGGTCGAGACCGCGAAGTCCGCCGATATCTTTGCCAGGCCCGAGCACGCCTATACAAAAAAGCTGATGCGCGCGACGCCGCGACTCGGCGTGTCGTTGCGCGATTTGCTTCCCGAAGACGAGGCGGCGGTCTCCGCCTCTCCCCGCGCGCGGGGAGAGGTCGACGCGCGAAGCGCGGCGGGTGAGCGGGACTCTCCGCGAGTCGCGCTCGCTGGAGCAGCCCCTCACCCCGACCCTCTCCCCGCGAAGAGCGGGGCGAGGGAGAAGAAGCCCGATGGCGACGACTCCGCAAAGCCGCTCCTCTCCGTCGAAAAGCTCGTCAAGGAATATCCGCGCCAGGGCGCCACCGCCGTGCTCGGCAAGCTGTTCTCGCGCAAGCCGCCGGTCGAGGCTGAAATCTTCAGGGCGGTCGACGGCATCAGCTTCACTGTTGGCCACGGCGAGAGCGTCGGCCTGGTCGGTGAATCCGGCTGCGGCAAGTCCACGACCTCGATGATGGTGATGCGGCTGTTGGACCAGACTTCGGGTCGCATCGTGTTCGACGGTGACGAGATCGGCGCCATGCTCCCCAACGCCTTTGCCCGGCTGCCGCTGCGCAAGAGCATCCAGATGGTGTTCCAGGACCCGACCGACAGCCTCAACCCGCGCTTCACCGCGGCGCGCGCCATCGTCGACCCGATCATGCAGCTCGGCGACATCAGGGGGCGCGACGCGCTGCGCGCGCGCTGCGAGGAACTCGCCGGGCTGGTCGGCCTTCCCGTCAACCTGCTCGATCGTTTTCCGCATCAATTATCCGGCGGCCAGAAGGCCCGTGTCGGCATCGCGCGCGCAATTGCGCTGCATCCAAAGCTCGTGATCCTCGACGAGCCGACCGCCGCGCTGGACGTCTCCGTTCAGGCGGTCGTGCTCAATCTGCTGCAGGACCTCAAGCAATCCATGGGCATGAGTTATTTGTTTGTGTCCCATGATTTGAACGTGGTGCGTTTGCTGTGCGATCGTGTCATCGTGATGCGTGCGGGGCGAATCGTGGAGCAAGGTTCGTCCGAGCAGGTGCTCGGCGATCCGCAGGACGCCTACACAAAGGAACTGCTGACGGCGATCCCGCATCCGCCGTTGCCGGTTCATTGAGAAGCTGAGTGAGAGTGAAATGGCTGCCGATCCGCTAGACGATTACATCAACGCCGTGTCCAAGGCGCTGGCGCTGCCAGTCGAGGACGCCTGGCGGCCTGCCGTGCGGGCGAACCTCGAAGTATCGCTGAGGCTGGCGCGGCTGGTCGATGAGTTCCCGCTGCCGGACGAAACCGAGCCGGCCAGTGTCTACACGGCCTGATAGCGCCATGACCGCAAACATCGACGGGCTGTCGGCCCAACAAATCGCGCAGGCCGTAACGGACCGCAAGCTTTCCGCGCTCGACGCGACCGAAGCCGCGCTGGCGCGGATCGCCAAACACGATCCCGTGCTGAACTCGTTCACCGACATCACCGCCGATCGCGCGCGCGCGAAAGCCCGCGCGGTCGACGCTGCGATCGCCGCCGGCGCGAAGGTCGGTCCGCTCGCCGGGGTGCCGTTCGCGGTCAAGAATCTGTTCGACGTAAAGGGCCTTGCCACCCGCGCCGGCTCGAAGATCAATCGCGACCTTGCGCCGTCGTCGCGCGATGCCACGCTGATCGAGCGGATGGAGGCGGCCGGCGCCGTTTTGGTCGGCGCGCTCAACATGGGCGAATACGCCTACGATTTTACGGGTGAGAACGTGCATGACGGCCCGTCGCGCAATCCGCACGACCCGACGCGGATGACCGGCGGCTCTTCCGGTGGTTCGGGCGGCGCAGTCGGCGGTGCGCTGGTTCCGATCGCGCTGGGATCCGATACCAACGGATCGATCCGGGTGCCGTCGTCGTTCTGCGGCATCTTTGGCCTGAAGCCGACCTATGGCCGGCTGTCGCGGGCGCGCTCATTTCCCTTTGTCGCGAGCTTCGATCATCTCGGCCCGTTCGCGCGCAATGTCGGCGATCTCGCGCTCGCTTACGACGCCATGCAGGGGCCGGATGCCGATGACGCCGCCTGCACGACACGCCCGATTGAACCGGTCACGTCGCTGCTGGCGCAGGGGCTCACGGGCCTGCGGGTCGCGGTGGCCGGCGGCTATTTCCAGAAGAACGTCTTTCCCGAAGCGGTCGAGGCCGTTTCGCGGGTCGCGAAAGCGCTGGACGCGGCGACCACGATCGAAATTCCCGAGGCCGCGCGCGCCCGCGCCGCGGCTTACGTGATCTCCACCACCGAAGGCGCCTCGCTGCATCTCGACCGCCTGCGCAAGCGCCCGAACGATTTCGATCCGGCGGTGCGCGATCGCCTGATCGCCGGCGCCATGGTCCCGGCCCCGCTGGTCGATCGCGCGCAGAAATTCCGCCGCTGGTATCGCGCAAAGGTGCTGGAGCTGTTCAAGTCGGTCGACGTGATCATCGCGCCGGCCACACCCTGCACCGCGCCGAAATTGGGGCAGGTGAATTTCGTGCTCGACGGCGTCGAACTGCCGGTGCGCGCCAATATCGGCATCCACACCCAGCCGATTTCGTTCATCGGCCTGCCGGTGGTCGCGGTGCCGGTACCGCTGGAGCCGATGCCGATCGGCGTGCAGATCATCGCAGCACCCTGGCGGGAGGATATCGCGTTGCGCGTCGCGCATGCGCTGGAGCGGATGGGGGTCGCCGCAGCTCCGGCTCCGAGAGGATTGTCATGATGGAGATCGACCTTCCGGACGTGCTGGCCGAGGTGACCGCACAGTTCGCGCGCTACGAAAAGGCGTTGGTGTCGAACGACGTTGCGGTGCTCGACGAGCTGTTCCGCAACGATCCCCACACGCTGCGCTATGGCATCGCCGAAAATCTCTACGGCTACGATGCGATCATGGCGTTCCGCGCCGGTCGCTCGCCGGTCGGGCTGATGCGGCGGACGGACAAGACCGTGATCACGACCTACGGCCGCGATACCGCGGTCGCCTCGACGCTGTTCTATCGCGACGGCGCGCCGGGCAGAGTAGGGCGTCAGATGCAGACCTGGGTGCGGTTTCCCGAAGGCTGGAAGATCGTCGCGGCCCATGTCAGCATCATCGCTGATCCCGAGGCTCCCAAGGCGGATTCGAAGTCATGAGTCTTGACGATCTTCCCACGCGAACGCCGCCATCCGGCGCCGAGGCCGAGACGCCGGTTCGCCGGGTCGACCGGCCTTCGCCGCTGCGCGACAAGGTCACGCGCGCGGAAGAGCTGCGGCTGCAGCTGGCCGACGAGATCGTGCGCGGCGTGCTGCCGCCGGGATCGGCGCTCGACGAGACCGACATCGCGCGGCGTTTTTCCGTGTCGCGCACGCCGGTCCGCGAGGCGCTGCGCCAACTGGTGGCGAGTGGCCTGGTCGAGGCCCGTGCCCATCGCGGCGCCGTCGTCGCGCAGCCGTCGCCGGATCGTTTAACTGAAATGTTCGAGGCGATGGGTGAACTCGAAGCACGGTGCGCTTGGTTTGCCGCGGAGCGGATGCCGCCGGGAGATCGCCAGAAGCTGGAAGCGATCCACGAGGAATTGCGCATCCTGAGTCACGCCGGCAATCCCGAACGCTTCCACGAGGTCAACGAACGCTTCCACAACGCGATCTATGCCGGATCGCAGAACAGCTACATCGCCGAGATGACGCTGGCGACGCGGGTGCGGGTGCAGCCGTTCCGCCGCGCCCAGTTCCGCAACCTCGGGCGGCTGGCGAAATCGCATGCCGAACACGACCGTGTCGTGGTCGCGATCATGCGCGGCGACAAGGCGGGCGCGGAAGCGGCGATGCGGGCGCATATCGAACTGGTGCGCGGGGAATATGAACTCTACGCGGTGTCGGTGTAATAAAGGTCCTCATCCCCGGATGAGCGCACTTGCGCTCACTCGGGAGGAGCCGCGAAACGGCGTCTCGAAGGATGGCGGCATCTGGGCTCTCATGGTTCGAGACGGCGCAAGAGCGCCTCCTCACCATGAGGATCACACCCCCGCCTTCTCCGCCATGAACGCGCGCCAGCCGCCGAACGACGAGATATCGCGCGCGCCGTCGATCGCTACCGGCTCCACGACAAAGCCCTTTACGGCCCTTCCATCGGCCAGCCGTACCGTTCCGATCCCGAGCGGCGGCGGAATCGCGGCGACGAATTTGCCGAACGCTGCCGCTGACAACGCCCAGAGCTCCAGCCTGATCGAATGGCCCGCGCCCGCGTCCACGCGCAGCATGCCGGGCTTTGGCGGCACCGTGTCCAGCGCATAGAGTTTGTAGTCCGGCGTTGTCGTGGTTGCCTCGAGCAGCCGTCCGCCCAGTGACTGCAGCTCGCCGTTAAGCGCCATGCCGGAGAGATGCGCGCCGACCACGGCGATGGTGATTTCGTCGCCGCTTGTCGCTGCCGGCAACGCAGCGGGGGCGGGCTGTGTCAGGCCCTTGGCTCCCATTTTGAGTTTGGTGTCGGCATGAAAGATGCGGCCAATGCTGGCGAGCGCTGCGTCGTGCCCCGCCGGGGCCAATAGCGTGATGCCGAACGGAATGCCGTCGGGGCGGATCGCGGCCGGCAGCGCCAGGCCGCAGAGGTCGAGCAGGTTCACAAAATTGGTGTAGGTGCCGAGCCGGCTGTTGAGTTCGATCGGATTGGCCAGCACCTGCGCGGTCGAATAGGCGGTCGGCGCCGTCGGCAGCACCATCGCGTCGAGACCGGCAAAGATGCGCTCGGCGGTGCGCCGTAGCGCCTGCAAGCGATAGAGCGAGGCGAACGTATCGGCCGCCGTCAGCCGCGCGCCGGGCGCGGTGATTTCGCGCGTGACCGGATGAATCGAATCCGGCGAGGACGCCAGTAGGTCGCGGATCACGAGGTAGCGTTCGGCGACCCACGGGCCCTCATAGAGCAGCCGCGCGGTCTCGTAAAACGGCTCGAGATCGAATTCGACCAGCGTGGCGCCGAGCGATGTCCAGCGCTCAAGCGCCTCGCCATAGGCTTTCTCCGCGGCGCGGTCGCCGAAGAAAATCAATTGGCCGTTGCGCGGCACGCCGAGCCGGAGTTTTTCGGGGAATGCGGACAGCGCGCACAGCGGCCGGTCGCGCGAAAACGGATCGGCGCCGTCAGCTCCGGCCATCGCCGCCAGCGCGGTCATGGCGTCGTCGACGGTGAGCGAGAACACCGAAATGCAGTCCAGCGTCCGGCACGCCGGCACCAGACCGGCGTTGGAGATCAGCCCGAGACTCGGCTTTAGTCCGACGATGTTGTTGAGCATCGCCGGCACGCGGCCGGAACCCGCCGTATCGGTGCCGAGCGCCAGCGGTACGAGGCCGGCGGAAACCGCGACCGCCGATCCCGAACTCGATCCGCCCGGAATCAAATCGGCGCGCACCGGATTGACGGGGATGCCGTAGGGCGAACGCACACCGACCAGGCCGGTGGCGAACTGGTCGAGGTTGGTCTTGCCGATGATGATGGCGCCGGCCGCCCGAAGCTTTGCGACCGCCGTCGAATCCTGCGCGGGCATGTAAGAGAAGGCCGGGCAGGCCGCGGTGGTCGCTAAGCCCAGCGCATCGATATTGTCTTTCACCGCGACCGGGACGCCGTATAGCGGAAGCTGCGCGGCGTCTCTTGTCGTCAGGCCTTCCGCTTCCGCCAACGCATCTTTTTCATCGCGTAGGCTGATGAACACGGCGGGGTCATTATAGTCGCGGATGCGCTGATAGCTGCGCGCAACGGTTTGCGCGGGCGTGGCGGCCCCGGCGCGGTGCGCCGCTACGATCGCGGCAACGGTTTCAGTCAATTTATGCCCCGTCCCTGGGTTGGCTGAGTTCGCCTGATCGGCGTGGCTCAGCAAGGAATACCATCTGGATTGAAGCAAGCGATGTGCCATTGTGTACATAATATGCGCAAATGGAACGGCGTGAATTGACGCGTGACTCCAGACGGTTAGTTCACCTATTGGGAAGTATAGCGGGCAACTCAGCTTAGTCAGCCATCGTGCGTTTGCTCAATGATTGGGCAGTCTGTTCGCAGTACGCCAATGCCTCCCGGTGCTTTGCGGCACATTGCCGGGCCGCGCCATTCTCGCGTAGAGCAAGCCGCCTGCCCCAAAGAGGGCGGCGGAGGAAACCGATGAATTCAGCAGCCGCTAGCCGCAACCCGTCCGAAGCGCTGTTCGCGACGCCGGCGATTGTCGCCGACCGCCGCGCCGACAGCAGCATCCTGGTGAAGTCGACCACACCGCTGCAGCCGGCGGCGCGCTGCATCGGCGACTGGCTTGAGCATTGGGCGCGGCAGGCGCCGGAGCGGATCTTTCTCGCCGATCGCGTAAGCGCCGATGCGCCGTGGACGACGGTCACCTACAGGGACGCCTTGCAACAGGTCCGCTCGGCGGCGGCCTGGATCCTCGCGCAAGGCTTAAGCGCCGAGCGGCCGCTGGTGATCCTGTCCGACAACAGCGTCGAGCACGCGTTGTTCGCGCTCGCGGCCCAGCATGTCGGCGTGCCCTCAGCCGCGATCTCGCCAGCCTATTCGCTGATGTCCAAGGACTTCGACAAGCTCAAGAGCATGGTCACGCTGCTCGGGCCCGGCGCGATCTACGTCTCGGGAACAAAACCGTTCGCCGAGGCGCTGGCGGCGATCAAGCCACTGCATACAGCTACGATCGTGAGCGGCAACGCCGGGGATGCCGATGCGATTTCGTTTCGTACCATTGCAGCCACGCCGGAAACGCCCGATGTCGAAAAGGCATTCGCCGAGATCACGCCCGACACGATCGCAAAATTCCTGTTCACGTCAGGCTCGACCGGCACGCCCAAGGCCGTGATCAACACGCAGCGCATGCTGACTTCGAGCCAGCAAGCCAAGGCGCAGACCTGGACGTTCCTCGATGATATCGGCGAGAAGCTCGTTATTCTCGACTGGCTGCCGTGGAGCCACACCTTCGGCGCCAACCACAATTTCAACCTGGTGCTGCGCAATGGCGGCACGCTCCATGTCGACGGCGGCAAGCCGGCGCCCGGACTTTTTGCAACGTCGCTGGCCAACCTGCGCAGCGTGATGCCGACGGTCTATTTCAACGTGCCGCGCGGCTTTGACATGCTGATATCGGCGCTGCGCGGTGATGACGAGTTGCGGCGAAGGTTTTTCAGCGAAGTGAAGTTCGCCTTCTACGCGGGCGCGGCGCTCCCGCAGAATCTCTGGGACGCACTGGAAGAACTCTCGATCAAGACGGTGGGCCGCGCGCTGCCGATGGTGTCGGCCTGGGGTTCGACGGAGACGTCGCCGCTGGCGACCGATTGCCATTTCCAGGCAAAACGCTCCGGCAATATCGGCGTACCGATACCGGGCACCGAACTCAAGCTGGTGCCGTCGGGCGACAAGCTGGAGGTGCGCGTGCGCGGTCCCAACGTCACGCCCGGCTACTGGAAGGCGCCGGATTTGACGGCGCAGGCGTTCGATAGCGAAGGTTTCTATCTGATCGGCGATGCCGTGACCTTCGCTGATCCGGCGCGGCCCGAACTCGGATTGTTCTTCGACGGTCGAGTCGCAGAAGATTTCAAACTCAATTCGGGCACCTGGGTCAGCGTCGGCACGTTGCGCGTTGCGGGCATCGCGGCGATGTCGCCGCTGGCGCAGGATATCGTGGTCACCGGTCACGGCGGCGACGAGGTTCGCTTCCTGGTATTTCCGAACATCGTAGCCTGCCGGACCTATGCCGGCCTGCCCGAGAGTGCTGGCGTGAAAGATGTGCTCGGCCACGACAAGGTTCGCGGCGCGATCGCACAGGGCCTTGCAAAGCTGAAGACGCAAGGCGGCAATTCGTCAGGGCATGCGACGCGGGCGTTGTTGCTGGCCGAGATCGCATCCGTCGACGGCGGCGAGATCACCGACAAGGGCTACATCAACCAGCGCGCGGTGCTGACACGGCGGGCGGGCGCGGTAGCCGCACTGGACGACGACGCTTCCACCGAATGGATCGGCTGGGACGATTGAGCGGCGGAACCTCGATCTCGCTCGTCATGCCCGGCCTTGTGCCGGGCATCCACGTCTTTGCTCCAACAAGCAAGAAAGACGTGGATGGCCGGGACAAGCCCGGCCATGACGGAAATTACGTCATTTTCAGAGAGTCTGATTTTCACGGACAAATTTGTTGCTAAGGCAACTAAATTGTGAAAACTTCCGTGCCATCGCGCGGTCGATCGACAGAGCAGTTCAACTGCCATGCCGCGCGGGGAGAAAGCGGATGCAAGAGAGGATGGGCCTGTCGAGGCCCAGTGCTGCCGTTCGTCTGGCCGCCCGGCGAGACGTCGTGGCCGCTACGGCCGCGCGATCGGGCGCCATTCGATCAGGTGCTGCTCTGGCCGGTCACGGCGCCGAGATTCTCGTGCAATCGCCGCAGCAGGTCGATCAAAACTTCCCGCTCGTCTTTCTTGAGGCAGGACAACAGCCGCCGTTCGCGTTCCATCGCCGCGACGATCACCTTGTCGTGGATCGCGCGTCCGCGCGCTGTCAGGGATATCGCGTGGGTGCGGCCATCGTCGGGCGCGGTGCGGATCGCCACCAGGCCGCGTTGTTGCAGCACGGACAGGTTGCGGCTCACCGGCCCCTTGTCGAAACCGATCACGGAGCAGATGCGCGAGGCGGGGATGCCGGGCTCGATCGCAAGCAGCGACATGATCCGCCATTCCGTGACGCTGACGCCGAAATTGCGCTGATAATGGGCGGTCGCGCTGTTCGACAGCTTGTTGGCGATGAAGGTGATGAACGCCGGAACGTAGCGGTTCAGATCGAGCGTCGGGCCGTCATCGGCGTCTGGGATTTCCGCCGGCGCGGACCGGCGTGGTTTTCGGGAAGGGGGACTATGGCTCATGTCTCAAATCATCGCTGCGAAACGGCAATGGAGCAATAGGGACGTGCGACAGGGCTTTACAAGAACAAATTTCGGGAGGTGCCGATGACCGCAGTGAACGCTTCCTCGGCCGGCGGCGCGGCCGTGCCGCATCTCTCACTCGATCCGTTCTCGATCGAATACTTCGACGATCTGCATCCCAGCCAGGAGCGCCTGCGCGAGGCCGGGCCGCTGGTCTATCTCGACAAGTGGAAGGTCTATGGCGTGGCCCGTTATGCCGAGGTGCATGCCGTGCTGAACGATCCCGCGACGTTCTGTTCGAGCCGCGGCGTTGGCTTGAGCGACTTCTCCAAGGAGAAGCCGTGGCGTCCGCCAAGCATCATCCTCGAGGCCGATCCGCCGGAGCACACCCGCACCCGTGCGGTGCTCAGCCAGGTGCTGTCGCCGACTGCTTTGAAGCAGGTCCGCGATCGCTTCGCCGCCGCGGCCGCGGCCAAGGTCGACGAATTGCTGGAGCGGCGGAGTTTTGACGCCATTGCCGATCTGGCGGAAGCCTATCCGCTGGCGATCTTCCCCGATGCGCTCGGGCTGAAGCAGGATGGGCGCGAGCATCTGCTGCCCTATGCGGGCGTCGTCTTCAACGCATTCGGACCGCCCAACCAACTCCGCCAGGACGCCATCGAGCGCTCGGCGCCGCATCAGGCCTATGTCGCCGAACAGTGCCAGCGCGAAAACCTCGCTCCCGGCGGGTTCGGCGCCTGTATCCATGCGCGCGTCGATGCCGGCGACATCACCGCGGCAGAGGCGCCGCTGCTGGTGCGCTCGCTGCTGTCGGCAGGGCTGGATACGACCGTCAACGGCATCGGCGCCGCCGTCTATTGCCTGGCGCGGTATCCCGACCAGCTGGCGCGGCTGCGGCAGGATCCGTCGCTGGCGCGCAATGCGTTCGAGGAGGCCGTGCGGTTCGAGAGCCCAGTGCAGACATTCTTCCGCACCACGACGCGGGATGTCGAGATCGGCGGGCATCGCATCGGTGAAGGCGAGAAAGTCCTGATGTTTTTGGGCGCGGCCAACCGCGATCCACGACGGTGGGAAAATCCCGACCTCTATGACGTGACGCGCCGAACCAGCGGCCATGTCGGCTACGGCTCGGGCATCCACATGTGCGTCGGCCAGCTCGTGGCCCGCCTGGAGGGCGAGACCATGCTGGCGGCGCTGGCGCGAAAGGTCGGGGCGATCGAGATCACCGGATCGGTGAAGCGCCGCTACAACAATACGTTGCGCGGGCTGGAGAGCCTTCCCGTTACCATGACGCCGGTCTGATGCCATCGCTACACGTTGCGCCGTTTAAACACAAAAAATTCGAGGGGAGAATGATATGAAGAGCTTTGGAAATCATCTGGCGCTGATGTTGTCAGGCGTCATGTCGCTGGCCGGCGCGAACGCGGCGTGCGCGCAAATTTCCGACAACGTCGTCCGCGTCGGCGTGCTCAATGATATCTCCGGCATCTTCCAGGACACCAACGGCATGGGTTCGGTGGAAGCCGCGCGGATGGCGGCGGAGGATTTCAACGGCGGCGGCAAGGGCATCAAGGTCGAGATCGTCTACGCCGATCACCAGAACAAGGCCGACGTCGGCCAGGCGATCGCGCGCAAATGGCTCGATGTCGAAGCTGTCGACGCCATTGTCGACGTGCCGAATTCGGCGGTCGGTCTTTCCATCAATTCGCTGCTGCGGGATTCGCGGATGACGTTTTTGGCGTCGTCGACCGCGAGCTCCGATCTCACCGGCAAGGCCTGTTCGCCGAATACGATCCAGTGGGTCAATGACGCCTGGGCGACCGGCAACACGACCGCGGCGGCGATGATGGCGCGCGGCGGTAAGGACTGGTACTTCGTCACGGTCGACTACGCGCTCGGCAAGGGCATCGAGGCCGAAGCCACCAGCTACATCGAAAAGAACGGCGGCAAGGTGCTGGGTTCGAGCAAGCATCCGCTCGGCACCTCGGACTTCGCCTCGTTTCTGCTGCAGGCGCAGAATTCCAAGTCGAAGGTGATCGGCCTTGCCAATGCCGGTGGCGACACCATCAACGCGGTCAAGCAGGCCAACGAGTTCGGCATCCAGCAGAGCGGCCAGACCATGGTGGCGTTCCTGCTGTTCGTCAACGACGTCCACGGCATGGGACTGAAGGTCGCGCAGGGTCTGCAGCTTCTCGAAGCCTTCTATTGGGACATGGACGACGACACCCGCGCGTTCGCCAAACGCTTCGCGGCGCGGCCCGGCATGAACGGCAAGATGCCGAGCGGCAACCAGGCCGGCGTCTACGCGTCCACGCTCGCCTATCTCAACGCCGTGGCGGCCACCGGCAGCGACCATGCGAAAGACGCCGTGCCGCAAATGAAGAAGTTCAAGGGCAAGGACAAGCTGTTCGGCGACGTCACGATCCGCCAGGACGGTCGCGTCATTCACCCGATGTACCTGTTCGAGGTGAAGAAGCCGGACGAGTCGAAATACCCTTATGACTATTACAGGCTGGTCTCGACCATTCCGGCCGACCAGGCGTTCCGCCCGATCGCGGACGGCGGCTGCTCGCTGGTGAAGTGATGCGACGTCCAACTCCGCATCGTCATGCCCGGGCTTGTCCCGGCCATCCACGTTCTTTCACGCGGAGACCAAGACGTGGATGCCCGGGACAAGCCCGGGCATGACGAGCTTGTGGCCGTCGCCTGATCTAATTTCGATTGACGTTCGCACGGTGTGAACCATTGTAAGCCCTGACGGCCGGCACTCAACACGGCTGCAACATGATAACGTTGGGGGGAAACGATGCCGCGCCTCAGTTCTGGTATGTGCCGGCGGGTTCAGCTCGCTTTGCTGGTAGCGGCGGCTTCGCTCTTTGCTGCCGATGCGATGGCCGCGAAGATGGCCGGCGATCCGGCCACGACCTGTAGCGACCTGATCCGGCCGACCGATAATGTCGTCCGGATCGACTCCGCTTCGATGATCGCGCCTACGCCACTCGCGGTCGCCGAACGAGGACCGACGCCTGCGGCGCGCGTCACGCCGGCCAATCCGGAATTCTGCAAGGTGCTCGGCCAGATCGCGCCGTTGGACCCGAATGCGCCGCCGATCAAGTTCCAGGTGAACCTGCCGATCGAATGGAACGGCCGCTCGCTGCAGTATGGCGGCGGCGGCTTCAACGGCGTGCTGATATCAGGGCTTGCGCTGCCACCGGCCTATCCGTTCGGCGCGCCTTCGCCGCTGGCGCGCGGCTTCGTCACCTATGGCACGGATTCCGGCCATGAGACCAAGCCGGGTGAGCCGCCGCAGGTGTTCGCGCTCAACGACGAGGCATTCGAGAATTTTGCACACCGATCCTACAAGCGCGTGCGGGACGCCGCCGTCGCCCTGATGGTGCGCGCCTACGGCAACCCGCCGACAAAGCTGTATTTCATGGGATCGTCGGAAGGTGGCCGCGAGGCGCTGACGATGGCGCAGCGCTACCCTGAGGATTTTGACGGTATCTTTGCCCGCGTGCCCGTCATCAACTGGGTTGGATTGCAGCATGCCGGGACGCGGTCGGGGCTTGCGACGATGGGCGAGGGCTGGATTCGTCCGGCGCAAGTCGAACTCGTCGCCAAGGCGGTGCTGCAGGCCTGCGACAAGGCCGATGGCGCCGAGGATCTGCTGGTTCTCGATCCGGTTGGCTGCAAGGCGAAATTCCAGCCGGAGTCGTTGCGTTGCGCGGCGGGCCAGAGCGGCGACCAGTGCCTGAGCGAGGCGCAGATCGCCGCGATCAAGATGCTGCATTCGACCTACAAGTTCTCCTTTGCGCTGGAGAACGGCCTCGATGATTATCCGGGCTGGGGCGTCTCGGGCGAAAACACGCCTGCCTTCGGTCCGACCGGCGGCTGGATTTCCTGGTGGCTCGGCAAGGCGGCGCCGGCGCAGCCGCCGCAGCCTTCCAACGGCATCGCCTGGATCTACGGCGCGGGCGGCATCCAGTATGTCTTTGCGCGCGACCCCAAGCTCGACGTCACGACGTACAAGCCTGAGGAGCACAAGGAGCGCCTGCTTCAGGTGTCGCGATTGATGGATTCGACCAATCCGGACCTGAGCCGCTTTGCGGCGCGCGGCGGCAAGCTCGTGATTCTCGAGAACATGGCCGACTACGCGCAGAGCCCTTACGCAGGAATACGCTACTTCGAAAACGTGCAGCGTACGCTCGGCAAGGAGAAGACGGTGGCGTTCGCTCGGCTTTACACGGCACCCGGCGTCGATCATGTCGGCTCCGGCGCGCCCGCCAATGTCGACATGCTGGGCGTGCTGGTCGACTGGGTCGAGAACGGTAAGGCGCCCGGCGATCTCGAAGTGACCGAGCAGAAGGTCGAAGCGCCGGCGTTTGAAACGACGCGCGCGCTGCCCTTGTGCCAGTGGCCGGCATGGCCGCATTACAAATCGGGGCCGGTCGAGCGCGCGGCGAGTTTTGTTTGCGCGCCGTAGATTATACGCGCCGTTCTATCGACGTCATTGCGAGCGCAGCGAAGCAATCCATCGCACGGCAAGCGTGAACATGGATTGCTTCGTCGCTATCGCTCCTCGCAATGACGGAGTTGGATAGACTCACGGACTCTCACGAAGAGGATTTGAGCAGCTGCGACGTGAAGACCTATCCCGTGACTTTGCTCGACCCTTGCGTGATCAGCCGCGCGGCGCGCTGGTCGCGGGCGTGAATCCACAGCCAGCTCAGCGCCACGCTGAGGCGGTTGCGCAGGCCGATCAGGAAGTAGATGTGGGCGAGGCCCCAGATCCACCAGGCGAGGTGGCCGCGCATCTTGATCCAGCCGAAATCGATCACGGCCTTTTTCTTGCCGATTTGCGCGAGGCTGCCGGCGTGCTTGTAGCGGAACGGCGGCAGCGTACCGCCATCGAGGCGCGCCTTGATCAGCGCCGCTACATAGCGCCCCTGCTGCTTGGCGGCCGGCGCGATTCCCGGCACCGGATTGCCGTCGGGGCCGGCGATCGTCACGGTGTCGCCAACCGCAAAGATGTCGGGATGGCCGGGCACGGTAAGATCCGGCTCGACCTTCAAGCGATAGGCGCGGTCGGCGGGCGCATTCAGCCATTCCGCCGCGCGAGAGGCGCGCACACCGGCGGCCCAGACGATGGTTCTGGCCTCCAGCTTGTTACCGCCATAGACGACGCCGTCGATGGCGCATTCGGTGACGGGTTGCCCCAGCACCACCTCGACGCCGATCTCCTCCAGCGAGCGCTGCGCATAGGCGGAGAGGTCCTCGGGAAAGCCCGCCAGCACGCGCGGGCCGGCCTCAATCAGCACGACGCGGGTCTTGTGGGTGTCGATGCTGCGAAAGTCCGGCGGCAGCGTGTCCTTGGCGAGGTCGGCGATGGTGCCGGCCATTTCGACGCCGGTCGGGCCGGCGCCGATGATGACGAAGGTCAGCAGCGCCGCGCGCCGCACCGGGTCGATCTCGCGCTCGGCGCGTTCGAAGGCGACGAGGATGCGACGTCTGAGCGTGGTGGCATCCTCCAGCGTTTTCAGGCCGGGCGCGAACGGCTCCCATTCGTCGTGGCCGAAATAGGCGTGACGCGCGCCGGTGGCGAGCACCAGCGTGTCGTAGGCGATCGCATCGCCGTCATCGAGCAGCACGCGCTTGCCCGCGGCATCGACGCCGCTGACATTTGCGAACAGCGTCGTCACCTCCTTGCGGTCGCGCAGGAGATAACGGATCGGCCAGGCGATTTCCGACGTCGCCAGCGACGCGGTCGCGACCTGGTAGAGCAGCGGCTGGAACAGATGGTGGTTGCGGCGGTCGATCAGCGTGATCCTGACCGGCACGCCGGCGAGGCCAAAGGCCGCTTCCAGCCCGCCGAAACCGGCGCCGACGATGACGACATGATGGGGCTGTTTCGGCGCTGTCGTCATGGCATGCAACCCCGGTTTCGGATCATTCAACACATTGGATTATGTAATCATTTTCTTCCCTGGTCCAAGGCGCGTTTGCCAATCGGTCGATAGCGAATGCGTATCGCGGAACGCTTGAAAAATGATTTTTTCCGAGACCGCATCCTTTGGCCAATCCCAAACGTCCTTGGGATTGAAGCGCTGCCTTCGCAGCCGCCAACGAGGAGAATCCCATGCGACGAACCGTGATAAGGTACAGGGCCAAGCGGGAAATGGCCGACAGGAATGCCGAACTGGTCGCGGCGGTGTTTACAGAACTGAAAGCGACGCAGCCGGAAGGCGTGCGCTATCTGTCGCTGCGGCTGGAGGACGACACGTTCATCCATGTCGTCGAGACCGCGGCCGATGATGGCGCCAGCCCGTTGCCGAAGCTTCCGGCGTTCGCCGCGTTCCAGAACGGCATTCGGGAGCGTTGCGCCGAACCGCCGGTGCCTCAAGGCGCCACCGTCGTCGGCAACTATCGCATGCTGGGCGAGAATTGAGCCCGCTTGCCGGAGGCAGAATGAGTGCCTGAGCCGTCGACAGCCTTTGACATCGAACGCCTGCTGGTCGCGATGCGTCCAAAACTGCATCGCTATTGCGCGCGCATGGTCGGCTCGGTCATCGACGGCGAGGATGTGCTGCAGGACGCGCTGACCAAGGCCGTGGAGGCGCATTCTATTGCTGGCAGCATCGGCAATCCCGAAGGCTGGCTGTTCCGTATCGCGCACAACACTGCGCTGGATTTTCTGCGCCGGCGCAAGCGCCAGGAGGCGCTGCGGGGACCAGCGGAGGTGGACATGATGGTTGACCCGCTCGATGCCGTGGAGAGCCGCCAGATCGCCGCCACCTCCTTGCGCACCTTCATGCGCCTGCCCGTGGCGCAGCGCTCCAGCGTGATCCTGATGGACGTGCTCGGCTGCTCGCTCAAGGAAATCTGCGAGGTGATGGATTGCAGCCTGCCGGCGGCCAAGGCCGCGCTGCATCGCGGCCGCACGCAGTTGCGCGAAATCGCCGATGAGCCGGAGGACACGCCGCAAGCAAAATTGTCGGATGCTGATCGCGCGCGGCTCGGGGCCTATGTGGCGCATTTCAACGCCCGCGACTTCGATGCGATCCGCGCCATGATTTCGGACGACGTGCGGCTCGATCTCGTCAGCAGGACCCAGATGCGCGGCAAGGCCGAAGTTGCCAGCTATTTCGGTAATTACGCCAAGGTGAGCGACTGGCGTCTGGTGCCGGGCCTGGTCGAGGGGCGTCCCGCGATCCTGGTGTTCGATCCGAACGGGCCTGATGCGGGCCCGAAATACTTCGTGCTGCTGGGGTGGGCCGCCGGCAAGGTCGCGACCATCCGGGATTTCCGCCACGCGCCTTACGTCATCGATGGCGCGGAATATCTGACGTCCCAGAAGCGGCAGGATTTCGAGAACATCCCCGCCGGACTGACCGGCCAGGCCTGATTTGTTATTCGAGTTCTGGCCGCCCGGAATAGCCGCAATAGCCGTGGCTCTCGATGCCGTCGCCGCTGCCCTTCAGGTGCGAAAGATGGAACTGGCGCCAGCCCATGCAGTCGCCGGCAATGCAGTGATACATTTTTTCGGAGTTCTGAAATCCGTCGGTTAACGAATTGTGCAGGCGGTTGTTATTGTCGATACGCACAAAGGGGCACCATTTTTCGCGCGCGACTTTGTCACTCATCAGCATGGAAATTTCTCCGGAATCATTTGCCACTTTTTCCCATCATCCCGTTAAGCCGAGGTGAATGAAGCGGGCTCCCGTCCTGGAGGATTGGCGCAACCTTGGATGGGCTGATCTCTGCGGCGCGCGCTGGGCGGGGGATGTTGCAGGTCGCGTTGTTTCAGCGGCTGCGACAATTGTTGCCTGGGCAACCGGAACTATAGTTCTTGCCATCCCCGCTATCCACGAAATATGGTGCAGACCGCAGGGGTATGAGCCGAAGGTCCAAAGCGGGGCCAGCGGTTCATGCTTGCCGCAGACCGGCCATTTCGCGCACAAAATACCTCACCTGATAATGAGGCGCGCGAGACACGCGTGGTCGCCCGGTTGACCGGGTCTGGTTCGATAACGAGGAGGGGAGTGATTATGAAAAAGGCATTCTGGCTGGCGGGCGCAGCAATTTTGGCGCTGGCGCAGCCCGCATCCGCCGGCGACACCATCAAGATCGGCTTTGTCTCGACCTTCAGCGGCCCGACCGCTGTGATCGGCAACGACATGCGCAACTCGTTCGAGCTGGCGCTGGACCATCTCGGCCGCAAGATGGGCGGCAAGCCGGTCGAGGTGATCTATGAGGACGACGGCCAGAAGCCCGATGTCGGCAAGCAGAAGACCGAAAAGCTGATCCAGTCCGACAAGGTCGATTTCATCGCCGGTTATATCTGGTCGAACGTGCTGCTGGCTTCGCTGAAGACCGCGGTCGATTCCAAAACCTTCCTGATCTCGGCCAATGCCGGTCCCTCGCAGCTCGCCGGCGAACACTGCTCGCCCTACGTGTTCTCGACCTCCTGGCAGAACGACCAGACCCCGCAGGCGGTCGGCACCTACATGAACCAGAAGGGCGTCAAGTCGGTGTTCCTGATCGGCCCGAACTACGCGGCCGGCAAGGACATGCTG
>Ga0307499_10000062_pt1 | contig 36520 bp, 35 predicted proteins | sample 13_S_MG_FD_201363 | JGI IMG/M metagenome (GOLD analysis project Ga0307499, IMG submission 201363) | Soil microbial communities from Populus trichocarpa stands in riparian zone in the Pacific Northwest, United States - 13_S | ecosystem: Environmental > Terrestrial > Soil > Riparian zone > Trees... | reverse complement strand
CAAACCGTTCGCTGAACATCAGCGAGCTGGCGACGTTCTCCGGCGCGGGCATCACCAGCGGCCGTTGCTCCAGCGATGCGAATATTTCGTTGAAAGCCGGCTGCACCGGACGGGCAGCGGCGGTGGTCGGGTTCTTGACGACGGGCGCCTCGAAGGCGGCGCTGTTCACGGCCGGATAGACGCTGGCGCCAAGCACGTTGGTGTAGACGGTCCAGGCGCAGCCGAGCACGAGGCCCGTCACCGCGACACCGCCGAGGAAATGTTGAGGAACGCCCCTACGAGAAGGTTTCCTGCGGTTGTGCACCGCAGGGCCGAACGCACGCACACGCTTACTCATTCACACAACGCCCAGAACAACAATTCCAACAACTCCCCCATTTGATGCTGCGTCCGGATAGGTCCCCAACAGCATCTCGCAGAGGCACAGAGCGCCATTAAGGCGGCTTTTAGTTAAATCCGACTTAAACTCGGGCGGATGTAAGGCGCAGCATAAATGCATGGAACTATTGAGGAAATTGCTTCCGTATTGATGCGGCGGGTTCCACCAAAATCGGGGACATCCGGTGTGTCTGCCACCGGATGTCCCATATCGGGCCAAGTTGCGGCATTAGCGCGTTTTCCAGCGAAACATGCCCCCGGACGGGCGTCGATACCGCTAGTCCTTGAATGGGTCGAACTCGTTCTCGCCGGCCATGGCGACAGCGAACGGGCGCAGCGTGTGCTGCACCTTGATCGAGCGGGCGTGCTCGGCCAGTACCTCCGGCAGCCTGCGGTAGGCCATCGGACTTTCATCGAGGTCGGCGCCCACCAGCGTCACGCCACGCGATTGCAGCCACGCGTCCATCTCGGACCGCGTGAACCGACGCTTGGCCTCCTTGCGACCGAACAAACGGCCCGCGCCGTGCACCGTCGAGTAGAGCGAAGCCTTCGCCTCCTCGCTGTCGACGCCCTCGACGATGACCGCGTCGTCGCCCATCGATCCGCCGATGAAGCCGCGCTGGCCGGGGAATGCCGGCGTTGCGCCCTTGCGCACCACCCACAAATCCTTGCCGCCATGGTTCTCCCGCCATGCATAATTGTGGTGGTTGTGAACCATGTCGGTGACCTCGCCGCCGATGATCCGGCGCACGCGCTCGATCACCCATTCGCGGCCGGCATGGGAGTAGCGCCCGGCGAGTTGCATCGCCGCGATGTAGCGCCGTCCGATCTCGCTGTCCTCGTCGATGACGGCGGGCGGCACGTTCATGCCGTCTTTGCCGCCGGCGGCCTTGAGGTAGCGGGTCGCGCTGGTGTGGCCGAGGCCGCGGCTGCCGAAGTGCACGCCGATCCAGACAAAGCCCGCCTCGTCGCGCAACAGGTCGACATAGTGGTTGCCCGATCCGACGGTGCCGAGTTGCGAGACCGCCTTCTGCCGGTAAGCGCCCATGTCGGATTCGCGCCACGCATCGGCGTCGTCGAACAGTTCATGCTCGACCCGCTCGTCGTTGGTGCGTCCGACGCCGAACGAAATCACGTCGTGCACGTCCTTGATGATCGTGCCGACGTTGCCTTCGATCTGGCTGAACGGCGTGTCGAGGCGCACGGCCATGTTGCCGCAGCCGATGTCGAAGCCGACACCGGAGATGCTGATCTGCTTCTCGTAGGCGATCACGCCGCCGACCGGCTGCGCATAGCCGAGATGCCCGTCGGCGCAAATCACGCCGGCGACAGCATTGCCGACCGACATGCAATTGCGCATCTGCGCGATCGTCGTGTCGTCGTGCTTGCCGAAAATCTTCAGCGGGCTGTTCTGGTATTGCGCGGCCTGCGGCTTGAGCGCGATATCGGCGGCAACGCCCTGCGCATCGCGCGCAAGCTTCTCCTTGCGCGCGGCATCGCGGAACAGGCACCAGGTCGGCATCGGCCGCTGACCGGGCCGGTCGATCTTGGCATCGGGGTCGAGCCCGGCCTCGACGGCCAAGGCCCTGGCGCGCTCCTGGTAGGGATCGGATCGCATCTCACTCTCCTTCGCTGCACTGTCGTTCCGAAGGCCGTTCAGGACTCCGGAGTGTCCCATGTCAGTCGCGACACAGGTCGGTTGGTTTGCAGGCAGGGAGGAATTACGGGGTCGAGCTTACCACGAATGGCATACCGCGGATCATTCCCTGCCTTTACGGCAGTGGGAGACCCGCTGCCGCGTTACGCTGGTAGATTGCCCTGGCGATACGATTGACTGATCGAATACACCCCAACGGCGCACGTCAAAGCACGACCATGCCGGACGACCGGCTGGCCTGCACAACGTGAAGCATTGGTGTCTATGCGAAGCATCGTCTTTCCATGGATCGGCGGAAGCGCGCGATCACATACATCAATCCCCAGATTTGTAAACAGGCGCCGTCCGGCGCGAGCGCGGCGCTAATAATTCAACCGCGGATACCAGTCCTTGCCGCGACCTTCCGGCGTGGTGTCCAGAATGGTCCACAGCGGATCGATGTCGGGCGCGCCGCGCGGATCCTGTCCGGGATCGGCGGTCGATGGTCCCATTTCGCCGGACCAGAAATGGCGAATGCTGCCGTCGCGGCGCGTGAACACGTTGTAGCCGGGCGCGTCCGCATCGGCCGCGCTGACATAGTCGCGCGTAAAATCGCCCGAAATGTCCGAATAGATCCGGTGACGCGTCCAGCCGCGCGCCTTCTTTGCCGCGATCAGCCGCGCGATCGGGGAGCGCGCCACGAACACGAACGCAATGCGCTGTTCGACATCTGGCAGCTTTGCTTCCCAGGTGCTCATGAAGGAGGTGCACATCGGGCACGGCTGCTCGCGTGCGGGGCCGAACATGTAGCTGTAGATCACCAGCGTCTGCTTGTTGCCGAACAGGTCCGGCAAGGTCGCGCTGCCGCCCTCGCCTTCGAATTCATAGTTCTTCGTCACCGCCCCTCCGGGCGGCAGCGCGCGGCGCAATTCGGCGACGCGTTCGATGTGGCGGCGCAGTTCGATCTCCTCCGCCAGCAATTGCGCGCGGGCGCTGCGATACTCGGCGCTCTCATTCGGAAAGCGCACGCTGTTGCCGCGTGCGAGTTCTGCGGCGGGTTTCAGGGCGGAATCGGACATGACAAAACCTCGATGCTGGTTGATCTGCGTACAAGACGTTTTGCGGCGCGTCGCTCCGACACTGCCGCGCCCGAAGGACGCGTCAAAAATCGCCGTTCTGGCGCTGACGCAACAAGTTGCATACCGGCCTTGCGTTCCCGCCGGGCGCGCGGGTGGCCGCAACCGTAAAGGGTCCCTTCAACTCTTTCTAATTTCTGCCCTTTCAGCGCTGTAAACGGCTGTTTACGACGCCTTTTGGGTCGAATTGCATGATCGGAGTTTTCGGCGAACCTTATCGCCCGCCGGCAGACACACTATCTGCGCACCTTTTCGCTTTGCACGCGGGGGCGCCGTTGTGATACGGTACCGTATCAACCCAATTTTCTCCCGTGCCCGGAAGGGGAAGCTGCCATGACAAGGCTGGCGCGCGCCGGATCGATCGCTGTCTCAAGCCTGCTGCTGCTGACCGGTGGCGCAGCGGCGCAGCCTGCGGGATTGGGCTGCAACGCCCAACCGACGGCGCAGGGAACGCAAACGCTCCGTTGCCCGACGGCGATCACGATCGTGTCCGAAAGCGGCGCGAAGTTCGAACTCAGGGATCGCAACCGCGACGGCCAGGTCGATTCCGTCGAACTCAGCAACAAAGCCCTGCTGCTCGAGGTGCCGAAGCAGCCGGGCCGCACCAGGTTCGACGTGGTGACGCCGCAGGCGATTGCGGCGGTGCGCGGCACCAAATGGGCGGTAGATGCCGAAGGTGCAAAGACATCGGTGTTCGTCGTCGACGGCCGCGTCCGTGTGGCGCGGCCCGCCGGCCGCGGCAGCGTCGTGCTCGGCGCCGGTGACGGCGTCGATGTCGAGCCATCGAGTAACCTGATCGTCAAGCGCTGGCCGCCCGCGCGCGTGACAGCCCTGATGGCAAGATTGGGACAATAGGGACAATAGAAGACACGCAAATGAGCCGTCGACGTCTTCATATTCTGGTTGCGTTGCTCTGCACGGGATTGTGGGCGGGCGCGATATGGCTTGGCCATACCAGCGGTCATTTGCGGTTTCTCGACCGGCTCGAGTCGGCGTTATCAGATCTGCGAACGTTGGCGCGCGGCGTAAAGGCGCCGCCGGACCTCGTCACGATCGTTGCGATCGACGACACCATCGTCAAACTCGCCGGCAGCTATCCGCTGCCGCGCGCCGAGATCGCCAGGATCATCGAGGCGATCGCGCGGCTGGAACCGAAGGTCATCGCGATCGATCTTCTCCTGGTCGACAAGGGAGTCGCTGATGGCGATGCGGCGCTAGCGAAAGCGCTCGGGGCGAGTCCGACCGTGCTGGCAGGAGCGGCGGTATTTTCTAACATCGTTCAGCCTTCCGCGACGGAAGATGATGATGGACCGCTGGCCCGCCTGCCGAAGGCCGACCGCTTCCTGCTGCCGCTCCCGGCCTTTGCCGATCGCGCGGAAGTCGGCATCGCCAACGTGACGACAGGCCAGACCGGCACGCCGATGTCGGTCCCGATGTTGTTCCGGACACGTGACAAGATCGAATTGTCGTTTCCGCTTCGCGTCGCCTCTGTCGCCGTCGGAAAGCCGCTGACGATCGAGCCCGACCGCCTGCTGTTCGGCGACCGGCCGATCGCGACCGCTGCCGACTACGCGCTGCCGATTTCCTATTACGGCCCGCGCCAAACGATTCGCACCGTCAGCGCCGCAAATCTGATCGACGGCACTATCGACAGGGAAGCCATTCAAGGGCGGATCGTCGTCCTCGGCGCGACCGCGACCGGCGCCGGCGACTTTTTTCCGACGCCGTTCGATTCATTGATGCCGGGCGTGGAAATCATTTCCACCGCGATTACGCATCTGGTCGCAGGCGACGGTTTGGTGCGCGATCGACTGGTCCGCATCGTCGAGGCCGGCACGACGATCCTGCTTCCGATGCTGCTGGTCGGCCTGCTGGCGTGGCGGCGAAACGCGATAGGTCTGCCGACGGTCACCGCGATGGTGCTGGCATGGGCGGTCGCGAATACGGTTGCCTTCGCGCACGGCATATGGCTCGACACTGCGACGACGATGGCCGCGGCGCTGCCGCCGGTGGTCCTGTTCGGTACGTTGCAATTATGGTCGGGCCGGCGCAACGCCCAGCATCTCGCCGTGCAGAACAGGCTGCTCGAACAATTCCAGACGCCGGGTCTGCAGGAATGGCTGACGCGCGACCCTGACTTCCTGCTGGCGCCGGTCAGGCAGAATGCCGCCGTCGTGTTCGTCGACCTGTCCGGATTTACCTCGCTCAGCGAAACGCTCGATCCGGATGCCACCAGGAGCCTCTTGAAGGAGTTTCACGCGCTGGTCGACAAGGAAGTGACGCGGTGCGGCGGCATGATCACGAGTTTTCTCGGCGATGGCGCCATGATCCTGTTCGGCCTGCCGGAGGCGGCTTCCGATGACGCTGCGCGCGCGGCGCAATGTTCGATCGCGCTCTGCGTCAAGACCGAGCGCTGGATCGAGACCTTGCCACCGGAAATGGCGGCGCGGATCGGCTTCAAGATCGGCGCGCATTTCGGACCGATCGTTGCTTCCCGCCTCGGCGGCCGCAACCATCAGCACATCACCGCAACCGGCGACACCGTGAACGTGGCGAGCCGCCTGATGGAAGTGGCCGCGCGCAACGATGTCCGGCTGGCGCTGAGCGATACGCTGCGCGTCGCGGCGGAAGGCATCGGCGCCCGGCTGAGAACCGGAAGCCTTGCTGGCCCCGTCGAGTCGCAGATTCGCGGCCGTTCAGGCTCCCTTGCGGTCTGGCTGTGGCGGGGCGAACATCCCACGATGGATCAGCGCACGCATCCTGACGCTGCGGAGTGACCGGCCGCGCGCGCTACCGCAATTCCGGCGGCGGCGTGCGGTCGAGCACCTCGGCTTGGGGGCCTTCCAGCAGATCAAGCGCATAGGTCTCGATGACCAGCGGGCCGCGCTTGCGCTGGACCTCGCCTGCCCGTTCGACACGGGCAAACTTGTCCTTCAGATAGGGCGTATCGCCGAGCCACGCCTCATATACGTACAGCAATTTGCCGGCGAGCTGTGCCGCATCAGGTTCGGGCATGTTGACCCAACGGATGCGTTGGGTGTGCTGCACGACACAGGTGCCCTTTGGCAGATGGAAGGTGAGCCAGGCGGTGGTGCCGTAATCCGACGCAAGCACGCAAGTTGCGCCGACGCGCGCCCTCACCGCCTCAATTCCATCGGCCGTTTCGCGCCAGCCGACGCCGACGCTGCGCACGGTGGCATCGCGGCGATAGCCCGACAGCACGCCGGTGTCGGCCTGCAGAACCAGCAGGACAAACATCACGACGCCGCCCGGCACCGCCCAGCGCCGGCAGAAGTCGACCAGACGCTGCCAGCGCGGCTCCCATTCGACCAGATGCGCGGCGACGGCGGCGGCGATGGCAAACGCCGGATAGACCGGCGCAAACCAGTTGGCCTCGACGCGCGCATGCAGCGAGTGCCAGACGAAATAGGCGACGATGACCCAGAACATCGTATTGACGAGCACGCGCGCCGGCGGCGCCCCGGCGCGGCGGCGGAACATCGCGTAAAGCCCCATCGCGCCGAGCATCCAGATCAGCGGCGTCGCGAACGCGATCTGCGTCGGGATCAGTTCGGCGATGAAGACCGGGTGGAAATTCTCGATCCTCGCCCGCCCCATCTGTTTGATGAAGGAAGCCCAGTGATGATCGGCGTTCCAGAGAATGACCGGCGAAAACAGCAGCAGCGCGACGAGCCCGCCGAGATAGAGCCAGGGCGAGATCAGCCAGTGCCGCAATTTGGGAACGGCGATCAGCCAGATCAGGATCGCCGGCCCGAAGAACAGCGCGGTGTATTTCGACAGCAGCGCGCAACCGGCGGCAGCGCCGACCGCCAGCCACCACACGCCACGGCCGGTCTGCAGCACCTTGGCGAGCGCAAACAACAGGAGGCTGGACGCCACCAAGAGCGGCGCGTCCGGCGTGACGATCATGGTGCCGACCGCGGCCATCAGCGTGACGTTCAGCAGGATCGCCGACGAGGCGGCCACGCGCCGGCTGCCGAACAGGATGGCGGCGGCCTGGTAGATCGCCCAGCTCATCGGCAGCGCCAGCAGGATCGAGACCAGCCGCACGCCGAACTCGGTATCGCCTGCGATCAGGGTGCCTAGCCGGATCACTACCGCGACCATCGGCGGGTGATCGTAGTAGCCGCCGGCAAGATGCTTCGACCACATCCAGTAGTAGGCTTCGTCGAAGGTGATCGGCGTGAACGCCGCGGCTACCAGGCGCAGCGCAACAAGCCCCAGGATTGCCAGACCCGTATTGAGGGCAACCCGCGCCTCGTTGGGATTCATTTTGGAATCCGTCTGTCACCCGTCATCCCCGCGAAGGCGGGGATCCAGTACGCCGGGAAGCCTGCGATCAACACGATAGGCCGCGGCGTACTGGGTCGCCCGGTCAAGCCGGGCGATGACAGCGGAGTGTGAGCCGCGCACGTCATCCCATCACTCTTCACGCGAACCGGCATCCACTTCGCTCGAAAACGCTATCGATCATCGCTTGCGCCAGACGAACAGTCCGGACATCGCGTAGTTCCAGACCACGCCCATCAGCGCCCCCGCAAGCCCGGCAAGCCACCAGATCGGTTCCTGGTCGAAGACCGCGAACGCGACGCCGACATTGGCGAGCAGTCCGACGCCGCAGACGAGATAGAACAGCAACAGGCCGCGCAGGATCGCAAACCCCTTCAGCCGCTGGTCGCGATAGGTGAGGAAATTATTCAGAATGAAATTGCTGGTCATGGCGATCAGCGCGCCGGCCGCCTGCGCCTCCGCAAACGGCTCCTGGAAGATTTCATGCGCGATGAACAGCGCTGCGAGATGCACGACTAGGCCGGTGCCCCCGACCATTGCGAACAGCAGGAAACGCAGCGACACCACGTCGTGTGTCAGCTTCGCCAGCACCAGGCCGAGGAAATCCAGCGCCACCATGGAATCGAGCTTGCTCTCGCCGTGCTGGCGCGACCCGAACGTGTAGGGAACTTCGACAGTACGCAGCTTGCCCTGCGCGGTCGCAATGATGTCGAGCAGGATCTTGAAGCCCTGGATCGAGAGCTGCGGCGCCAGTTGCTCGAAGCGGTCGCGGCGGATCATGAAGAAGCCGCTCATGGGATCGGCGACCTCGACCTTCAAAGCGCGCCTGGCGACCTCGGTTGCAAGCTGGCTGGCCCCTGCCCGCTGCTTGTTGAAACTGTCGGCGCTGCCGCCCTCGACATAGCGGCTGCCGACCACGAGTTCGGCCTCGCCGCTCCGCAACAGCGCGACCATTTTCGGCAATTGCGTTTCGTCGTGCTGCAGATCGGCATCGATGACCGCCGCATAGGGGCCGCTCGAGGCCAGAATGCCCTCGATGCACGCGCCCGACAGGCCGCGGCGGCCGATCCGGCGGATGCAACGGACGCGGGAATCCTTCTGCGCCAGGCGCCGCACCACCTCCCAAGTCCCGTCAGGGGAATTGTCATCGACAAAGACCACTTCCCAGGCAATGCCCGATAGCGTGGCCTCCAGCCGCCGGTACAGCACGGTGACATTGTCGCGCTCGTTGAAGGTCGGCACAACGACCGAAAGCTCAGGCAAACCGACCTGCGACGGGGTTTCGGGGCCCGGTTGGATGGCGTCATTCATGATCGCCAGCGTATATCCGCAGCCGCCCGACATGCCAAGGCGAGGTTCAGAATCGAGGTGACTGGACGGTGAAAACGGGAGTGAAACCGACCCGATGTCCGCCCGGCGTGGACGAATCAATAGCCGCTACCGGATCGAGGCCGGGCTAGCTGCGCTTGAAAATGCTCTGAAAATGCCAACGACCACGAACAGAGGGCGCGCGTACATCCGGCGCAGCCAAACTATTCATGGTCGTCCCAGCGCCGGAGCTTTGAAGCGTCAACGTCGCCGTTAGAACATAGATAGGAACGCCCTGGGCATTCCGCAAGGATCCGTCCCTAGTTCGGCACTTCCCGAATCACCGGACCGCGCGGGGCCGGCGCCGCTGGAACCGGCTGAAGCGCCGGCGCGGGTTGCTGGAGGCCCGCCGGCCTGGCGGGCTTTCCGAACTGGCCGATCGGTCCGTAGGCGATCGCAACCACCATCACGATCGATGCGACGATGGCTCCCAAAAGACCGGCGATTGACTGCGAATTCATCCTCAACGATCCCCTACGCCTGACCGGGAACTGATATCATGGAAAAAGCGCGCGGAGGAGTGGTAGAGCCGTCAGCCATCGCCAAAACCGGCCGCCGGCCCCGACCTCCAAAATCTCACCACGCGAGCGCCGCGCGACGGACAAGCAAGAACCGCGATTCCATCGTAAACAAGACAGAGTTTCGACCTTCGGGTTTACCGGGAAGAGGGGAAAGCAATGTCATCGACAGATGAGACCAAATCGGCCGGGAAATCCGGACGGCGCAAGGGCAAGGGTAAGGGCAAAGGCGAACAGCGTAAAAAAGCTTCTTCCCAACAGGCAGTTGCCAAAGAGAGTTTGCCAGAGACCCCGGCGCCGGCTCAACTGCAGAGCCCGGACCCCGAACCGCAGCAGCCGCCGCTCGATCACGCCGCGAGCCGCCCGAAGGTAGCTCAGCAGCCCGCTGTCGAGGAGCCTGTAGTCCGTGAGCCTGCGGTGGCGGAGCCTGTGGTCGAGGAGCCTGTGGTCGCCGTCGCCGCTTCGCCCGAGCCGCAGCCGACCGCTGCGCCCTCGCCTTCCGAGCTGCCGCCCGCCGCACCCGTCTCAGCCGAGCCCCCGCCCGCCGAGCCTGTCTCCGCCGAGCCCTCGACTCCCGAGCCAGTCTCAGCCAAGTCAGCATCAACCGAGCCGTCACCAGGCGAGCCTGCGCCGGTGAGCCTGCAGACCATCGCCAATGCCTATCGCGACTACACACGGAAATCGATCGAGGAGTTCGGATCGTTTGTCGAACAGCTCAGCGGCGTCCGCTCGCTCGACAAGGCGATGACGGTTCAGAGCGAATTCGTGAAGCGGGCTTACGAGACCTCGGTCGCCGAGTCGCAGAAGATCTGCGAACTTCACAACCGCCTTGCCAAGCAGACCCTCGACCCCTTCAAGGGGTTGACGGGCAAGGCGCCGACAACGCACGGCAAGTCCTGAAGTTCACAAGACCCATTTGACGCCAATGTGTGGAAGCAAAAGGTTCCGGTTTACCGGAGCCTTTTTGTTTGTCAGGGGATTCGCCTATGAGCCGGCGCCCTGGCTTCGCTTCGACGCCGGCCCGGCCCCACGCATGTAGTGCCGTTCCGGCCGGTAGCGGCGAGCCCAGATGCGCATGATCTTGCCGGTGAGGGTCGATATCCACTGGATGATGGCCATCGAATGGTCCTTTCGTCCTGCAATCCGAAATTCACGCGCCGAGCTGGCCGGTCAGCCGCTCGTGGAACGAGAAGCTGCGCTGGTCGAGCCCGGTGAAGGTGACGGTCGCGCCATGATCGCGGTATTTGGTTTCGATCGAATCCAGCGCCGCGACGCTCGACGCATCCCAGATCTGAGATTCAGTGAGATCGATCAGGACGCGCTTGGGGTCGGCGCCATAGGAGAAGCGCTCGACGAGATCGTTGCTGGAGCCGAAAAACAATGGACCATGGACATTGTAATGGACTGACATTCCGTCCTGGCTCACGGTGCGCTCCGTGCGAATGACATGCGCGACCCGGCGGGCGAACAGGATCATCGCCAGCACGACGCCGACGGCGATCCCGATCGCGAGGTTGCTGGTGACAACGGTTACCGCAACGGTCGTCACCATCACCATGGTTTCCGGGATCGGCATGCGCTTGAACGTCGCCGGCCTGACACTGTGCCAATCGATGGTCTTGAGCGCGGCGATCATCATGACCGCGGCCAACGCCACCATCGGTATCTGCGCCATCAGGTCGCTGAGCGCCGTCACCAGCACCAGCAGCACGATGGCTGCCACCGCCGTCGAAATGCGGGTGCGGCCCTGTCCGATCTTCACGTTGACGACGGTCTGGGCGATCATTGCGCAGCCGCCGATGCCGCCATAGAAGCCGGCGGCGATGTTGGCTATGCCGAGCGCCCAGGACTCCTTGCCCTTGTGCGACCGCGTGTCGGTGAGGTCGTCGACCAGCTTGGCCGTCAGCAGCGTCTCGAGCAGGCCGACAAAGGCAACGCTGATGGCCGTCGGCCAGATGATGCGCAGCGTGTTGAGGTCGAGTGGAACGGCAAAAGCAGTGATGCCCGGCAATCCCGGCGCCATCGTGCCCTCGCCGCCGACGTTGGGAACCGTGAGATGCCCCAAGATCACGATCGACGTCACCACGATAATGGCGACGAGCGGCGCCGGCACGGACGTCGTGATACGGGGCATGACGAGGACGATCGCGATCGTCAGTGCGAACAGCGGATAGACCAGCCACGGAACGTTGAAAATATGCGGCACCTGCGCGGCGAAGATGAGAATGCCAAGCGCATTGACGAAGCCGATCATCACCGAACGCGGGATAAAGCGCGTCAGCCGCGCCAGCCCGGCAACACCGAATGCGATCTGGATAATGCCGGCGAGGATGATGGTCGGCAGGATGTAGCCAACCCCATGCAGCTTCACCATCGGCCCGATCACCAGCGCAATCGAACCGGCCGCCGCAGTGACCATAGCCGGCCTGCCCCCGAGAACGGACATTACGAGACACAATACAATTGAGGAGACCAGCGCCACCTTCGGATCGACGCCCGAAACGAACGAGAACGAAATCACCTCGGGGATCAGCGCCAGCGCCGTGATGACACCAGCCAGCGATTCCCGAACAAAAAGGTTCGGGGCGCGGAGTACGGCGACGATGGACGGCGAGTCTTCAAACTGTGATTGGGCTACTGCGGAGCTGGACATTGGCATTGGATCTATCCGGAAAGTGTGACGGCTTGTTCGACGGCTGGCTCTCGTCAGCCGCCCGGCGGTTTACGCACGACGCAGCGGAAGCCGATGTGACAGGTGGAAGAATCGACCGTTTCGCCCTGACGGGCCGAGGGCCGATAGCGCAGGCAGTAATTAGGGGCGCAGAGATGCGAGCCGCCCTTCACCACGCGACGCGTTGATCTGTCATCGCCCGCGTTCGGATGGCAGCAGGATTGCGGCGGCTGGTCCGGCACGGCGTCATAGGGACTCGACGTCCATTCCCAGACGTTGCCGACCATGTCGAACAGGCCGTAGCCGTTGGCCGGAAACGCGTCGACCGGTGACGTGCCCTCGTATCCGTCCTCGCCAAGATTTTCGTGGGGAAACTGGCCCTGCCAGGTGTTGGCGAGAAAGCGTCCTTCTGGATTGGCGGCGTCACCCCATGGATAGGCCTTGCCTTCAAGACCGCCGCGGGCGGCGAACTCCCATTCCGCTTCGGTCGGCAACGCCTTGCCGCACCACGCCGCATAGGCCAGCGCGTCCTCATAAGCGACGTGCACGACGGGATGATCGTCGCGGCCGGCGATCGAACTGTCAGGGCCTTCCGGATGCCGCCAGTCGGCGCCGGGTTTGTATTCCCACCAGGCGAGGTTGTTGCGCAGGCTGACTGGACGATCCGGTTTGACGAACACCAGCGAGCCCGGCACCAGCAGCGCAGGGTCTGCGTCCGGGTACATCGCAGGGATGGGCGGCCGTTCGGAATAGGTGACGTATCCGGTCGCTTCGACGAACCTGCGGAATTCGCCGTTGGTGACCGGACAAATGTCCATCCAAAAACCCTCAACAGAGGCCGTACGAACCGGGCGTTCTTCCCGATAAAAGCTGTTGGAGCCCATCAGGAAGGTGCCGCCCGGGATCCAGTTCATGGCTTCGGGCTTGACCGTGTCGGGCACCAGGCCCGATTTGGCCCTGCCGGAGAGAGCGCAGCAGCCCTCCCCCCGGCGATGGCCGGCTGCACCATGCGCGATCGTTTCCGCTCTCGTCGGTGCAGTCATCGCGTTCAGACCTTGGCGTGTTGCTTGGGCACGAAATCGAGCGCGGCGCCGGGCGGAATCAGCTCCTCCTTCTTGGCGCTCTCCTCGAAATCCCTGATGATGCGTTGGGCGTGCTGCATCACCCACCAGCGCACGTAACGCTGGTTGACGGCATCCCGCTCCTTCGGATCTTCCTTCAAATGCGTGATCCGGGCAAAGCCGAGCGCCAGTTCCGGATCGTGGAAGTGCTGCTGCCGCTTGAAGTTGATCTTGAAATCCTTCCACTTCACGGCGTGCAGTTCATCCTTCAGCCAGACGATGCAGGACTCGCGGTTGGAGGTTTCCTGCTTGCCGAGGAAGAACGGGCTCTGGTCGACACCGTCGATCAGCCGGTCGGCAGGTGCCTTGCAACCGGTCATCGACAGCAACGTCGTGAACATGTCGGTGACATGCACCATCTCGTTGCTTTCGATACCTGCCGGAATGCGGTTCGGCCAGCGGATCAGCAGCGGGGTGCGGATGCCGCCTTCCGCCGAGCTGAAATAGGAGCCGTCGAAGAAGCCGCCGGTGCCACGGCCGGCGAGATGGTCCTCCGCGCCATTGTCGCCGCACATCACGACGATGGTGTTGTCGGCAACGCCGAGTTCATCGAGCTTGTCGAGCAGCACGCCGAAATCGTGGTCGAGCATCAAGAGGCAGTCGCCCCAATCGCCGTTGGTGCTCTTGCCGACGAATTCGTCGCGCGGGCTCATCGGGAAATGCATCAGCGAGTGGTTGAAGTAGCAGTAGAACGGCTTGTCCGCCTTGACGGACTTTTCCATGAACTTGATGGCGCGCTTCTGGTACTCGAGGTCGCAGGTCTTCTTGGTCTCCATGGTGAGCTGCTCGTCCTTGAGCGGCCATGCGCCCTTGCCCTTGACGCCCTCATGCATGTGCGAGAAGCCGTCGCGCTCCGGCACATAATGCGGATCGGTCAGCCACATGCATTCGTCATAGGTGCGCAAGGGGCCGTACCATTCGTCAAAACCGTGGTCGGTCGGGAAGCGGCCGTCTTCGGCGCCGATGTGCCACTTGCCGTAGATCGAGGTGGCGTAGCCTCCTTCCGACAGGATCGCGCCGATAGTGCGTTCCCACTTGACGATGCCGCCGCCATTGCCGCCGAGCGCGATGGTGTGGTTGCCCGAGCGGATCGGGAAGCGGCCGGTCATCAGCGCCGAGCGGGTCGGCGTGCACTGCGGCTCGACGACATAATGCGTCAGCTTGACGCCTTGCTTGGCGAAAGCGTCCATGCGCCTGGTATCGGCGCCGCGCAGAATGCCGCCGCCGTAGCAGCCGAGTTCGCCCATGCCGAGGTTGTCGACATGAAAAAACAGGATGTTTGGTTTGCTTGCCATTGAATTCTCCGATCTGTGACGCAGGCGCACGCCGTCATTGACGCGCGCGCTTCTTCGCGTCTCTCCTTGGTTGATGTCGTTGATTGGTGTTTCGCGCCTGTGCGGCCGCGACGTTCAGTATTGTCTCAGAAGATTTCGCCTACTCCTTTCGGTCCCACTTTCATTCCGAAGCCTGAAAGGCCTCGATCCTTGATCTCGGGAGCCATCGCGGCCAGCGACTCTTCGCGGATTAGCCCCTTGAGCTCCTGCACCAGGTTCATGAATTCCGGCGTGTCGGTCATCTCGGCCCGGCGCGGTCGCGGCAACGGCACCTTGATCTCCGCCTTGATGCGGCCCGGCCGCGCAGTCATCACGTAGATGCGGTCGGAGAGGAAAATCGACTCCTCGATATCGTGCGTGATGAACAGCACCGAGATCTTGAACTGCTGCCAGATGTTGGTCAGGATTTCCTGCATCACGACGCGGGTTTGGGTGTCGAGCGCACCGAACGGCTCGTCCATCAGCAAGACCTGCGGGCTGGTCGCCAGCGCACGGACGATGCCGATGCGCTGCTTCATGCCGCCGGAGAGCTGGTCCGGATAATGATTTTCAAATGAGAGCAGTCCGGCGAGATCGAGCAGCGAGCGCGCGGTAACGTTTCGCTTGCTCTGTTCGACGCCGGCCATCTTCAAGCCGAACTCGACATTCTTGCGCACCGACAGCCAGGGGAACAGCGAGTATTGCTGGAACACAACGCCGCGGTCCGAGCCGGGTTTTGTAATCGCCTTGCCATCGACCGTGGCCTCTCCCTGCGTCGGCTTCTGGAAGCCGGCGACGATCGAGAGCAAGGTCGACTTGCCGCAGCCGGAGGGTCCGATCAGCGAGACGAACTCGCCGGGCTGGACGTTGATCGAAGCATTCTCGACGGCGACAACCTTGTTGTCGTTGGCGCCAAACGTGACGCCGATGTTGCGAACATCGATGAAGCCTTTATCGACTTGAGGTTCGGTCATTGCCATTGTCATCGCTTGCTCCCAGGTGCGAATGCCAGCCAGGGCATCATGAGAACGCCGACCATGCGGATGATTCCACTGCAGGCCAGTCCGAGTACGCCGATCGTGATCATGCCGAGCACGATCGCGGGGTAATTCACCAGCGAGTAAGCTTCCCAGGTGAAGTAGCCGACACCGAACTGCCCGGAGATCATCTCCGCGGCGATCAGCGACACCCAGGCGACGCCCATGCCGACCGCGAGACCGGTGAAGATATGCGGCAGCGAGCCGGGCAGGATCACGTTCCAGAGCAGCCGGCCCTCGCTGGCGCCGAGGCAACGTCCTGCCCTTATCAGCACGCCATCGAGCGAGTGAACGCCGTGAATGGTGTTGAGCAGGATCGGAAAGAAAGCACCGATAAAGGTAATGAAGACGATGCTGGCTTCGTTGTTGGGCCAGAGCATGATCGACATCGGAACCCACGCGATGGCCGGGATCGGCCGCAGGATCTCGACCACCGGCATGAAGAAGTCGCTCACCCGCCGGTACTTGCCGATAGCGAGGCCCAGCGGTACGCCGATCGCAATCGCGATCATGAAGCCCATCAGGATGCGCCGCACGCTGATGGCGATATTGTACAGGTACTTGTTCGACAGCCCGACCTGCGTCAGTTGCTGGTAGACTTCGTAAGGCGTCGGAACGTTCTTGAAGCGAATGTAGAATTCGAGCCGGTACTTGGTGCCGAAGTACCAGAACAGGAACAGCGCCGCGATCGAGAAGCCGCCGAGTAGCGCAGTGATGAGACGCTCGCGGGTGAGTTTCGCCAATAGACCTTGAAAGACCTTGCGCAGCGAAACCGTGGTCGGACTCGGTTCAAGCGCGGGCGCCGGCAAATGCGCGGTGACCGGGGATGCCTTGGCGGTTGTTTCCGTCGCGACTTCCGTCGCCGGCTCCGGGCGCTTTTCCATGATCGGGATCGCTATGACTTTTGCGCTTGATACGGTGCCCATCGGTGGCTCCTATTGTCCGACGTTGATGGCGCTCAGCACTTCGGCATAGGTCGCCAGCTTGCCGCCATTCTTGGCTGCGTAGGCTTCCGCATCCTTCTTGAGCAGGAACGGAACGACGTCCGGCTTCTTCGGGTCCTGCCCACCGATCGAATAGAACGCGGCATCGGCGAACACCTTGATGCCCAGCTCATTGTCCACCAGATAAACCGCATTGAACTTCTTGCCGTCAGACGTGAACTTTTTTACGCCGAGTAGCGTGCAGACCGGGGAGCTGAACGGCACGATATCGCCGCCCTGGATCCAGATCTCGCCAACTTTTCCGGGATTTTCGATCGGCGCGTTGCAGACCGGATCGGTGCCCGCCACGTTGTAGGTATCGAACGAGGCAAGCTGCTTCTCGTAGTCGATCCCCTTGGCCTTGAAGGCCTGGCGGATGTAGCTGTCGTTGATCCAGGCACCGATGTTCAGTTCCTTGATCATGTTCAGCTTCTGCAGGATCGCGTAGTTGTTGCCGATGGATTCGATCCATTTCGGCTTGATGGTTGGATCGAGCGTGTGCACGCCGCCAGGACCTAAGAAGATGTAGACCACTTCTTTGTTGATCTTGGTCCACTCCTCGATCTTCTCGGCCGCGAACTTCGGATTCTTGCGCATCCACTCGTTGGCTTCCATCAAGGCGTCGAGATAGGCCAGCACGATCTCGGGATATTTCTCGCCGAAATCCTTACGGATGACGACGCCATGGAATGTCGGGGACTTGGTCTCGGCGCCGTCGTAGATCTTGCGGGCAAAGCCTTTGAACGGCAGCAGTTCGGCGAACGGCACGAAGTCGCCATGCGCGTCGATGCGCTTCTCCTGCAAATTGGTGCTGCCGACTTCCGGCGACTGCGACACCAGGCTCCAGAAGTCCGGCGGCAATCCCTTCTTCTGCAGCGACGTCAGCATCATGCCGTGCGCGGCGGAGCCGAACGGCACCGAAACGTTCTTTCCCTTGAGGTCGGCGAGTTCGTAGAACGGCGAGTCCTTGTGGACGACGATGCCGTTGCCGCCACCCAACGCGTTGTAGGCGATGATGGCGACGAGCTGCGTCTCGTTCTTGGTGGCCTGCCCCGTGGCGCCATTCACCATCAAGGGATAGTCGCCCATCATGCCGATCTGGATGTTGTTGGCCATCATGCCGTTGGTGATCGGCGGGCCTGATGTCGCATTCTGCCAGCTCAGCTTGTATTGCATGTCCTTGTACTTGCCGGTCTTGGGCAAGTGTTTTTCGAGCAGGCCGAGCTCCTTCAGAACGACGCCACCCGTCACTGTGTTGGTCGTCGTGTTCTGGGTGCCGATGCCGATTTCAAGGGTCTCCGCGCTCGCCGTTGCAGGCGCGAAGCCCATGGTTGCCGCAACGAGCAAGGGAAAAAAGACAGGGAGTTTTGACGCAGGGCCGACGCTCATGAGACAAATCCTTTCGAACCGAACTGTGCCGGTAAGCGAACTCTGAACGGCGGTCTTTGAATCCGAAACGGCGAACGCGTTGAACCAGCAACGTATTGCGAAGAAATATTGGGATGCCCAATTAATGGACATAAATCTGGTCTGATTTGGCTATCGGATAAGCGCCGTGACTGGAAATTGGCCATCTCATCCGGGTCGGTCCTGGACCGGAACGCGTAGACTCACCCGATATCGGCAAGTGTCAGCGGCGGCTTGACGCAGCCTTGCGGCCTCCCCGCCATCCTCAGACCTCGTCTGAGACCGTGGCTTTGGCGAGCTTGCCATCCCTGATATCGCTCAGCATGTCCGCATTCTTGATCACGATATTGGCGCCGTGCGCGGCGAGGATGCCAAGCTCGGTGAACTTCTTGAGGCTGATGGTGACGGACTGGCGCGTCACACCCGTCATGTGCGCCAGGTCGGCGTGGGTGAATGATGCGGCGATCAGCGCCCCATCGCGCTCTTCCACGCCATACAGATTCATCAAGTGCAGCAACAGCTGCGCGAGCCGTTCGGTCGGCGAGCGGGTGCCGAGCATCTGCGCCAGCGCGGAATAGCACTGCCCCTTGAAGCTGAGCCCCTCGATGATCCCGATGGCAAGTGCTGGGATCGTCATCACCATGCGCCGCAACACGTCGCCCGGCAAATGCAGCACCGTGCTGTTGACGGCCGCCACCCCCGACCACACGTGCAGCCCCTGCCTGAACACTTCCGGGCCGCCGACAAAATTGCCGGAATGCCAGTAGGCCAGCGTGATCTCGCGCCCCGACGGCGCAGTATAGAACACTTTGATGCGCCCGCTTTCGATCAGGTAGATGCCGTCTTGCGGAGTGCCCTGACTGAACAGCTGCGCGCCGCGGTACAACACCCGGCGTTTCCCCGAACCCAGCACCTGCGCGATTTCGGTTTCCGTCAGTCCGCTGAACAAATACGGCGGACCGCTCCGCTGCGTGCCGCCATCGGTCATCAGCAGCGCCCCGAACTGCGCCGGCGCGCCAGCCTTGCCGATGGCCGACGCGGATTGCGAAGGGTGGTGCTTGCTCATCATTGATCCGCTTGAAGCCAAACCTGCATCCTGTGTTGCGTCGATACTAGCGGAGCACCCGCTCCAGCCCCCGCAAGCTCTGCAAGAGGCACGCCAATTCCCCGCGAGGGGGAACCTTCATGTCCATAGATCGGGCCGACGCGCCTCGTGACTATCTGTTTCCCAAGCTATTGTTATCGGCTGCGACAAACTGGCCAATCGGGGCCGATTTGGTTAACATCACAACCGCCCCTTCCCCTCATTTTCCGACGAGCCCTCCCGTGAGCAAGCCAGCGAAATCGACCGCGAAAAACAGCGGCAATATCTATATCGGCATCGGCGGCTGGACCTTCGAGCCGTGGCGCGGGGTGTTTTATCCCGACAAGCTCACGCAGGCGAAGGAGCTGTCCTACGCGGCATCGAAGCTGACTTCGATCGAGATCAACGGCACCTATTACGGCTCGCAAAAGCCGGAGAGTTTTCGCAAATGGGCGCGCGAGGTGCCGGACGGCTTCGTGTTTTCGCTGAAGGGACCGCGCTTCGCGACCAACCGCCGCGTGCTGGCGGAAGCCGGCGATTCCGTCAAACGGTTCTACGATTCCGGCGTACTTGAGCTCGGCGACCGGCTAGGTCCCGTGCTATGGCAGTTCGCGCCGACCAAAAAATTCGACGAGGCCGATTTCGGAAAATTCCTCGAACTGTTGCCGCGCAAGCTCGAGGGCCGCGCGTTGCGTCACGTGGTCGAGGTGCGGCATGACAGTTTCTGCGTGCCTGACTTTATCGCGTTGCTGCGCAAGTTCGAGGTGCCGGTCGTGTTCGCCGAGCACGGCAAATATCCGGCGATCGCCGACGTGGTTAGCGACTTCGTTTATGCCCGGCTGCAGAAGGGCAATGACGAGCTCAAGACCTGCTATCCGCCGAAGCAACTCGACGCCTGGGCCAAGCGTTTCCAGGCCTGGGCAACCGGCGGCGAGCCCGACGACCTGCCGCGCGTCGACAAAACCAAGCCCGCGAAGACGCCGCGCGACGTGTTCGCCTACGTCATCCACGAGGGCAAGGTGCGCGCACCGGCCGGCGCCATGGAGCTGATCGAGCGCGTGAAGTAATTCCCTAGTCCAGCTTGATGCCGGCCTCGCGGATCAGTTTCGTCCAACTCTCGTATTCGGAGGCGACGAAGGCGTCGAGCTTGTCGTCCGGCAAGTCCCACACCTCTCCGCCGCTCTTCTCGAAACGATCCTTGAGTTCCGGCAGCGCGGCGCGGATATCGCGGCGCAGTTTTGCAATGATGTCCGGCGGGGTTTTGGCGGGTGCGAATATCCCGAGCCAGGAATCGACATCGAGGCCGGGCACGCCGGCTTCCGACATCGTCGGCACGTCGGGCGCCAGCGGGCTGCGTTTCGATGACAGCACCGCAATGCCCTTCGCCTGACCCGATTGAACATAAGGAAGCCCTGCCGAATTCGAATCGAAGAACAGGTCGATGCGGCCGGCGAGCAGATCGGTGAAGGCCGGCGGCGAGCCCTTGTAGGGCACTTCGAGGAATTTGACGCCCGCGGCTTTCATGAAGGCCGCGGCCACCAGATGCTGGCCGGTGCCGACGCCGGCGGTTGCGACGGAAATCGAGCCCGGGTTGGCCTTTGCGGCAGCGACGATGTCCGCCAGTCTGCCATGCGGCAAGTCCTTGCGGCCGACCATCACGTAACCAAACTTGTAGATCAGCGCGACCGGCACGAAATCCTTGCGCGGATCGTAGGCGAGCTTCGAATACAGCGCCGAATTGAACGCCATGTTGGAGAGCCCGCCGACCACAAGCGTGTAGCCATCCGGCTCGCTCTGGCTTGCGGCCTGCGTACCGACGACCGTACCGGCGCCCGGCTTGTTTTCGACGACGAAGACCTGCCCCATCCGCTTCGACAGCGCATCCGCAAGCTGCCGTCCGACCAGATCGTAGCTGCCGCCAGGACCGATCGGGACGATGATTTTTACCGGACGATCGGGATAGCCGGTCTGGGCGTGCGCTGATGCGACGCCAAGCGCGAGGGATGCGAGCATCCATGTCAGCAAGCGGCAGATTCGGTTCATCGTGTTCCCCCCGGAGACGAGCGGCCATCAACAGGCTCTTTCCACGACTATGGGACACCCCGCACCCGGCGGCAACGCGGATGTGGCAATCTGTCGGCCAATACAATAGCGTTGCGCCAGCGACATAATGTCTGGATCGGCATGGCCCGCAGGGCAAAGCGCCTCTTCACCATCGGCTATGAGCAGACGCCGTCGCGCGCCGTGCTCGACGAACTGGAAGCCGCCGGCGTCAAGCTGCTGGTCGACGTGCGCGCGGTCGCATCCTCGCGGCGGCCGGGTTTTTCCAAGAATCAACTCGCGGCCGGCCTCGACGAGCGCGGCATTTCCTACCTGCATCTGAAAGGCCTCGGGACGCCGAAGAGCGGCCGGGAGGCGGCGCGCAGCGGGAAATTCCGCCTGCTGCACAAGATCTATTCGGCGCATCTGAAGACGGCGCAGGCCAAGGAGGAACTCGACGAGCTGTCGGCGCTGGTGAACAAGTCGGGTCCGGTGTGCATCCTCTGTTATGAGCGCGACCACACTCATTGCCACCGGCAATGGATCGCCGAGATCATCGAGGACCGCGACGGCGTGAAGGTGGAGAATCTGGTGGCGCGGCAGGTTTAGAGCCGTAGCCCGGATGAGCGCAGCGACATCCGGGGCGACACGGACAACGGTCCCGGATATCGCTGCGCTCATCCGGGCTACGAGATCATCACCCCTTGCCATCGAGCCGGAACGTTCCTTCCATCATCTTCACGCTGCCGCCGCCAACATGGATGGACGCCACCGCGCCGTTCTTCTTCTGCACGCGCGTCAACAGCAAGCTCGGCCGGCCCATGTCGACGCCCTGTCCGATCTTCAATCTCAGTTCGCCGTCCTTGATGTCGTCGAGATTGGCCAGCAGCGCCGCGCAGGCCGCCGTCGCGCTGCCGGTGGCCGGGTCCTCGGACAGCCCGCTGGCGCCGGGGTGGAACATCCGCGCCTGCAGTTCGCATGGCTTTTCGCCAGCCGGCACATCGCGCGTGTAAAAGTAGACGGCGTCGCTGCCGTCGCACGGGAAGGTTTTTGCGAACGCTGCTGCATCGGGCCTGGCCCGCCGCAGCGCCTCACGGGAGGCGACTTCCACAGCCAGGAACGCCAGCCCGACCGAGATGATCTGCGGTGGATGCCGGTCAGTCTTGATATCGCCGGCCGACAGCGAGAGGCAAGCCGCCGCCTGCTCGGCGGAAAGATGCGACATCCGCTTCAGCGGCTGCGGCGCGGTGAATTCGGTGCTGATGACCCTGCCCTGCTCGGTCACAATCTCGACCGGCACGAGGCCTGCTCCCTCCTCGAACAGCAGTCGCGCCGGCGGCTTTGCCGCCAGCGTCGCCAGCACGAAGGCGGTGCCGACATTGGGGTGGCCTGCAAACGGAAGCTCCCGGTTCACCGTGAAGATACGCACCTGCGCATCATGGGCGGGATCGGCCGGCGGCAGCACGAAGGTCGTCTCCGAATAATTGAATTCCCTGGCGACCGCCTGCATCTGTTCGGTCGACAGCCCGCCGGCATCGAGCACCACGCCGAGCGGATTGCCGCCGAAGGCACGGTCGGTGAAAACGTCCACAGTGATATAACGCCGTTGCATTTTTTACTCCCTTATCCCAACCGCCACACGGCCATCGGCCGCTCATAGCCCCTGACCTCTACCTCGCCGAGCGAGACGGCGTCGCCGCCGGCTTCGCCGAGCGCATCGCGAACCGCTTCCGAGATCAGGAACTGCGAATTGAAGTCCTTGTTGAGCGCCTCCAACCGTGAGGCGAAATTCACGGTGTCGCCGATCACGGTGTATTCCTTGCGCCGCGGCGAACCGATATTGCCGGCGACCACCTCGCCGAGATGAATGCCGATGCCGATACGCAAGGGCCAGCTCGTCGCTTCATTGACCCGCGCATTGGCATCCAGCATCTCGCGCGCCGCGGCAACGGCGTGGTGCGCGGGGTCAGCCGCTTCCAGCGGCGCGCCGAACAGTGCCAAAAATCCGTCGCCCAGGAACTTGTTCACGATGCCGCCGTGGCGATCGAGAATGTCGACCAGGATGGCAAACGCGCCGTCGAGCCGGTCCACCACTTCCTGCGGCGTGCGGGTGCGCGCGCCGGCGGTGAAGCTGCGAAAATCGACGAACATGACAGCGACACGGCGGATGTCGCTGTCGGTCTTGGTCCCCTCGGCCATCAGGCGCTCGACCACCTGCGGCGAGACGTGCTGACCGAACAGGTTGGTGATGCGATCGCGCGCGGTCGCCGCGGTGATGCTGGCCTCGAACTGGCGCCGCAACTGATGCCCGACCGCGCCCGCCAGCACGCCGCAGATCAAGACGATCAGGCTGCGCGCGGCGTGATAATAAAGCGGCTCCGCATTGGCGCCGACGGCGGGATGGTAGAACATCGCCATGCAGAACAGCTGCACCGCGGCAACCGCGCCGGTGAAGGTGGAGAGCCAGAAATCCAGCCGCAGCGTGGAGAGGATGATGAAGATGAAATAGGTCATCGGGCCGACGAAGCCGAGCGCGGCTACCGAGCCCATGCTGTTGATGTGCAACGCCAGCGCGACCGTCGGCATCGAGGTCTCGATCAGCGCGCCGATATAGCGCCGGATCACGGGCAGGTCGCGGCCCTGCCGCATATGGCGGGTGATCTGGCTATGCACCCACAACTCGAACAGAATGAACGGCCCGATGATCGAATAGAGATATTCCGGCTTCAGATTGCCGTGCCAGACGCGGCTCACCGCTTCGGATGCGAAGAAGTGGACGGTCCACAGGATGATGGCGAGCACTGCGGTGGTGGCGATCAGCGCCTTGATCCGCAACAGTTCGGTCTTCATCACCTCCTGCATCAGCACGCGCTGGAAGTCAGCCGAGACACCGGTATCGTGGTCCTTTGTTTTTTTGCCCCAGAGCCCCGCCATCGCTTTACCTGTTACCGGCATTCCGTCTGTCGCGCGCAAAGCGCGTCTGCTTCAGTCGTCATTGCGAGCGAAGCGAAGCAATCCATATCTCTCCTCGGGGATAGATGGATTGCTTCGTCGCTTCGCTCCTCGCAATGACGCGTATTCGACACTGCTTTCCACCGCGACACTTATAACCTCAATCGAGCGTGCGACGGAAGCGGGTCACGGCGATCGTCATCGCCACCAGCATCAGTGCAATGAGTGCAATCGTGTCGTACTGCAGGTTGGAGGGCGCTGCGCCCTTCAGCATGATGGCACGGACGATGCGGATGTAATGGGTCAGCGGCAGCCCTTCGCCGAGATACTGCGCCCAGACCGGCATGCCCGCGAACGGAAACATGAATCCGGACAATAGAATGCTGGGCAGGAAGAACATCATCGACATCTGCATGGCCTGCAACTGGTTCTGCACGATGGTGGAGAAGGTATAGCCGATCGACAAATTGGTGGTGATGAACAGTGTCGTCAGCGCCGCCAGCAGCGCCACGCTGCCGAGGATCGGCACCCCGAACAGCAGGACGCCGATGCCGACGATCAGCGTGGCCTGGATGAAGCCGACGATCACGTAAGGGATGATCTTGCCGAACATCACCTCCACCGGCCTGATCGGCATCGACAGCAGGCTCTCCATGGTGCCGCGTTCGATTTCGCGCGTCACCGACAGCGCGGTGAAGATCAGCATGGTCATGGTCAAGATGGTGCCGACCAGGCCTGGCACGATATTGAGCCGCGATTCCCCGGCCGGATTGTAGCGGGCATGCGCCCTGATCTCGAACGGCATCGCCGGCGGATCGCCGATGTGGAGGTCGTGCGCGAGCGCGGTCTGCACCACGGCACCAAGCGAGCCGAGCGCCGAGCCGGCGGCGACCGGATCGGTGGCATCGGCCGCGACCAGCAGCGCCGGCTTGTCGCCGCGCCGCACCGCGCGTTCGAAGCCGCGCGGAATCTCGACCCCGAACAGCACCTTGCCGGACTGCAGGAGATCATCGAACTCGGCGACGCTGTGCACTTCACGGGTGAAGCGGAAGTAGCTGGTATTCTCCAGCGCCTTCAGCACCGAGCGCGCCAGGTCGCTGTCCTCCTGGATCAATACCGCCGTGGGCAGATGGCGCGGCGTGGTGTTGATGGCGTAGCCGAATAGCAGCAACTGCATGACCGGGATCATCACGATCATCGCGAACGAGACGCGGTCGCGGCGGAGCTGGATGAATTCCTTCACCAGCATCGCATAGCTGCGCCGCCAGAAGCCGAAGGCTGGCTCCGGGACGTCGCGATTCTGATTGGTCGCCTCGGTCGCACTCATTGGAAATTGTCCTTTGAGCGGGTCATGAGATCGATGAACACGTCTTCCAGCGACGGCTCGCTATCCTGCCAGTGCCGCCCCTTGGTGTTGCGATAAGGCGCGATGGTCGCCTCGAGCGCAGCCTTGTCGCGCCCCGAGACGTGCAGGCTGGTGCCGAACGGCGCCACCATGTCGACGCCGGGCTTTCCGGCAAGTTCTGCCGCAAGCCCGTTGAGGTCGTCGCCGGAAACCGTCCAGGTCGACAGCGCCGATCGCGCGATCACCTCGTCCACCGTGCCGTGCGCCAGCAAATGGCCATAGGCGATATAGGCGATCTCGTGACAACGCTCGGCCTCGTCCATGTAGTGGGTCGAGACCAGCACCGTCAGCCCTTCGGCAGCGAGCGCGTGGATCTCGTTCCAGAAATCGCGCCGCGCCTTGGGATCGACGCCCGCCGTCGGCTCGTCCAGCAGCAGCAATTGCGGATTGGGCAACGTGCAGGCGCCGAGCGCCAACCGCTGCTTCCAGCCGCCTGAGAGCTCACCGGCGAGCTGCTCCTCGCGGCCGTTCAGGCCGATCCGCTTGATCATGTCGCGTGCCGCACCCCGCGCGTCGCGCAGGCCGTAGAGCCGGGCGACGAATTCGAGGTTCTCGCGCACCGACAGATCCTGATACAGGCTGAAGCGCTGCGTCATGTAGCCGACCTGGCGCTTGATCTTGTCGGCGTCGCGGCGGATGTCGTAGCCGAGGCAGGTGCCCTCACCGGCATCCGGCGTCAGCAATCCGCACAGCATCCGGATGGTGGTGGTCTTGCCGGAGCCGTTGGGACCGAGGAAGCCGTAGATCGAGCCGCGCTTCACCTGCATCGACAGGTCATGCACGACCTCGCGGCCGCCGAACGATTTTGACAGACCCTCGACGTTGATGGCGATGTCGGAGCCTGATGCAGGAGCCGCACTCATCGCTTGTCCGCCATTGGCGTTTGGGGATGCAAGAACACACTGATCGGCTGGCCGACGCGCAAGCTATCGGGCCGGCTCGGCCGCGCCTGGATCAGGTAGACCAGCTTGTTTCGCTCATCGAGGCTGTAGATCACCGGCGGGGTATATTCCGCCGTGGTCGCGATGAAATAGATCTTTGCCGTGAGATCCGCCGCGCAATTGTCGCAGGTCACCTTCACTTCGTCGCCGATCGAAAGCTTCGGTAGCTCCGTTTCGGGCACGAAAAATCGCAGCTTCATGTTGCCGGGCGGCATGATCGACAGCACCGGCCGCTGCGCCGGCACCATCTCGCCCTCGCGGAAATAGATCTGCTGGATGGTGCCGCCGACCGGCGCAAAACCGCTGCGCCGCGCCAGCCGGGTCTGCGAGGTGTTGATCCGGGCCTCCGCCACGCGCAACGCCGAGGTCGCCGAGTCCAGATTGGCCTGCGTACCGGAACCGGTCTTGCTCAGCGAGGACGCGCGGTCAAAGGTCTGCTGCGCGTTGGCGAGCGTGGCCTTGTTCTGGTTGAGGTCGGCCTGCTGCAGATCGTCGTCGACCGAATAGAGCGGCGCGCCGGGCTTCACCTCGTCGCCCTCGCGCACATTGAGCTTGGTCACGCGGCCAGATTCGTCCGGACTGACGAAGATCATGTCGGCCTCGACCCAGCCCTGAAAACCCGGGTCCTTGCGTTCCTTGCAGCCGGTGAGCACGGCGACGAGCGCCAGCGCGGCCAGAATTGTCGTCATTCGCGACGAAGTCATGTCGTCCTCCGTTCGCCAAAAATCAGATCGAGATGCACCCGAAACATTTCGATCGCATCCAGTGGCGCGTGTCTGCTGAACAGGCTCTGCCAGATCACCGCGATCATCGCGGGCGCGATGAGGATCTGCGGAAACTGCGCCAGGTCCTTGTTGCGGATCTCGCCGCGGGCGATTCCGAGCGAGATGGCGGCCCGCATCCCGGCAAGGCCCTTTGAGACCACTTCGCGGTAGTAAAAGTCGGCAATTTCCGGAAAACGCGGTCCCTCGGCGACGATCAGGCGCACGATGTCGCCCCGCCGCGTCGTCGTCACCTCATGGATGAAGGTGCGGACAAAACCCTCGATCATGTCGCGGACCGATCCCCCGACGGGTGGCGGGCCCGCGGCAAGCCGGTTCACGAGCGGTACGATGGCGGTTCGGATCAGTTCTTCGAACAGCGCTTCCTTGTCCTTGAAGTGCAGGTAGATCGTGCCCTTGGCAACGCCTGCGCGGCTTGCGACGTCGTCGAGCCGCGTCGCCGCAAACCCGCGTGCAATGAACTCGTCCATCGCCGCCTCGATAATCGCCCCACGCCGCTCGGCCGCGCGTTCGGCGCGATTGGCGGCGGGCTTGGGCGTCGCCGGGGCGGCCGGTGCCGTCGCCCCGGCCCGGCGATCGGCAGGCTTCGGGGCGGATTTCCGGGTGTTTTTGGTGGTTTCGTTTGCCATGCTCATAATATGACTGACTAGTCAGTCATTGTCAATGTGGACCCAAAATCGCGCTTTCACATGGGCGTGACTGGCGTTTGCGAAATCCCGATCGCCCCGCTGGAGGATTTTGTCCCGCCCGACCTGCACGCGCTATCCTACACATGCGGGGTATCCAGTGCGTCGCGGCCTATCCGCGTCATTGCGAGCGCAGCGAAGCAATCCACCACGCGGCACAAAGAAAGACTGGATTGCTTCGCTGCGCTCGCAATGACGTACAGATCGCAACGTTGCACACGGTCGTCATACCCCGCGCATGCGGGGTATCCAGTACGCCGCGGCTTCTCGATTCCATCACTGGCGTCTCTGGAATACTGGATCGTCCGCCTTCGCGGACGATGACGGCTGAATGTGTGTTCGCGTTCTCGCGACGCATTGCGCCCGAGGTTTGCATGAACCTTTCCCCCAACGAGAGGGTGCAGGGAATGCCGGGTGCTTGCTGCACCCACGGTCTCGTGTGCAATGTTGGTGAGAGATGTGCACACGAGCATACAGGTACAGCCGAGGCACGCCGGCATTCCCTGCGCAATGGTTTGACGGCTTATGCCGAGCTCTCCCTGGAGACGAATTCCTTTTGCCTCCATCGCTGCCGGCTTGATGGCTCAACCGATCCGGTTGGATCGAATGCGCCACCGGCAGCTTGACATCAGCCACGGATGCCAGAACCACACGGTTTTGCCGTACGCCTCAGCGCCGTACGTCCTGCGCGACGTGAACCGCTCACGAGTTGCCTCGCCCTGCGGCCACCTTCCGCGCCGACGCTGCCGCGTCCACCGCATCCCGCCTCGCGTTCGTGACGATCGCGATACGCCCCTCTTGTCGAGGCGGGACGCGCGGAAATAGCCACTGATTTGGGGCGAAGGGGAAGAAGTATATATTCGCGAGGATGACTGGACGGCCCAAATCAGATTGAATCCGTTCAGCAAATTCGATTTCACGCAAAACTGCTGTCACCCAAATCCGTAATCTCTGACCGGATATGACGCGGACGTGCAAAATTGACACAAATGATACTGATCCGACCTTACGCCCCCGGCCCTTGCCTATTGTCGACCACCGTGTCGGCAAAACGTCATCGTGCGGTAACGATCCGCGCAAGGGTCTTCTTAAGCGCGCCGCGGGATAATGGTTTCGGCCATTGCCGCAAGAGTTCTCCATGGATCACCCACGCCCCTCCGTTCTGACTGCGCTCTTTTGGGCTTACTGGGATTTGTGCCATGTGCTGCGAAAGGCCTGGCGCCCGGCCCTATTCGCCTTTCTGGTCCTGTCGTTTGGGAGCCTTGCGGCATTGGTTGGGCCGCGGCTGCTGACGTATGATCCGGCAGGACAAGCGGTGATGCGGCTGGCCATCCTGGTTGGCCTTTGCTTCCTGCTGACGCCGTTTTTCCTGGCGGTCCACCGGTTTCTGCTCCTCGGCGAAGCGCCAACACGATACGATTTCGAGCTATCCAGCCCACGTTTTCAGTTGTTCTTCGGCTGGCTCGCGGTGGGTGTTGTTCTACTCAGTTTTCCATCCACGCTGGCTGCTTTCGCGGAGGCGAAGGGACCTGTCTATTACTTCGGTGGTCAACTTCCCCTCGATGTCGATTCCAGGATGGTAAGGGTTGCGCGTATTGTCACGTGGGTAGTCGTCATGCAGCTTCTCGTACTTTTTCCTGCAGTGGCTGTCGATGCGCCCGGGGCCGGCTGGCAAAATGCGTTCAGCGATACACGCAGTCGCATCTGGTTTGTCCTCGCGGTAACGATCCTGCCGTTCATTCCAATCGGATTGCTCGTCGTCGCGGTCGTCCCCCTGTTCCGATTCTCGCCGGGGAGCTTCACCGGAATGGTCGCAGGCCTGTTGTGGGTCGGCGCAACGCTGCTTATTGCATCGACACTCGGAGCCGTGATCGCATCACGTCTCTACCAGGTCATCGGCGATCGGCTGAACACGCCCTTGCGCTAAGGGTCGGGATGGCGCGACGCGCACAATGCCCCGGCCTTGACGAGGGCAGCGCCCGCGTTACGCTCAGGACTTCAAGCCCAGAACTTGAGGCTCATGACTTCCGGGTTGGACCTAGCCGGAAGTAGAGTGGCCAATATTGCAGTCCTTGCTACGGTTACGGGAAGCGCGCCGTTCATTTCCTTGATTGTAGAAGCGCGCGCATTGCAATGGAGGACCCAGATGGGCAGGCTCTCTCGACCTTTCGCTCGACCCTTCTCCTGGCGCTGGTGGCCGCGGGGCAAGAACAAGTCCGCTGATGGTGCGGAGTTTTCATTTGAACAATTTCAGGGTGGGGATCGGCGTCAAGTGCTGCAGGCGCTCTCCGCCGTTGTCGGCGGCGGCGCGCTGGCCGCGATGTCACACCCTGCCGAAGCCAAGGATTCGAGCGAGCTGCCGCCGCCCAAGCGGGCGCTGACCGGCCGCGATGGAGCCGCCAAGTCGGTGTTCAAGTCCTTTGACGTCACCTCCAAGGTGGTGGAGATCGATTCCAATCCGGGACTGACGTTCTACGAACTCTACAGGACGGAGGGCGTGCCTGCCCTCACCGGCCTGGAGCCGGACCCGATGCTCAAGGGAACGAAAGACTTTCCCGGCCCGGGTGGCACGCTGTTTCGTCTGATTTCGTATCCACCCAAGCGTCCCGAAGGCTACAAGCCGCCGCCGGGCGTCACCTTCGAGAGCGCGCTGCAAGAATTGTCGGACAAGGTCCCCGGCATGGGCGACCATTTCGACCGCAGCGCGCCGGGCATGCACACGACGGACACCATCGACTACGGCGTCGTGGTTCGCGGCGAGATGACGCTGGAATTGGACGACGGCCAGAAGGTGCATTTGCGCCAGGGCGATTGCATCGTGCAGAACGGCACTCGTCATCGCTGGCGCAACCCGTTGCCGGAGCCCTGCCTGATGGCTTTCGTCTCGGTTGGCGGGAAGCGCGGCTGATCCGACCAAAGCACAATAGTGCGGAAGGCCGTCTATGATGATATCATGGGCTGTCGAAGCCCTCGCCATTTGAAAAAGAAGGGGTAGTCGCATGACGTCGGACGGAATGGCCCTGGCCGCCATTGTCATCCTGATTTTTCCGATGGGTTATTTTTTTCTGGCCTCACCCGCCTTTCTGCTGGTGAAGCTCGACATCCCGCCTGTCACGCAGTTGCTGCGCGGCATGTTCAATGCGCATTTTCTGATGATGCGCATTGCCGCCATCATCGGGACGGTGACCTTTACCCTGACGGGTCGACCGGTTTTCGCGATTGGCGTCGCCTTGATCGCGGCTTTCGCGGTGTGGGCGCGCGGCTGGTTTCTGCGGCAGTGGGATGTCCAGCTCAGCGCCAGGGATGCCGGCGATGCCGCTGCAGTGCGCCGGCTGCGGCGGCTGCATTGGGGCGGCATGCTGGCCAACGCGATCCTGCTGTTCGCGATCGTGGGCAGCATTCCCTATGTCGCGGCCACGGCGACGTGAGCGGCACGTAGCCCGGATGAGCCAACGGGTCGCGCGAATGCGCGCCCGATGACAGGCTCCGCGACGTCCGGGACAGACCCCGCATATCGCTCCGCTCATGCGGGCTACTCTCTTCCTCGCACTCAGCCCTTGCGCATCTTGCTGAGCAGGTAGTTGTCGTAATAGTTTTCCGCGATCTGCGTGTAGAACAGCACTTCCTTCATATACGCGTCGTGGCTCTCCTTGGTCTTCTTGAACAGCGGGCTCTTCTCGGCAATCTCGTTGAGATGGTCTTGCGTGGCCTTGTAGCAGGCCTCCATGACCGGCTGCGGGAATGCGCGCAGCTCGGCGCCGCCGGCGACCAGCCGCTTGAGGGCTGCCGGATTGACGCTGTCGTATTTTTCGATCATCCACGCGCCCGCGGCCGCACCGGCCTGGTTGAGGACCGCCTGGTACTGCTTGGGAAGCGCATTCCACTTCTCGTCGTTGACGATCATGTGCAGCATCGCGCCGCCTTCCCACCAGCCGGGGAAGTAGTAGTATTTTGCGACTTTGTAGAAGCCGAGCTTCTCGTCGTCATAGGGGCCGACGAACTCCGCGGCATCGATCGAGCCCTTCTCGAGCGCCGAATAGACGTCGCCGCCCGCGATCTGCTGCGGCACGATGCCGAGTTTTGCCAGCACATGGCCGCCCATGCCGGCGATGCGGAATTTGAGGCCCTGGAGATCCTCGACGGTCTTGATCTCCTTGCGGAACCAGCCGCCCATCTGCGTGCCGGAGTTGCCGCACAGGATCGCATGCGTCTTGAAGGGTTTTAGCGCCTCGTTGCAGAGTTCGGCGCCGCCGCCGAACGACCACCAGGAATGCTGGTGGCGATGGTTCATGCCGAACGGCGCGCCGGTCGCATAGGCCAGCGCCGGCTCCTTGCCGATGTAGAAATACAGCGGCGTTTGCGCCATCTCGACGGTCGCCGAGCTCACGGCATCCAGCGCCTGCAGGCCGGGCACGATCTCGCCGGCCGCAAAGGTCTGGATCTGGAACTTGTTGTCGGTGGCGTCAGCGACGTATTTCGCAAAGGTCTGCGCCGTGCCGTAGATGGTATCGAGCGATTTCGGGAAGCTCGAGGTCAGGCGCCACTTGATCTCGGGCGCTGCCTGCGCGATCGCGGGCGCCGCCACCAATGTCGTCGCGCCGGCCAGGGCGCCGCCTTTGAGAAATGTACGGCGTTTCATCACGTGCTAACTCCTTCAAAATGCAAATCCATTTGATCCGGAGCGCACTCGGGCCTTCCGCGACCGTTTCACCCCCTACCATAGCGAACTTCGGGGCATGCGTGGAAGCGCGAAACCGGGCATTCGGCGTAGCGCGGCCTTACCGAAAAGACCAATGGCGGGCCACAACCCCGGAAGGGGCCGTCTCGCGCATGCCGCAAGCGGATGGTCCAGCCGCCTCGCCCCCATCATGACAAATCGCCGGAACCCGGATGACGGCATGGCGTTGGCTCACGACGGATCAAGACCCCGCCGCGCATATGACAACGGAGGTTCGCCGTGCCAGCTCCTGCCGAAATGCATGACCACGTTTACAAGATCCTCGAACTCGTCGGATCTTCCGAAAAAAGCATCGAGGACGCCATTCAGAATGCGATCACCCGCGCATCAAAAACCATTCGCTTCATGAAATGGTTCGAAGTGGTGCAAACGCGCGGCCATATCGAGGACGGGTCGGTGCGCCACTACCAGGTCACCTTGCGGGTTGGATTTACCCTGGAGGGGTAATTTTCGGCGCGGCAGCAGGATGAGCGGAGCGTGCCGAGAGGCCGATGCGCCCCGCGCGTGCGGCCTCTCCTGCAGGCTGATCGAACGGGGCAGCTATTGCGCGGTCAGCACCCGGTCAGGGTCCGCGGCGCCGGCACGCTCCCTCAGCTGATCGAACTCGCCGGGGTGATAGGTCGCGCCGTCGGGCGTTACGATCTCGACGTTCCAGCAACCGTCCGAGATCAATTCCCCGGCCTTCTTCAACGCAGCCGGAACCGACGCCCGATTGAGGGTCACGTTTCCCGCCGTATCCTGTGCGTTTATCAAGAACATCATGGAATCGTCTCCGGGCGCGAGCCGTCGGCCATTCTGGCCCGGGGCGCGGCGGCGTCAAGGGCATAGCGATGGCATCTCTCCTGATATCATCTGCGATTTTGGGGTCATCATTATCCGGGCACCTTCGCCTTCGCTGCCGGGCGGCCTCTATCATTTCCAGACGCTCACTTCGCAAACGGGTTCACCCAGCCTCCCCGGCCCGCCGGCGCCCGCGGCGGATAGGCGGCCTCAAGATAGCTCAGCACCGTTTCGCGGTCCTTGCCGTCGAGCGGCGGCATGTTGTGGCGGCGGGTCATCAGGTTGATCGAATCCTCCCACTGCGCGCGCGTCATGCCCTGCTGCGCCACCAGGCGGAAGCCGTGGCAGGCGGTGCAGGCGTAGAAGGTTTCGTCGCGGCCGGCGCCGGGCGCGAACTCCTCCGGGCTTTCATCGCGCGGGGTGAAGGCCGTTTGCGCCGAGGCCGGCCCGATCAAGAGCATGCCGGCCAACGCGAGCCACGCCAAACGCAGCATCATCCGACCAGCACGGCGATGCGATGCATGGCGTTGCCGCCATAGCCTTGCGGATTCCAGAAGCCGGCCTGATGCGGCTGCATCGCGCCCTTGGAATCGGTGGCGCGCGCCCAGATTTCGAAATAGCCGTCGGTCGGCAGTTTTAGGGTCGCGGTCCAGCGCTGCCAGTCATATTTGTTCTTCGGCCTTTCGAGTGTGGCCCGCTGCCAGCTCGCGCCGAAATCGGTCGAGACATCCACCTGTTTCACAGTGAGATCGCCGGCCCAGGAGGCGCCGCGCAATTTCAGCTCCTTGGTGCCGGCGGCGAACTTGGCGCCGTTCGCCGGATTGGTGATGATGGAGCGCACCGGCATCGACTCCAAAATGCGGAAATTCGCCGGATCGGCCTTGTCGCCGGGCACCATCGGCTTGATCGCCGTGCGATAGGAAAACTCCGTCATGCCGGGGCCGTCGTGCTCCCTGTCGCGGATGGTGATGCGCGTCAGCCATTTCTGCGAGGCCGAGCCGGCCCAGCCCGGCACGATCAGACGCACCGGTCCGCCATGGATGTTCGGCAGCGGCTTGCCGTTCATCGCCCATACGATCATCGTGTTGGGCTCCATGGCCTTTTCGATGCGCACGCCGCGCGAGATGGTCGGCTTGCCGGCGTCGCCCGACAGATGCAGATCGGCGGCATAATGCGCGGTGTACTTTGCGCTGGCCTTGAGGCCGGCCTTCTTGAGCAGATCGGCCAGCGGCACGCCGGTCCATTCCGCGCAGCCGGCGCCGCCATTGGTCCACTGGTTGCCGCGCGCCGGCGGTGAGAATCCGGCGCGGCCGTTGCCGCCGCATTCCAGCACCATGCGCCGAGTCACCGCCTTGTATTTCGATTTCAACTCGCCGAGCGCGATCTCGATCTTGTTGTTGACCTCGCCGTCGATGGTGATCTTCCAGGCGTCGGGGTCCTTTGCCTCCTCGGGAATCTGCCCGTTGTTGCGAATGTAGAATTTCTCGATCGGCGTGGTGTCGTCGTCGAGCAGGCTTTCGGGCGTCTCGGCGACCAGCGGCTTTTCGCCGAGCACGACGAGCCCTGCATTCTTGCCGGGGAATTTCAGATATTGCGGTCCTTTGGCCGGCGCGGGCGCGGTGGCCGGAGCGGCCTGCGCATGGGCCGGAGGAATGCCAATGCCGTTGCGCGACAGCGGCAGCACGCCGCCGATGACGGCGCCGATCGCCGCCAGACCTGAACTGCCCAAAAATCCGCGCCGGCCGGTGTCGAAATTGTTGCCGTCGGCCGTAATGCCCCACGCTTCCCGCGCCATGACGTCTCTCCCTTCGCCCGCTCCCGGGCTTTCTTGGCCGGACTCCCCTCCGGGAATCCTGGCTGGAGGAAGTATTTGCGTTTTGCACCCGTGCCGCAAGGCCGCCAGCGAGCTGCTCACGCGATCGGTCTGCATCCACCTGGAGCATGACCGTTCCGTACGATCAGGAAGCTTTCATACGGGCGCAGGTTCTCACATAGGTCGACTATCTCAACCGCATTCAGCAGAAATAGCGCCCGCGCCAACTGTGAAACTTCAGCCCGTCGACGATCTTGTCGATCACCTTGCGCTCGGCGCGTATCACCTCGCGGCTGGCGGCGGGCCGACGCCTCGGCTATTCCGGTCACTTGAATGCTGCGAGCGCAATTATCTGAATTCCGTGGCATACTTGCGAGCAATCTCGTTGACTTGCTGCCGGGTCAGCTGCTTTGGCGGCCCCCCAGGTGGACTACAGGTATCGCGGAAAAAGCCGTCCAAGCCAGGAGGCGCCATGATCCAGAGCAGCAGCAGTTCGTGATCGGGATTCGCGAACCCATGCCAGGCATTCTTGGGAATGAATATCGTTGCGCCCTTTTCAAAGGGGTGTCCCGCATCGTTCAGTACGAAAATTCCGCTACCATTCAGAACGTAGAAGGCTTCGTCCATCCGCAAGTGCCGGTGGATCGGAATACCCGCGCCAGCGGGCACCTGCTGGGTGCCCAAGGCGAGATTGCCCGACCCTGTGGCGGGACCGACCTTGATGAAGACGTTGCCGCCGTCGCGAAAATGAATGAGATGCTCGCCTTCGGTGGCGCCGAGCACATATCCACGTGATGCCGCGGTCTGAGCCTGGGTCATTGCTGAACCTGCGATACGACCGATACTACTGGAATGGTATCATCCAGCACCTCATAGGTCGACCGCCTCCGATGCCGGTTTCTGGCGCTTTCCGCCGATGGCACTGTGTGTCCGAAGGACGTGGGCAGTGTCAAAGTGGACGCCCGCCGATCGCTCTGAATTCAGCAGTCTGCCGCTAACTGTGAAACTTCAGCCCGTCGACGATCTTGTCGATTACCTTGCGCTCGGCGCGCATCGCGAGCCCGACCAGATTGAGCTCGGCGCGGATCACGGCGCGCACCACCTCACGGTTGGCGGCGTCATGCGTGGTCTTGAACATGTCCTCGGTATACACCGCGGGCGTGACGTTGCGCGCCAGCGCCCGCTCGAGCGCGCGGGAGAGCGCGGCCCGGTCGGCGCCGTAGATCAGGATCGGCTGACCGATCAGCGACAGATATTTCGTGCCGGAGCCGTCCCCATAGGGCTCGCCGATGCATTCGGGAAACGCCGCGACGATGCCGCCGGCGAGGAACGAAGCGACGTTGAGCTTCTGCCACGGTTCGAGATCGGTCCGGATCACGACCGCGATCTTGGTGTCGAATTGCATGAGGGCTCCCGATGC
>Ga0307499_10000061_pt1 | contig 36528 bp, 31 predicted proteins | sample 13_S_MG_FD_201363 | JGI IMG/M metagenome (GOLD analysis project Ga0307499, IMG submission 201363) | Soil microbial communities from Populus trichocarpa stands in riparian zone in the Pacific Northwest, United States - 13_S | ecosystem: Environmental > Terrestrial > Soil > Riparian zone > Trees... | reverse complement strand
CTCCCGCTCCGCCGTGTCGGTGATCGTCAGCGCCTTGTCCAGCGCCTTGTCCACCTCCGGGACATTGACGCTGATGTTGCTGGCGCCACCGGTCGCCCGGATCACCCGGCTGTCGACGATCTGCTGCAGGAAGCCGAAGCCGTCCGGCCAGTCCGCACCCCAGCCGTTGATCACCAGGCCGAGCTTGTTGTCCTTGGCGAACGCCGGCTTGCCCGCGTACAGCTTGAAGTAGTCACCCTGCGGGTACGGCTTGATCGTCAGCTTGATGCCGACCTTGCTCAGCGACTGCTGCAGCGACTCGGCGGTGGCCTTCTCCTTGGGCCGCTCGGCCCGGTAGGAGATGTTGGTGGCGAAGCCGTCCGGCTGGCCACACTCGGTCAGCTCCTTCTTCGCCCCCTCGACGTCGCCGTTCGGGTGGTTCGCCCAGTCGTAGACGTCGATCTTCTGCTGGCCCGGAACCAGCGGCGGCATCAGGTTCGTCGCGATGTCGCCCCCGATCGGGCCACCCCAGGCGCTCTGGTAGCTGGTGTGGTCGGTCGCCAGCTCGATCGCCTTGCGGCAGTGGATGTTGTCGAACGGCGCCACGTTCCGGTTGATCGACGTGTACCAGAGCCGGGCGATCGACGCGGAGTCCGCGCTCTTCTTCAGGTTCGGGTCGTTCAGGATGCGGGCCTGGGTCTGCGCCTGCACCCCCAGACCGGCCACGTCGACGTCCACGTCACCGGCGATCAACTGGTTGTCCACGTCGTCCGGGTTGACCTTGAGCGCGACCTCGATGCGGTCCGGCAGTGCCTTGCGGTACTGGTCGGTGGCTGGGTCCCACTGGTCGTTGCGGACCAGGCTGAACTTCTTGCCCGGCTCGTTGCTCTCGAACTTGTACGGGCCGGTCGACATCACGTGCAGCTTGTACTTCGCCCCGGTGTCCTTCGCCACCGGCACCGGCACGCTCGACGGCAGCATGGCGAAGTAGTCGAAGCCACCGAACGGCTTGTTGAGGTGGAAGACGATGGTCTGGTCGTCCGGCGTGTCGATGGCCTTCAGGCCGAGCTTGTCCGGCGACTTGTCGGCGTACGGGCTGGTGTAGCCCTGCAGGTCGAGGAAGTCGTTGAGGTAGGTCGGCCCGTTCGGGAACACGGTCTTGTCCAGCGACCGCTCGACACCGTACTTGACGTCCTTCGAGGTGACCGCGGTGCCGTCCTCGAACTTGATGCCCTTGCGGATCTTGTAGGTCCAGGTCTTGGCGTCGGCGCTGGCCACACCCAGCGTCTCGGCCAGGTCCGGGACCAGCGTGGTGCCCGTGTCACCCACCCCCGGCTGGAACATCACCAGTGACCGGGTGTACAGCCGGATGAAGTTCCACGAGTAGCCGTAGTAGGTGTCGGCCGGGTCGAGCGAATCCCAGTCACCGGAGTTCGCGAACCGCAGCGTGCCACCCTTCGCGGTCGACGGGTTGAACACCTTGTCAACCGCGGCGTTGAAGGATGGTGTCGCGTTCGATCCCCCGCCACCGGAACCGTTGCTATTGCTGTTGTCGTTGTTACTGCAGGCAGCCAGCGTCAATGCCGCGGCGGCCGACAGCGCCACCGCGGCGGCAGTTCGTCTCTTCATGTGCAGGTGCACCCCTTCCTCGTGGGAACCAGTAAGTGCGGCCGGGCCCGGCATTCACCGGCTCCGCGGATCTATCGCGTCGCGCAGGCCATCACCGAACAGGTTGAACGCCAGCACGGTGATGAAGATGGCCACGCCCGGGACGATCATGAAGTTCGGCGCGACGATGAAATAGCGGATGGCGTCGGACAGCATGCCACCCCAGGTGGGGGTCGGCGGCCGGACACCGACGCCGAGGAACGACAGCGCCGCCTCGAACAGGATGTTGGTCGGGATCAGCAGGGTCGAGTAGACCAGGATCGGCGCGACCAGGTTCGGCAGCAGTTCCCGGACGATGATGTACGGCCCGCGGGCGCCGAGGCTCTTCGCCGCGTCCACGAACTCGCGCTCCCGCAGCGACAGCGTCTGGCCGCGGATGATCCGGCCGATGTAGGGCCAACTGAAGAAGCCGATGACGAACACCAGCAGCACGATCCGCAGCGCGTTCCCGGACAGGCCGAAGGCGGTGTCCGGGATGATCGCGCCGATCGCGATCGTGAACAGCAGCAGCGGGAAGGCCAGGAACACGTCCATCGTGCGGCTGATCAGGGCGTCGACCCAGCCGCCGAAGTAGCCGGCGATGACGCCCAGCACGGTGCCGATCCCGACCGCCACCACGGTCGCCAGGAACGCGACCAGCAGCGAGATACGGGCGCCGTAGACGACCCGGCTGAACAGGTCACGCCCGTTCACCGGCTCGACGCCGAAGAGGAAATCCTTGCTCATCCCGCCCCACTTGCCCTTCGGGATCTGCAGGGACGGGTCGATCAGGTTCTGGTGGAACTCGTTCGGCGGGTGCCCGAGCAGCTTGACCAGCAGCGGCGCCGCGATCGCCATCACGATCAGCAGCAGCACGACGACACCGCCGGCGATCGCGACCTTGTCCCGGCGCAGCCGCAGCCAGGCGATCTGCCCGAGTGACCGGCCCTCGATCGCCTTCGCGTCCATCCCGGCCAGGCTGGCCTCCGGCTGCGCCTCGGTGGCGGAGCCGGTCACGTCCAGCGGAGCGCTCACTCACATCCTCCACTCGAGTCGGACGTTGAATCGGACAACCGGGCAGTTAACAACTGCGACACGGCACATTACGGGCCGGCCGCGCGGTCCGGGCCGACTTTGCACCGTCTGGGCGATGCACGCCAGCAGACAGTGCACCCTGTGGCGGGATTGTGATCGAAGCACGCTCCGCACCGACCCGCCGAGCGGGGCCATCGGACCCGGTCACGGGTGGCCGGTCCCCGGCTGCCGGCAGCCGGGGACCGGCTCGGGCGGTGGCCCGGGGCGGTCGGGTCGGGGCGGGGCGGGCGGCGGGCGGGGTGGCGGAGCCGGGCCGGAAACCGGGGTCAACCTGGTCCCGGACGAATGCGCTGGCCGTGCGGGTGGGCCGGCGGAACTGACCTGCCCGGACCCGCGGATGAAACATCCGGGACACATCCGTCAGGCAGGCTGGCGCCCGGGAGGTGACCGGCGTGTCGTACCTGCTGCGGGTCCTACTGCCGGACCGACCGGGGATGCTCGGCGCCGTCGCGACCGCACTCGGTCAGGCCGGCGCCGACATCATCACCGTCGACGTGGTGGAGCGCTCCGCCGGCGTCGCGGTCGATGACCTGGTGGTCGAGCTGCCGCCGGGCAAGCTTCCCGACACCCTGATCACGGCGGCCGTCTCGGTCTCCGGGGTGAGCGTGGAGTCGATCCAGTACTACGCCGGTGGCCTGGACGCGCACCGCGAGCTGGAGCTGCTCGAATCGCTCGCGACCACACCGGACCGCGCCGCCGAGCTGCTGGTCGGCGCGGTGCCGCGGATCTTCCGGGCCGGCTGGGCGGTGGTCGTACGGTACGACGAGCGCGGCCCGCTGGTGGAGGCCGCCAGCCCGGCCGCGCCCGAACTGCACGATGTCGACCTGCCCTGGCTGCCGCTGACCCGGGCCGAGGTACTCGACCCGACCGGCCGCTGGGTGCCGCCGGCCTGGGGTGCGCTCGGCACCGAACTGGCCGCCGCCCCGCTCGGCGACCCGGACCGCGCCGTGCTGGTCGGCCGCCCCGGCGGCCCCGCCTGGCGCCCGGGCGAGCTGCTCCGGCTGGCCCACCTGGCCGGCATCGCGGTCACCGTCGCCAAGCACGGCGTCCCCCAACCCGGCTGACCCGCCGCCGGGTCAGCCGGGGCTGACGTCCGGCGCGGCCGGGTCAGCTTGTTTCGTGCGGCGCTTGCGGGCCGGCTTCGCGGTGGCGTCCCCGGCCGGCGCCGCAGCAGCCGCGTCCAGGGCAGCCTCGTCGTCGGTCGGCTTCGGGCGACGCTTGCGGGCCGGCTTGTCCGCGGCGTCCTCGGCTGCCGGCACCTCGGCCACGGCGGCCGCGGTGGCCTCGTCGAGCTGCTTCGAGCGGCGCTTGCCGGCCGGCTTGTCCGCGGCGTCTTCGGCTGCCGGCGCCTCGGCCACGGCGGCCGCGGTGGCCTCGTCGGGTTGCTTCGGGCGGCGCTTGCGGGCCGGCTTCGGGGCGGCGTCGCCGGCCGGCCCGTCGCCCGCCGGCTCGGCCTCGACGGCGGGCTCGGGTGCCGGCGGGTTGACGGCGGCGGCGCGGGCGGCGTCGGGGCCGTCGGCGAGCAGCACGGCGAGGCCGGCGTCGTCGAGTAGCGGAACGCCGAGTTGCAGCGCCTTGTCATATTTCGACCCGGGGTTCTCGCCGGCGATGACGAAGCCGGTCTTCTTCGAGACGGCACCGGTGACCTTGCCGCCGCGGGTCTGGATCGCCTCGGTCGCCCCGTCCCGGCTGTAGGTCTCCAGCGAGCCGGTGATCACCACGGTGACGCCCTCCAGCGGGCGCGGGCCGTCGTCGGCCCCGTCGTCCTCCATCGAGACTCCGGCGGCCTGCCACTTCTGCACCACCTCGCGGTGCCAGTCGACGTCGAACCACTCCTTGAGCGCCTCGGCGATCGTCGGGCCGACCCCGTCGACCGCGGCCAGTTCCTCCTCCGAAGCGGCCTGGATCCGGTCCAGCGAGCGGAACACCCGGGCCAGTGCCTGCGCCGCGGTCGGCCCCACGTGCCGGATCGACAGCGCGACCAGAACCCTCCACAGTGGACGGCTCTTGGCCGTTTCCAGCTGCTGGAAGAGGATCTCGACGACCTTCTTCGGTGCCGGCGGCTGCTTCGGGGTGCCCTTCGTGTAGAAGAACGAGACCAGCTCGTCCGCGCCGGTGCGCTCGTTGTGCCGGCGGATCTTGACCGGGGCGAGCTGTTCGACGGTCAGGCTGAACAGGTCGCCCTCGTCGCGCAGCGGCGGCTGCTCCGGCTCGTCCGGCCGGGTCAGCGCGATCGCCGCCATGTACCCGAGCGCCTCGATGTCCAGCGCGCCGCGGCCGGCCAGGTGGAACACCCGCTCGCGCAGCTGGGCCGGGCAGGACCGGGCGTTCGGGCAGCGGATGTCGATATCGCTTTCCTTCTCCCGGCGCAGCGGGGTGCCGCATTCCGGGCACTCGGTCGGCATCTCGAACGCCCGCTCGGTACCGTCCCGCAGGTCGACCACCGGCCCGACGATCTCCGGGATCACGTCGCCGGCCTTGCGCAGCACGATCGTGTCGCCGATCAGCACCCCCTTGCGGACGACCTCCTGCGCGTTGTGCAAGGTGGCGAGCTCGACCGTGGACCCGGCCACGCGCACCGGCGCCATCATCCCGAACGGGGTGACCCGGCCGGTGCGGCCGACGTTGACCCGGATGTCCAGCAGCTTGGTGGTGACCTCCTCCGGCGGGTACTTGAACGCGATCGCCCAGCGCGGCGCGCGGCTGGTCGAACCCAGCTGGCGCTGCAGGGTGATCTGGTCGACCTTGACCACCACGCCGTCGATCTCGTGCTCGACCGAGTGCCGCTGTTCGCCGTAGTGGCCGACGTACGCCCGGACCTCGTCCAATGTGGACACGACCCGGTACCGGGTGCTGACCGGCAGGCCCCAGCGCTGCATCGCCTCGTACGCCTCGGACTGCCGCCGCGGCTGCCAGTCGCTGTGCGCGCCGAAGCCGTGCACGACCATCCGCAGCGCCCGGCTCGCGGTGATCTTCGGGTCCTTCTGCCGCAGCGACCCGGCGGCGGCGTTGCGCGGGTTGGCGAACGGGGCCCGGCCGGCCGCCACCAGCGACTCGTTCAGCTCCTCGAACCCGGCCACCGGGAAGTAGACCTCACCGCGCACCTCCAGCAACGGCGGCACGTCCGCGCCGGTGAGCGTGGTGGGGATGTCGGCCAGCGTGCGCAGGTTGGGCGTGACGTCCTCGCCGGTGCGCCCGTCGCCCCGGGTGGCGCCGCGGACCAGCCGGCCGCGCTCGTAGACCAGCGCGATCGCCAGCCCGTCCACCTTCAGCTCGCACAGGTACGACGCGACATCGCCGACCTCGCGCTCGACCCGCTGCGCCCAGCCGGCCAGTTCCTCATCGCTGAACGCGTTGTCCAGGCTGAGCATCCGCTCGATGTGGTCGACCGGGGTGAACAGCGTCGAGTACGTGCCGCCGACCCGCTGCGTCGGCGAGCCGGGTGTGCGCAGCTCGGGGTACTCGGCCTCGAGCCGCTCCAGCTCGCGCATCAGCCGGTCGTACTCGGCGTCGCTGATCGTGGGCGAGTCGCGGATGTAGTAGCGGTACTGCGCGTCGTCCACCTGCTGGCTGACCTCGGCGTGCCGGTCCCGGGCCGACACCGGCGCCGGAGCCAGCTCGACCGTCGAGGCCGTCGAGGCCGTCGAGGCCTCGGCGCCGGGGGGGACCGTCATTGCCGCCGCCCAGGTTGGGGTGTGCCCTCCGGATCGTCGCGCAGCGCGTGGCCGGTCTCCCGGCACCGGCGCAGCGCCACCCGGGCGTACCCGGGGCTGGCGCCGGCCAGCCCGCAGGCCGGCGTCACCACCACGGTCTCCCGGATCTGGACGGGATCGAAACCAAGCCGCCGCCACAACCTCTGCACGGACCTGACGCTACCGGCGACGTCTGACATTGGCGCCTCCGCCGCATTGCCCAGCGCCGGCACAACCCCCAGCCAGAGCGCGACGCCGGCCTCGACCGCGGTGCCGAGCGCCTCGTCGTCGGACTCCCGCAGCAGGCCCGCGTCCATCGCGAGCGCCCGGGCGCCGGCGGCGTGGAACAGCGCCAGCGGCGGCCGGCCGGCGCAACAGTGCACCACCGGGAACGCCCCGGTCGCGGTCAGAATGTCGCGCAGGCCGGCCTCGACCACCGGCTCCTCGACGGCGGCCAGCGTGCCGTAGCCGCTCGCCGTCGGCACCCGGCCGGTGAGCACGGCCGGCAGCCCCGGCTCGTCCACCTGCAGCACGACCTGCGCGGCGGGCAGCCGGCGCTGGATCTCACCGACATGCCGGCGCAGCCCCTCGGCCAGCGACTGGCCGAGGTCACGGACCGCGCCCGGGTCGGACACCGCCTTGTCGCCGTAGTGCAGCTCGATCCCGCCGGCCAGCGTCCACAGGCCCGCGGCCTGCACCTTCAGCGGCCCGGCGTAGCCCTCGCCGACCTGCTCCAGCGCGTCCAGGTCGCGGGCCAGCAGGTCCCGGCCCCGGCGCAGGTCGAGCCCGGGCCGATCGACGAACCGCCAACCGGACGGCTGCAGGTCCACCGGCAGGTCGACCAGCAGCACCGCGCCCCGACCGAGCAGGTCCGCCCCCGGCCCCCGCGCCGGCAACTCCGGCAGATGCGGCAGGTCCGGCAACTCGCCCAGAACCATCCGGGTCGCCTCGATCACGTCGGTGCCCGGCAGCGACCCGATCCCCGTCGCCGCACCAGGACCCCACGGAAACTCACTCACGCCGCTCCACCATCCCCGACTCGCCCGACCCAAGCGTCCCTCGACGCGACCGGATCGGTGCCGCCAGGGTGCACGCAGCGCTTGTTCCGGCAGACTAGCGGGGTGCCCTCGCGCTACCAGGAACTGCCGCCGGCGCCGGACCTGGCCGGCCACCTGCAGTGCACCTGGACCTCCGTGGTGGAGCGGGCGCCGGCCACCTCGCACGTGCTGCCGGACGCCTGCATCGACATCCTCTGGTTCGGCGACCGGCTGCTCGTCGCCGGGCCGGACACCGGCGCACGCCTGGTACCGATGCCACCGGGGACCTCGATCGCGGCGGTACGGTTCCGGCCCGGCGCGGCACCCGCGCTGCTCGGCGTCCCGGCCGAGGCCATCCGGGACCAGACCGTGCCGCTGGCCGAGCTCTGGGGCCGCGACGCCGCCGACCGGCTCACCGACCACCTGGCCGACCCCGAGCGACTGACCGGCACTGGCCGGCTGACCGACCCCGACCGGCTGACCGACCTCGACGGGCTGACCGACCCCGACCGGCTGAGCTTCCCCGACCGGCAGGCCGGCGCAGGCCGGCTGACCGACCCCGACGGGCTGACCGACCTCGACCGGCTGAGCTTCCCCGACCGGCAGGCCGGCGCGGGCCGGCAGGCTGGCGCGGGCCGGCAGGCTGGCGCCGGTCGGCAGGCTGGCGCCGGTCGGCAGGCTGGCGCCGGTCGAAACGCTGAGCGGGTGGCCGCGCTGCAGGCCGCGCTGCGCGACCGGCTGCCGTCCGCCACGCCGGTCGACCCGCTGACCGGCGGCCTGGTGCGGTCACTGCGCGCGTCCCCCGCCCGGCCGGTCGCCACGCTGGCCGACCGCATCGGGCTCAGCGAACGGCAACTGCACCGGCGCTGTCTCGCCGCGTTCGGCTACGGCCCCAAGACGCTGGACCGGGTACTGCGGCTGCAGCGGTTCCTCGCCCTGGGTCGCGCCCCCGACCGGGCCGGGCTGGCGACGCTCGCCGTCGCCGCCGGATACGCCGACCAGGCGCACCTGACCCACGACTGCCGCCGCCTGGCCGCCAGCACCCCGTCCGCATTGCTGACCTGACGGCCTACCGGCACCAGCTCTGCCTGCCTGCCCGCGGGCCCGCGCCGCCGGCCGGACCAGCCTGCCGGCCCGCGCCGCCGGCTGGGCGGGCCGCCGGGCGGACCAGCTGCCGGATGTCCGATCTGGACAAGACCGGGCCGGGGCCGGCGCCTACGGTCGGCCGTATGAAGGTTCTATTCGTATCCAGCTTCGCGCCCATCACCACCGACCCAGCCGCCAGCCAGCGGCTCTACCGGGACGTGCTCGGCCTGCCACTCGATGGCGACGGCGACTACGTCTTCACCGAGAAGCTCGCCGGGGTCAAGCACTTCGGCGTCTGGCCGCTGACCGACGCGGCCCAGGCCTGCTTCGGCACCGCGGAGTGGCCGGCCGACATCCCCGTCCCGCAGGCCAGCCTGGAGTTCGACGTGGACGACGTGCCGGCCGCGGCGGCCGAACTGGTCGCCGCCGGCCACCGGCTGCTGCACGAGGCCCGCACCGAGCCGTGGGGCCAGACCGTCGCCCGTGTCCTCAGCCCGGAGGGCATCATCCTCGGCGTCGGCTACAGCCCCTGGATGCATGAGGCGTCGAACGCGTGACGCTCCCCCGGTGACGCCTGCGCCGCACCAGTGACGACCCCATCCCGCCAGTGACGACTTTGCGCCGCGGGTGATGGCGGACAGCCATCACCCGCGACAGGAAGTCCTCACCAGCGGACGAGGCCCATCACCGCCGGACGGAACCCATCACCCACCGAGCAGGCGTCACCGCCGGACCGAACCCACCCGCCACAAACCCGTCACCGCCGCACGCAACCCGCCACCCGCCGCACGAGCCCGTCACCGGCGGACGGAACCCACCACCCACCCCGCGAACCCGTCACCCACGCACGGAACCCACCACCTGCCGCGCGAACCCGTCACCGAGGCGTGGACCCATCACCGCCGCGCAGGCGTCACCGCCACACGCAACCCACCACCCGCCGCACGAACCCGCCACCCACGCACGGAACCCATCACCCGCCGCGCAGGCGTCACCGCCGGACCGAACCCACCCGCCACAAACCCGTCACCGCGCCACGGAACCCATCACCCGCCGCAGGAACTCGTCACCGGCGGACGAGGCCCATCACCAGCCGGGCGCAGGCGTCAGCGGTTCGGGGTGGGCATCGCCACGGGTGTGGCGGTGTGGATCGTGGCGGAGCCGAGGACGATGTCGCCGCCGTAGAGGACCGCGGCCTGGCCGGGGGCGATGCCGCGCTGGGGACGGTGCAGGGTGAGCGCCACCCCACCGTCGGTGACCGTGGCGGTGGCGGGCGAGACGCCACCGTGCGCGCGCAGCTGGGCGGTGCAGTCGAAGGTCGCGGCGGGCGCGGCGCCGTCCGTCCACACGGGACGGATGCCGACCACCTCGGTGACGTCCAGCAGTGCGCCGGGGCCGACGGTGACGGTGCCGGTGACCGGGCTGATGTCCAGCACGTACCGGGGCTGGCCGTCGGCGGCGGGGCGGCCGATCCGCAGCCCGCGCCGCTGCCCGACGGTGAAGCCGTACGCGCCGTCGTGGCTGCCGACCTGCTCGCCGGTGAGCGCGTCGACCAGCGGGCCGGGGCGGGCGCCGAGCCGCTTCGCCAGGAAGCCCTGGGTGTCGCCGTCGGCGATGAAGCAGACGTCGTGGCTGTCCGGCTTGTCGGCGACGGCCAGGCCACGGCGGGCCGCCTCGGCCCGCACCTCGGTCTTGGTCGAGTCGCCGAGCGGGAACATCGCGCGCGCCAGCTGGTCGCGGGTGAGCACGGCCAGCACGTACGACTGGTCCTTGCCTGGGTCGACCGAGCGGCGCAGCACCCCACCGGCGAGCCGGGCGTGGTGGCCGGTGACGACCGCGTCGAAGCCCAGCGCCACGGCCCGGTCCAGCACGGCGGAGAACTTGATCTTCTCGTTGCAGCGCAGGCACGGGTTAGGGGTGCGGCCGGCGGCGTACTCGGCGACGAAGTCGTCCACCACGTCGGCGCGGAACCGCTGGGCCAGATCCCAGACGTAGAAGGGGATGCCGAGCACGTCGGCGGCGCGCCGGGCGTCCCTGGCGTCCTCGATCGTGCAGCAGCCGCGGGCACCGGTGCGCAGCGAGGCCGGCGCCTCGGCCAGCGCCAGGTGCACCCCGGTCACCTCGTGCCCGGCCTCGACCGCACGCGCCGCGGCGACCGCCGAGTCGACCCCGCCGGACATCGCCGCCAGCACCCTCACCGGCGGGCCCCGGTGAAGCCGGCGCGGCGGGCGCGCTCGACCGCGGGGCCGATCGCGGACAGCAGCGCGGTCACGTCGTCCGCGGTCGAGGTGTGGCCGAGGGAGAACCGCAGCGAGCCGCGGGCCCGCTCCTCGTCCTGGCTCATCGCCAGCAGCACGTGGCTGGGCCGGGCCACCCCGGCCGAGCAGGCCGAGCCGGTCGAGCACTCGATGCCCCGGGCGTCCAGCAGCATCAGCAGCGAGTCGCCCTCGCAGCCGGGGAAGGAGAAGTGCGCGTTGCCGGGCAGCCGGTCGGTCGGGTGGCCGTTCAGCACCGCTTCCGGCACCTGGGCCAGCACCCCGTCGGTCAGCGCGGCGCGCAGCGCGGCGACCCGGGCCGAGCGCTCCGGCTGGCCGGTCACGGCCAGCTCGGTCGCGATGGAGAAGCCGAGCACGGCCGGAGTGTCCAGGGTGCCGGACCGGATGTCCCGCTCCTGGCCGCCGCCGTGCAGCAGCGGGGCGCAGCCGACGTCCCGGCCGAGCAGCAGCGCGCCGACACCGACCGGGCCACCGAGCTTGTGCCCGGTCAGGGTGAGCGCGTCCACCCCGGCGGCGGCGAAGTCGAGCGGCAGCGCGCCGACCGCCTGCACCGCGTCGGTGTGGATCGGCACCCCGTACTCGTGCGCGACCTCGGCCAGCTCCCGGATCGGCTGGACCGTGCCGACCTCGTTGTTCGCCCACATGGCAGTGACCAGCGCCACCTCGTCCGGGGTGGCGGCCAGCGCATCGGCCAGGTCGGCCGGGCGCACCTGACCGTGCTCGTTCACCGGCAGCAGCGTCACCTCGGCGCCCTCGCGCTGCCGCAGCCACTCCACCGAGTCGAGCACGGCGTGGTGCTCGACCGCGCTGGCGATCACCCGCCGGCGGCGCGGGTCGGCATCCCGGCGGGCCCAGTAGATGCCCTTGACGGCAAGGTTGTCGCTCTCGGTGCCGCCGCCGGTGAGGATCACCTCGGACGGCCGGGCGCCGACCGCGGCGGCCAGCCGCTCCCGCGACTCCTCCACCGTGCGGCGGGCCCGCCGGCCGGCGGCGTGCAGCGACGAGGCGTTGCCGACCTCGCGGAATGCGGCCGCCATCGCCTCCGCGGCCTGGGGCAGCATCGGCGTCGTCGCGGCATGGTCGAGGTAGGCCACCCTGCCAGAGTAGTTGCACGCGCAGCATTTGCCGCATGCCCGGGGTCGGCCCGAATGGGCGGATCAGTGCGGCGCGCGGGCCCGGCCGGCGAGGGCGGCGCCGGCCAGCGCCAGCGCGGCCATCAGCAGGTCGACGGTGACCAGCGCGGACGGCAGCGAGAGCGCCCCCCGTTCCGCGGCGGCCACCAGCACCCCGCCGAAGCCGATGCACAGCGCGCTGCCGACCGCGTCACAGACCTGCAACGAGGCCGAGTCGGTGCCGTGCCGCTCTGGCGGGCTGAGCCGCAGCAGCAGCACGCTCAGGCTTGCCCACGCCAGCCCGGCGCCGATGCCGGCCAGGCCCCAGACCGGGTAGGCCAGCCAGCCCGGCGCGGACGGCTGCGCGACCACCGCCATCCCGACCGCCCCGACCGCGATCAGCACGAAGCCGACCCGGACCAGCAGGTGCCGGGGCAGGTCCGGCCGCCGCCCCTGCCACCAGGAGACCGCCGACCAGGTCACCGCGGTGACCATCAGCGGCACCCCGGCCGCGGTCGGCGAGTAGCCGTGCACCAGCGCGAGGGTCAACGGCAGCAGCGACTCGACCGCGAACAGCGAGCCGGCCATCACGCCGCGGAACGCGACCACCGCCGGGACGCCGGTGCGCAGCGCGATCGTCCCGCGCGGCAGCAGCCGGCGCAGCCCCAGCGCCAACCCGGCCAGGCCGATCCCGGCCAGCCCCAGCGACGTCCAGCCGGGACGCTGCCCGGCCGCCTGCACCGCGGCGATGCCACCCGCCGCCGCCAGCGCCGCCCACCAGCGCGCCCCTTCCCGCTGCGAGCCGGCGCCGCCAGCCGCGCGGGGGGCCGGCACCGCCCCGGCCGCACCGGCACCCGTCCCACCGGCTGGACCGAGGCCCGACCCGCCGGGCACCGGCTCCGGGCCTGACGCCGGGCGGTTGAGCCGACCGGGCAGCCGGCGCAGCGCGGGCAGCAGCAGCGAGCCGCCGGCCACCAGAACGGGGACCAGGCCGAGGAACACCAGCCGCCAGCTCAGGTGCTCCGCCAGCGCCCCGGACAGGACCGGGCCGACCAGCGCCGGCAGCACCCAGGCCCCGGCCAGCGCGGCGATCACCCGCGGCCGCAGGTCGTCGTCGTAGACCGCGCCGATCACCACGTACACCGCGACGATCTGCAGCCCGGCGCCGAACCCCTGCACCGCGCGGCCGAGCACGAACACGGCCATCACCGGCGCCACCCCGGCGACCAGCAGGCCGGCACCGAACACGGCCACCCCGGCGACCAGCGGCCGGGCCGGCCCGTACCGGTCGGACAGCTCGCCCGAGGCGACCATGCCGACCACGTTCGCCACCAGGAACGCGGTGAACGCCCAGCCGTAGTAGGCCAGCCCGTGCAGCGCCCGGACCGCGGTCGGCATCGCGGTCGCCACCGCCATCGCCTCGAACGCGACCAGTGTGATGACCGTCACCAGCCCGACCGTCGTCGCCCGCACCGGCCGGGCCAGCAGCCCACCCCCGCTACCCGGCGCCGGCGCGACCACCACGTCACTCACCCGGCCACCGTACGGCGACCCCCCGACAATCCCACCCCGACTTTGGTCCTACGCCCGGCGTGAGCTCAGCCCGCCCAGCCGCCCTCGGCGACACACTCCGCCCACAGTTGAGCGACGAGCGCCCGCCCCCGATCCGCCGTACGCGCTCCGACGTCCAGGTCCGCAACCAGCGCGGCATAATCACGCTGCCAGCTGGCAGGCAGCTGCGGCAGCTCGAGCGGCAACGGATGCGTGCCGCGAACCGCGAACACGGCCCGCAGCCGGTCGGTAAGCCGATCCGATTCGATCAGGTCCTGCTCGATCAGCAGGACGAGATCGACCAAGTCCTTGACCCGGGTGTTCTGCCGCTCCCCATACTCGCGAGTCAGCGCGTGTAACTTCTCGGCGGCGTGCTGAGCCAGATCGACGGCCCGGATTGTGATCGTGGTCGGCAGTCCAGCGAAAGCCAGCACCGACCGGAAGGTCAGGTTCTCGATCCCACCGTCGATCTCGTCGGCCCGAGCGACGACCTCGATCCGTACCTTCACGAAGGTTGCCCCACCCAGCCGAGCGTCGACCGGGAACCGCCACCCTGGACGACCCCCGCGGTCGGCCGTCAACGGCCGCGGCGCACCGATGGTGAACTCGAATCCGTCCGCTTGCGGGTCACGAGTCACCGCCGCGGCCAGCCGGTCCCAGGTGGCTGCGCCGTCGTCCATCGACTCCAGCGTCGCCAGATCGAGGTCGCGAGTAGCTCGCGCCTGGGCGCTCAGGCGCAGTTCCAGTGCGAGGCCGCCCTTCACCACCCAGGTGTCAGAACCGTCGGCGGCGGCGAGGCGCACCAGTAGCCGCTCGAAGGCGACCTGGCGGCGCAGCCGCCCGACGTCGATGTTGCGTGACCGGACTTCGTTCATGAGCCGGCTGTCGAGAGCGGCGCGCAGCGCCTGCGAGGTCAGATAGCGCCCCGGGGCCGGCGGGGATCGGGTCATCGGCCGGCGGCAGCCAGCGCGCGTTCGATCCGGAGCGCGGATCGGTCACCGAACTCGTCGGACCGGGCCCGGAGCCGGCGCGGGGTCGCGAGGCCTTCGGTGAGCACGTCGGAGACGGCGACATCAACCTGATCCTGGCTGGTATCGCCGGCGGCGACGTCGAAGAGGGTGCGCTCCACGGTGGTGACAGGAAAACCTGAACGGTCCTCGATGTCACCGGGCGGCACCGTCGCCCGGTGCAGCCGGACCGCAGCATGGCGAGCACGGAAGCCGGCCGGGACGGTCAGGTGGACCTGCGCGGGATTGACGTCGCCGAGGTCATGCACCGTCAGCGCGGTTTCGTGCGAGACGACGGCCTGGCCGCGGCTCCAGAGCCACCATTGGACGTACTGGTCGGTCGGACCGTCCGGCCAGTCGGGAAGGCGGAAGATGGCGCGGTCGACGCGGTGCCAGTTGCCGTGATCGACGTGGTGCTTCTGCGACTGGTACGAGTAACCGGCCGCGACCGCCTGGCTGGCGGTGAAGTAGCCGGCCTGGCGCATGGCGACGGCCTGGATCGCACGGCGCAGGACGGTCGGGCTGGTCGGCACGGCCCCGATCGTACGTGAAAATCAAACCGGGATGTAGTTTCACGTAGAAGGGGAACGCGAAACTACATCCCAGAATGAGGTATGGGGTCAGCCCTTGCGGTTGATGAGGTCTTCGGTCAGCTGGGGGACGACGTTGAAGAGGTCGCCCACGACGCCGAAGTCGGCGAGTTCGAAGATGGGGGCTTCGGGGTCCTTGTTGACCGCGACGATCGTCTTCGAGGTCTGCATGCCGGCGCGGTGCTGGATGGCGCCGGAAATGCCGACGGCGATGTAGAGCTGCGGCGAGACGGTGACGCCGGTCTGGCCGACCTGGTTCTGGTGCGGGTACCAGCCGGCGTCGGTGGCGGCGCGGGAGGCTCCGACGGCGCCGCCGAGGGTGTCGGCGAGCTTCTCGACCAGGGCGAAGTTGTCAGCGCCGCCGAGGCCGCGGCCGCCGGAGATGACGATCGAGGCGTCGGTCAGCGCCGGGCGGCTGCCCTTGGCCTCCACGACGCGCTCCAGCACCTTCGCCCCCCGGGCCGCGCCCGACAGCTCCACCGGGACCGCCTCGACGGACGGGGACGCCGGGGCCGGCGAGGCGGCGATCGAGTTCGGCCGCAGCGCGATGACCGGGGTACCGCGGCGCACCCGGGACCGGACGATCACCGCGCCACCGAAGATGTTCTGGGTGGCGACGCCGTCGGCGTCGACCCCGACCGCGTCGGTGAGCAGCCCGCTGCCGGTGCGCATGGCGACCCGGGCGGCGACCTCCTTGCCCTCCGGGGTGGACGCGATCAGCACCGCCGCGGGCGACACGGAACCGATCAGCGCGGCCAGCACCTCCGCCTTCGGCGCCACCAGGAACCCGTCCACGTCGTCGGACTCGGCGCCGTACACGGTGACCGCGCCGTACTCACCGAGCTTGTCGGCCAGCGCGGTGGCGGTGCCGGGCGCGCCGACCACCACCGCGGCCGGCTCACCCAGCTCGCGCGCCGCGGTCAGCAGTTCGAGCGTGACCTTCCGCGGCGCGCCGTTGGCGTGCTCGACCAGAACCAGTACTGAAGCCATGATCAGCGTTCCTTCCGGATCCCGCTCAGACGAACTTCTGGGCCGCGAGGAACTCGGCCAGCTTGGTGCCGCCGTCGCCCTCGTCCTTGACGATCTGGCCGGCCTGCCGCGGCGGCCGGAGCGAGAAGTCGACGACCTCGCTGCCGGCGTTGGCCAGCCCCACGGTGGCCGGGTCGAGCCCGAGGTCGGCCACGGTCAGCGTGGTCACCGGCTTCGACTTGGCCGCCATGATGCCCTTGAACGAGGGGTACCGCGGCTCGTTGATCTTCTCCACCACGCTCACCACGGCCGGCATGTCGCCTTGGACCCGGTCGTAGCCGTCTTCGCGCTGCCGCTCGATGGTGACCGTGCCACCCTCGACGGTCACCTTGCGCGCCCCGGACAGCTGTGGCACGCCGAGCTTCTCGGACAGCAGCGCGGCCAGCACCGACATCCGCGCGTCGGTGGACTCGGAGCCGGCGATCACGAGATCCCACTCCACGGTGCCCAGCGCGGCGGCCACCGCCTCGGCGGTCTGGATCGCGTCCGACCCGGCGAGCGCGTCGTCGGTGACGTGCACGGCCTTGTCCGCGCCCATCGACAGCGCCTTGCGGATCGTCTCGGTGGCGCGGGCCGGGCCCATGGTCAGCACGGTCACCGTGCCGCCCTGCGCCTCCTTCAGCCGCAGCCCTTCCTCGACCGCGTACTCGTCGATCTCGTTGATCACCGCGTCGACCGAGTCACGGTCCAGGGTCTTGTCGCTGTCACTGAGCCGGCGCTCGGCCCAGGTGTCGGGCACCTGCTTGACCAGCACGACGATGTTCATGGGCCGGGTGACCTCCTGGAACGGCAGCACATACCGGTGTCATCTTCCGCCGGGACGGACGGGGAGCCCCCGCCGCCCTCATTCTGACGATGTTACCGATGAGTAGCTGCTCATCCGGAACCCACCCCCGGTGAGTTCGGTCACCGGGCGACATCACCGGCGACCGGTTCGGGCCCGGTCGGCTGGTACTCCGACACGATGAACCGGCCCTTGCCACCGGCGGTCAGCGGTACCCGGTCGGCGGCCAGCACGGTGAGCGGGAACTCCCGGCCGGCCAGCTCGACCAGCCGGGCCCGGACGCTGGCCAGCACCGCCGCCGCCGGGACGCCCGTCGGGACGCCCGCTGGCGGAGCGGGCCGGCCCGCTCCGCCGGCCGGCTCGCCCGGCGCCGGATCCCGTGCCGCCGGATCGCTTGCCGCCGGGACGCTTGCCGCCGGGACGCTGGGCGCCGGGACGACGTACACCCGCAGGTGCCCGGCGGCGTCCTGGCGGACGAAGCACTCGGCGACACCGGGGTGGTGCATGGCCAGCCCGAGGAAGCTGTCGGCGTAGAGCGCGCCGCCGCCGGGCAGCCGCACCACGTCGTTCTGCCGGCCGTGGGTCAGCCGCATGGTCCGGAATTGCCGGCCGCACCGGCAGCGGCCGGGCTCGATCAGGCCGGTGTCGCCGAGCACGTACCGGATCAGCGGCATCGCCCGCTGGCCGAAGGCGGTCACCACCACGGTGCCCTCGACGCCGTCGGGCACCGGCCGGCCGGCCGGGTCCACGATCTCGACGTAGACCCGGTCCTCGGAGATGTGCCGGCCGCCGCGGCCGCACTCGTAGTAGACGTTCAGCACCTCGTACGCGGAGTACTCGTCGAAGACCGGCACGCCGAAGGCGGCGCTGATCGCGGCCCGGTGCTCCGGCACCAGCAGTTCCGACTCGGTCATCACGAACCGCAGCCGCCCCCGCAGCGCCGCCAGCTGCGCCGGGGTCAGCGCCCGGATCAGCTCGCGCAGGTGCACCGGGTAGCCCACGATCACCCGCGGCCGGTTCGCCAGCAGCGCCGCGACGATCTCCGCCATCGGCCGGCTGGTCAGGATCACGTGCCGGCGGAACAGCCCGAACCGCTCGAACATCCGCTTCGGCGGGGTGTAGAAGCGCAGGTGCGACAGCCGGTACGTGGGCAGGTAGCGGCCGGTGGCCAGGAACCGGCGGACCAGCGCGGCGCTGTGGTAGTCGTGGCTGACCGGGTCGTGCAGCACCCGCAGCCGCTGCCCGGTGGTGCCGCTGGTGGAGAACTCCACGCACCGGGCCTGGTCCAGCCCGGTGGCGAAGTAGCCGGCCGGCCGGGCGCGCAGTTCCGCCTTGGTCAGCAGCGGCAGCCCGGCCAGGTCCGCCAATGTCGCAAGTGGACGGACGGCGTACCGCGGGTCGTCCCGGTAGGCCGGGACGCGTTGCCGGCAGTACGCCAGCTGCGCGGCCAGCCCGCGCAGCTGGCGGCGCCGCAGCAGCCGGCGCGGCAGGTACTGCCGGGCGATCGCCACCGGCACCCCGACCGCCTCGCGCAGCAACATCCCGATCAGCCGCCGGACGTCGCCTCGGTCGGCACCGGCTCCCGCCCATCCACAGTGGACGGATCAGCGGCCGGGCCACCCACCGGGCCGGGCCGGCGGCGGAACCGGTCCACTGTGGACCGGACGGCGCTGGCCGGCAGCAGCAGCACCAGCAGCGCGAGGACCACATGCACCGCGATGAACGCGTACGCCTGGTGCTTGGTGGGCGGGTGGCCGAGGAAGACGGTCATGTGCGAGGCCCAGGTCCAGACCTCGGGGATGGGTGTCCACTTCGGATCGGTCTGCGGGTTGGTGGTGAGGAAGGCCAGATCCTCCAGCCCGGACAGCATCAGCAGCAGCATCGCGTAGCCGAGCCGGCGGACGGTCCCGGCCGAGCCGCCGCCGAGCCGGAACGCCAGCACCAGCGACAGGATGATGAACGGGGTGAGGGTCAGCACGTAGTAGTAGAGCGTCGCGCCGTCGTCCGAGTAGAAGAAGATCTTCGGTACGAAGAAGCAGAAGTAGACGATGAAGCTGACCGGCACCGCGGCCAGCGCGAGCCGCCGGCGGGCCGCCGCGGACAGCTCCAGCCGGGCCACCGCCTCGGTCGCGAAGACGAACGGCAGCAGCTTCACCAGCAGGATCCACAACGCCTTGACCTCGCGGTCGTGCGGCAGGCCGAACCAGACCACCGCACCGGCGGCGGCGGCCAGCCCGACGAAGATGCCGAACGGCAGGTGCCGACGCAGGGTCATCCGAACGCTCCGCTCGAAGAGATTCCGTCGATGTCGAACCGCAGCCTGTCACGGGCCGCCGCGGCGGCCGCCAGCACGGTGTCGTGCTCGGCGCCGGCCACCACCAGCACCGCGACCTTGTGCGAGGCGGTGGTGTACGGCGCCACGTACGAGCCGACCGGCGGGAACACCTCGACGTGCTCGGTGCCCGGCACCGCCCGGGCCGCCGGCAGCCCGCGTACCCCGGTCAGCGTGCCGGCCCGGGGCACGCCGAGGATGTGCAGCATCGCGACCCGGTGGAACCGCGCCGCCGGCGGCGGCCCGGGCACGCCGAGCGCGAGCCGGATCGCGGCGGCCACCAGGTCCACCCCGAACGCCGCGGCGAGCAGGTCGGCGAGGCCGCTGCCGCCCATCCGGGCGCCCATCTCGATCGGGTAGAGATCCCCGGACGGGTGCAGCACCAGATCGAAGTTGGCCGGGCCGGACTCGTGCTTCACCGCCGCGCAGACGCCCTCCACCAGCGCCACCGCGGCCGCGTGCACGCCCGGCCCGACCGGCGCCGGCACGCAGTGCGAGATGGTCAGGAAGTGCGGCGGGCCGGTGTGGCCCTTCTCGCTGAGCGCGAGGAACGCGACCTTGCCGTCGCGCAGGAAGCACTCGGCGGACAGGTGCCGGCCGGCGACCAGTTCCTCCACGATCACCTCGCCGCCGGGTGAGAACGGCCGGGCCTGGCGCACCGCCGCGGCCAGCCGCGCCGGGTCGCTGACCGCCATCACGCCCTTGCCGCCGGAGGAGTCGGCCGGCTTGACCACCACCGGCCAGCGCAGGTGGGCCGCCGCCCGGCTCAGCTCGCGCACCGAGGTGCCCTGAGTGAAGCCACAGCGCGGGTATGACAGCGCTTCCACCGCCGCGCGGAAGCTGCCTTTGTCCACCGAGGCGCGCAGCGCCTTCTCGGACAGCCGCCACGGGGTGTCGTACCGGTCGGCGAGCAGGTTCAGCGCCGGCTGCGCGATGTCCCCGGCCGGGGCGATCACCCCGTGCACCGGGCCGGGGCCGATGGCCGCGGCGATCGCCAGCGGGTCCCGGGTGGAGATCGGCAGGAACCGGTCGACCAGCGCCGCGCCCGGCGCGTCCGCCCGCTGGTCGGCGGCGATCAGCGTGCAGCCGAGCCGGCGCGCCTCCCGCAGCGTGGGTAACTGGTCCGGGCCGGCGCCGAGGACCAGCAGGGTGTACCCCCGCAGGTCGCCAGCCTCGGCATGCCTCGACATGCGATCACCGCTTCCGCCGTTCGTGCCGGCCAGGTGACAAACGACAGGCGGTGACCAGAGATATCCACTATTCCGCCGCCCGTGCCACAGACTGCTCAAAGCTGCTCCGACCAGTCAAGAGCCATTCAGCCGTCCGGGAAGGGTCGCCTACGGTGTCTGCGGGCATGAACATGCTGGCCGGCGGCGCACCCCTGGTGGGCACCGGGCCGGCCGGCGACCGGGGCGGCAGCCCGCCCGGCGTCCGGGTCGGGCCGGCGACGCTGCTCGCCCTGATCACCGGCCGGGTCTGCTGGCGGCTCGGCTGGACCGGCGCCAACGTCATCCTGCTGCTGACCTGGGGCCGGGACCGGTTCGCCGACTACGCCACCGCGACCGGCATCGCCACGCTGCTGGGCACCGGCCTCTGCGCCGGGTTGGAGAAGGCCGCGCTGAAGCTGGTGCCGCGGGCCCGGCGGGCCCGGCCGTACCTGGTCCGCGCGGTGGTGCTGCTCACCGTCGGGCTGCCGCCGCTGCTGGTCGGCCTGCTCGCGCTGGCCGGTGTGGCCGGTCTGCCGCATGTCACCGGGCTGCTGGTGGCGGTCGCCGCGCTGTCCACTGTGCTGGGTGCGAACGTGGTGCTGGTCGCCCTGCAGCGGGCGGTCGGCCACCCCGGCCGCGACCCGGGCAACTACCTCGCGCTGGTCACCGCCATGCTCGCGCTGGCGCTGCTGGCCGGCCCGCTCGGCCTCACCCCGACCGGCTACACGCTCGCCCTCACCGCGATCACGCTGGTCTTCGACCTGGCCCTGGTCGCCGCCCTCCGCCCGGCACTGCGCCCGGGCCGGGCGACCGGGGTGGCGGCCGGGCGGCGGATGCTGCGGCTGACCGGCGGCACCGCGGTGATGATGACCGGCTACGAGGTGACCATCGCCGGCGCGGTGAGCGTGGCGTTCGCGGTGCTGGCCGGCTCGTCCCGGCACGCGGAGAGCGCGGAACTGTACCTGGCGTACTCCGGCTGGCAGATCATGGCCGCCGGGACCAGCTACCTGATGCGGGTCTACCAGCCGCGGCTGTCGCTGGCCCAGGGTGGCGCGGCCGGGGCGGTCCGGCGCCGGGCCAGCCGGCTGGCGGCCGGCGCGCTCGCCCTGCTGGCCGGCTACGCGCTGGTCGCCGGCGGGGTGGCCGCGCTGATCGGTGCCGGCGCGCTGCCGCGGCTGCCACACCTGCCGCTGATCGTCGCGATCGGCGGGCTGTTCGCGGCCCGGGTGCCGGTCTACCTGCTCACCGCCGGTGCCGCGTACGTGCTGGAGAACGGCGACGCCCGGACGCTGCGGCGGGCGGCGGCCGGGGCGAGCTGCGGGCTGGTGGTGGCGGCGGCGCTGGCCGTGCCGCTGGTCGGCCGGTTCGGCGCGGTCGGCGCGGCGGTGGCGTTCCTCGGCTACGACGCGGCTCAGTCGGCTGTGCTGCTGGCGGCCCGGGCCGGCGGCACCCGGGGCCGGTCCGGCGGCGGCGCGTACAGATCGTCCTCCGGGCGGATCGCCAGGTTGCTCTCCCGGATCAGGTAGAACGGCGGCCGCGGTTGCCCGCGCAGCACCCGGACCAGGTAGCGGGCCAGCACCGCCAGCCCGACGAGCGTGCCCACCCCGTCCGCGAACGTCGCGGCGGCGAGCAGCGGCAGCGACCCGACCCCGGCCAGTGCAAGCGCTACCAGAACCGTGGAGAGCAGCAGCGACGCGGCCGCGAACAGGTAGCTGAGCGCCAGCGGGCGGACCGAGAACCCGGTCCACAGCTCGACCGCGTGCCCGCCGAGCCGGACCAGCGACCAGCGCGACCGGCCCTCCTCCCGCCGCCGGTGCGGCACCGGCACCGTGGTCCAGCGCGAGGTCAGCCGCGGCACCGTGGCCAGGAAGTACGGCGCGGCCAGGCCCAGGTCGACCACCCGGCGGGCCACCGCGGTACGCACCACCCGGAACGTGGACGCGCCGCGCGGCAGCTCGATGCCCAGCCAGCGGGCCGCCACCCACTGCGCGCCGGCCGAACCGAGCCGGCGCGGCCACGGGTCGGCGCGCCGCTCCCGGACCCCGAACACCGCGTCCTGGCCGGCCAGCGCCGGGCCGATCAGCGCGTGCGCGGCCGACGCCGGGAACTGCAGGTCGGCGTCGAACTGCACCACCCAGTCGGTCCGGGCGTACCGGAACGCGGCCGAGAACGCCGCCTCCTGCCCGTAGTTCCGGGAGAACGCCAGGTAGTGGACCCGCGGGTCGGCGGCGGCCAGCGCCTTGATCCGGGCCAGCGTGTCGTCCCGGCTGCCGTCGTCCACGAACAGCAGTTCGAGCCCGCCGTAGCGGTCGAGCTCGGCGGTGATCTCGGCGTACGCCCGCTCGACGTTGCCGCCCTCGTTGTAGCAGGGCACCACGGCGGTGAGCGCCAACCGCGGTGCCGGCTCCGCCATCGCCGATCACTCCCGTCGGTCTGTTCGGCCCGGTCTTGCGGCGCCGGGGACGCTGTCAACCGGTTCGTCCCGCGGTCCGCTACCGTCCCGAGCCGTGACCGACCGGCCCGCGACCTCCCCGCTCACGCTCACCGGTGAGCGGACGCTGCCCGGCATCGCGACCGAAAACTACTGGTTCCGCCGGCATGAGGTGGCCTATTCGGCGCTTTTGCCGTTCTGTCTGGGCGCCACCGTGATCGATGCCGGATGTGGCGAGGGCTACGGCACCGACCGGATCGCCGCGGTCGCCCGGCAGGTGGTCGGCGTCGACTACGACCCGGCCACGGTGGCGCACCTGGCCCGGCGGTACCCGCGGGTGCGCGCGGTCCGCGGCAACCTGGTCGCGCTGCCGTTCGCCGCCGGCAGCGCGGACGTGCTGGCCAGCCTGCAGGTGATCGAGCACCTCTGGGACCAGCCGGCATTCCTGGCCGAGTGCCACCGGGTGCTGCGGCCGGCCGGCACGCTGCTGCTGACCACGCCGAACCGGCTCACCTTCTCCCCCGGCAACGTGGCGCTGAACCCGTTCCACGTCCGCGAACTGGCCCCGGATGAGCTGGTGGAACTCATCGAGACCGCCGGGTTCGAGGTGAGCCGGCTGCTCGGGCTGCGGCACCGCCGCCGGCTGCGCCGCCTCGACCGCCGGTACGGCTCGTTCGTGGACGCCCAGCTCGCCGGGCCGGCTGCCACCTGGCACCCCTCGCTGCGCCAGGACGTGGCGGCCGTCCGGGAGGCCGACTTCGAGCTGTCCGGCGCCGAGCTCGCGACCTCGCTCGACCTGGTCGCCGTGGCGATCCGCACCGCATGACCGGGTGGACCGCGGCCGGACCGGCGCCGGCCGGACGGCCCGCCCACCAGCCGGCAGCCCACCAGCCAGCGGCCCACCAGCCGGCACCCCGGCGGCCGGCCGCCCGGCAGCCGGTCGGCACCTTCTGCCTGGTGCTGCACACCCACCTGCCGTGGGTGGCGCACGCCGGCACCTGGCCGGTCGGCGAGGAGTGGCTGCACCAGGCCTTCACCGGCTCCTGGCGCCGGGTCCTCACGATGCTGGCCGAGCTGGCCGACGAAGGCGCCCGGGACGTGCTCACGCTCGGCGTCACCCCGGTGCTGGCGGCGATGCTGGACGACCCGTACTGCCTGCGCGAGCTGCACACCTGGGCCGGGCTCTGGCAGCTGCGGGCGGAGGGGCTGGCCGCCCGGCCGGAGCCGCACCTGCGCGAACTGGCCCGGTACGAGTTCCGCGCCGCCGCCGCCTGCCTGGCCGACCTGGAGGCGCGCTGGCTGACCGGCGGGCTGTCGTCGGTGCTCCGCCCGCTGGTGGACGCCGGCGTGGTGGAGCCGCTCGGCGGGCCGGCCACGCACCCGTTCCTGCCGCTGCTGGAGCCGCGGCTGGCCGCCGCGCAGCTCGCGGTCGGGCTGGACGACGCGCGGCTGCGGCTGGGCCGGGCGCCGGCCGGGCTCTGGTCGCCGGAGTGCGGCTACCGGCCCGGGTTGGAGCGGCTGTACGCCGCGCACGGGGTGGAACGGTTCGTCGTGGACGGCCCGGCGCTGCACGGCGACACCGCCGCGGCGCGGCCGGTCGGCGACTCCGGCGTGCTCTGCTTCGGCCGCGATCTGGACGTGACCTACCGGGTCTGGTCACCCCGGGACGGCTACCCCGGCGCGGCCGAGTACCGCGACTTCCACACCTTCGACCACCCGTCCGGGTTCCGGCCGGCCCGGGTGACCGGCCTGCGGGTGCCGACCGACGCGAAGCGGCCCTGGGACCGCGCCGCCGCCGCGGCCGCGGTGCGGCGGGACGCGGCCGACTTCGTCGAGCTGGTCCGGCGCCGGCTGGCCGGGCTGGCCGACCGGACCGGCCGGCCCGGGCTGGTGGTCGCCTGCTACGACACCGAGCTGTTCGGGCACTGGTGGCACGAGGGCCCGGACTGGCTGGCCGCCGTGCTGCGCGGTCTGCCGGCGGCCGGCGTCCGGGTGAGCACGCTGCGCGGCGCGGTCGCGGCCGGGCACGTCGGCCCGCCGGTCGAACTGCCGGCGTCCTCCTGGGGTTCCGGCAAGGACTGGCGGGTCTGGGACAACCCGGCGGTGGCCGACCTGGGCGCGGCGGCCAGGGCGGTGCAGCGCCGGCTGCTGTCCATCGTGGACGTCCGAAGTGGACGGTACCGGGACCCGGCGCTGGACCAGCTGGCCCGGGAGGCGCTGCTGGCCACGTCCAGCGACTGGGCGTTCATGGTGACCAAGGGGAGCGCGGCCGACTACGCCCGGGGCCGGGCCGCCGCGCACACGGCCCGCTTCCACCACCTCGCCGACCTGCTGGACCGCGGCGAGCCGGCCGCCGGCTACGCCGCCGAACTGCGCCGGATCGACGGCCCGTTCGGCCATCTGGACGCCCGGCTGCTGGGTACCCGCCGGGCCCGTCCGGCCGAACCGGCCCCGGCCTCGCCGGCCGCCGCCATCCTGGGCTGACCGCACGCCGGGCTGGGCTGGGCTGGGCTGGGCACCGGCCGCCCGGTCCCCCGGGGGCGGTTCCCCGGGGGCGCGACGCGCTGGGCTGGCGGGCGGCGGCACGGCTCTAACGCGCCGGCCGCGGCGGGCCGGCCACCGGCTGGCCGCGGCGTGACCGTGAGTTAGCCGAGCTGCTCCGGCTGCGCGGGCGGGGCCGGAGCATCGGTCGCCAGGTGGCGGTGCCGCCGACCGGCGATGTCCAGCACGGTCGCCACCACGACGAGAACGCCGAGAACGCCCAACAGGGTGATCATGCCTCCGCCTTCAGTCAGGAAAAAGTCGACCATACGCACCCGCCCGGTCAGTGACCATGACCGGGGGCGCGCATGTCCCCCACCTGTACTACGTCCGGGCGACACCATAGGTTGCCGCCATGGACCAACGAATGCGGGCGCTCTGCGACACGGCCATACCGTTGATCCGGGACGGCGGCGGCCGGCACGAGTACGACGGGATGATCCAGGATCTCTCCCCTGGTGGTGTGACCAGCGCATTGGCCGCGCTGGGCGGGCCGGCGTACGACGACCCGTACGACGACGCGCTGGTCGCGGCGAAGGAGGCCGAGGCCCGCGTGGTCTACGGCGAGTTGCAGATGCACCGCTGGAACCCGTACCTGCATGTGCAGAACCTGGACCTGGCCGGCTACGACCGGGAGTACGCGCCGGCGGCCGAGCGGGCCGCGGCCAAGGCCCGCCACCTGGCCCGCTGGCCGGATGCCGTGGCCGCCGCACTGGCCGCGTTGGACCAGGTCAGCGCGCCGGTCGCGGCCGCCACCGTGGACGCGGCCCGGGGCCTGGCCGCCGGGTTGGTCCGGGGCCGGGACGCCGCGCAGGACGCCGCGCTGGACGCGCAGGCCCGGCTGGTGGCGCACCTGGAGGCGGCCGCCGCCGACGGCTCGCCCGATGCCGCGCTGGGCGGCGCCGCGCTGACCCGGTTGCTGTCCGCGGCCGAGGCGATCCCGGTGGACCTGGCCGAGTTGGCGGCCCAGGCCGACAGCGAGCGGGACCGGCTCTGGGCGCTGGCCGAGGAGGCCTGCGGCCGGATCGAGCCGGGCCGCGCCCCGGCCGACCTGCTGCCCGAACTGCTGCGTGACCACCCGGACCCGGACGGCGTGCTGACCGAGTCCCGGGCGCTCACCGAAGAGGTGATCGCCTGGACGAAGGAGCACGAACTGGTCCCGTACCACGACGGCGAGTGCCGGGTCGGCATCACCCCGGAGTCGCGGCAGTGGGCGGTGGCGATGATGTCCTGGGCCGCGCCGGGCGAGCCACCCGGGCCGTCCTGGTACCACGTGACGCCGCCGAAACCGGACTGGCCGGCCGCGGCGCAGTCCGAGTGGTTGCAGTTGTTCAGCCGCACGACGCTGCCGGCGATCACCGTGCACGAGGTCGCGCCCGGGCACTTCTCGCACGGCGTCGCGCTGCGGCACGCGTCCAGCCTGCCGCGCCAGCTGGCGCTGTCCGAGGCGTTCATCGAGGGCTGGGCGCACTACGTGGAGGAGGTCGCGGTCGAGGAGGGCTTCCACGCCGACGACCCGCGGTTCGCGCTCGGCGTGGCGGTCGAGGCGCTGGTCCGGGTGACCCGGCTGGCCTGCGCGATCGGCCTGCACACCGGCACGATGACGGTGGACGACGCGACCCGCCGGTTCGAGCAGGACGCGTTCCTGGCCGGCCCGGCGGCCCGCGCCGAGGCGCGGCGGGGCACCTTCGACCCGAGCTACGGCCGGTACACCTGGGGCAAACTCGCCATCCAGGCGCTGCGCGAACAGGCCCGCTCGCAATGGGACACCGGGTTCTCGCTACCCCGGTTCCACAAGGCGCTGCTCGACCTCGGCGCCCCGCCGCTCGGCCTGCTCGGCCATGCCCTGGGAGCCGGATGAGCCCCGGGGTGCGCGCCGGCACCTCCGGTCGAACATAATTCGGCATGCCCTACGGACCCCCGGCAGCCCATCGGCCCGCACAACGGGTCACCGCGGCCGACGTGCGGACGGTGCGTTTTGGCAAGCCGCCGTTCGGAAAGCGCGGCTACGACGAGATGGAGGTCGACGACTTCCTCCGGCTGGTCGCCGACACGCTGGCGCAGGCACCCGGCGGTTCCCGGGTGACCGCGAGCCAGGTGCACGACGTCGCATTCCGCAAGCCGAAGATCGGCAGCCGCGGCTACGACGAGGACGAGGTGGACGCCTTCCTCGACCTGATGGAGGGCGAGCTGCGCTGGCGGGAAACCCCGGAGGGCCAGCACGAGCTGGTCGCCGAGGCGAACAGCGTGGCGGCCGGCGGGCAGTCGATCCGGTCGCTGGCGCTGGCCGTGATCTACGATCGCGGCCGGCTGCTGGCCAGCGAGATCACCGACCCGGCCACCGGCCGCACCCTGTACCGGCCGCCCGGCGGCGACATCAGCTTCGGCGAACGCGGCCACGACGCGGTGGTCCGCACGTTCCGCGAGGAGTTCGGCGCCGGCCTGGCCGACGTCCGTCCACTCGCGACGCTGGAGAGCATCTTCCAGATCGGCGGCCGGCAGGAGCACGACCTGGTGCTGGTGTACGAGGCGGTGCCGGTCGACCAGGCACTGTGGACACAGCAGCGGCTGATCGGCCGCGGCCCGAACGGCCCGACCACCGCGGTCTGGGTGCCCACCGACCTGTTCCGCCGCCGGGAAGCGGTCCTGCTCCCGGACGGCATGCTCGCGCTGCTCGACTCGCTGCCCGGCTGAGCGGTCGCGCCGACCGGACCGCCAGCCGGTCGGCCGGGCGGCCGACCGGCTGGTGGCGTCAGCTGACCAACGCGCCGGTCTCGGTGGGCAGGCCGGCGGCCGTCCAGTCCTCGATGCCCTCGGCGTACTTGCGGACATTGTGGTAGCCGAGCCGGCCGAGCTGGTCGGCGACCTGGCCACTGTTCGGGCAGGCCGGGTTCGAGCAGTACGTGACGATCGCTGCCGCCTTGTCCGGCAGCAGCTCGCCGGCCTTGCCGGCGACGTCGGCCTCGACCAGCGGGATGGCGCCGGGCAGGTGCTGCCTGGCGTAGTACTCGCCGCCGAGCGCGTCGACGACCGTGACCGTGCCGGCGGCGATCTCAGCCTCCAGCTGGTCGCGGGTGATCAGGGCGGTCATGGCAACCTCCATTGCGAACGGGATCGGACTACAGTCCGGTTGTGTCTCACGACCATAGCGGACCACAGTCCGCTTCTGCCATACCGGCCGACGACCTGCTGACGTTGCGCACCTCACCGCCGCGCGAGCGCGCGGACGCCGCCCGCAACCGGGCGGTGGTGCTGGCCGCGGCGGCCGAACTGTTCCGGGCCCACGGCGTCGGCGCGGTCTCGATGGACGCGGTCGCCGCGGCGGCCGGGGTCGGAAAGGGCACGCTGTTCCGCCGGTTCGGGGACAAGGCCGGGCTGGCCGTCGCGCTGCTGGACGAGCAGGAACGGGTGTTGCAGGAGGCGGTCCTCTTCGGGCCGGCACCGCTCGGGCCGGGCGAGCCCGGTGCGGCCGCGGCACCCCGGCCGCGGCTGCACGCGTTCCTGGACGCCTACCTGGACTACCTGCTCGCCCACCTGGACCTGATCCGCATGTCGGAGACCGGCTCGCCCGGCGCCCGCTACCGGATCGGCGCCTACCGGTTCTGGCACCGGCACGTCAGCCTGCTGCTGGCCGGCCCCGATCCGGCCGCGGCCGCGCACGCCCTGCTGGCCGGCCTCGGCGCCGAGCACGTCCAGGCGGTCACCGCCGAACTCGACCCGGCCCGGGTCCGCCGCGCGGTGCACCGCCTCGCCGACGCGCTCACCCCGGCCGGCTAGGCGATCAGCCCCCGCGGGCGCGGCCGGCGACGACGCGGATGACCGGGCCGGAACCGTACGGCGCGGGCCGGATCGATGGTCTGGCCGGGCGCCGGGCCAAGATCCGCCCTAATCTTGCTGGATGGCCGCGTATCGCGACGGCGGAGCCCAGGCCGGTCGCTCCGGGCCGTCCGGGCTTGACATCCATCGGTGCATGACGACGCTGGACTACCTTCGCAGGATCCACCGGTGCCGCGCCGCGATGTCGGGGCACGGGCCGGAATGAGGAGGATCGTCGTGCGTGCTGCTGTCCGGACCGCCCGGGTGCTCGTCGGAGTCGTCCTGCTGGCCCTGTCGGTCGGCTGGCTGTTCCTGCGCCGCCGCCGGGGGCCGGTCGGCGCGGCCAGTCCTCGGCGCCTCACCGTCGTCCCCCCGGTGTCCATCCTGGACCCGCCTCGACCACCCGCCGCGGATCCGGCCCCGGCACCGGCCGCGGATCCGGCCCGGACCCGGGCGCCAGCCGCGGTGGCGGACGCCACCCCGATCGGGCCGGCGGCGGACGCTCCGGTGCCGCCCAGCCCGGCCACGCCGCCGACCGTGGCCACCCGGGCCGGCCAGGTCGAGGCGGCGACCCCCGCCGGCCCGGCCGCGGCCGCCGACGACGGCACCGCTACCGGCGCCGGACCGGCCGCCGCCCCGCCGGCCGAGCCGACCGTCCCGGTGCCGGCACCCCGATCGGCGCCGGACCTGGCCGGGGCGGCGCGGAACGGGTTGGCGGGCCGATCGGACGACCTGCGGGATATCCGGGGCATCGGGCCGGCCACCGAATCGGCCCTGCACGAGTTCGGCATCCACACGTTCGCGCAGCTGGCGGCACTGGACCCGGCAGCGCGGGAACGACTCCGGATCGCGATAAAGGACACCAGGCAACGAATCGAGCGGGAGGATTGGGTCGGGCAAGCCGCAGAGCTGCACCGTGCGAAGTACGGTGAGGACCCTCTGCGACCGGTCTGACCGACCGGCGCGGCGACCGGTCGCTCCATAACGAGCACCGAACGAGCAGGGTCCCTCGCGTGAGGGGGTGCTGGGCCGTGCTAGCCGTCCGAGGGTGGGCGCTGTGGCGGCTGCCCCGGCGCGGTGCCCTGTTCATCGCGGCGGTGATCGTGCTGCCGGCCGCGGTGCTGCCCCTGCTGATCGCCGCCGAGCATCGCCCGTTCCACTGGCTGGACATCCGGACCCTGGTCGAGCTGTGCCTGGTCGCCGTCGTCAGCATCGAGGTGGCGCGCCGGGTGGGGATGCCGACGCTGGTCCGCGGCCGGCCGTACCGGGACCTGGTATCGGTCTGGCTGGTCGCGATCGCGCTGCTGCTGCCGGCACCGTACGTGGTGGCCGCGGCCGCGCTGCTGGTGCCGCTGCTGGTCCGCGATGTGCTGCCGGCGACCTACCGCAGGGTGTTCAACGCAGCCGGGCTGGCGCTGTCGGCGCTGGCCGCACACGCGGTGCTGTGGCTGGCCGCGGACGCCCGGGTGGTGCCGGCGACGCTGCCCACTACCGACAACTGGCGGCTGGTCTGGGCCCTGGTGGCCGCCCTGATCAGCTACGAACTGGTGAACGTGGCGCTGGTGGCGCTGGCGATCCGGCTGACCGAACCCGGGGTGCGGCTGCGGCAGGCGGTCGGCGACACCGCCACCCTGGTCGCCGACCTGACCGCGCTCGCGCTCGGCCTGCTGGCGGCGCTGGCCTGGTCGGTGGCGCCGGCGCTGATGCTGGCCGTGGTGCCGCCGGTGGTGCTGCTGCAGCGGGCGCTGATCCACGAGGAACTGCGCGAGGCGGCGCAGACCGACGGCAAGACCGGGCTGGCCACCGCGGTGCACTGGCTGGGCCTGGCCCGCCGCTCGGTCGGCCGCGCGGCACACGGCGAGACCCCGTGCGCCCTGCTGCTGCTGGACGTGGACCACTTCAAGAACGTGAACGACACCTGGGGCCACCTGATCGGCGACGAGGTGCTGGCCGAGGTGGCCGGCACGCTGCGCCGCGGGGTGCGGCCCGGTGACCACGTCGGCCGGCTCGGCGGGGAGGAGTTCGGCGTGCTCCTGCCCGACACCGGCGTGGTCGAGGCGGCCGCGGTGGCCGAACGGATCCGCGCCCAGGTGGCCGGCCAGCAGGTGCCGATCACCGGCGGCTGGCCGATCCGGCCGGACGCCGACCGGGTCGCCCGGGTCACCGTCTCCGTCGGCGTGGCCAGCACCGTCGAGGTCGGCTACGTGGTGGACGACCTGCTCGCGTCGGCGGACGCGGCGCTGTACCGGGCCAAGGCCGGCGGCCGGGACCGGGTCGAGGTCGGCGGCCCGGTCACCGCCTCGGAACGGCTCTGGCTCAGCCACATGCCGGCGAATGCCCTCAATGCGGGACGCGGGCACCGCCCGGCCTGACGCCGCCGCCGGCCGCCCGTCAAGCCCGGCGACTTTCCTCCGGTCCACCGCCGGGTGGCCGATGGGGCCAGCGGGAGTGGCGATCCGCCACCGATAGGAGCTGGCAGTGGGCGTACTTCGACGGGTCCGGCTGGTGACCAGGATGACCGCCGGATTCGCGGCGGTGCTGCTCTGTGTGGTCGGCATCTGGCTGGTCGCGCTGTCGTCGGCCGCCCAGACCAGGTCCGCGAACGCGAGCCTCTCGCAGGCGGTGGCCCGGGTCGACGCGGCCATGCAGGTGAAGTTCCGCAGCGCCGACTTCAACGGCTGGCAGACCGCGTACGCCTTCGACATCATCCGGGGCGCGCCCGGCGCCACGGCCGATTCGGCCCCGTCCCGCGCCGCGTACCTCGCCGCGATGGCGAGCTTCTCCACCGAACTGGACACACTGACCGCGCAGCCGCTGTCCACCGCGGACGCCGACGCCGCGCAGGCTGTCCGGGCCACGTACAACGAGTTCGCGGCCACCGACCAGGAGGTGATCGCCGCCTACCGGGTCGGCACCGCCAGCCAGACCGCGGCGGCCAACAACCTGGTGCTGGGCCGGGAGATCAAGCTGTTCCAGCAGGTCAGCACCGGGATCGACAAGCTGGTAGCGGCGGCGCGGGCGGATGCGGCCGCGGCCGCGCGCAGCGCGGCCGCGGCCGCCAATTCGACCGGCCGGCTCGCGACCACACTGGGCATCGTGGCACTGCTCGGTTCGCTGCTCATCGCCGTCGCGCTGACCCGGTCCATCACCGGGCCGCTGGGCGCGATCGGCGGCCGGCTGGCCGACATCGCCGAGGGCGAGGGTGACCTGACGCAGCGCCTGGACGTCGGTGGCCGGGACGAGTTCACCGCGGTCAGCCGGTCCTTCAACGGGTTCGTGGAGAAGATCGCCGACACGGTCCGCCGGATCACGACCGCGGCGGCGACCGTGACGACGGCCAGCGAGCATCTCACCGCGAACGCGGCCCAGATCGTGACCAACGCCGAGGAGACCTCCACCCGGTCCGGCCTCGTCGGCACCGCCGCCGCCGAGGTCACCCGCAACGTGCAGACCGTCGCCGCGGGCGCCGAGCAGATGACCGCGTCGATCCGGGAGATCTCCAGCAACGCCGCCGAAGCCGCCCGGGTGGGCGAGGAGACCACCCGGGCCGCCCAGGCGAGCGGCGACCTGATCGGACGGCTGGGTGAGTCCAGCCAGCGGATCGGTGACGTGGTCAAGGCCATCACGGCGATCGCCGAGCAGACGAACCTGCTCGCGCTGAACGCGACCATCGAGGCCGCCCGGGCCGGTGCGGCCGGCAAGGGTTTCGCCGTGGTGGCCAGCGAGGTCAAGGATCTGGCGCAGGAGACGAGCAGGGCCACCGAGGACATCCACACCCGGGTGCTGAGCATCCAGCGGGACACGGCCGCCGCCACCGATGCGATCAACGAGATCGTCGAGATCGCCGGACGGCTCGGCGACTACCAGCACACGATCGCCTCGGCCGTCGAGGAGCAGACCGCCACCACCAACGAGATGAGCCGGAGCATCGCCGAGGCGGCGGTCGGCTCGGCCGGGATCGCGACCACGATCGCGGGCATCGCCACCGCGGCCCAGAACACCTCCACCGGCATCACGGACAGCCGCGCCGCCACCGAGGAGCTGTCCCGGATGAGCTACCAGCTGCGTGAGCTGGTCGGGCAGTTCCGGGTCTAGCGGTGCCGGACCGGCTACGACGTCGCGCCGGTCAGCAGGTTGCCGTCGCGGACGACGAGCCGCGGTAGCACCCGGCCGGCCAGGCCGGCCTGCAGCGCGCGCTCCTCCCGGGCGGCCCGCTCGTAGACGTCGACGGTGCACGCGGCCACCTGGTCCCAGGAGTGGTCGGTGGCCACCATGGTCCGGGCCGCCCGGGCCATCCGGCGGGCCAGCACCTGGTCGGACAGCAGCGCGGTCACCGCGTCGGCCAGCCCGGCCACGTCGCCGGACCGGAACCGCAGCCCGGTCCGGCCGTGCTCGACCAGCTCGCGCAGCCCGCCCACGTCCGCCGCCACCAGCGGGGTGCCGGCGGCCGCCGCCTCCAGCGCCACCAGCCCGAACGGCTCGTAGATCGACGGCACCACGGCGCAGTCGGCGGCGCCGGCCAGCGCGGCGAGCTCCTCCTCCGCCACGAACCCGGCGAACAGCACCGACCGGCCCAGCCGCAGCTCCCGCGCCTGCTGCCGCAGCGCCCCGTCGTGCGGGCCGGAACCGGCGACCACCAGCCGGATGCCGGGGTGCCGGCGGCGCAGCCGGGGCATCGCCCGGAGCAGGTCGTGCAGGCCCTTCTCGTACACCAGCCGGCCGGAGAAGACCAGCAGCGGCCCGCTGCCGGCGTACCTGGCCCGGGCCGCGGCGACGCGGGCCGGCGGGGGCCGCCAGCGGTCCACCCGGACGCCGTTCGGTACCACGTCCATCTTGTCCGGCGGCAGCTCGAACAGCCGGGTGACCTCCCAGCGCATGTAGTCCGAGCAGGTCACCACCCGGCGCGCCTCGTAGGTCAGCCACCATTCGACCGAGTGGATCGCCTTGTTCATCGGCCCGGGCAGCCAGCCCTGGTGCCGGCCGGCCTCGGTGGCGTGCACGGTGGCCACCAGCGGGCCGCCGAGGTGGTGCTTGAGCGTGGCGGCGGCGTGCGCGACCAGCCAGTCGTGCGCGTGCAGCACGTCCGGCGGATCGCCGGCGACCACGTCCAGGCCGGCCCTGGTCAGCGCGTGGTTGAACGCCATCGTCCAGGCCAGCAGCTCGGTCTCGAAACCGAACAGCGGCGGGTCATCGGGCACCCGGACCACCCGCACCCCGCCGGCCAGCTCGTCGAACCCGGCGCCGTCCACGTGCCGGGTCAGCACGGTGACCTCGTGCCCGGCCCGGGCCATCGCCTCGGCGAGCGCATGCACGTGCCGGCCGAGCCCCCCGACCAGCACCGGCGGATACTCCCACGACAACATCAGCACGCGCATGGCCCGCCTATCTTGCCACCAGCCGGGCTGGCTCAGCGCCGGCGGTAGACGTCACCCCGGTGATCGACATCCACGACGGTGACCGTTCTGGTTCCATCGTCGATCTCGTAGAGGACCCGGTACGTGCCGCGTCGCGCGCTGAACTTGTCCGCCAGCGGTGCGGTGAGGCGTTTCCCGATCTGGTACGGGTTGTCGAGCAATGGTCCGATCATGAACTCGTAGGCTGCCGCCGCGACCGCCTCCGGCAGCCGTTCGGTCAGTGACCGGCGCACCGTCGGAGTCGTACGAAGCTGGTAACGGTCCTCGTCTTCGCCGGAACTCACGCAGGCTTGCCACGCCGGGCAGCCATCGCCGCCGCCAACCCGTCCGCGTCGACAACCTCACCCCGCGCCAACTCCACCTCGGACTCGGCCAGGCGGCGCACGGTGGCCGCGTCGCTGAGCACGGCGATCGTCTCTTCCAGCGCCTCGAGATCGTCGATCGAGACCAGTACCGCCGCCGGTCGACCATAGATCGTCACCGTCACGCGCTCGTGCTGAGTATCGACGCGACCCACCAACTCGGACAGGTGTGCCTTGACCTCAGCCAACGGCAACGTGGTAGTCATGGTCATAACTATGACTACCACGCAGCCGGCCTGTCAACGCCGGGTCGCCGACCCGCCTGCCAGCCGCGCTGTCGATCGACCGAGCCGGAGACGCTCTGGAGTCATGGCACCCGGGGCCGGTGGCTAGGCGAGTACGGACGAGCGTGGGTAGGCGTCGGCCGGGTCGGTGCGCACGTTGAGCAGGTACGGGACGCCGGCGGCGAACGCGCGGTCCAGCGCCGGGCCCAGGTCGGCGGCGCGCTCTACGGTCTCGCCGGCGCCGCCGAGGGCGGCGGCCACCTCGTCGTAGCGGGTGTCGGCACGCAGGTCGGCCGCGACGTCGTAGCCGTAGATGGCGCGCATCGGGTGCTTCTCCAGCCCCCAGCCGCCGTTGTTGCCGACCACGATCACCGCCGGCAGCTGGTGCCGGACCAGCGTGTCCACGTCCATCAGGGACATGCCGGCGGCGCCGTCGCCGAGCATCAGCACGACCTGGCTGGACGGCCGGGCCACCCGGGCGGCGATCGCGTAGCCCAGCCCGGTGCCCAGGCAGCCGTACGGGCCCGGGTCCAACCAGCAGCCGGGCTGGTACGAGTCGAGGTACTTGCCGGCGTAGGAGACGAAGTCGCCGCCGTCGCCGATCAGCACCGCGTCCCGGGCCAGCCGGCGGCGCAGCTCGCCGTACACCCGGGCCGGCTTGATCGGGTCGGTGTCGGCGTCCAGCTGGGCCTGCTCGGCCGCGCGGGCGGCGTCCTCGGCGGCCCGCAGCCGGGCCAGCCAGGGCTCGTGGTCGGCCCGCGGCGCGCCGGCCAGGCCGGCCAGCCCGGCCAGGATCGCGCCCAGGTCGCCGGCCGGGGCCAGCGCGACCCGGGCGTGCGTGGCGCGCCGGCTCGGGTGGTCGACCGCGTGCAGCACGGTGGCGGCGCCGAAGTCGCCGAAGCCGAGCCGGAAGTCCAGCGGGGTGCCGATCACCAGCACCAGGTCGGCCTCCCGGCGCAGCAGGCCGCGGGTGCGGGCGAACGCCAGCTCGTGGTCGGCGGGCAGGCAGCCGCGGCCCAGCCCGTTGGCGAACACCGGCACCCGCAGCGCCTCGGCCGCCTGCCGCAGCGCGTCCCAGGCGCCTTCCCAGTAGACGTCGGTGCCCGCGATGATCGCCGGCCGCTCCGCGGCGGCCAGCAGCCGGGCCGCGGCCAGCACCTCGTCCGGGTCCGGCGCGGGGCCGCGCGGCGGCTCGGCCGGCGGCAGCTCCGCGGTGGCCGGGGCGAAGATCAGGTCCATCGGGATGTCCACGAACGCCGGGCCGCGGTGCGGGGTGAGCGCGGCCAGCACCGCCGCCCGGACCTCGGCGCCGATC
>Ga0307499_10000060_pt1 | contig 36570 bp, 37 predicted proteins | sample 13_S_MG_FD_201363 | JGI IMG/M metagenome (GOLD analysis project Ga0307499, IMG submission 201363) | Soil microbial communities from Populus trichocarpa stands in riparian zone in the Pacific Northwest, United States - 13_S | ecosystem: Environmental > Terrestrial > Soil > Riparian zone > Trees... | reverse complement strand
GTGTATTGCGTAGCGTGGGAGTTGCGTAGAGAGCGTCAGGGCCGGCGGATCAAAGCCGGCCGTTGTCAACGGGATGGCTGACGACCCATCGGCCGCAGCCGACTTTTACAACAAAATCTGCCACAAACGGTCATTCGATCAACCTCATCTGCTAGCGAAGCAGGCATCTCGAAGCCTCAGCACGTCACCTCACCGGCAACGCCGTGCCGCCGCCAAATTTCGAGGGATCGTCATAGCTTGGAGTGTCATCGTAGACGATCGGCGGCCGAGACGCTGCGTAGACCCAGCCTTGGCTGGGACGAACGATGACATCGTGCCGCGAGTGATGCACCGTCGCCGCACTGGCAGACGCACACAGGGTGATCAACAGGCCTAAGGCCAAGAAAGAACGCATCGCATTTGCTCCAATGGACATACGGTTCTCATCTGATGCGCGCGCCGTTCCGCGCCTGAGCCTCATCAAGTGATGATCGTCTGTTTTTAGCCACGTCGACGCTATGGCTCAATTGAACGTGGGTAAACGTCAGGCATCAAAAGGGGTCACGGAACGATACGAACGTTTATGGCGCTCGCCCTTAAAGCCGACCACTTCCGCGCTAGGGGTTTCACGTCGGACTGGTTGGTAGTGTTGGCGACAAGACGCACACCGTCACTGCCTGCGCATTACATCGAGCAGAGCGCATAAAGCCCCCCGCAGAAGCGCGGCGCTTATTCTTACGGCCTTTAGGTACCGGAGTCGTCTCCGCCAACCAACCCTGGTCTGTTGTTCGGACCAAACCCATACGTACCACCGTTCCCACACCAACCGTCCAGATACCCGCCGTTGTCCCTACACCCACCGTAGTTCATCGTCCCCCCATACGTCGGGGCGTAACTCATGCCAACCGCACCGTGGTGGGTCCTGACAACTGACCTATGATGATTTGGATTTGTGTATGCAAGTGCGAACGTACTTGAGAGCGCGAACGCAGAGGCTAGTGCCAGGGTCACGAGTTTCATGGTTATCTCCTTTGTTTTCTAGATAAGAGACAACCGCCCCCGTCGCCATTAAAACCTTGTTTAAGAACGGTGGACGACGCAAAGCTGTTCACATCTCACAGAGCAAGTTTTGTTTTTGGAATGACGTCTGCTCCTTCCGTGGTCTTCTTGAAAGCTGCTGCAGTTTTTCGAGCTTAGCATCGGCTCTGGCGACTTCAGTGTTAGGGTGCCGAACCGCGAGCCAGAAATGGGCATGCGCAGAACGGTGCTTCGCCCGATGACCGCTTTGGGTCATTCACGTCGTTTTGACCCTGCGCTGACTACTTCCGATCTACCCCGAGGAACGGACGTCGCCAGACCGACCCGCTATGTCGCTTCCATGCGAACTTCGGACGGGATGGACCCACCAACTTCGGTGTATCCTCAGGGCATGAAAAGCAAAGCACTTGTGCTGGCGCTGGGAGTGTTACTGATGCCGATTATGGCAAACGGGCAGTCACCCGATGCCGGGATCGTCGGACCGACGCCTTTTCCTGTTGCTGCTCAGCCAGCGCGATGGCGCGATGGCTACATAAACTGGAGAGGAAGAAAAATCTTCGAGCCGGAATGGCGAATGTTCAAGGCGGAAAATGGTGCCACCTTCGTAGTCGATATGAAATCCATTGTGAACGTCAGCCCCAACGGCTTGGTCGTCAGAGTGGTCGCCTATTTAGTTGAGGGGGATGACTTCAATCCGAACGACCTGATTACGTTCGCATTCGATTGCAAGAATTTGTCGAGGTAGTGACAAAAGCGTCCTCTGAGCGGGTGCGACCGGTGCAAGAGCGGGTCAAGGAGCTCGCTTGCCATTGAACACCGCAAGGGTGCGTTTCGGGATTAGATTACCTTGCTGGCACACTTCCGTTTTGGGTCATTCGCTACAGCGGCGACCCAGCGGCAAGTCCAGCCATGTTCGCTGTGACCCCGAACGTGGAATTCAATTCAAACTCGCCTCAATATGGATTTGGCTGCGCGCTAACGAGTCCGCGCGCTAATCCTCGCTCGCCCTGAACCGGCCAAGTCCCTTCATCACGAACGGCGCCAGCAGTGCGATCAGCGCGATGCCGAGCAACGTCGCCGACATCGGGCTCTGCAGCAGCACCAGGGGATCGCCGAGGCTGATGGCGAGCGCGCGGCGCAACTGGCTTTCGGCGATCGGACCCAGGATGAGGCCGACCACGACCGGCGCGATCGGAAAATCGAAGCGGCGCATCAAGAAGCCCAGCACGCCAAAGCCCGCCAGCATCGACAGTTCGACGACCGAGGGTTTGGCCGCGATGGTGCCCATGGTCGCGAACACGAGAATGCCGGCGTACAGCCAGGGCTGCGGGATCGCGAGCAGTTTCACCCACAGGCCGACCAGCGGCAGGTTGAGCACCAGCAGCATGACGTTGGCGATGAACAGGCTGGCGATCAGGCCCCATACGAGATCGGGGCGCTCGGCAAACAGCAGCGGTCCCGGGTTGAGGCCGTATTGCTGAAAGCCCGCCAGCATCATCGCAGCCGTTGCCGAGGTCGGCAGGCCGAGCGTCAGCAACGGCACCAGCGTGCCGGCGGCTGAAGCGTTGTTGGCGGCTTCCGGCCCCGCGACGCCTTCGATCGCGCCCTTGCCGAATTCCTCGGGATATTTGGTCAGCCGCTTTTCGGTGGAGTAGGACAGGAAGGTCGGAATTTCTGCGCCGCCGGCCGGAAGTGCGCCGATCGGAAAGCCGAACATCGTGCCGCGCAGCCACGGCTTCCATGACCGCTTCCAGTCCTCCTTCGTCATCCACAGCGAGCCGCGCACCGGCTCGATCTTCTCCTCGGTGTGGTGGCGGCGTGAGGCGACGTAGAGCGCTTCGCCGACGGCGAACAGGCCGACCGCCAGCGTCGTCACCTCGACACCATCGAGCAGTTCGGGGATTCCGAACGCGAGCCTGGCCTGGCCGGTGAGCTTGTCGATGCCGATCAGCCCGAGCGTCAGTCCGATGAACAGGCTGGTCAGTCCGCGGATCGGTGAATCTCCGAACGTTGCCGATACCGTCACGAAGGCCACGCACATCAGCGCGAAATAATCTTCAGGCCCGAACCGCACCGCGAAATCGACCAGCCACGGCGCCAGAAAGGCGAGGCCAATGGTGGCGATGGTGCCCGCGACGAACGAACCGATTGCGGATGTCGCCAGCGCCGGCCCGCCGCGGCCGGCCTTGGCCATCTTGTTGCCCTCGAGCGCGGTCGCCATCGATGCGCTCTCGCCGGGCGTATTGATCAGGATGGCGGTGGTCGAGCCGCCATACATGCCACCGTAATAGATGCCGGCGAACATGATCAGCGAGCCGCCGGGATCGAGCTTGTAGGTGACCGGCAGCAGCAACGCGACCGTGAGCGCCGGACCGATGCCGGGCAGCACACCCACGGCAGTGCCGAGGAAGACGCCGATCAGCGCATAGAGCAGGTTCATCGGCTGCATGGCGACAGCCATGCCATGCGCGAGCGCGGCGAAGGTTTCCATTACAGCAGTCTTTCCAGAGGCCCGGTGGGCAGGCTCAGCGTCAGCAGCCGGTCGAAAGCGAGATAGATCAGCGTGGTCATGACAAGCGCGATGGCGGTGTCGGCAAGAATGGCGCGGCGTCCGAACGCCGCCGACGTGGTGACGAACAGCGCCGACGTCGCCAGGATGAAGCCGCCGCCAAGGCCGATGATGGCGATAAGGAGCGCGAGCCCACCGAGGATCAGCCACACGGCCTTGGGATCGGCGCTCTCGCGCTCCGGCAGATTGCCGCGCAGTGCGTCGATCAGATTGCCGATCGCGAGCAGACCGAGCCCGATCGCGATGACGACCGGCATCACCTCGGGCCCCATGCCGTACATCGTGGTGGTTTGCAGTTGGCGCGAGTCCCACACCAGCACCACGGCAAGTGCGGCGAGCGCGAGCGCGATGACCACGCCCGCACGGTCGACGCGCCGAGACGCCGGGCCCTGCGGAAGATCCGTCATGACTTGACGAGGCCGACCGACTTCAGCACGTCGGTGACACGCGCGGTTTCCTTCTTCAGGAAGTCGGCGAATGCGTCGCCGGAAAGATAGGCGTCATCCCAGCCCTTCTGCTTGAGGATATCCTTCCAGGCGTCCGACTTGACCATGTTCGCAACGGCATCGCTCAGCGTCTTGCGCTGCTCCGGCGTGATGCCGGGGGGTGCTACCACCGAGCGCCAGTTGGCGATCACGAGATCGATGCCCTGTTCCTTGAAGGTCGGGATGTCGCTGCCGGCGATGCGCTTCTCCGACGTTATGCCGAGCGCGCGCAGCTTGCCGGACTTGATCTGTCCTTCATATTCGCTCATTCCGGAAATGCCCGCCGTGACCTTGCCGCCGAGTATGGCCGCCAGCGACTCGCCGCCGCCGGAAAATGGAATGTAGTTGACCTTCTTGGCGTCGGCGCCGATCGCGCCCGCAAACAACGCCGCCATCACATGGTCGACGCCGCCAGCCGAGCCGCCGGCAAAGGTGACCTTGGCGATGTCGGCCTTCACGGCGGCGGCCAGATCCTGCGCCGTCTTGATCGGCGAGTTCGCCGGCACCACGATCACCTGGATCTCCTCGGTGAGACGCGCAATCGGCGTCACCTGATCGAGCGTCACCGGCGATTTGTTCATGGCGAGCGCGCCCACCATGACGAAGCCGTTCACCATCAACTGGTTGCCGTCGCCCTTGGCGCCGTTGACGAACTGCGCGATGCCGACGCTGCCGCCGGCGCCTGCCACGTTCGTCACCTGGACGCTGCGGGCGATCTTGGCGGCGACCAGCGCCTGCTGCATCGAGCGTGCGGTCTGATCCCAACCGCCGCCGGGTGCGGCGGGCGCCATCAGCTTGAGCTCGAGCTGCTGCGAGAGGGCAGGGCTGCCTGCTGCAAGTGTCAGCGCGACGGCCGCGCCGAACAGGCGCGTATGAAACGGGATCATCGGGTTTCCTCCAGGCTCACGGCGAGCCATTGTGTGTCAATTCGCCGCATATCAGCCGGAAATGACGCCGCTGTCCAGAAGGACTGTCGGCTACCGCGTCATGTTCCGCGGCCACGGCCCATTCTACTTTGCATGGGGTTGTTTTCGATATTTTGTGTCTGGCGCCCACGGTGCGCCGCCACATTGCCGCACCAGGGCGACAAAAAGCGCGGCATCGTTTCGACCGATGCCGCCGATGTCAGGCGCGCGCCACCGCGTGCGGGAACACGATCTCGATCAGCGTGCCGGCGCGGCCGCCGGTCTTGATCTGGAATTTGGCGCGGTTGGCTTCGACAAGCGCCTTGGTCAGCGACAGGCTGACGGCCGAACTCTCGGCCCGGTCCGACGGCGCAGCCGTGCGGAACGGCTGCAATGCGGCGGCGACCTCATTGTCGTTGAGGCCGTGGCCGGTGTCGCGGACCCGCAGCATCACCTCGCCGAAATCGGACAGCGCGGTCGAAACGATGACCTGGCCGCCGGCATTGGCGAGATGGATCGAATTGCCGATCAGGTTCAGCGCGATCTGGCGCAGCGCGCGGGCATCCGCGATCACGGGCGGCAGCATGTGCGCCAGCGAGGTGCGGATGATGATGCGCTCGCGGTTGGCCTGCGGCTGCAGCACCGCGACGCAGCTCTCGACCAGTTCGTTGAGGTTCTGGTTGGTGAAGGCGAGATCGAGCTTGCCGGTTTCGATGCGCGACAGATCGAGCAGGTCGTTGATGATGGCGATCACGCGTTCGCCGGAGGCGCGGATGTCCTTCATGTATTCGAGATAGCGCTCGTTGCCGAGCGCGCCGAAACGCTCGCCGATCATCACTTCGGAGAAGCCGATGATGGCGTTCAGCGGCGTCCGCACCTCGTGGCTGATCCGGGCCAGCACGTCGGCCTTGGCGTTGGCGGCGCGCTCGGCCAGCCGCCGCGCCTCGCGCAATTCGCTCTCGGTCTGCTTGGCCTGCGAGAGATCGCGGAACACCGCGAAGAAATTCGGGCCGTCCGGACGGGTGCGGCCCATCGTCATCGACAGCGCGATGATGCCGCCCTTGCTTTCGCGCGCCAGCACTTCGCGGCCGTGATCGAGCAGGCTTTCGACGCCGGAAGCCTTGATGGCGGCGAGATACTCGAACACGCCGTGATGGCTTTCGGGCGCAAACAACTCGGCGATGTTGCGTTGCGCGAGTTCGTCGCCGTCACGGCCGAACAGCGCTTCGGCGCTGCGGTTGACCGCATGGATGTTTCCGTCGGCGTCGAACATCACGATGCCTTCGGCCGTGGTGTCGAGGATGGCGGCGAGGTCTTCGGTATTGGCGTGCGCGACGTCGGCCGGTTCAGGCTCCGATACCGCCGGCTCGGCTTCCGATGCCGTCATCGATACCGGCTCCGCCTGTGCGATGGCGGCCGCGATCGCTGCGCCTTCATGGCGGGTGCCCGAGAAGATCAAGGCCAGCGCCGAATCGCCGTCCCATGAAATCGTGTAGAGCCGGGCGTCGGCGGCCGATGACGGCGCATCGGCGGCTGTGTCGGCAGGCTGGCTTGCCGAGATCGTCACCGGTCTGCCGGTGTCCGACGTCGAGGAGGCGTTCGAGGTGCCGGGTTCGACATAGAGCGCGTCGAGGCCGCCGGCATCTTCCAGCGCATGCAGGTTCGGATAGCCCATCTGCGTCAGGAAGGCGGGGTTGGCATACAGCAGCCGGTCGAGCCGGTAGATCAGGATGCCGACCGGCAGCAGATCGAGCAGCGCCTTGTCCCGCGCGGCTTCACCGCGCGCCGGCGGCTCGGGCGCCGCCAGCCATTCCGGCGGCGCGGGGGCCGCGTCGCGCGCAGCCAGCGGTTCGAAGATGGATTCGCCGGCGGCGTCCACGCCGTTGCCGTTCTCGGTATCGAGCCGCGCCGACAATTGCCGCGCGAGTTCGTCGAAGGCGTTGTTTTCAACCGGCGTCAGCACCGGCTGCTTCGCGTCGCCCGGGGCGCGGAACGGTAAGACGTTTGCCGCAATCTCTGCCGGCAGCTCCATCGCGGCTTCCGTCGGCGCATCCCCGGCGACGCCCTGAACGCTGTCTTGCATTTCCGGAATTTTTTCTCGGATGCTTTCCTCGGGGGCTTCCTTGGGAGGTTCCACGGTCGTTTCCAAATCGTTTTGATGTGAAGTCTCTGCAGCGGAAATCTCTGCAGCTAAAATCTCGGCAGCAATCGGTTCAGGTAATTCGTCGGATGAGGGCGATGCGGCGCTAGCCGTTTCGGCATTTGGTGCAGCGGACAGTTCTTGCAGCGTCGTCATCTCGCCGGACAATTCCGCGATGCGCCGCGCGGCAAGCCGCGCGATGGCGTCGAAGTCGCGGCAGACGCCGAAGCCGCGATAGCCGATGAAGTTTCGCGCCGCATCGAAGACCGGCAGGCCGGACAGTTCGACGGGCAAGGTGCCGCCGCCGTCCACCGGCCAGTTCAGCGTGATGCCGCTCCACGTGGCTCCCGTCGCAAAGGCCTGCATCATCCGGCCGGCGGGATCGAACCCAAAAGTCTCGGCGATCTCGCGCCATGGCCGGCCGAACGCTGCCGTGGTGCGCGGGCCCATCAGGCCTGTGAATTCGTCGGAACCGGGCGTGAAGCGGCCCTCGCGATCCATCTGCCAGGTGAAGCGCAGCGGCAAGCGGCGCGCGTGCGGCACCGGCTGGCTGGCAAACGCTTCAATGACAGGGGATGGCGCGTGCACCATGGTCTCGGTCGCGGGCGGAATGCCTTCGGCGGATGGCTCATCGGCTGCGGCAGGTTCGGCAAACGCATCGAACAGCGCAAACTCGGCGGGCGCTTCGCCGGATTGTGCGGGCTGATGATAATCGGCAGCCAGTAGCGGCGTGACCGATTGCTCGATCACGGGTGCGCTCGGCTGCAAAACCGGCTCTGACAGAATCGGATCTGATGAGATCGGCTTCGACAGAGGTTGCTCTGCAGATGCGGCGGTTGGCGGCATCTCATCGTTGAGCTGTGCCTGCGCCAGCCGCGGCGTGATCAGCGCGACGTTGCCGGCGGCGATCAGAACGCCATGGCTGCCGTTGGGAAAGTCGAACCGCGAGCAGCCGCAGGTCGAAAGCCCGCCGATTGCCGCGCCAAATCCCTGCAAGCGCTCCAGCCGGATGGCGCCGCCCGCGAGCAGCCGCCCTGCGAGCCGCGCGACCTGCCGCCGGTGCCGGTCGGCCGGCCCGAAGGTTTTGTCGGCAAGGGCCGCGGCACCGGAGGCGCCGAACAGCCGGGCGCCGGCGGCATTGGCCCACAGGATCCGCGTGCCGTCGGCGGTCCACAGCCAGGCGGGCAGGCGGCTTCCCGCATAGGCCGCCAAACGCGGATCGCTCGAGGCCAGCCAATGAAATTCCGCATCCGTCATTCGCAACCACATGACCGTCCGGCATCGGATCGGCCGCCAGAATGCCGAAAGCGTTAAACGATCGTTACTATTGCAAGCCGGCAACGGCAGGTCCACGGCCCGGCGGGCTGGCGGCAACCTTAGCCATGGATAACCTTACCTTGCCGGGTGCTTTCTCCGGGCTGGGACCCTTTGGCCGCCCGCCGCGTTGGGTGGTTGTAATCGGGCGCCAAGGGTTCAAGATGGGGAACCTCCCCCGGCGCCGCTTCTCTCCCGGAGCGGTCCCCTGGCGACAATTCGGACGCAATCCCGCCCAACGCAAAGGAGCACAGCATGAGCGACGATGCGCGAGACCGTTTCGAGATACCCAAGGAAATGCGATCGATGGCGGAAGCAAGCTTCGAACAGGCCCGCAAGACTTTCGAGAAATTCGTCGCCTCCGCGCAGGCCGCCGCCGGCACCATTGAGGAACGCAACGCCACGGTCGCCGCCGGCGCCAAGGATGTCAGCGGCAAGGCCATCGCCTATGCCGAGCAGAACGTGCAGGCCTCGCTTGATCACGCACAATCATTGCTGAAGGCCAAGGATTTGCCCGAGGTGGTGCGGATGCACAGCGAATATGTGCAGGCGCAGATGCGCGCGCTGGCGGAGCAGGTCAGCGAAATGGGCCAGCTCGTCGGCAAGGCCGCCATGGACGCGGCGAAGCCGAAAGCCTGAACCCGCCCGCATTGGCGAAAGGCTGCCGCCGGCTCAAGCGTGATCCGGAAAAGTGGACGCCGGTTTTCCGAAAAACCATGCTCAAACAAGAAGATGGCCGACGAGCGTGATCCAACCCAGTTGACGCATGCTGCAGCCTGCTGGAACCCGTATGCCGCGTTAAACTTGTGGCGTCGCACCAGAAATTGCATTGCGTTGCACAAATTTGACACGATATGGGTGCTTATTGGGCGAGCCCGCGAATGGGCACTTCCGTGAATGTGTGTGTGTACGTGATCCCTTCGGCGTCCGGCCGCCCGGTGTCCGCGAGGGGGAACATCGTTTAACCCCATTGTGAAGGATGCCAGCCTTGACCAGCTCCACCGATCCCTTCTCTGCCTCCATCATTCCGTTTGAAGTCCCCGAGCAGATGCGCGCGTTTGCCGAAAAGGGCGTTTCGCAGGCTCGCGACAGCTACGCCAAGTTCAAGGATGCCGCCGAAACCCATAACGGCACTATCGAGGCTGTGTTCACCTCGGCCAGCAAGGGCGCCAGCGCCTACAACGCCAAGCTGATCGAGTTCTTCAAGGCCAACACGTCATCCTCGCTCGATTTCGCGCAGGAGCTGTTCGGCGTGAAGACGCCGGCGGCGGCGATGGAGCTGTGGACCTCGCATGCCAAGAAGCAGTACGAGACCTTTACGGCGCAAGCCAAGGAACTCGCCGAGCTCGGCCAGAAGGTCGCGACCGAGACCGTCGAGCCGATCAAGACTTCCGCCTCGAAGCTCTACAAGCCGGCCGCCTGACCCGTTTCCGGTATTGATCACGAAATGCCCGGGCGGTTGGCCCGGGCTTTTTGCTGCCCAAGGATCATAGGGATGGATTTTGGCTGGCCGCCGGGCCTGGCCGGAGCTGCCGGCAAATGAACGCAAAATGCCTTCGGGACGACTATAATCCGTCGCGCCGCGGCCTTGCCAAAGCGAGGCGTTGCACCTAGTTTCCGGCCCATTCGCGCCCCCCCTTTTTGAGGGCCTCGCGTGAGGATGCAGTTGTAGCTCAGTTGGTTAGAGCGCCTGTCTGTGGAACAGGAGGTCGGTGGTTCGAGCCCACCCAACTGTACCAACAAAATCAACGGCTTACGACGAAATCGCTGCACTGCCAAATCGCTTTAGCGGAGGCTATAGCGGAGATTGACGTGGGCGCGCGGGCAACGAAAAAAAGCCGCGCCATCCGGAGACAGCGCGGCTCTTCGTTCAGGCCTTCAGCGCATCGCGGCTTTCTTGAAGTCCGCCGCCGTGAGCGGCAATCCATCCAACATCACGGATTTGGTGTTGTTGGCGATGGATAGAACTTCGCCATTCTCAGCGCGGCGCTTTAGATCGGCTAACTCGAGCGAGAGCTTTGAGCCGGGCTGCAAGACGGCGGCGCGGAACTCGTCGATGAAGTAATAGATCTGACCTTTCAGGCTGATCGGCGTGAGTTCACCTCGCGCTTCCAACCGATCAAAGTATCGATCACTTCGACCGCCCATCATCTCAGACGCAACGTTCCGGCTTACTCGCAACCGGCTCGGCTCAGGGGTTTTGAATTTCGCTCGCGGCTTAGTTTTAAATTGCTTCTTACTCATGCTCATTCCTCTCTGTGGCGAGAGGGCCGCATCGGGCCTCTTAAACGACATACTGAGCAAAAACTAGAATCAGCGACATGACGCTACCTTGGGTCCATGATCCACGGGGCGAGCTTGGACAAGTCATTGATCCATTGAGAGAATAAAGTTCATCACAGGTTCGTGATTAAACTAGCGGGAACTTTGTTAGCTGTTCCTTGCGATTACGCACCGAGCTACTACATGAAGTATATGGGGGGTTTCAAAACGCTTTCTCTTGGGGCATCACATGGGTCTTCCGGTCTCTCCGCTCGGTTCGGTCTTCGGGTCGCTGGCACCTAGCCAGCCTACTTCGCTGCTGGGACTGGGTGCGCTATCGCAGCCCGCGCCTGGCTCGCTGCTCGGCTTGGGCGCGCTATCGCAGTCTGCGCAGACGGTACTGAATTGGCAGCATGTCCGGGGCCGGTTCAAGGCCTTCATGAGCAATCTGGCCATCACTCCCACGCAACTCGATGATGGCAACACAAAGCAGGCCGGTGTTCGCGCGTGCCTCAATCGGCACTACTACGGCGTATCATCAGAGACCGCGAACAGCATTCTGATCGGCTCTTGGGGCAAAGCGACTCGGGTCCGGCCATCGCGCGATGTCGATATTCTCTTCCTGCTGCCGGCAAGCGTTTATACGCAGTATCAGGCGCGCACCGGCAATCGGCAGTCCGCGTTGCTGCAGGAAGTCAAGAACGTGCTGCTCAGCACCTACTCTCAGACCAGCATGAGAGGTGATGGCCAAGTCGTCGTAATCCCCTTTAATCAAACCCCGGTAGAGGTCGCGCCGGGCTTTCGCTGCACTGATGGCAGCATCATCGTTTGCGACACGAATGACGGCGGGCGCTACATCACCTCGACCGCGGAAGCCGAAGAGGCCAGCCTTGCGGCATCGGATGCTTACTGCATCGGCAATACCCGCGCGCTGGCGCGCATGATGAAGCAGTGGCAGCGGGAGCACAATGAGCCGCTGAAATCGTTCCAGCTTGAAAGGCTCGCGGTCGAATTTTTGGCGACCTGGCATAACAATCAGCGCGATCATTTTTGGTATGATTGGATGGTCCGCGATTTCTTGGCCTACCTGATTGGCCGCGCCAACACCTTCCTCTACATGCCGAGCACGAACGAGTCAGTCTGGCTCGGCGATGATTGGCTCCCGAAAGCGCAGAGGGCCTATAAGCACGCGCTGCTGGCCTGCGACTATGAGTACTCGAATATGCAGGTCCATGCCGGCGAGGAATGGCAGAAGATTTTCGGCTCTCCAATCCCATTGCTCTCCACGTGACCGATAAGCTCGCCGAAGCGCTGAGCGATGAATGCGAGCGGCAGTTCGAGAATTGCCGCGATACTGCGGTCAGCTTTATTGTCTGGTTGAAGGCTCTGCGCTGGACGCGGATTTTCTTCGTTGTCGCGCCGATCCTCTTCGGCGCGCTAGCGACTTGGAAGCTGCTCGCCGATAGCACGCTCTGGGCTGCGGTATTCACGCTATTGGCTACCGTGCTGCCGCCGGTCTTTAAAGCGATTAATCTCGAGGATACAATCAAGGACTATGAGAAGCTGGCAGGCGAGTTCATGAATTTGCGTGATCGCTTCCGGCAGGCGAAGCTGATCGGCTCACAAAAGCCAGTCGCGGAATTCGAAGCCGAGGTGCAAGCCTTGATGATCCGCATGGAGAAAGCGCGCACCCGCGTATTGGCTCCGCCTAATTGGTCATTCAAATTGGCGCGGAAGCAAATTGAAAGCGGGACCTATACTCACGATCACGACTTGCGCGATAGCCCGCGGAGTTCCTGATCTCCTGAAAGGACGAAAGATGGATGCTCTCGTTCCAGTCGTTGCAGCTTTCGGAGTTGCTATCGCTTTCCTGCAATGGTGGGCAGCGCGTCATAAACTAAATATCGATCTCTTTGAAAAGCGGTATCAAGTGTATGTCGATCTGCAAAAGTTTGCTGCGGCAGCCCGCGACACCAAGCGCGCCGAACTTAGTGAATTCGGCGACATTCTGACGAGGGCAAAATTTCTCTTCGGCGACGACGTGCTAGGCCAGTTAAACGTGATGCACAATTCTATCTGCGGAATAAAGAGCAGCGGCTTCCCCAACGCTGGCAGAGAAATCTTCGATATCTTCCTGGGAATGGACCCCCTCTTTAAGCGGTATATGAAGCTGACGTACAAGCTTCCGAATGCCATATGGGAATTTCCAAGGGCGCGCCCCAGAACCATGCAATGGCGGTTCAAAATATGAGCGTGGATTATAATCAGCTTCCGCTTGACCCTGAGGAAGCGTTTCTTCGACTGGAAGCTCGATACAGGGAGGAATGCGAGATAGGTGTTCGAAATTCGGGCGAGCACGACAATGTCGGGATCTATTACACCGATTACATAGCGCAGGTGCTTGGAGCGGCAGAAGAGCTTGATTTGGTCGAGGCTGCCTTTGATCGCGAAATTCCAAGTATCCAAGACGTTGATTTTCAAACCTACCAAAACTTCAGCAAGCGAGTGAAGCACTACACGACTCGGCTAGAAATCCGGCACGGCCGGCGAGTGCAAGGACATTCCGTAAGTTTCGACGCTACGGCCAAAGCAAAATTGCACCACCTCCTAAGTCGAGTCCGCGAGATTTTCTCGAAGCTCGAAGTCGACGAGCGCAAGCGCGAAGCACTCTTGTCCAAACTTTCAGATCTTGAAAACGAAGTAGATCGTAACCGGACCCGCTTCGACGCTTATGCCGCTCTTGCTATCGAGGTAGCTGATGTGAGCGGGGAAGTCGTTGATCGCAGCAAAATCTTAGATGTACTTGATGCCGTGGCTCGGCTGTTTGGCGTAGCCAAGAAAGAAGAGGCGACCAAGCAACTACCTCGGCCCACAAAGCCAAAACAAATCGAACATAAAAGGCCGGATTTTGGAAGCGCGAAGCCAAGCGAGATGGACGACGACATCCCTTTTTGAGTTGACTGAGCGGCTTTCGTCGCTAGCGAGACAGGCCGCCGCCGCCGGATTGCTTCCCCAGATCACAGCGACGGCCCCCAGCCGAGCGGCGACCACCTAGCCGCCCGATAGCCCGCCGTCGCCGGGAGACATCAGCGCCGGCGGGCTCGGCCCTTCGTGCCGCCTGAGCGCAGGCCAAGGGCTGTCGCGGTTCTTTCGGACACTCACGACTTGTCCGCCGGATCGAGAAGATGCGTGAAGCGATCCGGATTAGCCCTCTCGCTTTGGGTCGTCGGGAAGAGCGAGAGGGATGCCGATCAGCTGGCTTCGCTCCTCACTCGCTCTGGCTTCGCCGCTGCCCGCTTGCTCTGATGAACGGTTACGCCGAGCACTGCGCGCGGATCGGCATCCGGCCGGCGCTGCAACACTGGTCCCTCGACCTCGCTGGCCTCGATGCAGGCCTCCTCTTCAAATTCGAGCGCAAGTAACTCAGCATCCAGTGCCGCGAGTCTGTCGGCCCTCTCTTTTGCCGAAAGGGCGAGTGCGGGCTTTGGCAGCGCTTCGATCTCTTCCACGAGCCGCTGCAAGAAGGTTTTGCGGTCCAGCCATGCAAGCGCTGCCCCGATGTCATGCCTCACGGAAAATTGGCCATCGATTGTGGCATCGAAAATCACGCGAAAATCTCGACCATGACCGAAGGCGATCTTCGGCTTGCCACGCTTGCAAAGCTCGGCGACGTGTTGCTCCGCGGCCTTCTTCAAGTCCGCCATCGGCACGCTGCAGGCAGCCACTCGGCTGCGCTCGGAAGACAGCGTGCTGATCTTAAGCCGGATGCGCATTGCAGTCGCAGCCAGGGTTTCCCCTTTGACGACTTTCGGCGGCTTTGTCCTCGCATCTTCAAGCGTGGCATCATTAGCGAGCGTCTGGAGGAAAAGTCGAAGCTGCGCATTCATGTTCGCGTAGGTGCGATGTCGCGCTTGGGCGGCGGCCAGCTTGTCCTGATATCTGGCGAGATCAGCCTCGATCTGGGGATGCACCGACTCCGGAGCCGTGCCGAGGGCTCTTGAGGCATCGGAGATGCGGCGCGTCGTAGACCCCACAACGTCCTGCGCGGCCTGCTCGGCATCGATCAGATTTCGGAACTTGGTCGCGGCTTTGACGGGAAGTTCTAGCATCAGGCCCTCCATGCATCGCGGAGGCGCGCGTCGCGCTGCTCCGCTGGACTCATTTGCGAGCTCGTCGGCGCGGGCTTCTGGATTGGGGCAGCATCTGCCGCCACCGGAGTCTGCCAGCGGCTGGACAAGCTCGCTTCGCGGTCTGCGATAGCCTGCTCTTTGGCTGTCCGCTCCGCATCGGACATCTGCACGAAGCCGGGCCGGTGAAGCGCGGCCGGTGATTGATGGGTATCCCCTATCCGCAATTGCGGACCACCGCGCGCCATATCAACGACCGCTACGTGATTTACGGCGATGCCGGTTTGAGTGCCGTCGTATGCTTCGCCGGAAGGTGTCTTGCCCGCCGTCAGATCGACATCGCAGTCGTAGCCGACCGACAATTGCGCCTTACCAGCTTGAACCTTGCTGATGAGCGCTTGATCCATCAGCACCATCGGTACGCGGACAAATTCGCCATCGCGCGTGACTTCATCGCCGAGTTGCCCGCAGGCGTGCTCTTTCCATATACCTGATGTCACTTTGCCGGGCGGATGGTCATCGGTCACGGGCTTGTGCGCAAAGCTGGCGAGCGACATCTTGTCGAAGACTTGCTCTTCCGAGCGATAGATGCGCAGCACTTGATCTCGCCGCTTATCGGTCAGCCCCAGTTCCCATCCGCGATAATTTTGAATGCCCGTTCGCGCAAGACGCGGCATCGCTGTCAGATAACCGTCATTGGTGATCCGCACATTTGCCTTTGCATCGACCTCGAACGCGTCTTTCATTTTCGCGCTAAATCGTTCCCTCATTTTAGTACGCTCCTTTTCCGCCGGTCAAAAAAATGTGACGCCGAAGGCGGCCGGCGCGCCATTCGTCATCGTTGGTTGCGTCATCACCTACCCAATCGAGATCGGATCGATAGTTGTACTTGCCCTTCTTGCTGAGCAGGTACAGCAGCCCCGCCAGCGCGTTAGCGTAATCGTCACTGCCATTGCGGCCGTGATCGACGATGTCTTTGCCATTTCGTGAAGTGCGGCGTTCGAGCAGCCGCAATTCGCGCGACAAGGTCGCGTGATCGGGTATCGAAGCAAGCCCGCGCGTGAAGAGAGGTAAGGCTTCGAGGTAGAGGCCGGACTTGGCTAGCTCGCTGCGCTGATAGGCGATGCCCTCCGCCTTCCATGCAGTCTCGCACCAGTTGGCGGAGTAGTTGTCGCCCGTCAGCTTCGAAATGCGATAGTCTTTGACCAGCGTGGCATAGTCCGCCGTGACGCTCTGCGGATCGAAGGGAGCCTTCTTGCCCCGGATGACATCGGCGATGAATTGGTCGCCCTCGCGATGGCCGACGCAGATTGTATAAGCATCGTGCCGGCCGCCTGACACGTCCACAAAGGCCTGATAAGCGAAGCCCTCGCGCGGCGGCAGTTCGAGCGGCCGCGAAGCGTTGATCGCGGCATCGATGGTCGCATCATCGAGAAAGGCGGAGATGTCATTGCGGAAGCCGCCCATCCATTCGCTTTCGGCGGCTTCCGGATCGGCAGCCTTGGCCTTGTCGATCGTCTTGCGGCTAAAGGTCGGGTTGAATTGCGCGGTGCTGCCTTGGATCACGAGCACATCGTTGCCGGCTTGGCCGAAGTGGTCTCGCCACTTCGTGTAAAGCAGCCCGAGCTTGCGATACCCTGACGATATACCAATCCAGATGCCGCCCTTCTCGGCCAGCGAGGGGATGCAGGCGCGGTAGCTCTCGACATCAGGGGCGGCGGATGTCTCATCTCGCCAGAAGCTTGTCTCATCGCCAATCACAGCTAAAAGCGACCGGCCGCGAATGGTCCGGTAGTTGTTGGTATGGACGCCGACGATGATGTTGCCCTTGAGCCGGACTTCATCCGCCGTGACGCTCTCGATCAGCTGGGAGAGGATCGGGGACGCTTCCAAGAAGCCGAGAACGTACTGGAAAGCGACATTGGCCTGCGAGCGCGACGCGGCGAGTAACAGCACATAGCCGACCTCGCCGGCCACCAGCCGATGTTCGCAAAGCGTCGCGATGAAGACGCTCACCGCCGCGGCGACTCTGGTCTTGCCGGAACGCCTCCCAAGTACGGCCCACAATTCGTCAACGCGCTGCTCCGGGGGCGGACGATCGCCGGCAACTGAATGGAAGCGCTCAAGGTCGCCATGGTCCAGCGGAAGGCCGAAGGCAGCGCGCAAGACCGAGCGCCATAGCTGCCAGCTTTCGGGATCCCCCAGCGCAGCACCCAAGAGGTTTGGATCGGTCAGCGCATGGTCGATCGTGATGGTATCGACACGGAGCCGGGGGACTCTGATACGCGGTAGGGGCCTTGGGTTCGGGTCTGAGACGCGAACCCTCGCGATCACCTGCGCTTCTCCCAAGGCGCCTTGATCACCCACCGCTTCGCGGGGGCGGATCGAAGCCAGAGGACAAACCCATCAAGCCATCTCATGGTCATGCTGCCGACCATTTTGCGTCGAGTCTAGCCATGCGATGCCCTCACCCGATGATGACCATTGAGGCGAGGTTCATCCGCGTCATGGTCGATCAGCGCTTCGCGCTCCGCAGCCTTCTGCTTCAAGTACGATTGGAGGTCCGGCGTCACGTCTTTGGTGCGCCGCTTGATACCGAGTTCTTTGAGCAGCCGGCGCAGCGAATTCGATAAGGTCGTGTAGAGCTTCAAGTCATCTTCGGCGGCCTTGCCCTCGGCCAGCGCGAAGCGCATTTCCAATTGCTCCAGCGAGACCATATGCGTTGCGGCAGTGCGCACGATCGCCGCTTCGCTGATGCTCAGGTCATGAGCGCCGCCAAGATCAGCCGAAAGCAAATCAACGAGATCACGAAATCGTCGATAGTAATGACTGCGCTGGTCTACCTCGCGAGGAAGTAGACTTTTGCCATTCGTAACCCTTGACCTTGCTCTCGTCTTCCGCTGAGTGATTTGCTTGCTTGCAGCCATCTGCATTCCAGGTGCTTCGGAATTTTGCGGAAGCTGGGTCTATATCTCCGCTAATTGCAACCGGTTAGCTGGAAGCAGCCTTATTTGCAGGGTTTGCTTGGCTAGACCTTCTGGTGGCAAAGCAGAAGATGGCGCTCACTCACCCAAATCAGAAAAATATCCGAGCAGGCTGTTTGTCAGTCAGTGCCAAAAATAGAGTTCGATTACTTCAATTCATCCAGCGATCTTGAAAGTGTTGCTGAGCTAGGCTAGCTTTCTGAAGCGGCTAGTCCGCTGTGGGGCTCCAGCAGCCTGAACTGCCTCCCAATTGGTTGGGAATTCCGAAACCAGTTGAGGAGGTCATTTCATGACCAAAGACAAAGATAAGACTGCGCATGACCTCGAGGTGGAGCGCGAGCACGCCAGACGGCGGCGGGCCAACACGTTTCCCGCGAATGATGGCCCTCGGTGCTTTCATTGCCAGACACCTCTCTCTCAGGTCGGCGGCGACTGCTATTCACTGTGTCCCGCTTGTGACGGCGATTAGCCGGATCAGTCCAGCACTTTGACGTATCCCATCTCTCTCGCCACCTTGATCGTGTCGAGGAAGTCTCTGCGGATCGATGTGATGGTCACAGGCGCCGCTTCATAGCCAAGGCGCTCCAGCTTCTCCATGAGTTGCTGGACGCCGATCTCTGGGTAATCGCAGAGCAATTCTTTCGTGGCGCGGAGCATGCTCTTGCGAGGTCTCGCTTCGCCATAGCTCTTTCCCTCGTCAGCTCTGTCTGATGTGCGAGCTTTGATGACGCGATCCTCGGTGAAGAAGCCGAAGGTCGGTCGCTTGTCTGGCTTGGCCGATGGTTTCGGATTGGCGGATCGGCGCTTCCGCTTGCGGCCTTCTACTGGGTACATGATCCGATAATCGATTTCGTCATCCCGGCTCATGGTTAGGCCTTTCTACCGATCTGTGGGTTGGGCTGCATGATAAGAGCCGAAGATGGATCCCCAGCAGATTGCCATGTGTGATGATCCTTAGCCCCCGACACTGCTCCCCAAGTCAGCCGATTTCCTATGTTGAAGAGGCTATTCAGCGCCGGCATGCGCTTCGCGACTTGCGGATGGCGATCTTTGAAGAGCTGAACACGGTCATCATATCGGAGGTAGAGGCCGCGCGTGCGGCGAGGGGTGATGCTGCTTTGCACGTCGCGCTGGATATGCCGCTCGAAGTCGATGATGCGGATATGCTTTTCGAATAGTTCTCTGGGGTTCAGCTTGCCGAGGTCCGAAGGTTGGTGCAGATTTTCGGCCTTGCACGCGTCGGAGGTCTGGAAGCGGAGTTCGATGTGGACGGTCGGCTTGCCGTTCAGCTTGCTCGGCAGATCATGATACTCGGCCAGATTGCGATCCGGCCTGTCGCCTTCTCCATGCTTTTCGGTCCAATAGAGGGTAGTCTCACAGTCAAACATTGCCTGCGGTCTGCGCCAGCGCAGGAGCGCGTTCGTGCGGACGAAGGCTGCCATCTCTGCTAGCGTCATGTGCAGCGGGAAGATATCGAAGGCGACATCTGCGCGGCTGACGCAGCCGCCATATTGATCGAGCGCGCGGAGCAGTTCCGGTGTTGGCTGGTGAAGGGGGAGGCGGGTGCCCCATCTTTTGCCGCTGGCATCGACGATGTCGCTGAACCAGACTTTGCGACCGAGGATCGCTCGGGCTTCGCTGAGCAGGCCTTTCGGGCGGCGGGGATAGCTGATCCCGACCGTGTCGATATACCCTTCGATGTTCGCGATGGCAGGCGCGTCGGCATCGGTCGCCGAGATCGGCAGGGGATCAGATGCCCTGACGCGCTTTAGCGATCTCGACGGCGATTTCTGCGGCTTGGGTGGCTGGGTGGCAGTTGGAGTCTCTTTCGAATATCTTTGCGCCATGGCGGCGGCATCCCTTTCATGCTGTTGCAGCGATTGCGCCCGGCAAGGCGGCTCTCGCATTCATGAGGGGGGCGCATCTTGTGGTCGGGTGCGCCCCTCGATTTGTCAGGCAGGGTTCAAACCGTCGATGAGCGCGAGCACGTCCTCGCGCCGATAGTAGACGCGGCAATTCTCTTTTTCCGGGCTGAGGCGGACGGCGCGGAGCTTGCCGGCATCTTCCAGCCGCGCAACGGTAGCGGGATGGACGCCACCGAGCATCGTGCAGACTTGCGCGCGGCTATAGAGAAGTTGGTTCGGGTCGATGGGCTTGGGCTCGCGCCCTCGCACCTTAGATGGCTTCGGCTGATCGGCGCGGACGCGAGACACGGACGACATGGGCATGATCCTTCCACGGCAATGCTCGCGCGTTGCCGCTCTAAGAGAAGGATCAGCCGGGCAGTATAAAAACATCCGGGTACTGATCGACCCTCACCGCTACCCACTTAGCTTGCGCTAAGCAGACCCGGTCAAATGTGCCGGGCAGGCCGAGAGGATCACCGTTCAGGGCGCGGGGATTTTAGCATCATGCTGAGCGATGCTGCAAGAGACGCGCGGTGATCGCTCAGAAGCGCATTAGAAGCTCGTTCAGCGCCTTTCTATTTTTGCGGCGCTTACCCTAGGGCAAATCGGCCGACGCCCTGAAGGAGCCGCTAATCAAGCGCCGCCTGCTTCGCAGAGCGCGCCCTGCGCCCCGAGATTGCGACAACATTCGCCGGAGCGGGCTCGACCAATTGCTGGATGTAGCCAGCGAGCTTCGCAATCGCTTCGGCCTTCTGCTCGAAATATTGCGAAAGGTTATAGACAGACTCGACGCCTTCGATTGTGTGCCCGAGCACTTGCTCCGCGATCCGATCGTCGATGCGAAGGTCGGTCATCAAGGTGCGTGCGGTGCGGCGGAGATCATGAAGCGTCCAGCGCGGCATCGTCGCCGGCAGGAGCTTCCGAATGTCCTCGGCACCCTGGCTGAAAGAATTGAGCGGCTTATCGCCATAGCGGCCAGCAAAAACAAAAGAGCACTCCTCGATCTTGGCGATGTCTCCGAGTAGGGCCATGGCGAGAGGAGGCAGCCGCAGCATACCGGCGTTGCCCTTTTCGCGATCTTCGGCTGGGATAGTCCAGATATCGCCATCGAGTTCGGCCCAGCGCATGGTCGATACCTTCTCGCGCCTCTGGGCCGTCAATAGGAGCAGCCTCACAAGCGCTCCATAGGAGCCGAGCTTGCCGGCCGCCGCCCAGACGAGCTTGATCTCGTCGAGACTGAGGACGCGCTTGCGCTTGCTCTTGGGGGCGGCCTTCTGTTTCCGAGCCTTGATCGGGCAGACATAATCGTCATCGTCGCCCTCGGCCTCGAACCAGCGCATGATGCCCCGCACCATGCCGAAGACCGTCTCGGCCATCCGGGGGCCGTGATTTTCGGAGATGTCCGAGCGCAGCGCGATGACCTCGGACCGCTTGATCGCCCTGAAGGGCCGCTCCCCGAGTTCCGGGTACACATATCGATTGAGGCAGCGCTCAAGCTCCGGCTTGGTGCGGAAGCTGGCGGCGTGCTGGGCAAGGTAGACTTCCGACACCACTTTGAAGGATTTAGCCAGCGAGGACGATTTAGGGTTCAGGAAGGCCGAGGGCTTGGCGAAGAACTTCCGCGCCGCATCACGAGCCCCGGTGAGGGTGAGGTCGCGCGGCCATTCCGCATCGCTCTCCGGATCGGGGAACTCGTCCGCGCCGTCTTCGTGGTAGCGCCCGATCTTGTAGGTCTTGGTCTTCTGGCTCTCGTAGTAGACGCAGACGAAGGTCTTCGCGCCGCCATAGCTGACGCGGAGCATCAGCCCCGGCAAGACGGCGTCGAGGTATTCGACTTGCTTGCCCTCCGTCGGCTTTAGCCGCTTGCAGGCTTCTTCCGTCAGTCGTTTTTTCGGCATCTGCGATCCTCGCTTAGCGGAGGTATAGCGGAGGCAAACCGCATGATTAGCGGCGCTCAGCCATGCTCTGTGGCTGAGAGCATATCGCAGCTAAGTAACTGATGCAAAAAGGGAAAAATGCACGCCATGCTTAGGCATGCTAAGCCTTGCAGACCGAAAGGGTGTGGCTGTGGAACAGGAGGTCGGTGGTTCGAGCCCACCCAACTGTACCAATGATATCAATCGTTTGTTGCTCGCGATGACCCCGACCGCGTCGCCGCTGCCGAGGCGCAAGATGACGCAGCCGAGTTCAGCGAGCCATAGCAGTAAATAGCTGGCGCGAGTCAGCTCAGCAATTGCGACTGCCTCCGAGGCAGCGAGCACCAAGGCCTGTGTTACTACCTCGGTGGGATTGCCTGGCGTGGCGGAGTAAGCGGCGAATAAATCCCGCACCCGACGGGCCTCAACGCTGCGGCCATGGCGCTGCGCTGGGTCATTGTTGATCTTGCTACGAACCTTGCTGGGTGTGGCCGCTAGTGCAGCACTTGCCGATGACATTGAGATTTGAGCGTCCGGCAATGTACGATAGTGTCTGCATCTCTCGCGAAACTTGTGGTACGTATTAACGAAAACGAGGCTGGCCAGGCGATTGGCGCGGCCAGCCTGCGAGGCCGCACAAAAAATCAGACACTCGGTCGATTTTTTTGGGAGCTTTGATGCACTGGTCAGAGAGCGGAACGCTGGCTCGTTTCGGTTGCGCCATCCTACTGTGCGCGCTGGCCTTGAAGTCGCTGTCGGCGATCGCTGAGGAATACCAGTGTCCTGCCGTACCGAGCCTAGAAAGTCGGGCGATATCCGTCGAGACGAAGGCGGGGGCGGATGCGGTCAGCAAGCTGCTCGCCAAGATCGGCATCGACGTAAATGTGCACACCACGCGCAACAACGTGCTCAAAGATAACCCGCGCGCCGACCAAGTGGTGATCGTGCTTACGATGGCGAATATTTACTGCAAGATGATCTGGTCGGACTCGGCCTTGAAGGGAGAAGAAAAGGCTTCCCGATTCAAAAGCATGATGCAGGACTTGCTTATGCCCGCAGCGGGTCCAATGCCTATCGCGCGAACGACCAGAACAGGATGGAACGAGAATAGAATCGTTCTGGCCTCCAACGAGCTGTTTAAGCTTGCTGACCTGAACGAATTGACACTCCCAAAGCCGCAGGTCGGTTTTCTGCGAGATGCGCCATTTCTTATCAATGCTTACAACAAGTACTTTGTCATCGTCGGCTCGGCATCTACTCGTGAAGACGGGCTCCGTCTCATGAAGCGCCTTAAATCGAAGGCGCCAGAGTATGATTTTGCCTTGTACGAGCCATACGGTGACAATCCAAATTTCGGAGTAATGATGGCGAGCTGGGTGCCCCGTGATGTCGCCCTAACGGCGCTCGACATCGCTCGCCGGACGGTAGCTCATGACGCATTTCTCTGGGCTTGCCGTTCGACAGGGAGCAGCTGCTGACCGTCAATCTCCCCGCGCTGCTGACATTTGAGAAGGGACATCAGGGGAACATTTGTCTCGGATGTCCCTGTCTCTTGTCCCCGGTGGGTGGGCTATAGGTGCGCCGTCGAGACATGCATTACACCCGTGCTTGCGAACCCTCCTCCATTCACCCACAATTCCGCCAAACTTTGCGCTGGGAGGGTGGATGACGATTTTTCGATCAGGGAGTTTTGGGTTTGGATGCCTGCTGGCCACGGCGCTGTCGGTTTCGATCTCGCCCGCCGCCGGCCAGAGCTACACCCCCGAGCAGGAGCAAGCCTGCACCGGCGACGCGTTCCGGCTGTGCAGCTCCGAGATTCCTGACGTCGGCCGCGTGACCGCTTGCATGGTCGCCAAGAAGGACCAGCTCTCGCCGCCCTGCCGCGTGTACTTCAGGCCGGATCCCGAGCCCAGCGAGGCCGCGGCCGGGCCAGTCGGCCGGCCGACCGTGATCCGGCCGGCAACACCGCGCAAGGCTGCGAGCGCCAAGGCGAGCGTCAAGGCGCGCAAGGCCAAAAAGCCGGCGAAACCGGCGGCCTGACGGCGCCTGCGCCATTTCAAGGTCCGCCTTCGCGACAGAGTGACGCTTGATGCTGGCCGATCCAATGAACATCTCCTCAAGGACGAGGAGAGGGTGCATTGAGCCAACATCAGAAAGAACTCGACCGGCACTTTGCCTGGTTTGAGAAGAAGCTGCCGCCGCGGCCGGCGAAGTTCGTCGGCTGGATACGCAAGCCGTCGTCGATCTACGCCCGGATTCCGATCGCCATCCTCTTGGTTGCTGGCGGCTTTCTCAGCTTCCTGCCGGTGCTCGGACTCTGGATGCTGCCGCTCGGACTCGTTTTGTTCGCGCAGGACGTGCCGCCGCTGCAGAAACCGATGGCGCAGGGGCTCGGATGGGTCGAGCGCAAATGGCTCGAACGTGAGCGCGCCAAACTCGAACGCGAGCGCGCAAAAAACGCGCCATGAGCCGGCAACGCGTTCAACCGATTTAGCTTTTAGTTGTGACCGTAATCACACGTGTGACTCAAAAACCAGCCTTGTTGGCAATTACGTGGCTGCATCGCGGCATCCCACAAATTTTTCTTTCGCGAATCATCGCGGTGATTCATTTTCAGCTTCTGGGGTCAACTGGAGGCCAAGTTATGAACGTCATAGTTTTTGCTTCGCGTAAGGGGGGCTCGGGTAAGAGTACCCTGGCTGCTCACCTCGCTGCCCATGTTCACAAGGCAACGAAGCCTATTCTGCTCGTCGATGCCGATCCGCAGGGATCGCTTACGCTCTGGCACAAATTGCGCGGCACCAACGAACCGCCGATCAAGACAGCGGTGAATTCCGTCAGCGGCATCGTCGCTGCCGCCAAACGCGATGGCGTCGAATGGGTGTTCATCGACACGCCGCCCAATCTCTCGGCCGTCGTTGACGATGCGATCCGCAACGCAACGATGGTGATCATTCCGGCGCGGCCGGGCGTGTTCGACGTCAACGCGGTGCAGGAAACCATTCAGACCTGCCGCTCGGCGCGCAAGCCCTATGCGGTCGTGGTCAACGGCGCACCCGCCGAACGCGACGGCGTCGAGAGCCGCATCGTCACCATTGCGCGCGAAGCGCTGGCGAAATTCCGTGCCCCGGTGTGGAGCGGCCAGATCACCAACCGCGCCGACCTGATCATGGCGCTGAGCCAGGGCGAGGGCGCCCGCGAATATTACGCGGAAGGCCGGGCTGCGGCAGAGATTTCCAGGCTGTGGGGCGCGATCGAACGTTCGATCAAGGCGATCCGCGGGTCGGCGTCGGCATCGGGCGCCATGCACAAGCAGGCGGCGTAACAACGCCGCTTTCTTTTTCTGGATTGTTTTTTTATGGACTGACAAAGACGCGCGGCGCTCCGCGCGTTTTTCTTTTGTGTGCGCTTGGCAACGCACTGTCATCGCAACGCACTGTCATCGTCATTGCGAGCGCAGCGAAGCAATCCATTCTTTCGCTTGTGGCGCTATGGATTGCTTCGCTGCGCTCGCAATGACGGCGGAGGGAGCGCGGCCTACGCCACCATCAGCACGTAGAACACGACGACCGGGGACAGCGTCAGGATCACCGACCAGATGCCGACGGCCCACACAATGTCCTCGGTGGAAAATCCCTGTTGAGAGATGTTGTTGTTTTCGAAGTGCACGACGCGCCCCCGCGTTTCCTGTTGCTCTTGCCATCTTGATACGCGGCCAGTTTTAAAAACCTGGTTGCGATTTCATTTGCATTTGACCGCAGGTGCTACCGCCGATTAACCACCGCGGTTTCCTGGTTAATGCCTGGTGAGCGCGAAGCCGTAACTTCGAGCGAAGGCCCGGCCGCGACGTTAAAATTTTATCTGTAGGTATTGCTCCTCAAAGAAAAATCACTTGGGGGGACGGCAATGATCACGCACGACAAAAAGTATCCGGTCAGCGAACTCGGCCAGCGAGCGAATGATGTTCTGCTGGTGTCTTCGTTCGCCATCTGGGCGATGGTGCTCGGCTTCGCGCCGGTGCTGACCTATCGCCTGCTGGTCAGCTAGAGCTTCTGTTCTGATTGAATCAGAACAGAAGCTCTAGATTCTTGTTTTGACGCGTTTTCTTCACGCGAACCGGTAGCCACTTCGCTCGAAAACGCTATGATCCGGTTCCTCCCTCTCGCGATCAAGCGAGCGGAAGTCGATCCCACACCCTGCTACGCCCGCTGCAACAGCGGTGGCCTGCGCCGCTCGATTTCCTCGTCGAGCAAGGCAGCGAGTTCCGCGCTCACCTCCACCATCGGCAGGCGGACTTCCGCGCGGTCGATCAGCCCGCCGCGTGTCAGCCAATACTTTGCCGGCGCCGGGCTCGGCTCGGCGAACAGCAGCCGGGTCAGGGCGGAAATTGTCTTCCAGCGCGCCAGCGCGCCGTTGCGGTCACCCTGCTTCATGAGCGTCTGCACCGAGGCGAACGCGTCGGTCTCCAGATGCGCCGACAGCAGGATCGCGCCGTCGGCGCCGTCGGCGAGCGCTTCGTGATACAGCGCGTCTTCGCCGGTCAGCACGCGAAAGCCGGGCGGCCGCCGGGCAAGGAAGTCGATCGACTGCGCGCGGTCGGCGCCGCAATCCTTCATGCCGGCGATGTTCGGGTGCAAGGCGAGCTGCAGCAGCGTTTCGTTGGTGAGGCTGACGCCGGTCCGGTACGGGATGTTGTAGAGCACGATCGGCCACGCGGCGTGGTCGGCGAGCGCGATGAAATGCTGCACCAGGCCGCGCTGCGAGGGGCGGATGTAATAGGGGCTCGCGATCAGATAGCCGTCGATCGGCCAGGCCGCCGTCTCATCCAATGCATCCGACAGCTTCGCGGTAGAGGCGCCGGACAGGCCCAGCAGGATCGGCAGGCGGCGGCCGCTGGCTGATAGCTCGCTGCGCGTCACCGTCACCAGCCGCTCGAGTTCATCCATGCGGAGCGACATGCCTTCGCCCGACGTCGCGGCGAGAATGAAGCCGTCGACCGGGCCGGTTGCATAGTGCCGGACGAGCCGGCGCAGCGACGCCTCGTCGAGTTCGCCGTCGCGAAACGGCGTGATGAGCGGCAGCCACAGGCCCTGCAAGCGGCTTGTGAGATCGTCAGTCGGTTGGTCAGTCATTGTTCCATCTCCTCATTGGGGTGAGCCGGAGACGGGACCAATAAAAAAAACCCCGTCCAGACGGCGGGGCTTTCGGGATCGCGGGTTGCGGCAGTCTTAGCGCGCGCGTCGATCTCGGGTCCCCAGGCGGAGACCTTTTTTCGACGACAGAGTTGCGCACGAACGCGTGATCATGCGCGGATGATGCTGGCAGGGGACCTCAATGTCAATCCGCGGAACACGGTGAGATGGGCACGAAAAAAAGCCGGGCCCAAGAGAGCCCGGCTTAAGGTATTGGCCACGTGAGGCCGACACAATCACCTTCCAAGAGGGATTACTGAACCACCGCGCCACTGGAGGAGGGGGACATATGCGCGACACGATCGCTCAGCGTTTGAATACTATGATCCTCATCAGTGCTGTGCGGCAACCGTCCGAGCCGCATGTCAGACATGCGGTGAGCGGGCCCTTTATTAAATAGGCTAATCCACGATGAGGGATGAAACGTTACCCGCATCCAGCTTCCTGTAGCAGAATGATCTCCAGGCAAACGCGAAGCGCTTGCCTGCTCTACGAGGGCCAGCGCTGCGCCTTGCTCACCACGAAATCGCGGAACACCTGCACCCGCGCGACCGTCTTCAACTCTTCGGGATAGACGAAATACGTATCGACCTGGATCGAGTCGGTTTCGCCGAACAGCTGCACCAGGCGGTTGTTTTCCTCGACCAGATAATCGGGCAGGGCGGCGATGCCGAGCCCCTGCTGGCAGGCGCGGACCAACCCTAAGATGTTGTTCACCTTGAAGTAGGCTTCGCGCGGACCCGAGCCGTTGCGGCCGGCGTCGATCAGCCAGCTGCGGTTCTGCAGATGCGGCGGAACCTGCGCGTCGCCCAGCATGATGATGCGGTGCGAGTCGAGGTCGTCGAGCGTGCGCGGCGTGCCGAAGCGCTTGATGTATTCGGGCGAGCAATAGGCATGGAAGCCGATCGAGAACAGCTTTCGCTGGATCAGGTCTGGCTGGGTCGGCTTGCGGGTGCGGATCGCGACGTCGGCCTCGCGCATCGACAGATCGAGATCCTCGTCGGTGACGATCAGCGAAATCCGGATATCCGGATAGAGCGCGGTGAACTCGTCGAGCCGCGGGATCAGCCAGTTGATGCCGAGCGCCGGCGGCGTGGTAATCTTGAGGTCGCCGCTGGGCCGCTCGCGGCTGTCGGTGAGCTTGGCGCGCGCCGCCTGCAACTGCATGAACACGTCATGCGCGGTGCGGAACAGCAGATCGCCCTGTTCGGTGAGGATGAGCCCGCGCGCGTGGCGGTGGAACAGCGACACCGCCAGTTCCTGCTCCAGCGCGCTGACCTGCCGCGATACCGCCGATTGCGAAAGCCCGAGCTGTTCTCCGGCGTGGGTAAAACTTCCCGCCTCCGCAGCAGCGTGAAAGACTTTCAGCTTGTCCCAATCCATGTCCGATGATCCGTCCCGTGTTCTAGGCATGATTATTCCGCCGCCGCGCGATCGCTCGCGCGCAAAGCCAGGAAGCGCTCGGCCTCGAGCGCCGCCATGCAGCCGAGGCCGGCCGCCGTGACCGCCTGCCGGTAGGTTTCGTCCGCGACGTCGCCGGCGGCGAACAGGCCGGGGATCGAGGTGGCGGTCGAGTTCGGCGCCACCTCGACATAGCCGGAAGATTTCAGCTTGATCTGACCTTTGACGAGGTCGGTTGCCGGCGCGTGGCCGATGGCAATGAAGACGCCGTCGGCGGGCACCTCGGTCAGCGTGCCGGTCTTGACGTTCTTCAGGCGTACATGGGTTACCTTGCCGGGGTTTTCGGTGCCGCAGATCTCGTCGATCGCCGAATCCCAGACCACCTTGATCTTGGGATGCTTGAACAGGCGGTCCTGCAGGATGCGCTCGGCGCGGAAATGATCGCGGCGATGCACGATCGTCACGGTCGATGCAAAGTTGGTGAGGAACAGCGCTTCCTCGACCGCGGTATTGCCACCGCCGACCACGATCACTTCCTTAGCCCGGTAGAAGAAGCCGTCGCAGGTCGCGCAGGCCGAGACGCCAAAGCCCTTGAATTTTTCTTCGGAATCGATGCCGAGCCAGCGCGCCTGCGCGCCGGTGGCGAGGATCACGGTTTCCGCCAGATAGACGTCGCCGCTGTCGCAGGTCAGGCGGAACGGCCGCTGCGCCAGTTCGAGCTTGCTGACGAGATCGGTGACGATCTTGGTGCCGACATGCGCCGCCTGCTTCTCCATCTGCTCCATCAGCCAGGGGCCCTGGATGACGTCGGCGAAGCCGGGATAGTTTTCCACGTCGGTGGTGATGGTGAGCTGGCCGCCGGGCTGGATGCCCTGGATCAATACGGGTTCGAGCATCGCGCGCGCCGCGTAGATCGCCGCGGTGTAACCGGCGGGGCCGGAACCGATAATGACGACCTTGGCATGGATAGGCGCGGGCATCGACGGCTCCCTCTCTTATTCGGGGGTTTTGTTCATGACTGAGCAGAAAGCGCCCGGAAGGACCTCGCGGGGCGCTGAAAGTGTCAAATCCAAGTCTAGGACATCTGGGTAGCTATGCAAGAATTGCAATTCATCCCAGCGAATTTTCCCCGGAACTAGGGTAACAATCGCGAAATGTGGCACCGCACGCGCAATAAAATTACGCAAGTCGCGCGGCGTGCGCTAAGAGAGTTTCCGGTAAGACCTGCCAAGCCGCAGCCAGAATTAGGGAACCCGACGCGCGTGTCGAAGAATCTTGACGAAATCGACCTCAAAATCCTCGCCGAAATCCAGGCCGACGGCCGAATCACGAACGTCGAACTGGCCAAACGCGTCGGCATTTCGCCGCCCCCCTGCCTGCGCCGGGTCCGCACGCTGGAGGAGGAGGGCTACATCCAGGGCTATCGGGGCTTGCTCGATCCGCGCCGGCTCGGCTTTGACGTTACCGTGTTTGCGTCCGTGCATCTGTCCAGTCAGGCGGACGCCGATTTGCGCGCCTTCGAGGATTTCGTCCGCGCCGAGCCGCTGGTGCGGGAATGCTGGATGCTGTCGGGCGAGGTCGACTTCATCCTCAAATGCGTCGCGCCCGACATGGCAACGTTCCAGGACTTCGTCACCCACCTGACGGCGGCCCCCCACGTGCGCAATGTGCGGACGTCGCTGGTGCTGCACAATTCCAAATACGAAGCGGCCGTGCCGCTGGATGTGAAGGTCGCGGGCTGAGGCGCTGACGCGTCTTCCTCGTCATTGCGAGCGAAGCGAAGCAATCCATACTTTCCTCAACGGAAGCATGGATTGCTTCGTCGCTACGCTCCTCGCAGTGCGTGGTGAGTTTCGTAGGGTGGGCAAAGCGAAGCGTGCCCACCATTTTCTACACCAGGAAATGGTGGGCACGGCGCAAATGCGCCTTTGCCCACCCTACGAGTCGCTGCCTACTTGCCGCGGGTCGCATCGACGCTGTACGGCCCACCGCCTGCCGTCGCCAGATACAGACACGCGAAGCAGAACAGGATCGCCGCCGTGCCGCCATTGAGCAGCGGCAGGAACACCGGCTCCTCGGGCTTCTTGAACATGTGGCCGAGGAAGTAGGCGAAGGCCATTTCACCGGACAGGATGAACGCCACGATCCGCGTGAACAGCCCGATCACCAACAGCGCGCCAAGCACCAGTTCGAGCGTGCCGGCGGCGGTGATCAGCGGCGGGAGGTTGGCAAACATCGGCACCACGGGAAATTTGAAGATCTTGGCGATGCCGTACTGAAGCAGCAGAAGTCCGGTGATGAAGCGAAACAGGCTCAGCGCCGTCGGCTGCCATTTCGCGAGCATCTTGTCGAATTGGTCCATATCGTCCCCCTTGTTTGGTGCACTCAAAGTTTAGCGTCACGACATTACACGGTGTTGGCCGATCGCGTGTGCTGCCGGAACAACACCTCTGAAATTGAATCATTCCCTTCGCGCGTCACCGCTTCGCGACATTGTCGCGATTGCAGCGCAATAAGATGTGGAATCCACATGCAATCCTGTCAGCACACCATCGGCCAACAAAAAAGCCGCGTGGCAACGCGGCTTTATCGCAACAGTAACTCGCAGGTGACTAGCGCCACTCGACCTTGGTGATCTCGTAGGCCTTGGCGCCGCCGGGAGCCACGACCTCCACGGTCGCGCCCTTTTTCTTGCCGATCAGGGCACGCGCCATCGGCGAGGTGATCGAGATACGGCCCTTCTTGGCGTCGGCTTCCACCTCGCCGACGATCTGCCACACCGTCTTCTTTTCGGTGTCCTCGTCGATCAGCGTCACGGTCGCGCCGAACTTGACGGTGTCGCCCGAGAGCTTCGAGATGTCGATAATGTCGGCGCGCGCGAGCTTGTCTTCGAGCTCGGCGATGCGGCCTTCATTGTGCGACTGCTCTTCCTTGGCGGCGTGATATTCCGCGTTTTCCGAAAGGTCGCCATGCGAGCGCGCCTCGGCGATATGCTCGATGATGCGCGGACGGTCCTCCGACTGGCGCTTCTTCAACTCGACCTCGAGGGCGGCATAGCCACCCGCGGTCATCGGAACCTTTTCCATCATCTCTTCCGTCCTTACCATCGTGCGAACCGCCCGGGGCGTCGCGCGCACGAGGCACTTTTTAGATTTCGATTCGGGCTTTCATGGCCCAAGGCGGGCCCGCCAGCCTATTAATTTACGGCCCGTTCAAGGGCCTACTCAACATCCAAACGAGCGGTGAGTTCCTGCCATACGGCTTTATTGCCAATCATTTAGCGGGCATTTCGCCCGTCTAACGATCAGTTTTCGGAAAAGTAACTCTGCAGGGTGCGGACCTCAAGGTCCCCGCCCAGATAGGCGCGAATGCCCTGGGCGGCCGCCACAGCTCCGGAAAGAGTGGTGTAATATGGCACTTTATGCAAGAGGGCAGCCCGCCGCAACGAACGGCTGTCGGCCAGCGCCTGCGGGCCCTCGGTGGTGTTGAAAACCAGCTGGATGTCGCCGTTGGTGATGGCGTCGACGATATGCGGCCGTCCTTCCAGCACCTTGTTGACCTTCTCGGTCGGAATGCCGTTGTCGGTCAGGAAGCGCTGGGTGCCTGATGTGCCCATCACCTTGAAGCCGAGCGAGTGCAGCAGCCGGACCGCTTCGGCGATGCGGGTCTTGTCGCTCTCGCGCACCGAGACGAACACGGTGCCCTTGCGTGGCACGCGGGTGCCGCCGCCGAGCTGGCTTTTTGCGAACGCCACCTCGAAGGAGCGGTCGATGCCCATCACCTCGCCGGTCGAGCGCATCTCCGGGCCCAGCACGGTGTCGACGCCGGGGAAACGCGCGAACGGGAACACCGACTCCTTCACGCCGACATGGCCGAGCTGCTTCTTCTTCAGCTTGAAATCCGCAAGCTTCTCGCCGGCCATGACCCGTGCCGCGATCTTCGCCACCGGTGTGCCGACCACCTTGGCGACGAACGGCACGGTACGCGAAGCCCGCGGATTGACCTCGAGCACGTAGATTTCGCCGTCCTTGATGGCATATTGCACGTTCATCAGCCCGACGACGTCGAGGCCGAGCGCGAGCTCCCGGGTCTGCCGCTCGAGCTCCTCGATCATCTTCGCGTCCAGCGAATGCGGCGGCAGCGAGCAGGCGGAATCGCCGGAGTGAATGCCGGCCTCCTCGATATGCTCCATGATGCCGACGATGAAGGTGTCCTTGCCGTCGCACAGGCAGTCGACGTCGATCTCGGTGGCGTCGGAGAGATAACGGTCGAACAGCAGCGGATTGGTGCCGAGCACCGTATTGATCTGGCCGGTCTTGTCGTTCGGGTAGCGCGCCTTGACGTCGCCGGGCACCAGTTCGGGCAGGGTGCCGAGCAGATAATCGTTGAGCTGGTTTTCTTCGCGGATGATCTGCATCGCGCGACCGCCCAGCACGTAGGACGGGCGCACCACCAGCGGCAGGCCGAGATTGGCCGACACCAGCCGCGCCTGCTCGACCGAATAGGCGATACCGTTCTTCGGCTGTTTCAGCCGCAGCTTGTCGAGCACGCGCTTGAAGCGGTCGCGGTCCTCGGCGAGGTCGATGGCGTCGGGCGAGGTGCCGAGGATCGGCACGTCGGCGGCTTCCAGCGCGCGCGCCAGCTTGAGCGGGGTCTGGCCGCCGAACTGCACGATCACGCCGTGCAGCGTGCCGTTCGTGCGCTCCTTCGCGATGATTTCCAGCACGTCCTCGGCGGTGAGCGGCTCGAAATAGAGCCGGTCGGCGGTGTCGTAGTCGGTCGACACCGTCTCCGGATTGCAGTTGACCATGATGGATTCGTAGCCGGCGTCATGCAGCGCGAAACAGGCGTGACAGCAGCAATAATCGAACTCGATGCCCTGGCCGATGCGGTTCGGCCCGCCGCCGAGGATGATGACCTTCTTCTTGTCCGATGGCGTGCTCTCGTCCGCCGGCGCGCCCGCGAACGGCGCTTCATAGGTCGAATACATATAGGCGGTCGGGGAGGCGAATTCGGCCGCACAGGTGTCGATACGCTTGTAAACCGGGCGAACGTCGAGCGCGTGGCGCTTCGCCGTCACCTCGGCCTCCGTCGTCTTCGCGAGCACGGCAAGCCGCGCGTCGGAGAAACCCATCGTCTTCAGCGAGCGCATGCCGAAGGCGTTGCCCGGCAGGCCGTTCTTGCGGACCTTCTCTTCCATGTCGACGATGCCGCGCATCTCGCTCAGGAACCATGGATCGATCTTGCAGGAATTGAAGATCTCCTCGTTCGACCAGCCGAGCCGCATCGCCTGCGCCACCTGCAGGAGACGGTCCGGCGTCGGCGTGCCGAGCGCCGCGCGGATCGCGTTCTTGTCGTCGTCGCGGCCGAGCCCCTCGATCTCGATCTCGTCGAGGCCGGTGAGGCCGGTCTCGAGCCCGCGCAGCGCCTTCTGCAGGCTCTCCTGGAAGGTGCGGCCGATCGCCATCACTTCGCCGACCGACTTCATGGAAGTCGTCAGCGTGGTGGAGGCGCCGGGGAATTTCTCGAACGCGAAGCGCGGAACCTTGGTGACGACGTAATCGATCGTCGGCTCGAACGAGGCGGGCGTCGCGCCGCCGGTGATGTCGTTGGCGATTTCATCGAGCGTGTAGCCGATCGCGAGCTTGGCGGCGACCTTTGCGATCGGAAATCCCGTCGCCTTCGAAGCCAGCGCCGAGGAGCGCGATACGCGCGGGTTCATCTCGATCACCACCATGCGGCCGTCGGCAGGGTTGACGCCGAACTGCACGTTGGAGCCGCCGGTCTCGACGCCGATCTCGCGCAGCACCGCCAGCGAGGCGTCGCGCATGATCTGGTATTCCTTGTCGGTCAGCGTCAGCGCCGGCGCCACCGTGATGGAATCGCCGGTATGCACGCCCATCGGATCGAGGTTCTCGATCGAGCAGACGATGATGCAATTGTCCTTCTTGTCGCGCACCACCTCCATCTCGAACTCTTTCCAGCCGAGCACGGATTCCTCGATCAGGACTTCGTTGGTCGGGGAGGCGTCGAGGCCGCGTTCGATGATGTCGAGGAACTCTTCCTTGTTGTAGGCGATGCCGCCGCCGGTGCCGCCCATGGTGAAGGAGGGGCGGATGATCGCGGGCAGCCCGATCTCGGACAGCGCCATCAGCGCCTGGCCAAGCGCATGCTCCTGGTAGCGCTTGCGGCGCTCGCTCTCACCCAGCGTCCATTGCCGTTCGAGCTCTTCGAGCGCGGCACCGGACAGCTTCTCGCGTTCGGCGTGGTATTTGTCGCGATAGGATTTCTTCAGGGCAGAGGCATTGGCGAGCCGCGACTTCGGCGTCTCAAGCCCGATCTTGGTCATGGCCTCGCGGAAGAGCTGGCGGTCCTCGGCCTTGTCGATGGCGTCAGCCGTGGCGCCGATCATCTCGACGTCGAACTTGTCGAGCGTGCCCTGCCGGCGCAGCGACAGCGCGCAGTTCAGCGCGGTCTGGCCGCCCATGGTGGGCAGCAGCGCAAAGCCGCCGGGGATGACGTGGCGTTCCTTTTCGATGATCTTGGCGACGATTTCCGGGGTGATCGGCTCGATATAGGTCGCATCCGCCAGTTCCGGGTCGGTCATGATGGTGGCCGGATTGGAATTGACGAGGACGATGCGGTAGCCCTCTTCCTTCAGCGTCTTCACTGCCTGGGTGCCTGAATAGTCGAATTCGCAGGCCTGGCCGATCACGATGGGACCGGCGCCGATGATCAGGATGGTGGAGATATCTGTTCTTTTGGGCATCAGCTCTCAGACTGGAAATTGGGCACAAAAAAAGGGCGCGCATGCCGCGCGTCCCCTAAGCCAAGAGCGCGGGTCACCCTCGCGCGCGGGTGGTCTTTAGACCAGATTCCGCACCCGCGTAACCCCCAAAAGCGGGCCATCAACGGGGATTTCCCGCCTTCGCCCTTCGGGCTACGGCGTGGCAAGCCCACCACTGGATCGAGACGAGGGGTGCGCTGGTGCGTTCGGGGGGCTGGCTTGCCTAGCCGAAGCTGGCGGAGCCAGCGAAGGCTGGAGGCCCGGCCTGGATTTGAACCAGGATAAAGAGCATTGCACTGCTCCCGCGTCGACGCTTCCGCCACCGGGCCGTGGCAATCATCGCCGATCACGGCGCGGTGAACCACACCTACCGCGGCTTAGGGTTAACAACTCGGGCAGGGATTAACTGAGCTGGAGGGCGTGCCGGGCCACGAACGTCATCCGCCAGGGATTGTGCCCGATATTCTGTTGCGCGCGTGAGGCGGAGAAGCCGGCCCGGGCGAGCTTCTCGATCATTTCATTTTCGCCATAGCGCTGCAGCCCGACGCGGGTGCGCAGCTGCCGGTAGTCCGACAGTGCGGTGCTCGCCAGCCCATACAGAGCGTCTTTCAGGAAGCCGTGGGTGCGTGCAAATTTCAGCAGCGCCAGCACGTCTCTGGGCATGCCGACGTCGGGCCGCAGGATGTCGCCCAGCACCATGCGGCCGCTGGGCTTCAATAGCCGGCGAACGACGGCGAACGCCGAATCGAGTTCCCCCGGCGTCATGTATTGCGCAACCGAATTCATGAAGACGAGGTCGACCGCCTCGTCCATCTTTCTGAGATCGTCGAGGGAGCGGACGCGGATCTTGGTATTCGGCGCAAAGCGCGCGATCAGCCGGCCGCGGACCCCGGGTGCCGGCTCGGCCAAATAGAGCTTGGCACAGGCGTCGGCGACCCGGGCGGCGGACAGCGCCTCGCCGCAGGCATAGTCCAGCACGACGGCGTCGGGCGAGGAGATGTAGCCGATGATGTCGCGCGCGATGATCTCGAAATGCAGGTCGCGATGCAGCCTGCTCGCATAAATCGTATGCGTGGAATCGTAATAGTCGATCCATTCGTCCATCGCGGGCGCCCGGTAAAACAGCGGGTTCCGGTGTCGGAACCAGCCTGAAAGTGATGCGTTAGGTCGTCCGACGGCCAATGTCCACCGCCGCCAAAGTCCGTCTCCTAACAGGAAGGTGCAACGTGAGCAAAACCAGCAACAAATCCGACAAGACAGCCCCCGAGCTTGATACCCCGACCGACTTGCCACAGGCCGCGGTGGACAAGATATCCAAGTCGCTCAATACGTTGCTGGCGGATGCTTTCGCCCTCTACCTGAAGACGAAGAATTTCCACTGGCATGTCAGCGGCCGGCATTTCAACGACTATCATCTGATGCTGGACCAGCAGTCGGAGGCGATTTTCGCCACCACCGATCAGCTCGCCGAACGGGTGCGCAAGCTCGGCGGCACCACGATCCGCTCGATCGGGCAGATCGCCAAGCTGCAGACGATCCAGGACAACGACGACGACTATTTGCC
>Ga0307499_10000059_pt1 | contig 36679 bp, 60 predicted proteins | sample 13_S_MG_FD_201363 | JGI IMG/M metagenome (GOLD analysis project Ga0307499, IMG submission 201363) | Soil microbial communities from Populus trichocarpa stands in riparian zone in the Pacific Northwest, United States - 13_S | ecosystem: Environmental > Terrestrial > Soil > Riparian zone > Trees... | reverse complement strand
GGCCCTGCAGCTGCGGGCGAAGCGGGCAGGCTGCGACAGCGTGGCCGAGTACGTGCGCGCGCGCTGCCTGTCGGACTGAGCGCACATGTTTGCGGTGGTAACATTCCGCTGCCCGGCGGGCGGCTACGGGTACTGGCTGAGCGCGGGCTGCTCGGCGGCGCTCTTCGACTCCACCGTCCAGTCCGAGTTCTTGTCCGTGTACTGGCCGTGGTGGCGCCTCAGCTGCCGGCTGTAGAGCGCCTGGGCGCCGCAGCCCTCCGCGTGCACGAGTACCGGGAACTTGCCCTGCCGCTGCACGAGCGTGAGCCGCACGATGTCGTGGCTGCAGCGCAGCTCCATGGCCGCCCGGTAGCGCAGGTCGCGGTCGGTCCGCTCCCAGATGCTCTCGTACACCTCGATGCCGCCTGACACGACCTTCGGCGCGCAGCCTACTCCCGCCAGCGTCAGCACAGCCCACAGCCCCCACGCGCGCATGACCGCCTCCTCCCGGGCGGAGCATACCACCGCGGGCGCGGTCGAGCCGCCAGCCGTCTCCATGTAGACAGCAGCAACATTAAGCCCTCCGCGACCTGGAAGCTCGAGCCGGTGGCCATGGTGACCTCGGAGCCTGCGCCGCCGGGCAGCTCCGCGACGTGCGAGACTTGGGCCGGGTTGACGTGGACGGCGGTTGCGTCGCCGAGGTTGAGTAGGACCATGTTCATGGGCGAGTCTCCTTTGCGGTCACCACGACCACACGGGGTTGGGCTTGATGACGAGGGTTGGCGTGCCGACCACGGGGAGGTGGTCGGTACCGATGGAGTCCAGAATGCTAACCGTGTCCGTCACGTTCCACAGGCCCTGTGTAAGAGCGGCTCCTGGCATCACCGCCATCTTGCGCGCGGCCTTCACGGCGGCGAAGTAGGCTACGACATCCGCAAGCGCGGGCACCCCGTTCCCCCCAGCAGCACCGTAGATGGTGATGTTGGCCGCCGGGAGATTGCCCGGCGCCCTAACGCCTACGCGCATGGCGGTTGTTTGTGGCTTGTATCCTGTGATGGGCGCGGCCGTGCCCACCTCCACAGCATCGACATAAGTTTTGAGATGGGTGCCCGTGTGTGCAAAGATGACCATCGTTTCTTTCCCGACGTGCCCCGCGGGGATGGTGAAGACTGGTCCCGTAATGGGTTGACTGAGATCGTCGTACATCAAGATACTTAGGGACGTGTTAGAACTCATCGTCCTGACTTCCCACCCTCCAAACAACGTTGTCGAGATCCGTCCGAGAAGCGTGCGCTGCGCGGGGGCAACTTGCGATAGAACGCTAAACAAGAGGCCGCCCCAAAAGCCGCCCACATCGCCCGCAAACCCGCCGGGGACCGCGCTGGACGCGTAGTTCGCGGTCGTGAAGCCCGTAAGGCCAAGCAGGGGCGGCACCGCGACGATACCGCCACCCCCACGCCCTCCACCACGCCCGCCGCGCGTGTTGCCTGCGCCTCGTGGTCGCCTGCTCACGGCCGCCCCAGCCCGTCAGACACGTAGAACTCGATGAAGCCCGCAGCGTCGCCGATAAACGCGATGTGCGTGGCGTTCGGGGGCACCACGTACTCGCGCGCCTGGCCGTTCGCGAACGTGGGCCCGGCAGCCACATGGCCCGTGCCGAACGATGAGAGCTGGTTGTACACGAGCGTGGGAGCCGCCCCCGCGCCGTGCGAGAGCTGCACGTTGCAGCCCGACGCGAGCACCCACAGAAAGCGCGTGCCGAGCGTGCTCTTCTTTTGCGGGTCCGCCACGGCCGCGGGCAGCAGCACGCCCTGCGATGCGGTGGTGACCGCGTAGCGCACGGTGCCGGTGATGTTCGTAGGGTCTGCGGTGAGCACGCCCAGTGCGTTCGCTGTGATGATGGGCCCCGAGATCATCGCGGCCTTTTCCGAGTGCGTCCCCATAGCTACCTCCGGTCCCGGTCCCACCACTGGCGGGCCGCTTGTTTGCGAATACGCGCCGCACGCTCCACGCGCGCACGCTGTTCTGGCGTCTGCTCGCCCGGCTTCTGCTTCACGGCCCAGGGCGCAATCTCAATCAGCGCGTACCTGAGCGCGTCCACGCTGTGGTCGGGGTACAAGACGCCTTCGAGCACCGCCTCGTGCCGGTCGTCCTTCCACCTCAGGAGGCCGAGCTGGTGCACCAGATTCGGCGCAGCGCTCGCCACGACCGTCATGCGCCCGCCGCCTGCGCCCTCGCGCACGACACAGCGTAGCTCCGTGTTGAGCAGGCTGATGCTGCCGAGCAGGTCCACCTTGTCGGCGTGGCGGATGGTGCACCCGAGCTGCTTGCCAAACCGCGCATTGAACAGCTCGAAGAACGGCTTGCCGCCCCCCGCCGGGTCACAGACCACGAGCGTGGTCTTGTACTGCAGCACGAGCGCCTTCGTGACGTCCGCGGCCTGGTCGTTCGTGAGCCTGGCGTGCTCTTCGCCGTGCACCACGACCGTGCGCCGTGAGTAAGGGTCGAGCGCGAGTACCACCCACGCGCAGGGGTCCACGTAGCCGTAGTCGATGCCGATGACGTGCTTCCAGTGCGGGCCGTAGTCGTCCGGCAGCGCAGCGATCGCGTTCCGCTCGGACGCGTACTCGCACACGAGGTAGTTCGCGTCCTCGACCCACTCGCCCATCCACTCGCGGCGGTATGTCGGGTGGTCCTCGTTCCAGCCACGGCGCTCGCGCTCCTCGCGCAAGACCTCCGCGCCGGGGCGGGGGTTTTTGGTGTTGTCGAGGATCGTCCAGTGAAACGCCGTGAAGCCCTCGCCGCCGTGGCACAGGTCGTACCAGAAGCCGCGCAGGGCAGGGCCGGGCGTGCCCGCCGAGATCCACGTGCCGCGCCGGCCCGTGAGCGCGGGCGAGACGGCGTCCAGCAGCGGCTGCAGCAGGTGCTCGTAGGTCTGCGTCTCGTCGGTCACGAAGAGCACGACGTCGTAGCCGCGCAGCTTCGCGACCTGCTTGAGCTTGTCGAGGCCCACGATGCGGAACTTCGCGCCGGCGGGCGTCTCGAGGTAGCCGCGGTCCTCGCGCAGCTTCCAGCCGAGCTGGTAGTGGTCGTGCAGCTCCTGAAGCTCGGCCCAGACCAAGTCCTTGCCGATGTCGAGCGTGGGCGCGATGAACAGCACCCACTGCTTGCGCTTCGCCCGCTCGAGCGCTTTCACGATCTCCCGCGCGACCACGCTCGTCTTCCCCGCGCGGCGCGAGCAGCAGTACGCCTTGAAGCGCGCGGGGCTCTTGGCTGCTTCGAGTTGGTGCGGGTGCAGGCCCGCGTCGATGTCCTCGGCCACCCAGCGCTTGAACTCGGGCGTGTCCCGCACGAGCATGAGCTGCGCTCGAGCGCGCCGGCCGAGCTCGGCGGCAGCTTGCTGGGGCGTAATCTCGCGGGCGGCGTTCACTCGCCACCTGCCAGAATCTGGTCGCTGCGCGAGCCGAAATGCTTCTCCGGGTCGATGTCCATGCCCTTGCCCGACGCGGGCGGGGGCGGCTGCTCCGTGTCGGCGGGGGCGTTGCCCACACGCTGCAGGAATAGGAGCGCGTCCGGCTGCTGCTCGCGTGACAGGGGGATGCCCGTGGCGCGGTGCAGGTGCTGGCGCTGCGCCGTCGTGGGGGGTTTCTTGGCGCTCTTCAGCTGCGCCTCCACGCGCTTGACCCACACGTCGTAGATCCGCGGGTACAGCGTCTGCAGCACCTCCAGGTCCTCCGCCGACCCCATGCCCTGGGACACGCGCAGGAGCGCTTCGCCCGGGTCGTCCACCGCAGCCACGTACCGGCCGAGCTGCTGCGCGGCCACCTTGTCCCGGGGCGCGGGGCCCGTCGCGAACGGGTCGCCCTCGTCCCTCACGGGGCCCGCCTTCTCGGCCAGGAATGCGGCCTGCTGGCGCTGCTTTTGTTCCATGGCCTGGGCGAAGGCCGGGTCGTCCTGGCCGATCTCGTTCACGGCCTGCCGGAGGCGCCCGGACTCGGGCGAGGCAGGGTCCTGGAGGGCCTGGGCCTGGGCGACCGCGTCCTGCACGCGGCCCACGCTGATGGTGGCGAGAAGCGCCTTGGGCGAGCCTGCGCCGAGCAGCACTTGCCCCACGTTCTTCGCGGCCTTCTCGATGGACTGCTGCTGCTTGAGGGCCGCGTCGGCCATGCGCTGGATGGGGGTGAGCGTGAGCTGGCCGAGCTTGGCGGCGCCCTGCAGCACGCCGCCCGCGGTGCCGGGGGCGAACCGCATGACTTTCGCCCAGGCCTTTTTGTCCTTGGCGGCGAAGGCCACAGCGTTCATGCGGTTCTCGATGCGCTCCACAGCTGCGGTCATCTTCGCAGCGCGCGCGATGTCCGTGGGGGTGCCCCACACCTCTGCACGCGTCTTGGCGTCCACGACAGCGGCGCGCAGGTGCTTGCGGAACGCCATCTCCGTGGCCTCGGTCTCTGCCTGGCCGAGACCATTCAGAAACGTTCCGATCGTGTGGCTGTTCGACTGCTCGAGGTCCTCCCACGGGTCCAGCGAGCGCTCGCCAGACTTGCGCGTGAACGCCTGAACCTCGTCGTCCCCGTCCCGGCGGATGGACTCGGCCCACGCTGGGTTGACGCGCTTCTGGTTCACCGCCAGCTGGCCCCACGCGGCCTCGTCCTCGCCCGCTGGCTTCACGACGCGGTCGTAGATGTCCCGGAGCTTGTCCTTGGCGAACCGGTTCCGCGTGTTCTGCCCGCGCCCCACGATGCGCTTGAAGTCATCGAGCACCATGAACGCTTCGCCGAGCTCGCCCTCGTCCAGCTTCTGGTTGATGATCTTCCGCGCCTCGTCTGCAGCGCCTTCGACCCGCTTGAAGGCCGCCATGCCGCCCTCGTCCAGCGCAGACTTGAAGCCGTCAAGCTCGGTCATGGTCTTAATGGCGATCTCGGTCTCGTCCAGCATCGCGTTGGCGCCCTGGCGAGCCGCGGCCACCTGCTCGGGCGTGCCTGTGAGCTTGATGGCGTCCGCGCGCTTCGCTCCGATGTTTGCGCGCCCGTTGATGTCCGCGCGCAGCTTCAGAAAGTCATCGTAGTCGTCGCGGATACCGCGCACGGCGCCCTGCTGCACGTCCTCGAAGCCGTCCACGGACCCGCGTGCGGCCTGCACGATGCTCGAGTTGCTGTTGTCTGCCAGCGAGGGCAGGTCCTTCGCCAGCATGGGCCCCGCCGCCTCGGCCGCCGCCGCCGGCTCGAGCGACAAGTCCCACGTGAGCGACGGTGCAGCCTCGGCCGCCTCCTCGGCTGCCTTCCCTGCGGCCCGGCGCGCCAGCTGCCCCCGGACGGCGCCGTAGGCCTTCTGCCCGCCCTCGATGGCCCCGCCGATCACGCCGCCCGTGAGCGCGCCCAGGCCCGCGTCCGCGAGCACGCCGCCCAGGCCCGACAGCATGCGCTCGGCGCTGATCTCGTGGTCGCCCGAGATCAAGTCGTCTACCACGCGCTCCGTGGCACTCTGCACGCCCGCCTCGGCCGCGCCGCCGGCTGCCAGGGCGCCCAGACGGCCGAGCGCGCCTACGCCGAACTTCTGGGCCAGGTGCGCCTGCACACGGGCCCCCAGCAGGCTCGTGAGGCCCGCCGGCGTGAGGCGGGCGGCCGACGCTGCCGTGCTCGTGCCGCCCGAGAGGACCGCCGGCAGGATGGCGCCTGCGACGCCCGCGGCCCCCGCGATCGTGGGGCTCGCCGTCTCGCGCGTGCGGATGCCCTGCAGCGCCTCCTGGGAGGCCGCGCGGTCGAACATGCCCCGGGGGCCGAGCGTGGGCGCGTCGATGCCCGGGCCGGCCGCACGCGACACAGCGCCGGGGCCGAAGTCGTCCGCCAGCGCATGGCCAAGCGCCGTGCCAAGGCCCGCGCCGCCCGCCTGAATGGCGTCGGAAATGCCCAACGAGGCGCCGCGCGCGAGGCCTTCCGCGCCCGTGCGAATCTTCTGGCCGAGCGAGACCTCAGGCTCCCAGCCCGCGTCCATGGCGGCCTGCAGGTTCGTCTCGGGGATGTTGAACGTGCGCCCGTCCGGCGCCTTGACCGGGACCATGTTCACCGGCGGCGGGGCTGCCTCGGCAGGAGCGGGCGGCGCGACTTCGGCGCTCATGGGCGCGGGCTCGCCTGGCGGCACCTCGGCCGCCGCCCCGGGCATCTTCCAGCCAGCGGCGAGCGCCGCCGGGACGTTCTCCTCCGGGACGTCGAACGTGCGCCCGTCCGGCGCGATGATGGCCAGGGTTGCCATCAGGGGGAGCCCGCCAGCGGCACGGCGCCGAACGCTGCGGCCTGGTCGTCCACCGTGGTGTCCTTGCGCCGGCTGAGGCCCATATCCTCCGCCTTTGACTCAAGCTCCTCGTTGAGCGCGTCGCGCGTAGCCTTGATGCGCGTGCGGACTGACCCCCCCGTCTTGTACATGCTCGTCGGGTCGCCCAGGAGCTTCTCGCCAAACGTAAGCAGACCGTTGTCGAGCGTGCCTAGATTCTTCACGTCCTTGATGGTCCCGAGCGCAGTCGCAGCCTTGGTCTCCATTTCGGCGGCCACGTTCCCAAATGCTTCGGTGCCGTGCTGCGCAAGGAGCGCATCGAGTTCATCCAGCGTCTTGTTGAGCGCCTTCATGCCCGACTGGGCGCTTCGAAAGCTTGAAAGGTCGACATCGCGCACTGACGCGAATGCCGCCGGGTCCACCACCTCGCGGCCAGGGATAGACCGCGGGCTCTTGGCCGCGTCGCCCGGCGCCTCACGCTGCGCCTTCTGCGTCTCCGCGAGTTTCTTGGCGACCGCGATCGGGAGCAGGCCCTTCGACGCATACAGCTCAAGGTCGCGCTGCGACATCTCGTCCCATTTCGTGCGCATGGACCCCGCGCGCGCCTTGGCTGCCGCGGCCTGAGCGGCCTCCTCCTGCGCCGTCTGCGCCGCAACGTTGTGCTTCAGCCCGTCCCGGGCTTGCTGCCTGCAGTTTTCCGCGAGCCTGAGCGCCTGCTCCTTGAAGGCGGGCACACTCGATTCATTCGCGACCTGCTCGAGCTGCCGCGAGGCCACGATCCATTGACCCGCCACGAGCTTCGCCGCCGCGTCGAATTCGTTCGCTGAGTCGCGCAGGATCCGGTCCTGAATCCTGCCGCCCACCTCGAGACGCTTCTCGGCCGCCGCCCGCTCCTGCGCGTCCTCCTCGGCCTGGCGGTTGACATGCTGGCGCAGCATGCCGATCGCCGCGCCCTGCTCGCCGCCCGCCGCCGCGCCGATAATTCCGGTGATCACGTTGAAGATGTTCTTCAGGTGGCCGGGCTTCGGCGGCTCCTGCTGCAGACGCGCGTAGTCCTCGTCCTCCATCTGCCGGTACTTCGCGGCGCGGTCCTGATGGTCCTTGAAACCCGTTTCGGCCGCCCGCGCGTACCGGTTAGCGACGTCCGCCTGGGCGCCGTAAATCTTCGCCGCCTCACTGGCCGCGAGCGCCTTGGCGTCGCCCTCGCGTTCGAAGCTTGTGGCCGTCTCGTTCGCGGCGGCCAGGTCCTCGGCCTGAAGCTGCGCCCCTTGCTGACCGAGCGAGCCCTGGGGCTGCGTCACATCCGGCGTCACGCGCATGTCGATGGGGCCGGTGGGCGCGGGCGCAGGCTCTTCGACAGGCGGGGGCGGCTCCACCAGCTGCGGCTCGGGCGCGGGCGGTGGCTGGACGGGCTGGGCCTGCACGGGCGGCGGCGCGGGGGCTGGCGCCTGGGTGGGCATCGGCTCGACGGGCGGCGCCTGCTGGACCGGCGGCGGCGCCTCGACGGCCGGGGGCGGCTGCTCGGCGGACGCGCTCGAGCCGACCGCGCCAGACAGCGAGGCCATCACCTGCGCGAACAGCTGAGGGTTCTGGCGGAATAGTTCGGAGTAGTCAGCCACCGGAGAACCCTCCCGACCACTTTTTCATCCAGTCTTGGCCGTTCGCGTTCTGCGCCGTCTGGCTGTAGCTGGGCCCGGCGTCGAGGCTGCCATAACCGCCCCCGGCCCCGCCGGAGCTCGCGCCGCCCCCGCCGCCTCCACCCTGCGCAGCGTCAGGTCCGCCACGGCCACTCGCGGCAGTGCTCGCCGCGTTCTTCGCAAGCCCCGCAGCGCCGCCCGTCCAGAAGCTTGCGATCGTGCTGACGACGTTCTTGATGCCCTCGTAGCCCTTGTCCCCCGTGTCCCGCTGCTGGCGCACGCCCTCGATGCCGGGCTGCGCGTCCTGCGGCGGGGGCGTGCCCTGCTGCTGCCCGCCGCCGCCGCCGAACATGCCCATGACCTGCCCCATCATCTGGGGGTTGTCTTTCAGGAATGCGCCGTAGTTCGCCATGGCCTTACCTCAGGCAGGCGCATTGAAGCGCTTCAGGGGGAACCATTCTTGCGTGTAGTTGGCCTTTTCGTCTTGCTGCCGCTGCTGCTCGTACTCGCGCGCCGCGTTCAGCTCGGCGTTCGTCTTGCCTGTCTCCGCGCCCAGGTATTGCCCGCGCGTCGCGACGCCCGCCCCGGTCTCTTGCCCGCCCGCGGTCGACTGCGCGCCGAATCGTCCGCCCACGGCGTTGCCCTGGATGCCCTGCTGCGCGAGCCCCTGGTTACGCGCGGCGTCCTCGCGCTGGGAGAACAGACCCGCGGCGTTCCCGTACACGCTCGCTCGGTTCGCGGAAACGTCGTGGGCCTTGCCGTACAGGTCCGCCTTCGTCTGCATCAGTTGGTTCTGCTCCTGCGCGTTCGTGATCTGCGCCTGGCTGGCCGCCTGCTGGTTGGCGTTGAGCGACCCGGCCATGGCAGCACGCAGGCCGCCCGCGCCGCCGCGCGAGCCCTGCGCAAGCGCCTGGCGCTGCGTGGAGTCCTGGGACAAGGCCAGCTGCCTGTCCGCGGTGCGTTGGTAGTCCTTCGAGGCGTTATCCGCCATCTGCAGCATGCGCTGGCGGTCTTGCCCCATCTCCTTGTCGGCCACGCCCGTCATCTGCCCCGCGCTGCCGAGGGCTTGGCCGCGGTCCTCCCCGGCGCGGTCTTGCGCCTTGGTCTGCTCGAGCTTCGCGTTGCCCTCGATGCGCCCGTACCTCTCGGCCGCGTCGTCGGCCGCCGCGTTCGTGCGGTCGAGACCGGCCCGCATGGTCTCGCCGCCGGCCTGGGTGCCCTGCTCGTAGCGCTGCTGCATGCGCTCGGACGCTTCCTTCGAACCTCCGGCGTACTGCTGCTCGGGCTTGAACTTCTCCCGGTCCTTCTTGTCGAAGCCGAACATACGGCCGCCGAAAGGGTCGATCTTGCCGTAGAAGTTTTTGAATCGGTCTCCGAAGGCCATTATTTCCTCCCCGCCGCGCGCACTGCGCTCCGAAGCGTGCCGCCGTTGCGCGCACCCTGGACGGTGACCGCAAGCGGCCCCATCCCGTCGCCCACCGCGCCCGTCTCTGCGACCGCCACCTTGAGCGCGCGCAGGCACATGCTCCCGGGGCTCACGGATAGCGTGTACTGGCCTGCCACCGTGCACGCAGCGACCTCAGCCGCCGAGTACACGCGCGTAAAGGGCGAGCCCTCGCCCTGGCCGTAGTCGTTCGTGAGCGTCACCGTGACGCCGTGCGACCCGTAAGACTGGGCGCGCAGGACCACCTCGTTCACGACGTTGTCGTCCTCGGGCCCGCCAAACACCATATCGCCCGTCTCGAAGGCGAGCTGCGCCGTGAGCGAGGCCAGACGCGGGTCGAGCTGCCACACGGCGCCGTCCGACGCGCGTACGACGTTCACATAGCCGCTCACCGGGTCACGCGCTGCGCACGCGAGCGCGGGCACCGTGTCGCTGGCCCATGACGTCCAGCGGTCGACTTGGTAGTTGTAGACCATGTGCACGCCGCTGGCGCTCAGCCAGACCACCTCGTGCGTCTCGCGCAGGAGCACCGGGCACACCGCGCCGAGCGCGGATGCGTCGATCTGCTCGAACACGCGCTGGCCGCCCGACCCGATCATGGCAAAGCGCCCGTTCGAGATGAAAAACACCCCGGCGGGGGTGCGGATGACGCTGCCCCGGTCCGTGCAGGCGATGTCGCTCACCTGCTCGGGTGGGTTGAAGCTGCCGCTCAGCAAGGCGTTGTCAGGCCCTGGACCCGTGACCGCCCACACGCCGCCCGTGCACAGCGCAGCCACGCTACCGCTCAGGTCCACGACGGCGAGCGCCCGGCCCGCGCGCGGCGGCAGGTCCACGGTCAGGTCGCTGCTCCACTCATAGGCGATGCCCGCGGCCTTGGGCTTCGTGTGCCACAGACGACCCGGCCGCTCGGCCTCGATGGCCCAGGCACGATCGCTCACCACGTCCGTGTCTGCGAACGCGGGCGGCTGCTGGGCCATGAGTTCTTCGGCCGGGTCGCCAGTGCTGTAGATCGGCGGGTGCACCGCATCGCCGACCGAAAGCGCGATGTTGCCGAACGTGTCGACGTAGGCCGTGCTGGAGGTGGGGTTGGCGTACTGACGGTAGAGGATCGTCCCGCCCACCTGGCTGATGTAGACCAGCGTCTCGTACTTGTCGTGTGTCTGGCCGTCGCGGACAAGCGCCGCGGGGATGCTCACGTACACGATCCAAGCGGCGCCGGCAGCCGTCACGCTGACCGCCTCCGCGGGCATCGAGCGGTGCAGAACGCCCGCCGCGTCCACCCATTGCTGCACCGCGGACACGAGGTACGTGCCCGCCGCGATGACGGGGCCCGCGCCGCCAGTGATCGCCACGGCGACCTTGGGCCGCACGGGCGCGCAGATCTCGCTGAAGGTAATGCCGTCCCATTCCATCGGGATAGCGCCCGCGATGATAGCCACGCCGTCCGCGCCGAGCGCGAAGCGGGGCTGCCGCGAGGCGAAGTCCATCTCGACGTAGCGCACGGTGGAGCTTCCCGTGGGCAGGTCGAAGTCCACCTGGCGCTCGAAGTACACGAACGCGAACTTGTCGCCCGCAATGCACGCAACCTGACTGTTGTAGAGGACGTTCAGGGTGCCGCCGCCGGGGTCAGGCGGGTAGATCGCGGCCGTGTCCACGCCGAAGCGCCCGACACAGGTCGCGCTCGCGCCCGGCTCGAGCCGCAGCACACGCACGTCCGGGTCACTCAGCCACGCGTGCGTGGTCGGACGGTCGCCGTTGTCGCCGTCCCAGCAGGTCTGCACGCAGAACAGCGGGTACAGCTCGGTGCTCGACGGACTGTACGTCAGGAGCCTCGAGATCGCGCGCGTCCAGGGCAACGTCAGGCTGCTGGAGAGCGCTCCCCCGACAATATCGCGGATTTCGAGGAACGTGCCCGCCGTGGCCGTGAAGTCAGCCGTGGTCACGGTGCCCGTGCTGTCGGACACGCCCATGATCAGATGCTCGGTCACGCCCCGGCGGTAGAACCCCACCAGCGGCTCGCCGCCGAGCGTCCCGGCCAGGGTCTGGCTGTACACCGTGCTGGGCACGCCCGTGTCCTGAAACACGCGGCACGTGCACGTGCCGGCCGCGACCACGTGCGCGACCGCGATGCGCGTCCCGACGCTCAGGACGGCGGACTTCACGGCGACCTTGGACGTGGTGGCTGCCGTCGACGCGACCACGGTGGTATTCACGACCGTGTTCGTGGCCACGTTGACCTTGGTCAGCGCGAGGTCCGTGGCGAGCGCTGCGCCGAGCGTCACGAGGTAGGCGATCGTGTCGTCGTGCCCGGTCACGTCGTGCGTGCCAAGGCCCGCCGCAATCGCCGTGTAGATCGCGACGGGTGCCGAGGCGACCACCAGGCCGCTCGCGATCGTGAGCGTGCTGAGCGCGATCGTTGTGGTCGCGCCATCCCTGTACCAGAGGCGGACGCCATTCGCTCCGTGCGCCGTGAGCCCGACCCAGGGCGGCTGCGCAATGGAGCCGCTCACGTAGTCCACGCACAGGGGCATCGCGGCGAGCTCGCCGTTTGGGCCAAGCGCCGTCACGAACACGCCGATGGAGCCAGAGTCGTAGCGGATGGACGCAAACCAGAGAAAGCCGTTGTGCGAGACCATGGCCGGCGCGGTGTACTGCCCGGGGTTTGGCACCACGCCTGCGCGGGTGACGTCCGCCGGCCAGTACTGGCGAAGCCCGCCCGGGGCCTGTGCCGTCAGCGGCGCGGCGAGCGGCATCAGGCTCGTGCCCGCGATGCGCTGGCTGCCATAGCGGCGGTTACGCACGACCAGACTCGAGGACATGTGCCCGCACGGGATGACGCCGCCCGCGGCGATCGAGCCTGCGTGCGGCGAGCCCGGGTCGGTCATCACCGCCGCGCGCGGGCTCTTGCGGGCCACGCCGCGGGTCTTTGAAAGGCGCGTGTTCGTGCTCGAGACAAGCGCGCCGGCCGGGCCGAAGGGCTGCACGGCCGAGCGGTGCGCCGTGTTGTCGACGCCGAGATCCAGCGTGAACGACTGGGCGAACTCCTGGACCTTGCTGGGCATCAGAACACCCACAGCTTGGCGGTGCCCGTCCACGCAGCTTGCGCGCCCATGGCGAGGTACACCGCAGGGTCAATGCCAGCCTGTGCCGATTCGAGCGGGGGCAGGACCGAAATCATGGGCGCGCTGCCTGGGTTCGTCGTGCTCACGACCCACGCGCCGTTGTAGGGGCGGCCCAGCGTGTGCCGGATGAGCCCGGGGCTCTTACTCGCCACGAAGCTCGCCTGAACGAATTGCCCGTCCAGGATCTGAAGCTTCGACACGGCGCGGAGGAACTCCGCCACCTTCTGACAGAAGCCGAGGATCTCCTCCGTCTTACGGAGCGTGGTCGCCCAGGGGAACGGCGGCAGGCTCGCCATTCACCACCACCGGCCGTTGCGGGGGTAGCCGCGGTCGCCCCCGGGCCGCACGTCGCGCACGCGCCGGACGCCCCAGCGGTCCCGCTTGAGCTGCGCGCGTAGGTCGTTTTCGACCTTACCGAGCAGCGCGCCCAGGTCGCTCGGGTCCTTCTGCTGCCGAGCGCGGACCAGCATGGCCGCCTGCAGCCCGATCCACAGGTCCCAGCCCGCACGAAGCACGAGTTGGTCGGCAGCGGACGTGGGCGACAAGCCCGTGGCGTAGAAGACGTTGAGCGTGTGCACAGCGTCCGGCGTTGGGAATAGCTGGACTGTCTCACCCAGCAGGCGATAGCGCGGGGTGACGCCGCTCCACGTGCCCGGCCATGCGTCGAAGTTGTCGACGCTCGCCACCTCCAGCGGCAGGTCCTGCGTCGCGCTCTTCTGCCAAGACAGGCGGAGCAGGCTCACGAACCCCGCCGGCAGGGCCACCGTGTCGATGCCCGGCGCCGTCGTGAGTTCGGCGGACGTGGCGAAGTACAGCTCCGCCGACGCTGCCGAGCCCACGAGGCCCGCGAGCAGCTCCGTGGCCACCTTGACCAAGTCTAAGATCATCGCGCTCGTGATGGGCGTGTCTGTGGTGTACACGGGCAGGTCACAGAGGACCCGCACGCGCTCCTGGATGGCCGACACGAGCACGGTGGGCATTCATTCCTCCGCGTAACACAGCTTGAGGGCGGCCTTCAGGGCCTTGGGGTCCTTGGCCTCGATGGCATCGAGCACCGCTTGCGCCGCGCTCGTGTCCTCCTCGTCGTCGTCCTCGTCAGACTCGTCCTTACCCTTCGGCTTGAGGCCGATGAGCAGGCCGAGGCCCTTGGGCTTCTCGTCGTCCATTAGTTGCCCACCCGGACGCCGATGGTGACGTACAGCGTGATGCCGGTGGTGTCCGCCGCAGCGCCGGCCGACGCGACGGTGATGAGGATGGTCCTGGCCTGGAGGTTGATGGTGCCGATGACGGCCTGGTTGTCTGCGAGCGCAGCCGTGGATTGCCGGCTCACGCTCACGTGGTACTCCTTCGCGGAATCGAGCAGCGTCAGCGTGTACAGGCCCACGCCGCTGCGCACGACGCTCACGACGCCATTCAAATTGAACGTGCTCGGCTGGCCCGTGCCCGCCGTCGTGAACTGGCAAGAGGCCTGTACTCGGTCGGGTCCGTAGGCCCTGAGCATCTTCTTGAGGAAGTTGGCCATGGTTCACGCCGCCTGCAGTTCGATCCGCATGAGCTGCTGCGGGTGCACGGCGATGAAGTTGCCGTCGTGGACGAGCTGCCCCTTGTACTGGTCCGTGGCGCGGTCGAGCCACATGTCCGCCCCGTCGAAGTTGTTCCAGTACGGCGCGTCGCCGCAGCTCGCACGCTCGAAGGCGCCGTCTGCCACCATGTGCGCGACGTTGACCGGGCACATGGCGTCCTCGACGAACTTGAATGCCCCGATCTGAAACTTGTCGATGCCGATGCCGTACGAGCTCGGCTCCGTGATCCATCGCCCGCCCTCCTTGCTGGACTGGATGGCGGCGAAGTTGATGGGGTTGAGGAAAAGGTCGCCCTTCTTGAAGCCGCTGCCGACCTCCGCGCGACCTGCTGCCATGGCCTTGATAAAGACCGTTTCCAGCGGGTCGTTCGAGCCCGGGTAGCGCACGCCGGCAAGGCGGCTGGGGAACGACGTGCGGTCCACGCCAAAGAAGGGCGTGGCCGTGACCGTCTGCGGGTTCCAGTCCGCGAGGCCCGAGGTGAGAAGGCCGCTCGCGGCGCCGTTCTGCGCGTCGCCCTGGCGGAAGATGTAGTCGCCCGCGCCGGGCGTGGTGATGAGCGTGGTGATCGTGCCCTCCACGGTCAGGATGCCGGTGGACGTGTCCACCTTCGTGATCTTGGCCGAGCCCGGCGTGCCCGCGCGGATGGCGCCCGTGGGCGTCGCCGCGAGCACGACGATCATGTTCTTCTCGAAGAAGACCGCGTCCTGCGGATTCGCCAGCACGATGGTGCTGCCGGTGGGGGCAGCGCCGCCCACACGCGCGCGCCAGCCTGCGGACGTGCCGAAGGCCTGACGGTTGAGCTCGCTGCCCATGGTTTCCTGGGCGTTGTCCATGGCGAGTTTGAGCTGCTGCAGGAAGTACGAGTCGTCGTTCCCCTTCAGGGCGTTGCGCACGACCTTGCCGTGGATATCGAAATTGGTGTAGTAGGTCGCCTGCGTGACCGTGAAGGCCTCGCCCGCGTCAGGCGAGGCGTTGCTCGCGGCGTTCGCCACGGTCGCACTCGCGCCCTGCCCCGTGCCGTATAGGATCGGGACCTTGATGCCCTCGGCCGAGGTAAACTTCGTGTTGTGCTTGGTCGCAGTCAGCAGCGCCTTATCACGCACGATCTGCTTCTGCTGAATGCCGTCCTTGTAGATGACTTTGCTGATGTAGCTGACGTCAGTCGTCTGGGTCGTTGCCATGGGCGAGCCACCTCAGCGGCTCGCGCAGGACACATGGAGGGTTACCGGCCTATCCGGCCGTGTTGCTTGTACTGGGCGAGCCGCGCCTTGGCCCCAGCCATCCAGTCCTCCTCCTCGTCATTCGGGGGGGATTCGGGTGGTACCGGGGACTCTTGCGTCGATGTGTGGGTGAGCGTCCGGGGACCAGTCCCGGCACCGCTTCCGCCCTGCGTACTGCTTGCGGGGCGCGCCGCATTGTTCTCGCTGAGGCCAAGGGCCTGGAGCAAAGATTGTCGCACATTGGGACGCTTGACAAGCACGCTCAGCAGCTCCGCCCGGTCGAAGAACTTGTCGAGGTTCGCCACCGCGTAGTCCTCGGCCTGCTTGGCCAGGGCGTCGAAGTTGGGCTGCCTGCCCTCTTTCAGCTCGGCGTAGGCCCGCTCCACCAGGTCCTCGGCCGCGAACCCGCTCAGCGCGAACAGCGGGTATTTGTCCGTGTTCGCCTTCATGAACTCGTCAGCCACGCCGACGTCCTCGGCCCGGGCGGCGGCGGCCTGCTTCTGCGCTTTCTCCGCCTCTTGTTCCTGCTTCCAGCGGTCGAAGGCATCGAGCTTGGCCTGCTGCTCGGGCGGGAGGGCGTTGCGCTGGTCGTACGCCCCCCGCGCGGCGTCCTCCATGATTTGCTTGAAAGACTTACCCACCGCCTTCTCGAGCGCGGCAAGGTGGTTCTTGCCCGGACCGAACATCGCTTTCAGCTCGTCCCGCTCCTTCACGGCCGCGGCGTGCTCGGCCTTGAGCGCCTCCCGTTCGGCCAGGGTCTTGCGGTGGTCCGCCTTGAGCTGGGCGTGCTTGAGCGACAGGCCCTTGTCCTCGGGCGGCGGGGGCTTGTCCCCATCTTTGGGCGGGTCGCCCGGCTTGTCGGCCGGCTCCTCCTTCGCGGCGGCGGCCTCCTTGGCCTGGCGCTTGGCAAGGATGGCCTCGATGGCGTTCTGGGGCGCTCCGGGTTCCGGGGCAGCCGCTGGGGCGGCAGCGCCGTCTGCGGGCGCTGTGGTGGCGCTGGGTGGCGCGGGTGCGGCTACGTCACTCATGCTGCGATGCCCCCTGCCGGCGGAGCGGCGAGCTGGGCCGCGGCTGCGGCGTTCTGGTCGAGCGCGGCGGGGCCCATGGACTCGGGCGGGGGCGCGGCCTGGGCGGCCTCCTCCGCGGCGAGCTTGTCCGTGAGCTGCTTGGCGTAGGCGAGGTAGGTCTGGAACGCGAGCTGCACGTGGGCGGGCGCCTGCATGCGATAGGCGACCAGAAAGGCTTGATTGATGAACTTGACTGCCATCGGAATGTCCTGGTTTTCGATCGGCAGCTCCCCGGGCTCACCCTCGGCCAGGTCGAGCAGCCGCTCGATCTGCCAGCGCACCAGGTCAATGTTCGCATTCTCGAGCTGCTGCCAGGCGTCGATATCGGGGAACTCCATCAGGTCGAGCGCCTGGGGCCGGCTCACAAAGCCCCCCTGGATCCACTCGTCCACCGCGGCGAACTTACCCTGCACGGTGGTCGGGAGGGCGGCCATGGGGAACATGTTCACGCGCACGTCCCCGTCCGGCAGCTCGAGCTCCTTCCATTTGGACGTGCGCAGGAACGTCTGGCGCCCGAAGCGCGCGCGCCCGGTGACCACGTAGTCCGGGTCAAGCTCGGCGCACTCGTCGTTGAGGTCGCTGATGAGCTGCGTGACGTCGAGGTACGCGTACTCAAGCCTTCGCGTGGGGTCGATGTGACGCCGCGAGCGCACGTCGTCCTCGGCACGAATGGCCCGGCCGCTCGAGAGGCCGGCGCTGCCGCCGTCGCCGGAGATCATGGAGGCGGATAGACCCTCCTGGTCGAAGGCGTCTTCCTTGATGACCTGGCGCTCCCGGAACAGGTCGCCCGGCGTCGCCTCCCACCTGAGCAGCTGCGGGGGCGTCCTGCTGCGGTAGACCTGGCCGGGCATGTTCGTCATGTCCTCCCACGCGCCCTCGTCGTTCTCGTCCATCCAGACCATGGCGTTACTGAGCAGGCGCTGGCAGTCGCGAATGGTGTCGTTCACCTCGTTGAGCTGGATCTGGGCGCCCGCGAGACGCTCGCACAGGCCCTGGCCGTAGTAGCCGATACGCCGCTCCGCATAGGCGACGCGCACGAACGGGAAGCGGTCACGCTTCCATGGCTCGTCTCGGAGCACCACCTTGTCTGTGCAGATGACGTGCCGCCCGTCGTCTCCGCCCGTGACACTGGGCAGGTGCCAGGCCTCGAGGACGCGCACGCGGTCCACGCACGCGTCCGTGCGCAGGTTGAAATCGATGTAGTCGTGAGCAGACGGGCCGCCGCTCTCCTTGATGCCCTCGACGTCCTTGTACAGCTTCCGAAGCTGCTCGCGCGCCACGAAGTGCACCCGGTACATCGACCGCGGCGAGCGATAGCGGCCGTCCATGTCATCGACCAGCACCTCATTGGGCAGGCAGCGCTCGACATACGGCCGCCCGTTGCGCACGCAGCCGAAGAGGTGGCCCGTGCCGGTCTCCCCGCCGTCACGCCACGCTTCGGGCATGTTGCGGTAGATGCCGAGGTCATAGAACTGGCTGTGTAAGACCCGCGAGCGCTGCTCGGCCTTCCGCGACAGCGTGAAGTCGCCCAGGCTTGTCAGGTACATCGGCGCGGTGCGGTTCTGCGCGATGAGCGACGACGCCGTGTCCACGCCCGCCGCGCAGATGTTCTGGCGCATCTTACGGTCCCAGCCCCAGCGCTTGCCGTTCGAGAGCAGCGCGTAGGTGTCATTGCCCGCGGTGTTGGAGTTGCTGCACAAGTCCATGTAAAAGCGCGTGTCCTCCCGCTGGGCGCGCTGCTGGTTCACGATGCTGTCGGCCATGCGGATGACCGCCATGCCTACTACACCCTTCGGGGCGTCCCACCAGAACTCTGCTCGCCGCTGCGTGTCGCCGTAGTCCATGTTTCACTCCGTGTCTGGCTGCGTCCTGCGCCGCCGTTGTGCTTCCACTTCCAGGGTCGCGCTGATCTCGGCAAGCGAGTTCGCGATGGAATTGAGAGAGTTCAGGAGGTCGCCGTCCTCATCGAACGCGTCTTCCAGCAGCTTGGCAATGCGCTTCAGCTGAACGGAGTGAAGGCCTGCCTCCGCCAGCGGCTTCAGTTTTGCTGTCATCGCTCGTCCCGGCCGCTGCCCATGACGCGGTCGTAGTAGCTGCGGCGCGCGTCGTCCGGCGTCACGGGCTTTGGGGGCTTACTGCCTGCCTCGGGCGCCTCACGCTCGCGGCGCAGGGCATGCGCCTGCGCGGGCTGCTGGCGAAAGGTCGCGCGGAAGATGCCCGCCGTGACGTCCACCGCGCCGTGCTCGAGCAGCTCCTTGCACAGGTCCACGAACTCGTCTTTGTTCACGTCACCACCTCCGCGCACAGAAACTTGGCCTTACCCGCCCGGGCCCTGGCGTCGTCCCAGTCTCGCACGAGCCGGGCCGCCATCACCTCGTGGGCGAACCGGTAGCGCAGTTCGAGCTCGAGCGACTCCTCCGCGTTCGCGAACACCTTGATGGGCGGTACGCGCTCAGGCAGGCCCGACACGGTCTCGCCACGCCAGCGCGGCGGCTCGTCCTGAACGCACTCAGCGCGATACCAGATGCACTCCACCTGGTCGTACTTCCAGAGCCTGTCCTGCGCGTCCAGGCGCTGCGTGTTCTCCTCGCCGTGCTCCACGATGTTGCGGCACAGGCCCATGATCAAAGGCTTCAGGTCGTGGCGCACCACCTCGACGCTTGAGCGATGCACGGCGCGCACGCGTCTCACCGTGCGCCTCGCTTCTTGGTCGCGGCCAGCAGCGGCCTATCGCGCAGCTCCGCGCGCTCGTCGTCCTCCACCACGATGGCGCTCGCGATGGGCGCCAGGCGCGTGTGGTCTCGGCCGCGGATGATGACGGCCAGGCCGCTCGGGTGTAGCTCGAGCTCGTAACCGTCAGACGTCTTGTACTCGTCCCGCTGCGTCATGGACGTCATGGGCGGACGGTGGGGGTCACGGATGCGGGTGGTCGTTACGACTTCAAGCACTTTCACGGGCTGCCTCTCCTTCGTGCACGAACCGCGCTCCAAGCGCGTCGCACCATTTCTTGACTGTCCATGCCCTGCGCTCGACCTTCGCCGCGCGAGCAGTACGACACGTGTACTCCAAACGCTCGCCGCCGAGCAGCTCACACGCTCGAGCGAGCAGACGAAACGCCCGGCCCTCGCGCCGATAGTGCGAGCGCGTGTAGAGGTGGTGGATGCGTACGGCACTCCCGACGCTCTCGGCCACCACGTAGGCCAGCACGAGCCCGTCCTCACGGTCCACCAGCACGAGCGTGCGGGCGAGCTTGCGCCGCACGAGCTTACGGATCCAGGGGTAGTAAGCCCCCGGGGGCGTGCCCGCGTAGTAGTCGCGCTGGCTGTTGACCCACGCGTCCTCGACAAGCGCCAGCTCGGCCTCCACCGCATGGTCAATCATCGGGGCCCCCGATCTTGGCAAGCTGCACGAGCTGCTCGAACGACATTTCCACCAGGCTCACGCCGCCCGAGTGCTCGATGCGGTCCTTGAGCAGGCCGAGCAGCTTCGCCAGGTCCATGGCCGCCTTACGCCGCTCCGCAAGCTTTGGGGGCAGCTCCTCGACGTCGCCTGACAGCGTCAGGTCGTAGTCTTTGATCTCGCCGCGTATCACCCCGGTCAAGAACGTCTGCAGCTCCATGGCGTCAGCTACGGCGGCTTTGTCGGCCTTTTTGGTGATCACGGCGCGCACCCGAGCGATCTCGTCCGCCACGAGAGGCATTTTTACTAATCGCACGCTAATGACGTTCGGATGCTTGTAGCCGGCCTCCGCAGCGGCGCGTGTGTGGTTGCCGTGCACCGCGACTCGCTCGGCGAACTTCCGCTGCTGCTCACTGAGGCGCTGAGGGGCTGGCATGCGTCACCACCGCTCCCACAGCCACGCGAGCACGAGCAGGCAGCCTAGCGCGCATAGAAAGCGCACCGTCCACTCCACCGCCTGCACCGGGTCGTTGATCATCGCGTCTCCTTGCGCTGCCTGATGTGCGCGCCTTCCCAGTCGCAGTAAGACGCCCAGCAGCCTTCGCACAGGTCGAGCCCGTTCAGTCGCGTCCAGCCGTCGGGTAGGTAGTCGCGCTCGAGCGAACCGCGCGGCACTCGCAGCTCGGGCGCGCGGGCGTCACAGCGGTCGCACAGGATGGTCAGGAGCTGCGGCATTACTTCCGCCGCCCCGCGTCCATCCACGCGTCAAACGCCTGGCAGCAGGCGGCGCACAGGTGGTCTTCGCTGCCCCCGCCGCTGGGCCCGAAAGACTTGCGCGTGAACTTCTCCCAGTTCCTTGGCGGGCCGGGATTGAAGACTCCCCGCGCGCCGCACCGGTCGCAGATCATCGTGTTTACCTGCTCGAGCGCCATCACTCGCCCCCCTTTCGCTTGGTGCGCTGCAGCGCCCACTCGACCACGAACTGCGCCGCCACGTAGACCAGCACACCCCAGATGAGCTCGCCCCGGTCGAACACGATCGTGACGGTGTGGTTCATGGGCGCCTCACCTTCCGCGACTTCACGGGCCAGTCGCCGAGGCGCGTGATGGTGATGCGCGTGCAACTCGGCCGCGTCGCGTCCACGATCTTGCGGCCTGGGTCCTCCATGATGCGGCTGTCGTCCACCCACGCGAGCTTGTTCAGGGCGTCGTTCGGCAGCTTGCGGAGGTTGTCGAGGTCGACCACGCGCCAGTCGGGCAGCACGAACTCGTAGGCTACGCGGAACATGCCATCAGGGCGCCAGCAGCCATGGCCCACAGCGGCGTTGAACGCATAGGCCACGCGCTCCTGGTGTGCTGCCATGCGCGGGGGCGTGTAGTGCCGCTTGCCACGCTTCCGCGCGCGCATCCAAGGCACGGGCACCCCGGGCACCACGAACCCCACGGACTCGGCGCTCGTGTACGTGATTGTGCCGGTCGCTTGGTCCACGCCGGTGCAGACCAGCATCTCGAAGAGCGTCTCGTCCGCGGGGTTTGCCAGCTTCACGCCCATGGCGCCCTCCACCACGCACCCAGCCGCGCCCAGAACGAGCGCCGCGCCACTGGCGCAGGCTCATGCGCGCCCGCAACGCGCGGTGGGTGGTAGCTCGGCTCGTCCACCGCCCAGCGGTCCGCGCGCTCCCTGAGCCGCCGCACGCTTGGCAGCAGGTACACGCAGCCACACAGCGCGCACGAGACCCGCACGCCCAGCGCATGCGCGCCCAGGGCACGGTAGCCCTCCGCGTGGCACTCGGGGCATGAGAGCGCCTCGATCACGGGCGCCTCGTGCGGTCCTTGGCGCCGATGAGCAGGCCCAGGATGATGATGCCGAACCACGAGCCGAGCACGAACGCGCCCAGCGTGATCGGCCAGCAGTCCCAGCACGTCTTGCACACGGTCGCAGTCGCAGATAGTAAGACCATCACCCAGCCCCCCTTGCCCTGTCGCGCAGGCGCGCGAACTTTCTCTCGAGCCGCTCCAGCACCAGCCGCTCCTCCTGCGTCAGCCGCGGCCCCCACAGCGCCACGTCGCACGCGCGCAACGCCAGCAGCACCTCGTCCAGCGTGAACGTGGTGACGAGCGGACGGCTACGCGCGCCGGTCATATCAGCGCCACCCGTGCCTGGATGTCCATCACGCGCAGCGCCGCTGCGACCCACGCGTCCTTCGTTTTGCGGTCCAGCTCGAGCCACGCGCTTTTGGACCAGCGCAGGCCCTGAGCCAACACGAACGCCTCGTGCGCAGCCTGGCCGTAGTTGTAGTCGTACACGGTGTACTTTCCCTCGTCAGTCATGCGTCACCTCGCGCCATGTCGCGCATGCGCGCGAACTTGGCCGCCACGCTTGCGAGCTCGGGCCTCGCGGCGATCGCGTCGAGCACGCGCTGGTCCAGGTCGAGCCCGTACGCGTGCGCGGCCTCCACATGGCCGAGCAGGTCGTACAGGAGCTTCACCTCCTCGGCGGTGAACGTCGCGGCGAAGTCCTTGCGCAGAGTCATGGCGCACTCCGCAGCGCGCGGCCGCGATGGCTGCGCAGGGGCAGCTCACGCCAGCACATCGCGAACGTGAGCGACACGCCGATGCCCACGCCGAGCGCGAGGCCCGAGAAGAACGCCCAGCTCACCCACGTGAGCGCTTGGTCAAGGTTGATCATTCGACGTCCAGCCCCTCTGCCCGCGCCATCTCAGCGAGCTCCCGCCGCCACAGCCCCATCGCCGCGATCTTCGCGTGCGTGTCTTCTGGCCACTCCTCGTGGCCGAACCGCTCGTGGATGAACTGCGCCAGACCCGCGCGCTTGCGGGCGACGCGGATCGTGGCGTCCACCGGCGCCATCTCGGCTCGAGCGTTCGCGAGCGCCCGTGACAGCTCGCTCGGAGCGCTGCGCTTGTGCCGCTCGAGAATGCGCTCTCGCGCCTCGCGTAGCAGGTGATGCGTTGCGAACTCGCGCGCTTTCATCGGGCGGCCTTCCTGCGCTGGGCCGCGCTCTCGTACGTGCCTTCGACCTCCTCGAGTCGAGCAGTGCGTTCATGGCGGGCGAGCTTCCACGTCGCGCCCACGTTCCCGAGCTTCGACTTGGCCAGCTTGGCGCGCAGCTCCGCGAAGTCGTCCTCACGCTCGCGCCACAGCAGCACGATGTAGTCCGCCGCGTTCTCCAGGTCGCCGGCCTCCTTGAGGTCGTGCTTACTGGGCTCGCGGGCCTCATCGCCCTTCGTGGGCCGGGACAGCTGCGACACGAGCACGAGGTGCACGTTCAGCCGCTGGGCGTGAGCCTTGAGGCGCGCCGCGAGCCAGCGGATCTCATTGCGGCGGTCCTGCTGGCGCTTGCTGGACTCGATCGCCTGCACGTAGTCCACGATCACAACCTTCGCGCCCTGCATCGCGCACCGGCTCATCGCCGCGCACACGTCCACGTCGCTCCCGCCTACCGCGAATGCGAACCACATGCGCCCGCGCATCTCGCGCATCGGCTCGTGGGCAGCGCCGAGGCGCGGCCACTCGTGGTCGGAGATCGCCCCGGTCATGAGCTTGCGCGAACTCAGGCCCGAGTAGACCGAGACCAGGCGCGCGCTCACGATCGGTTCGGGGTCCTCGCAGCTCACGTAGCCGCTCACCACGCTGCGCTCTGCCGCCTTGGCCATGAGCTCCAGCGCGAAGCTGGACTTGCCCACGTTGGTGCCGCCGCCGAGCACGGTCATGCCGCCGAGCGGGAGGCTTCCCGTGGCGAGCTCCAGGTACTCGAACCCCGGGTGCACGAGCGCGGTCGCATGCCGGCGCTGCTGCAGCCGCTCGAGCTGGCGCCGCCCCATCTCGTAACCCTCGTGCGCCTGGACGCGGTTCCCATCCACGGCCGTGGTCTGCGCCTCGCCCAGCGCGCCGAGCGCGGCCTGCAGGTCCCCCCGCTCGGCGGCGAGCAGCACCGTGGTCGCCGCCGCGGTGACCGCGCGCAACCGGCGCAACTCGACCAGGCGCTCGACGTCCGGGACCGCGGGCGCGTGCAGCTTCGCGGCGAGACCATCCGGGCCGCCCACGCGCAGGAGCTTCCCGGTCCGCTGCAGGGCCTTGGCGACCGTCTCGAGCGTGACGGCACCATCGACCTCCCAGGCCTCGCGCGCGGCCTCGGCGACGTGGCGTGGGTCTTCGAAGCCGTAGTCCTCGGCGTTCACGGCCAGCGCGAGGTAGCGGTCGTGGGCGTACACGGCTTCCGCGGCCATGGCCCACTCGAGGTCGGCGTCTGCGTTCGGCACGGATTTGTTCACACGTCCTCCGCGGCGTTGAGCCCACGCACCAGCCCGAGCGGGCGGCGAGCCTCGGCGAAGGGTTCCTGCTGCAGCGCGAAGCCGAGCTTGCCCCCGCGCTTCGAGCACGCCGCGACCACGACCCGCGCCAGCGCCCCGCAGGCCTCCCCGGCGTCGGGGAACTTACCCTGCGCTACCGCCAGCTGGACGCGCGAGGCCCCGTCCCGCCAGAAGCCCGCGGATGCTTTCTGGGGGTCGACTCCCCGGATCTCGAACTCTGCCGCGACGACCGCCTCGAGGTGGGCTCGGAGAGCTTCCGAGGGTTGCGGACTTGCGGCCGGCTCGTCCGCCCGCGGAGGTAGGTAGGTAGGTAAGGAAGGAGAGGTAGGAAGGAGAGGTAGGGGGTTACCGTCAGGGTTACCGTCAGGGTTTTGAGATTTAACCCTCAGGGTTTCGCCCAGGGTTTCGGATTTTAACCCTGAGGGTTTTGCCGAGGGTTTCTCCTCCGCGCCCTTGGCCTTCGGCCGCCCGCCGAGCTTGCCGAACCGTCCGTTGTCGCGGAGGGTGGTCGTCTTCTGGTGGCCCTCCGCGTCGTACCCGAACACCACCAGGTCGTCGCCATCGAAGGCCGCGAGGCCTGCGCCCACGGCAGTCTGGACGCCCGCCCTGTCCGTGCCCGTCGCCGAGATCCACCGGCGGTCGTCCCACGTCGCTGCACCAGCCAGGCGGGCCGTGTTGGGGGCCTCCTCGTCCTGCGTCTCGAGCTCGGACGCGAGGACCATCACACGGGCCCAAGCGCCCAGCGCGGCGTCGGTCGCGCCAGCAGCAGCGAAGCGCACGAACGCGCCATGAAGAGCTGCGTACTTCACACCCCCTCCTCGTCCGCGATGCGGGAGAGCTCGCGCTCGTAGTCCGCCGCCGACAGCGCTGTGCGGGCCAAGGCGGCCTTCCTTCGCTCGAACCGGGCCAGGGGGTCGCCGCCCTGGTGGCGGGCGTCGTCGGGCGCGTCGATGCCGTCGAGCACGATCAGGCGCAGGCGGTACGCGACCACGATCACTTCTCGCCCCCCGCCAGCTCGAGCTGCTCCGCCGGCCGGCCCGCGCTCTCGGCAAACAGCGGCGCCGTAAAGCCGCGCTCAAGCCGGCGCTTGCCTATGAGGTAATGAGCAGGGTCCATCTCCGCGCCGATGGCACGCCGGCCTTCCATCACAGCGGCGAGCAAAGTCGTTGAACCGCCTGCGCATGGGTCGCAGACCAGGTCGCCCGGGCGCGTGTAGTCGCGAACGAGCGCGCGCATGAGCCATAGGGGCTTGCCGCCCTTCACGAGGCGCTCGCCACGATTCCCGACCACGGCGTCGGGGGCGAGGTAGCCGCCGGGCAGCGAGCCCCACGACTGGAATCGCCGAGCGCGTGGCCGTGCGACGCAAATCCAGCACGACCACGAAGCCGGCCCATCGCCCCCCATGCGCGGCTGCTTGCCCATCTCGAGGAAAGGAAGCGGCTGGAAACTGTAACGATCGACAGCCGCGTACGCGTCTTCCCACGCGGGGGCCAGCCGGTGATCTGTGACGCTCACAATCCACCCGCGCGTACGTGGCGCCCACGATGCGACGAAACTCTGCACGTCCTCCGCCGTCCAAGAGTCGTACGCAACGGTGTCGCGCGTGTACTTGCGATTCCCGTGCAGCGAGCCGGCGTCGCCCATGACGCCCACGCGCATCCCCTCATGCGTGCGCTCGCTGTAAGGCGCGTCCACGATAAGCGCGTCCACCTCGCCCACATGCGACAGCGCGTCCTGCCACCTGCCCAGGTGAAGCGACCAGCCCGGCCCGCTCGCATGCTCGACGTCCGCCACTCGTTTCCCCCTATAAACAGCGCCCGAGGTGATTCATGGAGTTCAGAGGACTCGTCGCAGGACGTCCCTGCGCACCACGCCCTCGGTCGCTGAAACTCAGCTCATGCAAGCACCCCCGACCCGCGCGCTACAAACGCGGGCCAGGGGGTTCGTGTCGATGGACACCATGCCCACCCACCGCGAAATAGACGCCCCAGCACTCGCTGCACAAACGGTGTTGCGTGTGTCCGTCCGCGAGCGCTGGAGCAGGCCACGCAGCATGCGCGGCCGTAAAGAACACCCCTGCGCGCTGTCACGAGCCCGGCCGGCCGTACTTCCCGGCTGACCTCACGCGCAGGGGCAGGCCTGGCGGAATTGCCAGGCCAACAAGAGAGCGCAGGCCCACCCAGGCGGGAGGCGGGGGAGCACAGCCGCCCGGGTGAGCTTGCGCGGGGGGACTTCATGCCGACCTACGGCGCGGCTTGCGCAGCGCGGCCAGCTCGTCCAGCACGCCCGCATCGGGCGAGAACGCCGCCACCGGCACCTCGCCGCGCGTGGCGACGTGCAGCCGGATCGCCGTGCTCAGGTCCAGCCGCCGCGTCTTGTGGACCGCGCGCTGGATCGTCGCCCACGACAAGCCGGTGCGTTTCATCAGGGTTGTGGCGGTTTCCCCGTTGTGGGACAGCCAACGAGCAAGCTCGGACATATTGCCGGGATACATCCTATTCGGGTGGGATGCAATACTTTTCACGGTGACCATACCCGACGGATATGTCACCGTGGCCCTATTGACGTGATGCACACCCTGGATTCATTCCTCTTGCTGCACGAAATGATTGCAGCCGCGCCAGGCGAGCTGCTGCGCGAGGCCCTGCAGCGCGCAGGCATGCCGCCCACAGAACTTGGGAAACGGTTGGGGTACACGACCCCCTACCAGACGGTAAAACGTTGGATTGACGGCCGGGGTTTCAACGCAGACAACCAAAAGAAGGCCGCCGAGGTCCTCGGCCTGCCACACAACTACTTCACGCAGCCCGACTTGGCCGCCGCGCGTGAGCGCCACCGCCTGCGCGTGTTCTACGATTTCCTGCGCACGGAGATAGGCCAGGCGACGACGCCCGAGCAGCGGCGCATCCTGGAGTCGACGCGCTTCCCGGGCGAAATCCTACCCACCGCGAACTTGTACGCGGCCTGGGCGCTCGCCCTGCAGGAGCGCATCCCGTTCGATCAGGTCATGGAGGTGGCGAAAGAAAACGACGCGCTTGACCGCGAGCTCGAAGAGCACCGGCGGCGCAATACCTTGCAGCTGGTGAAACCGCACAAACCGCAGGCAAAACCACCGAAACCGCCGCGGAAATAGGCGCGCAGCGCAAGCCGACTTGCGACCACAGCGAGTGTCAGGCAACGCGATCGCGAACGCGCCCAGGTCCAGGACAGGTGACGGGGCGGATCACCCCATTGGGTGGGACTCGCCGCCAAAAAGTCATTGCAACGCGTCCGTCCCGAAACATACAGTCCACCCCCTATGGCGATCCGGGGGGTGAGCGCACGCGCAATCGCGAAGAGTGCGGGGCTGACGGTGGTGCGCGTCCCTGACTGGGGTGTCGTGCGACAGGATGGCCCTGTGCTCGAGATAGGCCTGTGCGCGAGCGACGACGAAATCGCAAGCGTGGCCTACCGCCGCCTGCTGGCCATAGTCGGCGTGCGCGACGAAGACGTCGTGCGCGACCTGGTCGAGCGGAGCGGCTACGTCTACGTGCCCGAAGACGTCGGCAGCCAGATCGCGAACTAGCCGCCGGATAGGTCCGAAATCGTACACGGCGACTGCGTGATCGCAGGCCTGCGACCCGCCACGCTTGACGTGGGACATATCCGTGGGATATGTTCTACGCATGAGCCCCGCTGTAAAACCTGACCCCCGCTGGCACATCGTCTCGGCCGCTGGCCCGGACGACGGCGACCACACCTACCGCCTGCTGCTCGAGCGCGGCGGCGAGAGCGCCTACGTCGACGTGCAGGCCTGGGAGGACCGCCACGGCGACGCGTGCATCGAGGTGCTGGGCGAGTGGCCGCTGGCGGATGCGCTCGGCCAGGAGGCTGCAGACGCGCTGCGCAGCGAGCCTGAGCATGCGCTGGCGGCTGCGGTGCTGGACGGGCGCGCGTACGTGCTCGAGACGCGGAGGGCGGCGTAATGATGCGCGCGCATGACAGCGGGCGTCCGGAGACGCGAGTCGAGCGCTGCCGCGGCCGAGGCTGCGGACTGCCTCACCCCGAAGACGTCATGCAGGACGGCGTGTGCCCCTCCTGCAGCGAGGACCAGGCGGCGTGCGAGCACTGCGGCGTCGTGTTCGAGCGCGCGCTGATGGAGCGCGTCGACCCGTGCGACCTCGTGTGTGGCGACTGCGCGGACGTGGCGCACCGTGAGCAGGAAGCGCTCGAGAACGATTACGGGCCAGTGGCAATCAGTGAGGCGGAGGAGTGGCGATGAATACGGGCTGGAAAACGAGTGAGATGCAGCGACACGAGGGCAAGCTGACGCTGATCGTGGTGAGGTCCTACGAGGGCAACTGGAGCGCGTTCGTTTACCTGAGCCACGCCTGGCAGTCGACGGGCCACACCATCAGCCCGCGGCTGTACGGCGCTGAGCGCTTCACGACCAGCATGGATGCGATCGACGCGGCCGAGCACTACGCAACGCAGCTCGGGCCCGTCGAGCCGGTGATGGTGCTGATCACGGCGTTCTCGCGCGGCGAGACCTACCAGCGCAGCGCGCGCAAGGTGGCAGCATGAGCGCCGCCCTCGCACGCGTGCAGGACACCGGCCTCTCCACGGAGCAGGTGGACCTGATCAAGCAGACCATCGCCAAGGGCGCATCGGACGGCGAACTCCGCCTGTTCGTCCAGGTCTGTGACCGCCTACGGCTCGACCCGTTCGCGCGCCAGATCTACCTCGTGAAGCGCTGGGACAGCAGCGCAAACGCTATGGTCGCGCAGGCGCAGGTGAGCATCGACGGCTTCCGCCTGGTCGCCGAGCGCACGCGCCAGTACCGCGGACAGACGGTGCCCCAGTGGTGCGGAATGGACGGCAAGTGGCTGGATGTGTGGCTTGCCGACGACCCGCCCGCTGCTGCCCGCGTGGGTGTGCACCGCGAGGGCTTCGCCGAGCCGCTCTACCGCGTCGCCAAGTATACGTCGTACGTGCAGACCACGAAGGACCAACAGTCAGGCAAGGCGCGCCCCAACCGCATGTGGGCAACGATGCCGGAGGTGATGCTGGCGAAGTGTGCCGAGGCCTTGGCCCTGCGCGCCGCCTTCCCGAACGAGCTGAGCGGCCTCTACACCGCCGAAGAGATGGCCCAGGCCGAGAGTGCCGAGGAGCCGACGCAGCGCCCCTTGGCCAAGACGCAGGCGAAGCCCCTGGCTGCCAGCGCTAGCGACCCCGCCCCCGTGCTCGCGACGCTGCACGCCGAACTGGCTGCGCAGAACGACTTCGGCGCGCTCGTGGAGTTCTGTAACCACGCAGTGCAGCAGATAAACGCCTACCGCCTCCCCGAGCAGGCGCGCGAGGTCTTTTGGCGGGCGTTCGGCGAGCGCTGCACGGCCCTCAAGTTCACCCCCAAGGACGTTGCCGACGCCGCGCGCGCCAAGCGGGAGGCCGCATGATCTCGCTCGACATGCCGATTGAGCAGTACCTGTCCAGCAAGCGCGTGTCGCACCACAAGCTGCGCACGCTGGCCGAGCGCGGCGCACGTGGCTACTTCATCAAGCACGAGCAGCACGCACACGCCGACGACGACACGCGCGCCTATCTCACCGGCCGTGCCATGGAGGACGCGCTGCAGCGCCCGGCCGAGTACGCGGCGCGCTACGTCGCGAAGCCCGCCGGCATGAGCTTCGCCACGAAGGACGGCAAGGCGTGGAGGAGCGACCAGGAAGCCATGGGTCGCTCCATTGTCGACGGCGACGACGCGCGCGCCATCGAGGCGCTGATCTCGACGCTGGAGTGCTGCCCCATCTCGCAGTCGCTAATGGCCGGCAGCATTCCGCAAGCGACCATCTATCACGAGGACGCCGTGCGCGGGCGCTGGGGCGTGCCCGGCATTCAGTCGCGGCCTGACTGGCTTTGCCTCGAAGGCTCCGCGGCGAGCGAGTGGCGCCCGTTTGCCCTCGACTTAAAAACGACCGCCACGCTCCGGAAGCTCGAGAGCGGCCGCGTGATCTGCTCCTACGGCTATCACAGGCAGGCCGCCATGGTCAGGCTCGCGCTCGAGTACGAGGGCGTAGACGTGTCTGCGTTCAGGTACCTCTTGCTGGGCGCCGAGAAGGCGTTCCCGTACCGCTGGCGCGTGGTCGAGATTCCCACCGCGCTGATCGACGCGGGCGAGCGTTGGTGCGTGCAGCAGCTGGATGCGCTGGCGCAGCACTACGAGACGGGCGAGTGGCCGCTCGTCCCGTCCGAGATCACGGTGGCAGACGTGCCGGCTTGGCTAGACGACTCGGAGGCAGCATGAGTTTCACGATCACGGAGTACAGTGACCTCCACGCCCGGCGCTGCCTCGGCATCATTGCGAAAGTCGAGTGGAACAGCCTGGCCTCGCTCTGGTACGGCTCGGTGCTCGTCCCACTGTCTGGCGACGATTACTGGAGCGCTGGCTACATACCCGGCCGCGCCTCACACGTTGACGCTCTCGCTGACGTCCAAAGGGTCATCGCTGACGCGCTCGACACGAGGCCCGTCGCCGCACTGCTCGGCGCGTTCGCCTTGCCGCAAGCAGGGGAGGCAGCATGAACGGCCACGACTTCGACGCCGAACTGCGCTCCGCCCAGGCTGCTGCGCTCGAACTCGAGACGCGCGCGCTGAACGCCGAGCGTGCGCTCGAGCAGGCGCGCGACGAGATCGCGTCCCTGCGTGCGGTGGCGCTGGGGCCGCCCGAGCACGCGGGCTGCGTGCCGCTCGCGGACGTGCGGCAGCTGCTCGAGCAGTGCGAGCAGCGGTACGCGCGCGGCGGCCTGCAGGCGGGGGCGGACGTGCTGGACGAGCTGGCGCACTTCGTGGTCGCGCAGGCGGCGGCGAGGGGAGGCGAGTGATGGGCGTCCACCAGTGCGTCGACGGGACAGAGTTCGTCGTGGACGACGCTGACGATGCCTTCGTCCAGACGCGGCGCTGGTTCGCTCTTCGCAGCCGACGCAAGCGGGCTGTCTACGTCATGGCAGGCCAACACCGGCTCGGCACCCGCGTCTACTTGCATCGGCACATCATGAGTGCGCCTGGTGGGCTGTTTGTCGATCATGTCGACGGCGATGGCCTAAACAACCGGCGCGCGAACCTGCGTCTTTGCACCCACGTGCAGAACCAGCTCAACAAGGGCCTCTCTCGACGCAACACGACAGGCTTCAAGGGAGTGACCCGGGGAGAGTGCTCTGGGAGGTGGCGCGCTGTTATCACTGTAAACGGGCGTCAGAGACACCTGGGAACCTTTGACTCCCCCGAAGAGGCATCGGCCGCCTACATCGCGGCGGCTGGCGAGCTGCACGGAGAGTTCGCGCCGCGGCGAAAGTCCGCGTACCTGGCTAGCGAGGCACGCCATGGCGGGTAACCCAATGGCATGCCCGAGCTGCGCGGAGCCTATGCACGCCGACGATGAGTACGGCGACCAGGCCTGCCTCGCGTGCGGTTTGTGTGCGCCGTGTGAGGTGCTGGCCGAGGCACGCTCGCCGATGCGATCGCGCGGCTCGACAAGGGAGCCACCAGTGCCTGACCCCCGCCACCACATCATCAGATGCGCCGCAGCGCTGGCAGGCGCCTCCTACCACGACGCCCCGCCGAGCAGCGAGCTGTGCGAACTGTGGCGAGAGATGGCCGCGAAGGCGAGGCAAGAGGCGGACGACATGCACGCCGAGATCGAGCGCCTCAGGTCGCCAGCTGCGGTCCTTGGCGAGGCCGAGCGGCTGCTCAGGGAGGCCGAGATCTTGTGCGTCGGCGTCAACGACGACAGCGTGGAGATCACGGTGTGGGTGGTGCGCGATGGCGAGGACGCGTGGGAAGCGGCGTCATACCCCACGCTCGCCGAAGGCTACGCCGCCGCGCTGGCGGGCGTTTTGCTGCCACAGGTGACAGGGGGACGCGATGGGTGAGCCGGCAAACCAGCAGCAGGCGCAGGAGTGGTTCACGACCGAAGAGGCGGCCGTATACCTCCGCACGACGCCTAAGGCGCTGAGCATGCGTGTCGCGCGAGGCTCCATCGCCCCTGACTGTTGGGGCGGCCGGGGCCGCGGCAAGCAGCACATGTTTCGCCGCGCCACGCTCGACCGTCACTACACGAGCGAGACTTGACGACGATGTGATTTACACGAAAGGTGCGCGCCCATGAAAAGCAGCGATGGGTTGACGAGAACTGCTCCCGGGAGATGGGACGCGCGCATCGTCTGGCGCGACGCGAAGCGCAAGAAGCACGACACGAACCGGTCCATCACCGTCAGCACGGACGGCGGGCTGCGCGAAGAGAAGAAACGAGCCGCCGCCGAGCGTGAGCGCATCCGCGACGAGCTAGCTGGCACGGGCGACGAGTGGACCGTGGACGAGGCGATCGACGCGTGGCTGCCCACGATGGTGCCGGGAACGCGCGGCACCCGGGAGCCGCACGCGAGGCGGTTCCGTGAACGGTTCGGCAAGCTCAAGCTGTCGCACGTGCCGCCCGCCGACGTGCAGCGCTGGATCGCGGAGCTCAAGTGCACGGACCACACCGCGAACTGCTACCGCACGTCCATGCTCGCGCTCTACAGGTACGCGCGGGCCCAGGGCCGTCTACAGGGTCAGAACCCCATCGAGAAAACGCTGCGCAGGCGCACGCCGAAGACCGCGGCCGAGCGCCTGGCCGCGCTTGAGGCCCCGCCCCCACGGCGGGCGCTCTTGGGCGACGAGCTGCCGACGTTCTTCGCGGCCCTGCTCGAGCGCCACCCCGACCTGTACCCGCTCGTGCGCTGCCAGCTCCTGCTTGGCTGCCGGTGGGGCGAGGCCAGCGCCCTCAAGTGGTCCGACGTCAACTGGGACACGGGGGTCATCGTCATCCGGCGCAGCCAAGGGCGCACCAAGGGCGCCATGGGCCCGCCGAAGAACCAGACGCCCCGCCCCGCCGCACTCGGCCCGGAGGGGCTTGCGTTCCTGCGCGGGCACCGGGCGGACATGGCAGCCAAGGGGTGGCCGGGGAGTGGCGTCTGGGCCTTCCCGCGCCCGCCGACCGGCCGCGTGCGCCACTACGACACGTGGCCCTACTCCACCGTTCAGGACCACGTGAGCGACCTCTTGCGCGACCTGGGCATCGCCCTCGCCTCCTCCACCCACGTACTGCGTCACACCCACGTGACGCTTGCCCGCACGCTCGAGAGCGACGCCGTGCACCGCGAGGCTGAGCGCGACCTGCGCGACTCGGTTGGCCACGGCGACCAGAGGGTGACCGAGGGGTACACGGACGAGTCCCACCGCCAGGCGCGCGCGGCAAACCACGCCACCCAGCTCGAGAGCCGGATCGGGGGGAAAATCTTCGGGGGCGCGGACGTCGTCCAGCTCAAGCAGCCCGCTGGTGGGGTGCCTGGTGGGGCAACTTCGAAGAAGACCCCTAAAAAATAGGGGTAACCAGTGGCTTCACGTAGATCAGGCCCTTTTACACAAGGGGTTTTGGAGGGGGAGTAAGTTGCATTTTCACGCTAGAAAACACCACAGACGCGCCCGTCCCTACCCCCCGGATAACGGTCCTGGTGGGGTAACTGGTGGGGTATTTTCGGAGGCCGCCGCGCCCGCTTGTGAGCTGTTCGGCTGGCAGCCCCGGTCCGCGTCGGGGACCTTGATGTAGACACTGCAAACTTCTCTCGGACAGGCGAATGTAGACGCTGTCTACATCAGGAGGTTTCCCCATGCGACCGTTGATCTGGCTGCTCACCGCTCTCACCCTGTGCGCGTGCTTCGCGCTCGCGCCAACCCCCGCCGCCGCCCAGCCCACTCCCGCCGTCTGCGACTCGGTGCGCGAGGTCAGGTTCTTCCTGCTCGGCGTGCGCAAGGGCCGCTCCCTGGCAGAGCAGGCCATCGCCACGCTCGACACGGCGGATATCTGCGCCGACCCCGACGCGATCACCGAGCTGCAGGTGACCGTCGTCTCGATCGCCGATGCCATCGCAGTGCCGGGCGATGTGTCAGACGCCGTTCGCTGTCATGTGCTCGGCCAGGTCGCCGGCCTGGTCGCTGAGGTGACGGACCTGCAGGACACCTGCGTCAACGACGCGTGCATCGCCGATGGCGAGTTCATCGGCGAGATCTCGGCGCAGCTCTACTGCGACCTGTCCATCGCTCTCGGCGGGCTGGGCCTGGCCGACCTGTTCGAGCGGCTCGCCACGGACGCGTGCGGCGAGGCGTTCCAGGCCGCGTGCGACGCGCAGTTCTTCGAGACTGCGGCGACCCGGGCGGCGTGTGTGCCGTTCACGATCGCGCCGTTCGACGACGTCTTCGAGCTGACGCAGAACAACCAGTGCGCGGACAACCCCGCGCCGCCGCCCTGAGCGATGACCGAGGACCCGCGCACACAAGGGCTGCTCGACCTGGCCGAGGGGTACGCCTCACAGCGCGACGCCGCCCTGGCCCGCGTGGCCGAGCTGGAGCGCGAAGTGACGTTCTGGAAGAGCCGATACGACATGCAGCAGCAAGGCAGGCTCGAGACGAGTGTCGAGCGCGATCACCTGGTCACAGAGCTCTTGCCCCTGCGCGACCGCGTGGTCGGGCTGGAGGCCACGCTCGAGCGCGTGCGGGAGGCGCTCACCCACCGCGGCGACGAGCCTGCCATCGACACGCTGGCGCGCATCGAGGCTGCGTTGCGGGGCGGGCCGTGAGGCTGGTGTACGCAGCGGTGATGGCGCCGACCGCAGACGGCCCGGTGCTGTGCGTCGAGGGCCGCAAGTGGCGCGGCCTCGCGTGCACCAGACTGCACGGACCGCTGTGGCGCCTTCCGCAAGCCAAGGACGTGCCTGAGGACGCCATCCTGCGCGTGCTGCGCACGGAGCCTGGCCGGTGGTTCACGCACTGGCCCTGCCACCGGGCGACCTGTGACCTCGCCGAGTGCTGGAGCTTGCCCTGCCGCGCGCCCGAGCTCGCCGCGTTCCCGGAGAAGGTGCTGCGCGCGAAGCTGTCCTCGATGATGCGCCGCAAGCTCGTGGACGGCTGCGACTGCGGCTGCCGTGGCGACTGGCACATCCCCGCGCTGTTCTACGCGCGCTGACTGCCGCGCGCCGTTTCCGCGGTCCGCGATGTTGACAGCGCCTACATGACTATCCCACATCCGCCGCAGTCCCGAATGTTGCCATCGTTTACATCGTTGCCTACACCGCCCGCAAAATCGACATGAGACGGTGCATGATGCGTGGACACTCAACTCGCCCCGGGTCATACTGTTTCTTGTGAGGGCGAGACGCCGCCCCCGAGAAAGAGAAGCCGAGACCATGAACAAGAACACCGCCGCCGCCCTCGCCACCGCATTCGCCACCTACGCCGAGCTCGCCGCCGCCTGCGCCAAGGGCTACCGCCCCAGCCTCCGCGCCGCCAAGACGGACGAGCTGCCCATCCGCCGCGCGAAGATGGTGCTCGAGAGCGCCCTCACCGCCGCCGGCTACGCGGTCTACGCCTGATGGGCCTGGCCCTCGCGGGCTTCTGAGATTCGACTGCCCAGTGTCGATTTGCGTGGACACTCAACTGGCACCGCGCTATTCTTATCTTGTGGGGACGAGAGACGACCCCCGAGAAAGAAGACGACCATGACGACGACATCGTAGTCACCGCCAACGACAAGGCCCTGTTCACGCTGCGCACGCACAGCGGCACCGCCTCCCGGGGTGACGTCGAGCGCCAGGTGCGGGGCACGCTCGAGCTGAACGGCATCCAGCGCGAGGTCACGCACGTGGGCCGCCGTCTCGACGGCACGTGGGTCGTCTACCTCTCGCCGGAGGGGCCCAGCGCGGAGGAGGTGTTCTGGTCGCAGCTGCCGGGCGCCCGCCCGCTGGGTCGCTGATGCGCGCACATGTGTGACACGATGTTTGCGGTGTAAACATTAAGCTGCCAGGCGGGCAGGAAGAAATGGAATCATGACGACTCCCAACATCACCCGCGCGGTCGCCCGCGTGAATGCCGACACTGTGACGATCCTGGTCTTGTGCGAGGGGATTCCCCAGGAGCACGTGCTGCCGTGGGCACTGCTGAAGGCCGCCGCCACGCAGGAGGACGGCGAGCTGCGCCCCGTGTACGCAGAACTCTACAAGGCCGCCCAGCAGCAGCTTGGGCAGCTCGAGCACCAGGAAGCGGTCACGCGCTTCTGGGCGCTGCTCACGGACCGCGTCGCCCGCATCGCAGCTGCTGTCGACCACACGAAGACGGGCGGCTCCGTGCTGGGCCAGATGAGCGCCTGCCTGCTGACCGCTGAGGGCGGCTGGCCTGAGACCGAACAGGCGTGGCGCCGGCTCTGCGACGCCGTGGGGGCAGCGGCGCCGAAGGCCGGCGAGGACGCGGTCGTGGACGCCGCCCACGCGCTTGTCAACGCCGCGCTGGCCGCTGGCTGGTCGTGCCACCCGAGCAGGCGCTGATGCCCCGCAAGCCCACCGGCCAGCCCCCAGGGCGCCGCGCGCGCACCGCAGACGGCACCGTGGCGGACCGCAGCCTGCGCATCAAGCTCACCGCCGCCGAGCACGCGGCCCTGCAGCTGCGGGCGAAGCGGGCAGGCTGCGACAGCGTGGCCGAGTACGTGCGCGCGCGCTGCCTGTCGGACTGAGCGCACATGTTTGCGGTGGTAACATTCCGCTGCCCGGCGGGCGGCTATGGGTACTGG
>Ga0307499_10000058_pt1 | contig 36839 bp, 31 predicted proteins | sample 13_S_MG_FD_201363 | JGI IMG/M metagenome (GOLD analysis project Ga0307499, IMG submission 201363) | Soil microbial communities from Populus trichocarpa stands in riparian zone in the Pacific Northwest, United States - 13_S | ecosystem: Environmental > Terrestrial > Soil > Riparian zone > Trees... | reverse complement strand
AGTTGGTGAAGTCGATCTTGAAGAGGCCGGGGTCGACCTTCTTGGACGAGTCCAGATTGTAGACCGCGATCGTGGTGTCGTAGCCCTGCGGGTCGGTCACCGTCCATTGCTTGAGCTGGCCGTCCTTGACGCCGACCATCAGCATCAGCCGGCTGGTGCCGATCAGGGCCTGCTTCTCCTCGATGGTGACGCTGATGTAGATGTCATCGGCCGTGACGTTGACGACATTGGTGTCCTTCAGCAGATCGATCCGGTCCGATAGCAGGAAGCGCAGCGGCGTCTGCGACAGCGGGTAGATATCCTGCGTCGCAAGTTTGGTATCGCGGACCGCCAGCGACGATCCATCGGCGATGATCGCGATCGGGCTGGGCGCTTCGTATTCGAAGCGCACCTTGCCCGGCTTCTGGATGTAGAAATCGCCCTTGGTCTTGCTGCCGTCCGGGCCGACCTGCACGAAATTTCCGACCAGCGTCTGCAGCGAGGACAGGTAGGAACTTACCCGGGCAGCTTGCGCCTTCTGGTTGGCGTCGAAGGTTGCAAAAATATTGGCCGGGGCATTGCGGCGCGGATCGGGAATCACCGGATTCGGCGGCGTCTGGGTGGCGCCGGTTGTCATCGGCCCCTTGTTGTCCTGCGCGCTCATCTGCACGCCGCCCTCGCGCGCCTTGGGCGCCGGCTTTGGAACCGGCACGGTCTGCGAGAATGACGGCGCCGGGAAGCCCGCGATGGATGCCGCGATCAAAAGGGCCTGTCCGGAACGCAGCCCGCGATGGGTGGAGTGTTGTTTCATCAGGTATTTCGGATCTCTTTTTGACGAGGCGTCCCGCTCCCGGCCATTTTACCGTGCTTTCGACCAAAGGAGGTATCGTTTTTCCGTGAAAATCGTTGCGCCAAATTTACCTTCGGCGCCGGCGCCCTAGAATCCGCCCTCTTCCTCTTCGACCAGGATTTCGCGTTTGCCGGCGTGATTTGCCTGCCCGACGATGCCTTCGAGTTCCATTCGCTCCATCAGCGACGCGGCCCGGTTATAGCCGATTTGCAGCCGGCGTTGAATGTAGGATGTCGAGGCCTTGCGGTCGCGCTTGACGATCGCCACCGCCTGCGAAAACAGGTCGCCGGCGCCGTCGCCGCCGCCCATGCCGGTGGAATCGAACACCGCGCCGTCCTCGTCGGTCGGCTCTTCCGCCGTGACCGCCTCCAGATATTCCGGCTGGCCCTGGGTCTTGAGGTGGCGAACGACCTTTTCGACTTCCTCGTCGGAGACGAACGGACCGTGCACGCGGCTGATGCGTCCGCCGCCGGCCATATAGAGCATGTCGCCCTGTCCGAGCAGCTGCTCGGCACCCATTTCGCCGAGGATGGTGCGGCTGTCGATTTTCGAGGTGACCTGAAACGAGATACGGGTCGGGAAGTTCGCCTTGATGGTGCCGGTGATGACGTCGACCGATGGACGCTGGGTTGCCAGAATGACGTGCAGGCCGGCGGCGCGCGCCATCTGCGCGAGGCGCTGCACCGCGCCTTCGATGTCCTTGCCGGCCACCATCATCAGGTCGGCCATTTCGTCGACGATGATGACGATGTAGGGCAGCGGATCGAGGTCGAGCTTTTCTTCCTCGTAGATCGCCTTGCCGGTTTCCTTGTCGAAGCCGGTGTGCACCGTGCGCGTCAGATCCTCGCCCTTGCCCCTGGCTTCGACGAGGCGCTGGTTATAGCCGTCGATGTTGCGCACGCCGAGCTTGGCCATTTTCTTGTAGCGCTCTTCCATCTCGCGCACGGCCCATTTCAGCGCGACCACCGCCTTCTTCGGATCGGTCACGACGGGTGTCAGCAGATGCGGGATGCCGTCATAGACGGAGAGTTCGAGCATTTTTGGATCGACCATGATCAGGCGGCACTGATCCGGCCGCAGCCGATAGACCAGGCTCAGGATCATGGTGTTGATCGCGACCGATTTGCCGGAGCCGGTGGTGCCGGCGATCAGCATATGCGGCGTGCGCGCCAGATCGATGATGATGGATTCGCCGCCGATGTTCTTGCCGAGGCAGAGCGGCAGCTTGGCATGCGACTCGTCCTTTGCGGTGAGCAATTCGCGCAAGTAGACCTTTTCGCGATGCACATTCGGCAGTTCGATGCCGATGGCGTTGCGGCCGGCAACCACGGCGACGCGAGCCGAGAGCGCGCTCATCGAGCGGGCGATGTCGTCGGCGAGGCCGATGACGCGCGAGGATTTGATGCCGGGCGCCGGTTCGAGTTCGTAGAGCGTCACGACCGGACCGGGGTTGGCCTTGACGATTTCGCCGCGGACGCCGAAATCGCCGAGCACGCCTTCCAGCGCGCGCGAATTGGCTTCCAGCTCGACCTTGCTGAGCGGCTGCCGATCCGACGCCTTGGGCGCCGTCAGCACCGAGACGGAAGGCAGTTCGAACTTTTCGGATTTGCGGGCCGGCGCGCGCGGCGCAGCTTTCTTGCGCGAAGCGCGGGCGGCGGGAACTTCCTCTTCCTCGTCTTCCTCTTCTTCTTCGTCCTCGTCTTCGGACTCCTCGTCCTGCGGGGCCAGTGCCGGCGCAGCGCGACCGCGGAGGGTTGGTTCCTGACGTTCGAACGAGGCTCGGCGAGGCGGCGGTGAACTCGATACCAGCGATCGGTAGGCCGCGCTCATCAGCCAGCCGAGCCGCGCCTTCAGGCTCATCAGCGCGTGATACACCCAGCCGAGCGAAACCGAACTGCGGTCCTCTTCTTCCTGGAAAGGCGTGTCATCGTCCTCGATCGGCGTGAGTTCTTCCTCTCTCGGGCGCGAGCCCCAGCCGCTGGCAAACAGGAAGGCCGCGCACATCGCCACGAACAGGATGATGCCGAGCACGAGACGATAGGTGAAGCCGGCCGGGCCGAACACCACGGCGGGCGCGCGCACCAGCGCATCGCCGACGACGCCGCCAAGGCCGGTCGGCAGCGCCCACGCTCCGCCATGCGGCCAGCAGCTTGCAAAGCCTGCCGCGATCACGGTGCAGAGAATCCAGCATCCAAGGCGCAGCGCTTCGCGGTCGAAGGTGCGATGGGTCAGCATGCGCCAGCCCCACACCGCGATGGGGAGGATCAACATGATCGCGCCGAGGCCGAGAATCTGCATCAGGAGATCGGCGCCGATCGCGCCGGGATAGCCGAGCACGTTGCGGATCGGTCGCGACGTCGCGTGGCTCAGGCTCGGGTCCTGTACCGACCACGTCATCAGCGCCGCCGCCGCCACGCCGGACAGCGAGATCAGGCTGAGGCCCGCGAGTTCGCGCAGGCGCCGGGCGAGGGCGTCGCGAATGGAGACCGGCAGGTGACTGACCAGAGGGATAACACGTTCGATCGCTGGCATGCTCATGGGGGCCCTGCGATTAATCCAGAATTTCGACCAGCCGGTGCAGCGCCTCGGCCGTTGATTCACTGTCTGAGACCAGCGCGAGCCGGATGTAGCCTGCGCCGGGATTGAAGCCGTCGTTTTGCAGCCGCGACAGGTAACTTCCAGGGATCACGCGGACCCCCGCGTCCCGATAGAGTTTCATCGCCACAGCCTCATCGCCGCCGAGTTCAGACACGTCGAGCCAGACGCAGAAGCCGCCGGCGGGCCGCACGTAACCGTAGCGGCTGCCGAGAATCTGGTCGGCGAGATCGAACTTGATGCGGTAAAGCCTGCGGTTTTCTTCGACATGGGTTTCGTCGCTATAGGCGGCGACCGCGACGTGCTGCAGCGGCACCGGCACCTGGGGTGCGGCGACGTTGCGCAATTCGTGATAGGCCGCGAGAAACTTGCGGTCCCCGGCGGCAAAGCCGACGCGCATGCCGGGCAGGTTCGAGCGCTTCGACAGCGACTGGAACGCAACGACGTTGGTGAAGTCGGGCCCGGCGCATTCCAGCGCGCTGCCCGGCGCCTGCCTTGTGTAGATTTCCGAATAGCACTCGTCGCTCAGGATCATGAAGCCATAACGGTCAGCGAGCTTCTTCAGGCGGATGAAGTAGTCGCGCGAGGCGACAGCGCCTTGCGGGTTGGCGGGCGAGGCGATGAACATCGCCACGGTTCGGGCCAGCGTCGCGTCGTCGAGCGCGTCGAGATCTGGCAAAAATCCGTTGGCGAGCGTGGTGGGCAGGTAGATCAGTTCGCAACCGGCGGCGCGGGCGCCCGCGCCATAGGCCGGATAAAACGGGTTGGGCATCAGAATCGCGGGCCTGCCCTTGCGCGGGCCGACATAGCGGGCGGCGGCGATCGCCGCGAAAAACAGCCCCTCGCGGCTGCCGTTCAGCACCAGGATTTCACTCTCGGGATCGACCGGCCGCGGCAAGTCGAACCGCGTGGTCAGCCAGCTTGCGGCCGCGCGCCGGAACGGCTCGATGCCTTTGGCGAGGGGGTAGCGGCCGAAATCGGCGATGTGCTTCGCCAGCACCGGTCCGACAAAGTCCGGCACCGGGTGCTGCGGCTCGCCTAATGACAGCGTGATCAATGGCTTGGCGGGTTGATAGGGGGCCAGCAGCTCGGTGGTCCGGATAAAGGGCGAGCGCTCGGCCTGACCGGCAGGCAAGCTGCCGGCGCCCTGCGCCACGCCGGAAGAGGCCGTCATTGCCATGTCTGAAACGCCAACACTTTCAAAAGCGGTCGAGGGCCCAAACCGATGACCGGAAACACATCAAACCACCATAGATACGGCGAGGTTAAGACGCGTTTAACCATCCGTGCCGGCGCCGATTTTACGGCCTTTCCACCCTTGAACGACATTTGTTGAAAAACGGTGCCAAAAGCCATCGGGGATGGCCGAGTGACGATTCTCCAAGCGGGCCAGACAGCGGTCTCGAGCCAGACCGGGGGGCGGCGCGAGCGACCGTAGCCAAATTTCCCGATATGACGGTTCCTGCCGCTATCGTTGCGGCAGCCGCTCAAACGCCGGCATGCCCTCAGGTACGTGGTGGAAGGCCTGCTTGTCGAGCGTGTGGATCGCCATCTGCGGATTGAAGAGGGCGGGGTTGTCGAAAGTTCCGACCTTGAGCACCACCGCCGGCAATCCGGGCACCTTGGTCACCAGATGGGTTCCGCATTCGGCGCAGAATTCGCGCGTCACCGCGCGTTCGAGGTCGCTGCGGGAGAATTGCTTCGGCTGGCTTGCGGTGTATTTGAAGCCGCTCACCGGCATCGCCACGAACATGTTCGGCGCGCCGCCCGAGATATACTGGCATTCGCGGCAGTGGCACTGCGCCGCCATCATCGGTTCGCCCTCGGCCTCGTAGCGCACCTTGCCGCAATAGCATCCGCCTTCGAGTTTCATGACGTCCTCCCTTTATTGTTGCCGCCATCTTCGACGGCTTGCAGGAGTTTTGGCAAATCCTTTCTCGGGTGGCCGAAGCAAAAAGAAAGGGGCTCCAACTTGCGCTGGAGCCCCTCAACGGTCAGGGCATTGCCGGGTATGTGCCCGAACCGGAGTTGTGGATACGGCCCTTGGAGGACCGCATCCCGGGAGAACTTACATGTTGTAGGCGCGCTCGGTGTGCTCGGTGACGTCGAGGCCTTCACGCTCGGTTTCGACGTTGACGCGCAGACCGACGATCACGTCGACCACCTTGTAGAGGATCGCCGAACCGATGCCCGACCACACCAGCGTGGTGCCGACGCCCCAGATTTGGGACATCATCTGTGCGGCGAAGTCGTAGTCGGCGACCTTCGGCGGAATGGCGGTGTAGTCGATGATCCCGGCGCCACCGAGGGCCGGGTTCACCAGGATGCCGGTGCCGAGCGCGCCGATGATGCCGCCGACGCAGTGGACGCCGAACACGTCGAGCGAGTCGTCATAGCCCAGCGCGTTCTTTACCACGGTGCAGAAGAACAGGCAGACGACGCCGACCACGAGGCCGAGCACGATCGCTCCCATCGGACCGGAATAGCCGGCCGCGGGTGTGACCGCCACGAGTCCCGCTACTGCGCCCGACAACGCGCCGAGCACCGAGGGATGGCCCTTGACGATCCATTCCGCGAACATCCAGGACAGCGCCGCCGCTGCGGTTGCAACGAAGGAGTTGGTCATGGCGAGCGCGGCGCCGCCGGAGGCTTCGAGGTTCGATCCGGCGTTGAAGCCGAACCAGCCGACCCAGAGCAGCGAAGCGCCGATCATGGACATGGTCAGCGAGTGCGGAGCCATCAGCTCCTTGCCGTAACCGACGCGCTTGCCGATCAGCAGCGCACCGACCAGACCGGCGATACCGGCGTTGATGTGCACCACCGTGCCGCCCGCGAAGTCGATCGCGCCCTTCTTGAAGATCCAGCCGGCGTCGGCATTGAGCTCGTCGAGTTTGGCCTGCGCCGCGGTCTTCGCCGCACCGTCAGCCGCCGCGGCAAGCGCCTTGGCAGCGTCCTGGAGCAGGTCCGGACCCTGCCAGTACCAGACCATGTGCGCGATCGGGAAGTAGATCAGCGTCACCCAGAGCGGTATGAACAGTGCGATCGCCGCGAACTTCATGCGCTCGGCAAAGGCGCCGACGATGAGGGCAGGAGTGATCGCCGCGAACGTCATCTGGAAGCAGACATAGATCAGCTCGGAGATGTTGGCGTCGACGCTGAAGGTCGCGGCCTTCGTATCCGGCGTCACGCCCATCAGGAAGGCCTTGGAGAAGCCGCCGATGAAGTCGGAACCACCGGTGAAGGCGAGGCTGTAGCCATACAGCGCCCAGAGCAGGGTGACGATGCAGACGGTGTAGAACACCTGCATCAAGACCGAGAGCATGTTCTTGGAACGGACGAGACCGCCATAGAACAGCGCCAGGCCGGGGATGGTCATCAACAGCACCAGCACGGTCGATGTCAGCATCCAGGCGTTGTCGCCCTTGTTGACGGTTGGTTCGGCGTAGGCCGCGGTTGCGGCGAACATGCCGACTGCGAGGGCGGCCAGTCCCGCGCTATAGGGACGTTTAAACGTCATTTGGTTTTACTCCTGAATGGTAAGGTTTGAGCGCGAAATCAGAGGGCCGCGGCATCCGCCTCACCCGTGCGGATGCGCACCGCATGGTCGAGGTTGATGACGAAGATCTTGCCGTCGCCGATCTGGCCGGTCTTGGCAGCTGAGGTGATGGCGTCGATGGTCTTGTCGACCTGATCCGAGGCCACAGCGACCTCGATCTTGATCTTGGGCAGGAAACTCACGGCGTATTCGGCGCCGCGATAGATTTCCGTATGACCTTTCTGCCGGCCATAGCCTTTGACTTCCGTCACCGTGAGACCATGAACGCCAATGGCGGTCAGGGCATCACGGACTTCTTCGAGCTTGAATGGCTTGATGATCGCCATAACAATTTTCATGGGTCCTATCCCCGCTAGGGCCCGGTTCAGACCGACCGGGCGTTCTCGACTGAGGTTCACCACGCGGAGATGTTCACTACGCGGGCACAGCCAGGACCCTTAGAATCAAATGCCGTGCCAGATCGGCATCATTCCCTAACAGTTTATGAATGCGGCCCTTTTCGCCCTTTGCGGGAATTGCACGTTCCTGCGCCATTCCGTCGCGCCCAAAGTGTAGTCAGGCCAGCTCAAATAATGAGCAGGCCTGACAGGCGTCACAATCCCTGCCCAGCATGCGGGCAAGAGAACGGTAATGGGGTGGGTGACCCTATTGCAGCGCTTCGCCGTGCTGCGAGATATCGAGGCCTTCCAGCTCCTGCTGGACCGAAACCCGCAATGGCGCGAACACGCCCACCAGCTTCAGCAGTACGAAAGTGACGCCGCCGGACCACACCAGCGTGGCGGCGATCCCATAGAGCTGGATCAGCACCTGTTGCGGATTGCCCTCGATCAGGCCCGAGGTGCCCCCGATCGCGTTCACCGCGAACACGCCGGCGAGCAATGTGCCGGTCAATCCGCCGATGCCGTGGACGCCGAACACGTCGAGCGAGTCGTCATACTTGAAGCGCTGCTTGAGCCAGGTGCAGGCCCAGAAGCAGAGTGTTCCCGCGATCACGCCGATGATGACGCCATGCCACGGCGCCACGAATCCGGAGGCCGGCGTGATGGTGCCAAGGCCCGCGACGGCACCCGAAATCATGCCGAGCACCGAGGGCTTGCGCCGTGTCGCCCATTCGATCGCGGCCCAGGTTAGTGCGCCGGCGCAGGCGGCCAGGTGTGTCGCGGTGATCGCCATGACCGCGCGCGAATTCGCGCCCAGCGCCGAGCCGCCGTTGAAGCCGAACCAGCCGACCCACAGCAATCCGGTGCCGATCACGGCAAGCGACAAGTCGAACGGTGCGAGGTTCTCGCTGCCATAGCCCTGGCGCCGGCCCATCACTGTCGCGGCAACCAGTCCGCCGATGCCGGCGGAAAGATGCACGACAAGGCCGCCGGCGAAATCCAGCACGCCCATGGAGCCAAGGAAACCGCCGCCCCACACCCAGTGGGCGAGCGGCACATAGACGAAGGTGAACCAGCCGACGGAGAACAGGAGATAGGCCGAGAACCGCATCCGGTCCGCCACCGCGCCCGCCACCAGCGCCACCGTGATGATCGCAAACGTCATCTGGTACAGCATGAAAAGCGCTTCAGGAATCGTCTTCGCCGCCGGGTTGACGCTCTCCATCGTCATTCCGATCAGGAACCAGCGATCGAGCGTGCCGATCCAGGGACCGTCGCCGACGAAGGCCAGCGAATAGCCGAACGCCACCCAGAGGATCGAGATGAGCGCAACCGCAGTGAGGCTCTGCGCCATCGTCGCCAGCACGTTCTTCTTGCGCACCATGCCGGAATAGAACAGCGCCAGGCCCGGTATCGTCATCATCAAGACCAGCGCGGTGGCGACGATCATCCACGCGGTGTCGGCGGCATTGATGGTGGATGTCTCGGCGGCCAGGGCCGGCGTCGCGAGCGAACTCGCCGCAAGCGTGATGAGCGCAGCATTGCTCGCTGCACGATACGATGGTGCCCCCATGGAATTCCCCCGGCGTGTTGTCGTGTCGTTGTCGTTTCTTGGAGTCTCGCGTTCGGCGTCGTTGCCGCCGCGCCTTGATTCAGCGAAGTCTCAGAGCGCGTCGCTATCCGTCTCACCGGTGCGGATTCGCAGGGCGTGGTCGATCGGTGTGACGAAGATCTTGCCGTCGCCGATCTGCCCGGTACGCGCGTTCGCGGTAATGACCTCGACCGCCTTCGCGGCGACGTCGGAGGCGACCGCGATCTCGATTCGGAGCTTGGGCAGGAAGTTCACGACGTATTCAGCGCCGCGATAGATTTCGGTGTGCCCCTTCTGCCGGCCGTAGCCCTTGACCTCGGTCACGGTCATGCCGTGGACGCCGATGGCCGTCAGTGCCTGGCGCACCTCGTCAAGCTTGAAGGGTTTGATGATCGCGACGACGAGTTTCATGGTCAGGCCTTTATTTCCCTGGATATTTCTTGAGCACGCGGCAGCATGACCGCGCGGCCCATCGCTGCCGGAGCAAATCTGGCATCTTTCTGGGCAAATGGCACAAAAAAGTTGCAGGAAGAAGAGGAAAACATTACGGGCTGGTGATTTTGATCACTGTACAGGCGGCAGGATCGTCCGCCAAAATGCGGTTTCATCGCCAGCCGTCCGGTTGGCTTCCCCTCCCCACGGCTCAAGGTACAAAAATGTCAAACCGATCGTGGTTTTATGCATCCAGCGGCCAGCAACAGGGCCCCTATCCGGAGGCGCAGCTTCGCGACCTCATTACCCGGGGCACGGTGAGCGCGGACACGTTGGTTTGGACCGAGGGGATGTCGGGCTGGCAGCGGGCCGGAGATATTCCCGGCTTGGTCCCCGGCGGATCAGCTCCGCCCTCTATTTCGCATCCGGGTGCCCCGCCCCCGGTTACGGCCGGCGGTTATGCCGGCGGTGCGCTGTCGATCGATGTTGGCATTTGGGAGCTGCTCGGGCGGAGCCTGGTGTTCATCATCGGCATGGTGCTGGTGATTCCGGCGCCTTGGGTCGCGACCTGGTTCTATCGCTGGGTCTTTTCCCGGCTTTACGTGCCTGGCCGGCCGAACCTCGCCTTCACCGGCCAGCCCCTCGACATCTGGTACGTCTTCATCGCCATCGGCATTTTGACCTATGTCGGCTCGGCCGACCTCTACTACCTGCAATACCTCTCGATCCCGATCCAGGCTGTGCTGTCCTGGATGGTCATTCGCTGGATCGCTTCCAACCTGAGCTCCAACGGCCAGCCGCTTCCGATCGCCTTCAACGGCGACGCACTGGGCTACGTCGGCTGGCAAGTACTGCTGTACGTATCCTTCATCACCATCGTTGGCTGGGCCTGGGTGGTCACAGCCTGGATGCGCTGGATCTGCCGCAACATCGAGGGAACGCATCGCGAAGTCATCTTCACTGCCACCGGACTGGAAGTGCTGTGGCGAACCCTCGTGTTCGTGGTCGCCTGCATCTTCATCATTCCGATTCCCTGGATGCTGGCCTGGTACGGGCGCTGGTATGCCACGCAATTCGCGCTGGCCGATCGCACGGCCTGACCGGACTGCCGGCGCTCACTTGCGCTGGCGCACCGAGCCTTCCTGGGCGACCGATGCCACCAGCGTGCCGTCGGGCTTGAAGATCAGGCCGCGGGTCAATCCGCGGCCGTCCTGGGCGCTGGGCGAATCCTGCGCGTAAAGCAGCCATTCGTCGGCGCGGAACGGCCGGTGAAACCACATCGCGTGATCAAGGCTCGCCGGCATCATGCGATTGTCGAACAGCGTGCGACCGTAGCGCGCCATGATCGCATCGAGCAGCGAGAAATCCGACGCATAGGCCAGCGCGCACAAATGCAGCGCGGGATCGTCGGGCAGCTTGGCCGCGGTGCGAATCCAGACATGGATGCGCCCGTCGTCGATCTTCTGGCCGAAGTAACGTCCGAGCTCGACCGGGCGCAGTTCGATCGGCCGGTCGGATTCATAATAGCGACGGATGAATTCCGGCATCTCCTTGAACATCGGCTGTTTCGACACTTCTTCCGCCGTGAGTTTTTCCGGCGGCGGGACATCCGGCGTCTTGTCCTGATGGTCGAATGCGCCTTCCTCTTCCGCATGGAACGACACCATGATCGAGAAGATCGCGTTGCCATGCTGGATCGCGGTGACGCGACGGGTCGAATAGCTCTTGCCGTCACGCAGCCGTTCGACCTGGTAGATGATCGGGATCTGCGGATCGCCGGGCAGGATGAAATAGCAATGGATCGAATGCGGCAGGCGGCCCTCGACGGTGCGGCACGCCGCGACCATCGCTTGCCCGATCACCTGGCCGCCGAACACCCGCTGCCAGCTCGTCTTCGGGCTGTTGCCCCGGAACAGGTTCACCTCGAGCTGTTCGAGATCAAGGATGGAAATCAGGTCGATCAGGCCTTTGGACATAGCGGTGCTTTCGATTCCTGCCGTCATTCCGGGATGGTCCGAAGGACCAGACCCGGAATCTCGAGATTCTCAGGGGCGCAAGGGGCGCCCCCTAGTTCGATGCTCCGCATCGCCCCGGAATGACGGCTTAACCTTGTTTCTCGGCCCTGTTTCGCCCAGCTAATATCAGGTAGCAAGCGTAGTCTGATGACGTAACCGGGTGAGGGATCGCATGGCGGCACAGCGAAGCATTGTCATCTGCGGCGGCGCCTTTGCCGGGCTGGCGCTGGCCTTGGCGTTCCGTCAGGGCCTTGGCGCGGAGATTCCCGTCATCGTGGCCGATCCGGCACTTGCCACCCGGCCAAGCCGCGATCCGCGGGCGACCGCCATTGTAGCCGCGTGTCGGCGGTTGTTCGAGGCGCTCGGCGTTTGGGATCAGGTATCGGATTCGCAAGCCATCCTCGACATGGTCGTCACCGATTCCAGGCTGGAGGACGCCACCCGTCCGGTTTTCCTGACCTTTGCCGGCGATGTCGAACCCGGCGAACCCTTCGCGCACATGGTCGAGAACCGCCGGCTGATCGACGCGCTGGTGGCGCGCGCCGAGGCTGAAGGCATCGACCTCCGCGCCACGGCGGTTTCGACCTACGATTCCCGTCCTGATGGCGTCACCGTGACGCTGGCCGACGGCAATGTCATCGAGGCGAGCCTGCTGGTGGCCGCCGACGGCGCACGCTCAAAGCTGCGCGAGCGCGCCGGCATCGCCACCCATGGCTGGGACTACGATCAATCCGGCATCGTCGTCACCGTCGGACATGAGCGGGATCATCACGGCCGCGCCGAAGAGCATTTTCTCCCGGCGGGGCCGTTCGCGATCCTGCCGCTCACCGGCAAACGTTCGTCGCTGGTGTGGACCGAGAATCGCGCTGAGGCCGCACGCATCACCGCGCTCGGCGAAGCCGAATTCCACGATGAACTGGAGAAGCGCTTCGGGCTGCACCTCGGCGAGATCAAGGCGCTCGACAAGCCGCGCGCGTTTCCGCTCGGCTATTTCGTCGCGCGCTCATTCATCGCCGAGCGGCTGGCGCTGGTCGGCGACGCCGCGCATGTCATTCATCCGATCGCGGGGCAGGGCCTCAACATGGGCCTGAAGGATGTCGCGGCATTGGCCGAAGTCGTGGTCGACGCCGCCCGGCTTGGCATCGATCCCGGGCAGGCCGACGTGCTCGACCGCTACCAGCGCTGGCGGCGCTTCGACACCATGGCGATGGGGCTCGCCACCAATTCGCTGAACTTCCTGTTCTCGAACGAATCGACGCTGCTGCGCACCGTGCGCGATATCGGGCTCGGCCTCGTCGATCGCGCGCCGCCGCTGAAGAATCTGTTCATCCGCCAGGCCGCGGGATTGTCCGGCGAAGTGCCGCGGCTACTGAAGGGCGAGGCGTTGTAAGGGGCGAATGGCGAATAGTGAGTGGCGAATGGGAGCTTTGCTATTCGCCATTCGCCACTCACTATTCGCCAACTCATCACTCGATCTTTCGCGCCTCTTCCGGCAGCATGATCGGGATGCCGTCGCGAATGGGATAGGCGAGCTTGGCGGAGCGCGAGATCAGTTCTTGCCGGGTCGAATCGAATTCCAGCGGACCCTTGGTTACCGGACAGACCAGGATCTCCAGCAGCTTTGGATCGACGGTGCCGTCGAGGCGTTCGGGCGTGGCATTCATGGGAAGTCTCCGGATAGGCCGCGGTCCTTAGCATACAGGATCGCACAGTGTCATGAGGCGGCGATACGCAGCAGTTCGTCGAGTACGGCCTGTTGTCGCGCCTTCGGCAGTTGCTGATCCGATAGCGCGAAGCCGAGAAACGCCCAATATAGAATTTGGGCGCGGGCACGGGCCAGTTCCGCTGACAATCCAGATTGCGCCAGCAGCCCCTCCACATAGCTCAGCCGCCGCCGGTCGATGGCCTGCACGGCGGCCCGAGCGGCGGGGTCGACGCTCGCCCAGGTGCGCACTGCCCGTTCCAGCGTCAGCCGCTCGCCGAACACCCGGCGCAGCAACAGCGCGCGCGGGTCTTCATCCTTCGAGGCGGCCTCGACGTTGGCGATGATCTGCTCGGCCGCAACTTCGTGCCAGCGCGCAAGGATCGCGGCATGGAAGGCGGCGATATCGGCAAAGTGCCAGTAGAAGCTGCCGCGCGACACGCGCAGCGCCTTCGCCAAAGGTTCCGCCTTCAGCGCGGTGAAGCCGCGGCTCGCCAGTGCCTTGAGGCCCTCGTCGACCCAATCCTTTGCCGAGAGTTGATCGCTCATGTCCGTTCCATGCGACGCCCACCATACACCACTGTATTGACAGGCGCCAGAATACGGCGCATAACCATACAGTACTGTATGGAGGCGTTTCGATGCGCGATCTCATTCTGCAATGCGCCGGTGTCGCCGGAATAGCGGTGGCCCTGATTCACGGCGTGCTGGGCGAAACCAAGGTATTCGCCAAAGCGACCATTCAGCCGGAGAGCCTGCGGACCCTGATCCGGCTGGTATGGCAGGCCGGCACCGTGGCCTGGATCGGCGGCGGTGTGCTGCTGATTGCTGCGCCCTCGTTTGGGTCGGAAAGTGCGCGGCACTGGATCGTCGTGACGATCGTCGCAATCTACGCCTTTGCCGCCGCCGCCAATGCCTGGTGGTCGCGCGGCCGCGGTTTTGGCTGGAAAGCTCTCGGCGCCGTCGTCGTGCTCGCCGTGGCGGGGTACTAGGCGGCTTTGGCTTCGAGGCCGCGTGACTGATGGATTGCCCAAAAGGTCAGCGCTATTCCGATGATCGCCGGCAACGTCACAGCAGGAAAGTCGCGTGGAATTACCGAGGGGGAACAGATGCCGACTGCCACCTCCCATATGTGGAACAGAGCGTGGCCGGTCAGCCAGATCGAAGGCGCGGCCCAAAGCGCGACGCGCAGATGAGGCTGTGCTGCCCCCACCAGAAACGCGCCACCGAGCAACAGAAAAATCAACCCGATATCACGCAGAAAATGCTGATTGAAGGGGCCGGTGGCTGTCACGCCCGGAACCGCCACGTACCAATCGGCGGGTGCCACAAGCATGAAGACGCCGTTCGCTATCAGTACGACGCCGAGCAGCGCCGCTATACCGAGATTTGCTGATTTCAACATCGCTATTCCAGTCATTGAAGGTCATGAGGATGGGATGGATGACCCGGTCAGGCCGTTACCGGCCTGACCGGTGGATTTGCGAGTGATCAGCGGCTGAGCCAATCCGCGAAACGGATGCGGCCAAGGCGCGGATGTTCGCCGGGTGTCAGCGATCGATCGTCGATCGCGGCACCGAAGTAGCGGGCGTGAACGTCGGCGATCACCTTGCGGCCGTCGCCCTTCGCAACCAAAAACTGCCGGGCGATCTTGTCGAGCGGAATAGCCTCGGGGCCGGCGACTTCGATGGTTCCGTTGACCGGCGGTGCTGCCGCCACCTCGGCCAGCGTGGCGGCGACGTCGTCCGAAGCGATGGGCTGGAACAGGGCCGGCGAAAGGCGAATGACTTCGCCGTCGATTCCCGATTCGACGATGCCACCCACGAACTCGAAGAACTGCGTGGCGCGCAGAATCGTGTAGGGAATGCCGGACTCTTTGATCAGCTTCTCCTGCGCCAGCTTGGCGGGGAAATAGCTGCTCTCGAGCAGCCGCTCGGTCCCGACCACCGACAGTGCGACATGATGCGCGACGCCGGCAGCCTCCTCCGCAGCAAGCAGGTTGCGGCCGGAAGTCTCGAAAAATTCCAGCACCGCCTTGGCTTCCCACGACGGTGCGTTCGCGACGTCGACAACTACCTGTGCGCCCGATAGCGCCTCAGCCAGCCCCTCGCGTGTGATGGTGTTGACGCCCGAACTGGGTGAGGCCGCCACAACGTCGTGGCCATTTTGCTTGAGGATGGCGCCAAGTTTGGTTCCGATGAGGCCGCTGCCTCCGATAACGACGATTTTCATATCCGCTCTCCTGCCGTTGCCCGTCATCGGGCTGTTGATGTGGCCGGACTATGCTCGCGGATCGGCCGGAAAGCCTTGCAGCGGCGTTGGATTAGGCTTGGGTTTGCCTTGGATATTCGTCCAAGCGGACCGCAATCGCGCCTCGTGCTCGCTGACAAAAGGTCGCGCGGCAATCGGTGGTCCCCGAGGACTACCGTGCTATCAATGGCTTGCCCGGACGAAACAGTGTCAGCCCGGACGCCTCGGCGCTGCCGTCGGGGACCATGGAGCGTTGCCGCCGTGCAGTTTGTGTTCGACGATTTTGTGCTCGACCTCGGCCGGCGTGAGCTTACGCGGGGCTCAGAGGCCGTCGCGACCGGGCCGCAGGTCTTCGACCTTCTGGTCTATCTGATTCAGAACCGCGAGCATGTCGTCAGTAAGGATGATCTGCTGGACGCAGTCTGGGGCGGCCGCATCGTCTCCGAGTCGACCCTGACCAGTCATATCAATGCCGTGCGCAAGGCGATTGGTGACAGCGGCGAGGAGCAGCGCCTGGTCCGAACCATCGCGCGCAAGGGATTCCGGTTTGTCGGCGAAGTCAGGGAGGACCACGCACCGGATGGCATCAATTCACCAAAGATGGAGCCCGCCGCATCGGATAAAACACTTGCACCCGCGCGGGCCCTACCAGACAAGCCGTCGATCGCAGTCCTGGCGTTCCAGAATCTGAGCGGCGACCCCGAGCAGGAATATTTCGCTGACGGGATGGTGGAGGACATCATCACCGCGCTGTCGCGGATTCGCTGGCTGTTCGTGATCGCGCGCAATTCGAGCTTCACTTACAAAGGCCGCGCCGTGGACGTGAAACAGGTCAGCCGCGAACTGGGCGTCCGCTACGTGCTGGAAGGCAGCGTGCGCAAGGCCGCGAACCGGGTGCGCATCACCGGGCAGCTCATCGATGCCGCCGCCGGGACGCATCTTTGGGCCGAGCGCTTCGAAGGCAGCCTCGACGATATCTTCGAGCTGCAGGATCAGGTTGCCGCGAACGTCGTCGGCGCCATCGCGCCGCAGCTCGAACGCGCCGAGATTGAACGCGCCAAGCGCAAGCCAACCGAAAATCTCGGTGCGTACGACTATTATCTGCGCGGATTAGCCGACCTGCAGCGGGGAACCAGGGAGGCCATCGATGCCGCGCTGCCTCTATTTGAAAAAGCAATCGAGCTCGATCCGGATTTCGCTTCGGCCTATGGGACGGCGGCGTGGTGTTATCTCTGGCGCAAGGTCAATGGATGGGTGATCGATCCAGAGCGGGAGACGGCTGAGGGCGCGCGCCTGGCCCGCCGGGCTGTCGAACTGGGGCGCGACGATGCGGTCGCCCTCTCGCGAGGCGGCCATGCGCTCGCCCATTTCACCGGCGACCTCGATGGCGGCATCGCCTTCCACGATCGGGCGGTGATGCTCAATCCGAACCTGGCGTCCGCCTGGTTCCTCGGGGGATTTCTGCGGGTCTGGCACGGCGAACCCGACGGCGCCATCGAGCACTTTGCGCGGGCGATGCGTTTGAGCCCGGTCGATCCCGAAACCTATCGAATGCAGGCTGGAATGGCGGCCGCGCATCTGTTCGCCGGCCGTTTCGACGCGGCGTCCTCGTTGGCGGACAAGGCATCCAGCGATCTGCCGAGCTTCCTGCTGGTGGCCGGTGTCGCCGCAGCCAGCCATGCGCTGGCCGGCCGGACCGAGGAAGGCCGCAGAGCCATGGCCCATCTGCGCAAGCTGGATCCTTCGCTGCGCATTTCCAATCTCAGGGACTGGCTTCCGATTCAACGGGCGGAAGATCTCGCGACGTTTGCGGACGGCTTGCGCCGGGCAGGGCTACCGGAATAGGGCCCGAAATGGCGTGAGAGCCCTACTGCAATCCGGTGTCGCCGCTGGTGCGCTTCTTGGCGAGATCCATTTCGGTCACCGCGATCAGGATTTCCGCGCGGGTTTTCAGGTCGGGCGCTTCCAGCATCGCCTGCTTCTCCGCCGGACCGTAAGGCGACATCATCGCCAGCGCGTTGACCAGCGCCTCGTTCGGCGCGCTCTCGATACCTTCCCAATCCACCTTCAGATTGTTGGCTTCGAGAAAATCGGTCAGCACGTCGAGCAGGGCTGCGCGGTCGACGGCGTCTTCGCCCTTGCGCGCGACAAAATCGTCGGCATAGGGAAAGAAATCCACCTTGCATTGCCGGTACGCGGTCAGGCCTGAGATTTCCTCGACTATCTTGAAGCGTGCGACGCCGGTCAGTTCCAGGATGTAGCGGCCGTCGCCGGATTCGGCGAGCTGCGTGATGCGGCCGACACAGCCGACCCGGAACAGCTCAGGCTTCGCCTCGTCCTTGCTGTGCGAAATATCCGGCTGGATCATCCCGATCAGCCGGTGACCGTCGCGCAGCGCGTCGTCCACCATCGCCAGATAGCGCTGCTCGAAAATATTGAGCGGCATCTGGCCGCGCGGCAGCAACAGCGCGCCCGGCAACGGAAACACCGGAATGATTTCGGGAAGCTCGCCGGGTCCGCGGTATTCGGCATTGATCGGCATGTGCAGTCCCGGTCAGTTTGCTGGTTCGGTGCGTGTTCTCTTCACAAGACCATGCCCGCTCCGGTGGAAACGCAGCTTACGAGAACAGAATCGTCGACAGCCGCTTTCGTCCATCGACGGTTGCTTCGTCGGCGCCGCCCCACGCCTCGAAGAACTGCACGAGCTGCTTGCGCGCGCCGTCATCGTTCCACTTGCGATCGCGCTTGACGATTTCCAGCAGCTGGTTGGTCGCTTCAGCGCGGTTGCCCTGGGCGTTGAGCGCGGTCGCCAGATCGAATCGCGCCTGATGGTCGAGCGGGTTTGCGGCGACCTTCTGTTCCAGCTCGGTCACCGGACCGACGGCCTGGGCCTGCTCGGCGAGGTCGATCGAGGCCTGCACCGCCTTGACGGCGGCGTCGCTGCGTTTTGATTCCGGCACCATCGCCAGCGTCTGCTTGGCCTGTTCGATCGCGCCCGTCGCCACATAGCATTTCGCCAGCCCGGCCAGCGCGGCGATATTGGTGGCATCGAAACCCAATACTTCCGCGTAGATCTGGGCGGCCGCGGCAGGGTCGCCTTCCGTCAGCACGGCCTCGGCCTCCTGCAGGATCTCCGCGATATTCGGCTCGCCCGGCGCCGTCATGCCCTTGGTGAGCTTGTCGATGAAGGCGTTGACCTGGCTCTCCGGCACCGCGCCCATGAAGCCGTCGGCGGGCTGGCCGCCCACGAACGCGATCACGGCCGGGATCGACTGAATGCCCATCTGGCCGGGAATGGCCGGATGCTCGTCGATATTCATCTTGACCAGCTTGACCTTGCCCTTGGCCGCGCGGACCGCCTTTTCGAGAACCGGCGTGAGCTGGCGGCAGGGTCCGCACCAGGGCGCCCAGAAGTCGATCAGCACCGGCTGGCGCTTCGACTCCTCGATGACGTCCTTGACGAAGGTCTGGGTGGTCGTCTCCTTGATCAGATCGGGTACTGCCTGCGGCGCCGGGCCGCCGCCCTGCTCAACTATCGTCACGGTATCCTCGCCTGATGTCTTGAGAAGATGTCTTGGAGTTAGGAATCTTGGAGTTAGGAAGATGTCTTGGAATTAGAAGGTGTCTTGATCTTGGAAGGTGTCCTGGAATTCGAGCCCGTTCTAGCACGGCCAGGGACCAAGTTCCTCATCAGCTAGATGGCGGCTTGGCCACAAAATTCAATCGGCAGGCGTCTTCCGGCAGGGGAGCGGAACCGCAGGGAGCGGCTCGAATCGCCCCGCGTCACGCTGGGCGATTGATCGTGGGGTTCCCGGTGTGGGCCTAAAGGGGGCCGACATACCCGTTTAGGCGTTGTTTCGGACCGATTCGCTCCCATTTGGTAATGAAATTGGATTACCGGCGCGGCATCGGATCGCATCCGGACTGTTGCATTCGCGGTCCGCATTTGGCATAGGTCTGCCGTTGACGGCGAGCGTTCGCCGCCATCTCGGATGCGGGTGTAGCTCAGTGGTAGAGCACGACCTTGCCAAGGTCGGGGTCGAGGGTTCGAGCCCCTTCGCCCGCTCCAGATTTCCTTTTTGGCAAACTACCGGATCGATGACAGGCCGCCTTTTGGCGGCCTTGTCGTTTTTGGTCCCCCCGGTGTGATCCAGTTCTCCCCTGGTTCGAGCGGTGTATGCAATTCTGCCGGACCAGAGATAGTGGGGTCTCTTCACTCGGCGGGGGCAATTTCATGGGCCGAAAAATCGTTCTGCTGTCCGATGGCACAGGAAACTCATCGGCGAAAGTCTGGCGAACCAATGTCTGGCGCACCTTCGAGGCGCTCGATCTTTCAAGCAATGATCAGGTCGCCTTTTACGACGACGGTGTCGGCACCTCTTCGTTCAAACCGATGGCCGTCCTTGGCGGCGCGTTCGGTCTCGGCCTGCGGCGCAACGTCATCGCCCTCTACAAGTTCGCCTGCCGCAATTACCGCAGTGCCGATGACGAGCTGTTCGGTTTCGGATTCAGTCGCGGCGCCTTCACGATCCGGATCGTGATGGGGCTGATCGACAGCCAGGGTCTCGTAAAAGCGGACAATGAGGTCGAGCTCCACAGCCTTGCGAGTGCGGCCTACCGCGCCTATCGGAGGGACCGCTACCATCATCTGAAGTTTGAAGCGCCCTATCAGTGGCTCCGCAACAAGTTCGGTCCGCACTATCCGCCGAAAGAGGTTCGCAGGAACGTCAAGATCAGGTTCGTCGGTGTCTGGGACACGGTTGCCGCCTACGGCATGCCGGTCGACGAAATGACCCGCGGCATTCATCAATACATCTGGCCGATCGAGCTACCGAACAATCGTCCATCCCCTCGTATCATGCGGGCCTGTCAGGCACTGGCGCTCGACGAGGAACGCACCACCTTCCATCCGCAGCTCTGGGACGAAACCGCCGGCAGCAACGGCAGTCCAGCGGCGCCCGATGCCGAAGGGCGGCGCTTCATCAAGGATGAGCGTATCAGCCAGGTTTGGTTCGCCGGTGTGCACACCAATGTCGGTGGCGGTTATCCCGACGATGCGCTCGCTTACATTCCGTTCGTCTGGATGATTACCGAGGCCAAACGATGCGGCCTCAAATTCAAGTCGGACTATGCAGGCCTGCCGCCAAATCCCGACCTCATGATTGCCGATCCCGACACCTTCAAGAACGCAATTTCGAAGCGGGACAAGGACGGAAAGCTCTACGATCCGCGCAAGGGGCTCGGCGGCTATTACCGCTACGGGCCGCGCAAGCTTGTTCCATTCCTGTATCGGGAGACCACGAAACAGGAAGACGACGAGGTTGGCGTCGGACTCGCTAAAATTCACGAAAGCGTCTTCCGGCGCATCGCGAACCAGGCGCATGCCTACGCCCCGCTGGGCCTTCCGCCCTACTATCGTGTCGTCAAGGAAGACGGCGAGATCGTTTCTCCCGACAAGTACAAGATCGCGCCCGCTACAACGCCGTTTGAAACCAGCGCTGCGGCAGCCGAGCGCGCACTGGCGCAAGAACATGTTTGGAACGAGGTCTGGAAGCGCCGCATCGTCTATTTCGCAACCGTCGGCGCGACGCTGTGGCTGGTGCTGTTTCCGCTGCTCAGCGGCGCGCAACGCTATGATGAATATACAAGCCCGATCCGCTGGGCGTCCGACTTCGTGCGTTTCGTCGGCGGGTTCCTTCCAGACTCAGCATCGACCTGGACCAATGGCTATGCACGCGCGCCGGGCTGGTTCCTGTTCCTGGCCGGCCTGGTCGCAGGCTTGCTGTATGCGTCTTCGCGGATTGCGGGCCGCACCTCAAATCTGATGGCTTTGATCTGGCGAAGGACGTCGGAGGCGCCTTCGGTCCTGCCGGACAACTGGATCTATCGTCTTCGCAGCAACCGGCTTTACATCCGCTTTCACGAAAATCTGAAGCATGCGATCGCGCCGGCGTTCTTCGCGGTGGTGTTCTTTTATCTCGGATTGTCGCTGTTAAGTCATCTTTCCTACGATGCCTTCGACGTGGCCGGGTACACCTGCGTCCACCGTGCTGAAGATCCAACGGCCGCAGCGCTCAAAGTCAACGAGACCAAAAGCATCGAATTCAAAACGTCGGAATTGTGCAAGGCCACCGGCATTCTGCTCGAGCATCGCGGGCGCTACTACGTGACCGTCCAGCCGGGTGAGCGATGGTTCAATGGACTGGCCCAGATCGGCACCCCGGTCGGAGGCTTCTCCGCCAAGGATAGTCCGGCGTGGTATGAGCGTGTCTACCTTTCCCTGTTTCTGCCGTTGCGGCGGGAGCTATCGAAGGACTGGTTCCGCATCGTGCTGCGCTTTGGGCATGTTGGCGGCGAAGAGCGCTCCTACGAGCCCGATCCTTACGACGATACAATCCAGTTCAATATCACCCCCACGATTGCGCCCAACGGCAAGGAAGAGTTGTTCGTCTTCGTCAACGACGCGGTGATCGGCATTCCACGTCTTTATGATTTGCTCTACCGCAACAATCGCGGCACCGCAGTTCTCACCGTAAAGCGGACGAGATAGCACTGCCGTCTCGTGTCCGGTTCGGTGCATGGCGCCGCCGATCAGGCCAATCCCATCGAATGCAAAGATGCGGCGGAATGGGCCGCTTCGTGGAAGCCTGCCCACGCGCTGAGTCCCTCCCTCTGGTATGACGCGTTAGCTCCGTACAAATATTGCGGTGCAGCGGGCGCAACAGCCGATGCAGATCGAACGCCGCTGTTTGGCAATCCGTCTCACAATTTCCTTTGATCGGGCCGAGCTGCGCAGTGCGCGCTTCTCTCTCGTATCGGATGTGCTACCATTTCCCGGTCTGCTTCTCTTCATCAGACCAAAGTTCGCCTCTCGAACGTTCTCAAAATAATAACAGTCGCAGCCGCCAGGCTGCATAGGGAGTGACGCGATGAAATCGGCTTTCAATCGATCCATTCTTGCGCTCGCAGCCGTCCTTGTTGTCGCGGGGGTCAGCCAGGCCAGCGCGCAGCAGAAGCCGCTGAAGAAATATGAGTCCGGCACCAAGGACTTCTGGACCAATCCGCCGCCGGACTGGTTCCTCGGCGACGAGACCGAGGCGCAGAAGGGTCAGGCGCCGCCATCCGGTCCGCCGACCGGCGCCTCGGACGCCGAACTCGCGGCGATGATGAAGAAGATCAAGCTGCCGGAAGGTTTCAGTATTGAAGTCTACGCCTCCAACGTGTTGGAGGCGCGGCAGATGGCCTGGGGCGACAAGGGCACGCTGTTTGTCGGCTCCTTCAGCCTCGGCAACGTCTATGCGATCAAGGACGTTGGCGGAAAGCGGGAGGTCAAGACCGTCCTCAAGGGCCTCACCATGCCGACCGGCCTCGCCTTTCTCGATGGTTCGCTCTACGTCGTCGCGATCAACAAGCTGATCAAATACGAAAACGCCGAAGCCAATCTCGACAATCTCGGCGCCGGCAAGGTGGTGTATGACGACATGCCGTCCTACGTCCCGCATGGCTGGAAGTACATCGCCGTCGACAAGGATGGCTGGTTCTATCTGCCGTTCGGACCGCCCTTCAACATCGGCATCCCGCCCACCAGCGTCTCGCAGGTTCGCCGCGTCGATCCCAAGACCGGTAATGCCGAGATCTGGGCGCTCGGCGTCCGCAACAGCGTCGGCGGCGACGTCGATCCGCGTTCCGGGCGATACTGGTTCACCGAGAACGCGCGCGACTGGATCAGCGACGACATGCCGAGCGACAAGCTCAACATGATCTCCAAGATCGGCGAGCATTTCGGCTATCCGTATTGCCACCAGGGCGACCTCCCGGATCCGAAGTTCGCGATGGGGCACAAGTGCGATGAATTCACCCCGCCAGTCGTCAAGCTCGGCGCCCACGTCGCACCACTGGGGATGAAGTTCTATACCGGCGATCAATTTCCGCCTGAGTACAAGAACAACATCCTGATCGCCGAGCACGGTTCCTGGAACCGCGCCAAGTACCAGGGCGCCCGCATCAAGCGCGTGATCGTCGATGCCGACGGCAAGAACGCCAAGTCGGAAATCTTTGCCTCCGGCTGGCTCGAGGGTGACACGGGCTATCTCGGCCGTCCGAACGACATCATCCTCGCCAAGGATGGTTCGATCCTGGTGGCGGACGATTGGGCCGGCGCCGTCTATCGCATCAGCTACAAGAAGTAGGACGTCAACGGCCAGAGCGTTTTCAAGCGAAGTGGGTACCGGTTCGCGTGAAGAAAACGCGTCAAACAAAATCAGGGGCTGCGGTTATCCGGGAACGGGTGGCCGCAGCCCCTGTTGTTTGAGGTGTGGTGCAGAGGAGTTCACATGCGGAATGCACTGGTCGGGATCGTGCTGGCGGCGGTAATCGCCTGCGGTTCGCCTGGCCGCGCCGCCGATATCGCGGCCGGAAAGGAGAAGGCCGAGCTGTGCGTCGGCTGCCACGGCGAGGGCGGCATTTCGCAGATGGAGAACATTCCCTCGCTCGCGGCCCAGCCCGACCTGTTCATCCAGTGGCAGCTCGTGTTCTTCCGCGCCGGCACCCGCAAGAACGAGCAGATGCAGCCGATCGTCGAGCAGCTCAACAATGAGGACATCCGCAACCTCGGCGCCTATTACGCCTCGCTGCCGCCGCCGAAGACGCCCAAGCCCGACGACAATCCGGACCTTTCAGCTAAGGGCGCGCAGGCGGCGGTCGGCCGGCGCTGCGCCTCATGTCACTTGGATACCTTCGCCGGCACCAAGGCGGTCGCCCGCATCGCCGGCCAGCGCGAGGAGTATCTCGTGAAGGCGCTGGGTGATTACAAATCGGGTGTGCGGGCCGGCGGCGCCATGGCGGCGATGGCGGATGTCGCCTTTCCCCTCAGCGAGGAAGAGATCGAGGCGCTCGCGCATTATCTCGCGCATCTCTGATGCCTGGGACAGTTTTACTCCCTCATGGTGAGGAGCGCGAAGCGCGTCTCGAACCATGAGGCCACAGGCGGGCCTGCATCCTTCGAGACGCTTGCTCCGCAAGCTCCTCAGGATGAGGATCAAAGCTCTGACGCAGTCGAAATAGTCCAAGCTACGCGGCGCGTTGCTTCTCGTACGCTTTGAGATGCGTATATGCGATGCGCAGCTTCGGCACCGGGATCTTCGCAGCGTCGGCGCGCGCGACGAGATCGCCGATCACATGGTCGGCCTCGACCGGCAAGCCCGCCTTGATATCGCGGAACATCGAGGCGGTCATCTGCGAGCCTTCGGTGGTCAGCAAGCCGCTGGTGCGCTGGAAGAACGGGCCGGTCGGCGCGTAGCCCGAGGCCTTTGCGATCGCGCTGCATTCATCGAGCATGCCGAGCAAAAAGTCCTTGCCGCCGGCGACCGCCAGGATGTTGCCGACCGAGGTTCGCATCAGCGAGGTCGACGCCGCCAGCGAGGCGAGGAAAACCCACTTCTCCCACATGTCCTGCATGACGTGGTCGCTGGCCACCGCGCCAAACTTGCCGCTCTCGAACACCTTTGCAATCGCGCGCACCCGCTCCGACATCGAGCTATCCCGTTCGCCGAAATTGAGCGAATGCATCGGCGCGAGCTGAACGACCTCGCGGGCCTCATTGAGCGTCACCGCGATCGCGCAGAGACCGCCGAGCACGCGGTCAGCACCGAACCTTTCGTCCAGCACGTTGAGGTGCAGCATGCCGTTGAGCAGCGGGATGATCGCCGTTTTGGGCCCGACCGCGGGAGCAAAGGACTTGATCGCGTCTTCGAGGTCGAACGCCTTGCAGCTCAGCAGCACGACGTCAAATTTCTCGGCGAGCTTGTCCGCTTGCACCGTCGGCGGGTTCTTGAGCGTCACGTCGCCGTTGGGGCTCTTGATGACGAGGCCCGCGCTTGCAAGCTCGGAAGCGCGCTTCGGCCTGACCAGGAACGTCACATCATTTCCGGCCTGAAGCAGCCTGCCGCCGAAATAGCCGCCGATGGCGCCGGCGCCGACCACGAGAATACGCATGCGAAACTTCCTTTTGTTGTTGGTTTTGGGGTGGCGAATAGTGAGTGGCGAATGGCGAGTAGGAAATTCCCGACCCGCTTTATCACCAACCATTCGCTATTCGCCACTCACTATTCGCTGACTCCAGCTCTCGCGGAATTCGGTTGGCTATTTGCCTAAAACCATTTCCTCGACTTCGCGAAGCTGTTCCTTGCCGAAGAATATTTCCTTGCCGACAAAGAATGTCGGCGAGCCGAACGCGCCACGCTCGACGGCGTTTTGCGTATTCTCGATCAGTCTGGCCTTTACATCGGCGTCCTGCGCGCGTGCCAGCAGTTTTGCGGCATCGAGGCCGGACGAAGCCAGCGCCTTGGCTGCGACTTCGGGGTCATCCATTTTCTTCGGCTCGACCCACATGTGATGGAAGGCCGCCTCGACATATTTCTCGAACACGCCTTCGAACTGGGCCGCCACCGCCGCGCGCATCAGGTTCAGCGTGTTGACCGGGAAGAATGGATTCCAGACATAGGGCTTGACGCCAAAGCGCTTCAGGAAGCGCTCGGTTTCCAGCGCGTGGAATTCGCGCTTGTTCTTGATGCCGGCGAGCGTTTCGGCGGGCGACTTGTTGTTGGTGGCTTTGAAGATGCCGCCGAGCAGGACCGGCACATATTCGAACTTCACGTTCGCGCGCTTTTCGATCGCCGGGATCGCTTCGTGGCTGAGAAAAGCGTTCGGACTGCCGAAATCGAACAGGAATTGCGGATTTGAGCTCACGACAGTCTCCCCTGATGTTTTGCGCATTGTGGCGCAAGGCAGGTGGCGCGTCCACGGTATTATGACGATCGTAATACCGTGGCAATGCGCAACCAGCCCCGCGTCAAACTAACCGCTGAATCGGACGGCGGCGCCAGACCAGCGCGTAATAGCCGAGTTGCAGCACGAACATGGCGCAGAACACAATCGGGTAGGCGGCCCAGACCCCGTCCAGCCCGATGGTCCGGCTCAGGATCACGGCAGAAGGTATCTCGATCGCGACGATGGCGAAGATCGACAGCAGCATGGGAGCAACGGCCACGCCGCCGGCCCGCATCGCGCCCGAGAACACGGTCGCCATGCCGAACGGCACCGAACTCCACAGGGCGATGATGAGCAGTCCTTTCGCGAGCTCGAGCACGGCTGAGTCGGTGATGAAGACGCCCAGCACCGCGCGCGGAAACAGATAGATCAGCGCCACCAGGCCGCCGGTCAGGACGAGATTGAGCAGCAGGCCGGTGCGGACGATGGCATCCAATCGGCCGGCATGCCCGCCGCCGATCGCCTGTGCGCCAAGGATCGACACCGAGATCGAAATCGACATCGCAGTGAACTGCGCATAGCCCATGATCTGGTTGACGGCGCCATAGGCCGCGGTGGCGTCAGAACCGAAGCCGTTGACGAGGCCGAGCAGCACCAGTTCGGCGATCGCCATCACCACCATCCCGACCGCGCTCGGGATACCGATGCTGAGAATCTTTCCAAGCAGTGCGCCGTCGAGCCGAAGCCTGCGCAGGAATTCGGCGTCCGGCGCCAGCGGGCTCTTCCTGTGGCGCAGATATAGGCCGAGCACGAACAGCGTCAGCGCGTTGGCAATAGCCGACGCCCACGCCGTGCCCGTCACGCCGACAGAGGGAAGACCGAGCCCGCCGCTGATGAGCAGCGGTGTCAGGATCAGGCCGATCGTAGTCGACAGGGCCAGCGCCAGCAGCGGCGTCAGCGTGTCGCCGACGCCGCGCAGCATCGCGGTCGTCAGCAGGAAGACGAAGCCGAGCGGCATCGTCAGCAGCATGACGCGCGCGTAAGCGCTGGCCTGGTCGAGGATATCGGGCGGCGTGGCGAGCGCGACCATCAACTGCCGGCTGAACAGGCCGCCGAACAGCGCCACCGACATGGCGAGGAGGAGGGCGATTGCCAGCGTCGCGCCGGCGACCGCCTTCACCATGTCGCGCTCGCCCGCGCCCCAGGCCTGTCCGATCAGGACGGTCGCGCCGGTGCTCAGGCCCATGACGAAGGCGAACAGGAAGAACATCACGGGAAAGCACACCGAGACCGCCGCCAGCGCGTCGACCCCGATCATCTGGCCAAGCAGTGCGTTGCTTACGGTGCCGAACAGCGATTGCAGCGCGTTGCTCAGCATCAATGGCGCGAGGAAGATGAGGAAGGTCTTCCGGAGAGAGGGAGTTTTCGACACGGCGGTTGTTCCTGCTGCAGACGTGACGGATCATTGCCGCGCACCGGAGCGATGGGTGAAATGCTATTGAAGTTCGGCTAGAGGGCGACCGCGCCTATGGCTCGGCGCGATCGCTGAAGGCGAGCTTGACGACGTGGTCGCGGATATCGTCGGGCCAGCCGGAGATGAGACCCACGAAGCGCCGCCGGTCATCGGCAAACAGCGCCCGCGACGCTTCCTCGAAGCCGGCGAGATTGCCGGCCATCGCGGACATGAAGCGATAGGCGGCATCCCTAGCGGCGCGGGCGCGATCCGCATCGCCATTGGCGCGGCGCGCTTCTTCCACCAGCTTTCGGAGCGCGACCGACGCGCCGCCCGGCTGGGCGCCGAGCCATTCCCAATGCCGCGGCAACAGCGTCACCTCGCGCGCGACCACACCGAGCTTCGGCCGCCCGCGTCCCCGCGGCTCCGCTGCCGCCGTCTCTTCGGGGTCGGCATCGGGCGGTGAGGCAGGTTGCGGCAGGTGGGCAATGATGTCGCGCTCGGTGCCGCGAAGGTCGAGATCGATCGGCTGGCCGGTCGCGTCGCTGAAGATGATGATCGGCGGCGCGGCCGGCCGGCGGGAAGCCTGCATGACCGCGATCGCGACCTCGGCGAGCGGGCCTGCTGCCAAGCGCGTGGGGCCGATAAAGGCCGTGAAATGGGGGCGGATGTTGGCGGCCATTGGAGGAACTCTGGATTTTCGATAGCGTATATTTACCCGGATAAATTGCTTTGTCAATATTGCCCGGGTAAATATCGAGCTACTCTTTAGGCTGTCTCGACTTTGCCCCGCCCGGCTGGCACGAACGGCGGCCAATTGAAGGGAACGCCATGCTGACGGTTCATCATCTCAACAATTCCCGCTCGCAGCGAGTGCTGTGGCTGCTCGAAGAGCTGGAGGTTCCTTACGAGATCGTCCGCTATCAGCGTCAGCCGGACATGCGCGCGCCGAAGGAGTTGCGCGCCATTCACCCGCTCGGCAAATCCCCCGTCATTACCGACAACGGCAACACCATCGCCGAGTCCGGTGCGATCTGCGAATACATCATCGGCACCTATGGCAAGGGCCGCCTGATCCCGCCGCCGAACACGCCGGAGCGCCTGCGCTATACCTACTGGCTGCATTATGCCGAGGGCTCGGCGATGTCGCCGCTGCTGCTGAAGCTGCTGTTCACGCTGATGCCGAAGCGCGCGCCGGCCCTGCTGCGGCCGCTGGTGCGCAAGGTGTCCAACACCGCGCTGACCACGCTGGTCAATCCGCAGCTCAAGCAGCACATGGATTACTGGGAAGGCGAGCTGGCAAAAGGCGAGTGGTTCGCCGGCAACGAGTTCAGCGGCGCCGACATCCAGATGAGCTTTCCGCTGGAAGCCGCCGCGGCGCGTGGCGGGCTGGAGATGGGGCATCCCAAAGCGATGGCGTTTCTCGAACGCATTCACACCCGGCCGGCCTATGCGCGCGCGCTGGAAAAGGGCGGGCCGTATGTGGTCGGGCGGTGACGATGAAATCCGCATGAACTCGTCATACCCCGCGAGGCGGGGTATCCAGTACGCTGCGGCTTTTCGATTCCAATACTATTGCCTCTGGAATACTGGATCGTCCGCCTTCGCGGACGATGACAGGCAGTGAGTGCAATGACCGTCCGTCATGGCTGCACGGCAGCGACGACTTCCTTCACCAGTCGGGCAAGCCCTCTCATATCGCCGCTCGGATCGACGCTGTCGCCGAGACGAACGACCACAAGTTTCTGCGACGGCATGATCACGATGCGCTGGCCGAGATCGCCGGATGCAAAGAATGCATCGCGGGGGATGCCGAGCCGTACGCGCGCCTTCGCGTTGGGATGCTCGCTGCGATTGGTCCAAAAGCCGGCGGCGTAATCGGTGTCGAGCGTCGCTGCCGCGCAAAAATCCACCCAGTCCTCATGCAGGATGCGTTTTCCCCCGGCCACGCCGTCATTGAGGTAGAGCAGGCCGAACTTCGCCCAGTCGCGCGCGCTTGCGAACATGTAGGTCGAGCCCTGCAACGTGCCTGCGCCGTCGAATTCCAGCGTGACGTTGCGCATGCCGAGCGGGTTGAACAACTCGCGCCACGCGAACGCCAATGTCTGTTCCGGCCCGCCGACAGCATCGCGGACGATGCGGGCCAGGATCTGTGTAGTGGGGCTCGAATAATGCCATCGCGTGCCCAGCGGTGCGATCATCTTGGTATTCACGGCATAGGCCGCCGTATCGTCCTCGAGGAACATCCGGCTGGACGGATCGAAGCCGGAATTGGTTTCATCCAGGTCGAGCCCCGTCGTCATGCGCATGAGATGCTCGACCTCGATCTCGCGCCGCGGATCGTCGGCGCCGCGCCATTCCGGTATCGGCGCAGGCATCGACGGCGTGACGAGGCCCTGCTGGGTGAGGATGCCGATCAGCGCGTTGACCACCGACTTGGTCATGGAGAAGCCCAGTAGAGGCGTATCGACGCCAGTGCCGGGTGCGTAACGCTCGGCAATCACCTTGCCGTCATGCACCACGACCACCGCCTTGGTCCTGCGGAACGGCGGCGCCGGCGGCTCCTCGAAGGCGCGGTCGAGCGCCGTCTTCAATGCCGGATCGGCAGGCTCCACGACGGCCGGCCCGGCAATCTCGGGGAGCGACGGCGCGGTCTTCGCCTTCAGCGCTTCGACATCGCTCTTCAGGACATAAGGTTGTTTCTGTCCATGCTGCTCGACGCAGCCAAGCCCGTCGTGAAACGACGCGCGGCTACGAAATAGTCCGAGCGTGGAGGCGTCGACGGTCCGTGCGCCACGGTCGAGGTCGAAGCGGAGCATATGGCGCAGCCGACGAATCCCGGCGCGGTCGGAAAGCTCCGCGAACACGCTTTGCGGATCGAGGCCCGAAACGAAGGCTTTCGAGCAGATGTTATGGGCCACGTAGCTGGTAGCGACGCGGATAGCGCGGTCGGGCCGGAAGTGGACGGTCGCGCCCGCCAGCGCGGCGACGAAGATGGCGAGCCCGATGGCGATCCACTTTCGCAAGTTCACGCGCTCCCGACGAAGCCAACATCAGCCTCTAACGTGACGTCTGAGCTGCTCCCACGGAGGGCAGCGCCTGTACGATAACGCCCGGTGGCGGCACGTCGTCGTCGGGGACGAAGAAATCCGACATCAACGGCACCGAGCGATCGACGCGGTAATGCTCGAAATCCCTGACGCCAGAGGCGTACAGCACCTTGTCGTCGATGCAGAACTGGCCGGTGAATTCCCGCGCCGGCCTGGTCAGGATTGCGTGCGCGGCATCGCCCATGATTTCGGGCGTGCGGCTGGCGCGCATCATGGCCTCGCCCCCGAGCAAATTGCCGACCGCGGCGGTCGCGATGGTGGTGCGCGGCCACAGCGCATTGACCGCGACGCCTGCGGATTTCAGTTCGCCCGACAGCCCCAGCACGCACATGCTCATGCCGAACTTCGCCATCGTATAGGCGGTGGAATGCTCGAACCATTTTGCCTTCATGTCGAGCGGCGGCGACAGCATCAGGATGTGCGGATTGGCCGCCTTCTTCAGGTGCGGGATACAATATTTCGACACCATGAAGGTGCCGCGCGTATTGATGCCCATCATCAGGTCGAACCGCTTCATGTCGGTCGCTTGCGAATTGGTCAGGCTGATGGCGCTGGCGTTGTTGACGCAGATATCGATGCCGCCGAATTCAGCGACGGTCTGCTCGATCGCCGCGATCACCTGCGCCTCGTCGCGGATGTCGCACAGCACCGGCAGCGCCTTGCCGCCGGCGGCGCGGATATCGTCGGCGGCGGTGTAGATGGTGCCCTTGAGTTTGGGATGCGGCTCCGCGGTTTTCGCCGCAACCGCGACATTGGCGCCGTCACGCGCGGCGCGCAGTGCGATGGCCAGGCCGATGCCGCGGCTGGCGCCCGAGATGAACAGCGTCTTGCCTTTGAGAGATGTCATTGGGCTCGCTCCCGGTTTCAGTTATCGTTGCCTATGATCTATAGGTCAAATCTCCGTCAGCCGTCACTGCGTCACTGCCCCACCGCCGCCGCGCCTCTTGTTCGCGGATCGGGTGCGCCGAGCAGCCCGGTCGGCGTGACGGCGATTGAATTCGCAGAGGTCTGGCCGAGCGGCTCGATCACCTTGTGGCCTTTCGCCCTCAGCTCGGCCAACACCTCGTCGGAAAAGCCGCGTTCGACGCGCACCTCATCGGGCATCCACTGATGATGGACCCGGGGTGCCGCCACGGCGGCGGCGACGTCCATGTTGTAGTCGAGCACGTCGATCACGACCTGCAGCACCGCCGATATGATGCGGCTGCCGCCAGGCGTACCCGTGACCAGTATCGGCTTGCCGTCCTTCAGCACGATGGTCGGCGACATCGACGATAAGGGCCGCTTTCCGGGGCCGGGCAAGTTGGCTTCGAATCCGACCAGGCCGAAGGCGTTCGACGCGCCGGGCGCGGCCGTGAAATCGTCGAGTTCATTGTTGAGCAGCACGCCGGTCCCCTCGGCGACCAGGCCAACGCCGTAGGGGAAATTCAGCGTGTAGGTGTTGCTGACCGCGTTGCCGCCGGAATCGACGACCGAATAATGCGTGGTGTTGCTGCCCTCGCGCGGGCTCACTGCCAGGACATCGGCCGCCGGCGTTGCGCGCGCAAGGTCGATACCGGCGCGTTGCCGGGCCGCATACTCCTTGGTGATCAGCACATTGACCGGCGCGTTGACGAAAGCGGGATCGCCGAGATAGCGCGCGCGGTCGGCGTAAGCGCGCTTCATGGCTTCGACCATGAGGTGGAGCGAAGTCGCCGAGCCCTGCTTGATGTCCGGCATCGGAAATCCTTCGAGAATGTTAAGCGACTGCAGCAACACCGTGCCGCCGGAGGAGGGCAGCGGCATCGACACGATGTCGTAGCTGCGATAGCTGCCGCGCACCGGGCTGCGGACGACAGCCTGATAGGATTTCAGATCGTCCGCCGTCATGATGCCGCCGCCGTCGCGGACGGCCTTTGCCAGCCGTTCGGCGACCGGCCCCTCATAAAATCCACGCGGACCTTGCTCGGCAATCGCCGAGAGCGTTGCTGCGAGATCGGACTGGACCAACCGGTCACCTTCCAGCAGTGGCGTCCCGTCGCTGCGGGAGAACGCTTTCGCCGAATTTGGCCACCGTCCCATCCGGCGATACATATCCGACAGCGTGTCGGCCATGTCGTCGGCGATCACGAAGCCGTCGCGCGCCAGTTCGATGGCGGGCTTGAGGATTTGCGCGAGTGTGAAACGGCCCGAGCCGTATTTCTCCAGCGCCACTGCCAGCCCGGCTACCGTGCCGGGCACGCCGATGCCAAGCGCGGAATTGCGCGACTTGTCGCTGTCGGGTTTACCGTCGGGCCCAAGGAAAACATCCTGCGTGATCGCAGCCGGTGCGGTCTCGCGATAATCGATGGCGGCGTCTTCATTGCGCCCGGCCGAATGAATCACCATGAAGCCGCCGCCGCCGATGTTTCCGGCGCGCGGATAGGTGACAGCAAGCGCAAAGCCGGTGGCGACCGCGGCATCGACCGCGTTGCCGCCTTGCCTGAGAATATCGGCGCCGACTTGCGCGGCGAGCCTTTCCTGCGCCACCACCAAGCCATGCTCGGCCGTGATGGCGCGAACCGTGGAGAGATCGGGAGGCGCGTAGACACGGCGTTCCTGCGCGAAGGCCGTCGCCCCGCAGGCAAACGCAAATAAAATTGTGGCAGCTACCCGGCGCCATCGGATCGAAAAGACTGTCATCGAAAATCCGCCGCAGTTGGAGCCTGTGTGACGCTTGGCAGCAACCGCCAGCATCGGTGACGCATGCTATATGGGTTCGGATTCGATCGGCAAAATGCCTCGCGAGACTTTTGAAGGAAATTCCTCACATGACGGTGATCGCTTCCGAGGCAGCCGGCGCCGAAACCTCGCGGGAATATCCGCGCCGAGCCGCCGTCATCGGCTGGATATTCTTCGATTGGGCCGCGCAGCCGTATTTCACCCTGATCACCACCTTTGTATTTGCGCCTTATTTCGCCAGCTTCGTCGCGCCGGATCCGGCGCAGGGGCAGGCGCTGTGGGGATTTGCCACCGCGGCCGCCGGCCTGATGATCGCGCTGCTGTCGCCGGTGCTGGGCGCGATTGCGGATGCCAGCGGCCGGCGCAAGCCGTGGATCGCCGGCTTCGGCGCGCTGCTGGTGGCCGGGGCTTCGCTGATGTGGTTCGGAAAGCCAGGCGACCCTAGCGTCATCCCGCCGCTGTTGCTCGCCTATGCGATCGCAAGCGTCGGCGTCGAATTCGCTACCGTCTTCAATAATGCGATGATGCCGACGCTGGTGCCGCCGGATCGAATCGGGCGGTTGTCCGGCACCGGATGGGCCACCGGCTATATCGGCGGCATCCTCAGCCTCATCCTGGTGCTGGGCTTTCTGGCCGCCAACCCCGAAACCGGGCGCACGCTTTTCGGGCTGGCGCCGCTGTTCGGTCTCGATCCGGTCACGCACCAGGGCGACCGCATCACGGGTCCCTTGACAGGAATCTGGTTCATCATCTTCGTGACGCCGATGTTCCTGTTCACGCCGGATTACCCGGCAAAGCGTCCGATCCGCGCGGCGCTGCGCGAAGGATGGAGCGGGTTGAAGCGAACGCTCGGTGAATTGCCGAAACAGAAATCGCTCGCGACGTTCCTGCTCGCCAACATGATCTACACCGACGGGCTGGTGTCGCTGTTCGCGTTCGGCGGCATCTACGCCGCCGGCACCTTCGGCTGGCACACAATCCAGATCGGAAGTTTTGGAATTCTGCTGGCCATCGCCGGCACTTTTGGCGCGTGGCTTGGCGGCAAGCTCGACGACAGGCTGGGACCCAAGCGCGTCATCGCCGGCAGCTTGCTGATCCTGCTGTTCGCGCTGAGCGCAATTCTGCTGGTCGACAAGGATTCGATCCTGTTCATGAAAGTCGCGCCGCCGGTGCCGGGCGGCCCGCTGTTCTCGGGTGCGGCCGAGCGCGCCTATCTCGTGCTCGGTTGCCTGATCGGTGCGGCCGGCGGCCCGCTGCAGGCGGCGTCGCGAACGCTTCTGATACGTCTCGCTCCGAAAGATCGCATCGCGCAGTATTTCGGATTGTTCGCGCTGACCGGGAAGGTGACGTCGTTCATCGGTCCGCTGCTGATCGGCGTGATCACGCACGTGACTGGAAGCCAGAAGGCCGGGATGGCGCTGCTGGTGGTGTTCTTCGTCGCCGGTCTGGCGCTGTTGACGCGGGTGAGGGAGAATGCGTAGCCCGGATGGAGCGCAGCGAAATCCGGGAAAATTTCTCGGCGAACACAAGGTCCCGGATTGCGCTGCGCTCCATCCGGGCTACGGCGTCGTCGCTCAGTGCCTGAAATGCCGCACGCCGGTGAACACCATGGCGATGCCGTGCTCGTCGGCGGCCTTGATGACTTCGTCGTCGCGCATCGAGCCGCCGGGCTGGATCACGGCGGTGGCGCCGGCTTCGATGCAGGCCAGCATGCCGTCCGCGAAGGGGAAGAAGGCGTCGGAGGCGACAACGGAGCCCCTGGTCAGGGGCTCGGCGAGCTTGAGTTCGGCCGTGGCATCGAGCGCCTTGCGCGCGGCGATTCGTGCGGAATCGACCCGGCTCATCTGACCGGCGCCGATGCCGACAGTGGCGAGATCCTTGGCGTAGATAATCGTGTTCGACTTGACGTGCTTGGCGACACGGAAGGCGAATTTGAGATCGCGCAGTTCTGCGTCGGTCGGCGCGCGCTTGGTCGCGACCTTGATATCCATGTCCTCGACCACGGCGTTGTCGCGGCCTTGCACCAGCAGGCCGCCGGCAACCGTCTTGGCGGTAAGGCCGGCCGAGCGTGGATCGGGCAGGCCGCCCGCGAGCAATAGCCGCAAATTCTTCCTGCCGCCGATGATCGAGAGAGCCTCTTCTGTGGCGTCGGGCGCGATGATCACTTCGGTGAAGATGCCGATGATGGCACGCGCGACCTCGGCATCGAGCGTGCGGTTGACCGCGATGATGCCGCCATAGGCCGAGGTCGAGTCGCAGGCAAGGGCGCGGCGATAGGCGGTCGCGAGGTCAGGACCTTCGGCGACGCCGCAGGGATTGGCGTGCTTGACGATGACGCAGGCGGCGGTGCGAGCCGGGTCGAATTCGCCGATGCATTCATAGGCCGCGTCGGTATCGTTGATGTTGTTGTAGGACAGTTCCTTGCCCTGCAACTGCCGCGCGGTGGCAACGCCCGGCCGCTTGTCCGGCGTGCGATAGAACGCGGCGGTCTGGTGCGGGTTCTCGCCGTAGCGCAGCGACTGGATCAGCCGGCCGCCGAAGGCGCGGAAATCCGGCGCGTCGTCCTTGAGCTGAAGCGCGAACCAGTTCGAGATTGCGGCATCATAGGCGGCGGTGCGCGCATAGGCTTTTGCGGCAAGGCGGCGGCGCAGCGACAGCGTCGTGGCGCCCGTGTTGGCGGCCAGCTCGTCGAGCACGGCCTGGTAATCCTGCGCCTCGACGACGACGGCGACATCGTCGTGGTTTTTCGCCGCTGCGCGGATCATCGCGGGGCCGCCGATGTCGATGTTCTCAATGCAGTCCTCGTAGCCCGCGCCTTTGTCGACGGTTTCCTCGAACGGGTACAGGTTGACCACGAGCAGGTCGATCGGCGCGATGCCGTGCGCCTTCATGGCTTCGGCATGCTCCTTGTTGTCGCGGATCGCGAGCAGGCCGCCATGCACCTTGGGGTGCAGCGTCTTGACCCGGCCGTCCATCATTTCGGGAAAGCCTGTCAGCTCCGAGACGTCCCTGACCTGCAGTCCGGCCGCCGCGATCGCCTTCGCGGTGCCGCCCGTGGAGATGAGCTCGACGCCATGCCCGGCCAGCGCCTTGGCAAATTCGATCAGGCCGGTCTTGTCGGAAACGGACAACAGGGCGCGGGTTACACGGCGCGGATGGTCGGTCATCAGGAGGTTCCCAGGCTGGTAAGCCAGCCCGGTAGCATGGTTTTGCCGGTCATGAAACTAGCCAGAAACCCGCCAAATCCACGTGTGGAAATCTCGCGGCCGGCGGCGGTCGCTACAGCGGCAGTTCCGGCTCGCGCCTGGCAATGCGCCGGGCGCTGGTGCCGGCAGCCGACGTCGTCGAGCGGACAAAACTCCAGCGCACCGAGGAGGCGTGGCGGGAATCCTGGCGGATCACGATCTGGGCGGTGCGGCGGGGGCCGTCATTGCCGGCCAGAAACACGCTGTCCTCGAG
>Ga0307499_10000057_pt1 | contig 36949 bp, 17 predicted proteins | sample 13_S_MG_FD_201363 | JGI IMG/M metagenome (GOLD analysis project Ga0307499, IMG submission 201363) | Soil microbial communities from Populus trichocarpa stands in riparian zone in the Pacific Northwest, United States - 13_S | ecosystem: Environmental > Terrestrial > Soil > Riparian zone > Trees... | reverse complement strand
GGGCACAGTTACATCGTCTATGGGCCGCTCGCCAACGGCGCGACGACCTTGATGTTCGAAGGTGTGCCGACCTATCCCTCGATCTCGCGCTTCTGGGATGTCGTGGATAAGCACAAAGTCAATATCTTCTATACCGCACCGACTGCCATCCGCTCGCTGATGGCGGCGGGCGACGAGCCTGTGAAGAGAACCAGCCGCAAGACGCTAAAACTGCTCGGTTCGGTCGGCGAACCGATCAATCCAGAGGCTTGGGAATGGTATCACCGCGTCGTCGGCGACGCACGGTGCCCGATCGTCGATACGTGGTGGCAGACCGAAACCGGCGGCATTCTGATTACACCGCTGCCTGGCGCGACGGACTTGAAGCCCGGCTCGGCCGGACGTCCTTTCTTCGGGTTGCAGCCCGAGATCGTCGATTCCGCCGGTCATGTGCTCGAAGGCGCCTGCGAAGGTAACTTGGTTATCGCCGATTCGTGGCCCGGCCAGATGCGTACGGTCTATGGCGACCACAAGCGCTTCGAGGAAACCTATTTCTCGACCTACCCCAACAAATACTTCACCGGCGACGGCTGCCGGCGCGACGGCGACGGTTATTACTGGATCACCGGCCGGGTCGACGACGTTATCAACGTCTCGGGCCATCGCATGGGTACGGCGGAGGTCGAGAGCGCGCTCGTTGCACACGAAAGCGTTTCGGAGGCCGCCGTCGTTGGCTATCCCCACGACATAAAGGGCCAGGGCATTTACGCCTACGTGACCCTGATGGCTGGGAAAGCGCCGTCGGACGCGATGCGCAAGGAACTGGTGGCCCACGTCCGCAAGGAGATCGGTCCGATCGCGTCGCCGGACATCATTCAGTTCGCGCCCGGCCTGCCGAAGACTCGATCGGGGAAGATCATGCGCCGCATCCTGCGCAAGATAGCCGAGAGCGAGTTCGGCAGCCTCGGCGACACCTCCACTCTCGCGGATCCCAGCGTGGTCGACGATCTGATCGAGAAGCGCAAGGCCAATTCGTAGGCGGGCCGGAGCTGCGCGGCCATCGCCACGGTTGGGGATGGTCGTTTCGGCGGCGGCGATAGCCGACCCGCCTGGATCGTTTTCGGCCGACCGCCATCCAATTCACGGCTCGCCGGTATTTGGCGGGAAAGTCAATGCCCAACGCCTTCGATGCCACTAACCCGCCTTTCGACCGCCTGACATCGCAGGAGCTCTCAACCCTGCGTGCGGCACTGGATATCGCCTACTTTCGTCCCGGCGAAACCATCGTCGCCCAGAATGCGCCCGCCAGCGCACTGTTCGTGGTCATCAAGGGCACCGTTGAAGAGCGCGACGGCAGCGATCTGCTGGCGCTGCTCGGCCCCAAGGACAGTTTCGACAGCCGCGCCCTCCTCCACGGCAAAAGCGGCCACGCATTCGTGGCACGTGAGGAGACGCTGTGCTACACTTGCTCCAAGGGCGTGACCCTTGGCTTGATCCAGAGCAATCCGCGGTTTGCCTCGTTCTTCTACCGTGAGATTTCTCATAAGCTGGATGAGCTTGTCCGCGACGAAGAGGAGCGGCGCTACGGCTCGTTGATGCGCGCGCGGGTCTCCGAGCTGTTTTTGCATCCCCCGGTCTTCATCGACGCCAGCGATGCCATCGAAGCCGCCGGCCACTTGATGCGTGAGATCGACAGCAACGCCCTGTTCGTTCGCGACGGGGACCGCATCGGTATCATCACCGGCATGAACCTCTCCAAAGCCGTTGTGCTCCGACGCCAGCCGATCGAAACGCCGGTGCGCGAGTTCGCGCATTTCGACGTCGTGACACTGCGGCCGGACGATTTCGTATCAACGGCGCTTCTGCTGATGACCAAACACAACAAGCGTCGCGTCGCGGTGCATGACGGCAAACGCTATGTCGGCATCCTCGAGGATATCGACCTGCTGGGGTTCCTGGCGGGCAGCGCCCAGGTCGTCGCAGGTCGCATCGATCGCGCATCGAGCCAGGAGGACTTGGCCATTGCCGCGCGAGAAACCGCGGCACAGGTCCGCACCCTGCGCCGCCAGGGCGTCAAGGTCGAGATCGTTGGCGAAGTCATCTCCGACCTCAATGGTCGCCTGTTCTCCCGATTGTTCGAAATCGTCGCACCCGCCGAGATCCGGACCAGCGGCTGCCTCATCGTCATGGGCAGCGAAGGTCGCGGTGAACAGACCGTGCGCACTGATCAGGACAACGGATTGGTTCTGGCCGGCCCCGTTGACAAGACGGCACTGGATACGTTCCGATCCGATTTCTCTGGTGCGCTAGGGGATTTCGGCTTTCCACCCTGCCCCGGCAACGTGATGGTGCGCAATCCGGTCTGGTCAAAGCCGCTCTCCGACTATCTAGAGGATTTCCGCCACTGGGTCGCTTTACCCGACGAAGCCGCGCACATGAACGTGGCAATCTTCTACGATGCCCGCGCCGTTGCCGGCGACGCGCAGTTGCTGACGACAGCCAAGACAGCATTGATCGATATGATCCGTGGCGAGCAAGTCTACCTGGCTCATTTCGCGCGTGCCGTGGACGCCTTTGCAACACCGATCGGACTGTTCAACAATCTGGTGACATCCGAGGGCAACGGCGACGCGCTGGACCTCAAGAAAGGTGGCATCTTTCCAGTCGTTCACGGCATTCGTAGCCTCGCGCTAGAGCATGGCTTGTTGGAAACGGCGACCGACAAGCGTATCGCGCGGCTGAGCGACATGGGTGTCCTGCAGGCGGGCTTCGCCCGCGAGCTGAGCCAGACGTTTCGCTTCCTACTGACGCTCAGGCTAGACGGGCAACTGGCTGCATCGGCCGGCAGCTCGGGCACGCTGGTACGACCGTCATCCCTTTCCAGTATGGAACGCGATCTGCTGCGTGACGCGTTTCAGGTGGTCAAACAGTTCCGCGGGCTCATTCGCCACCACTTCAATCTCGGCATATTTTGACGTGATCCCCCGCGCAATCAAACGACTTTTCCATCAAGCCTCGATCGGCGATCAGTCGTACCGATTCCTGTTCCAGCCAGGTCCTGTTGACGAGGTCGTCGCAATCGATTGCGAGACAACCGGCCTCAATGTGCGGACCGACGACATCATCAGCATTGCCGCGATCAAGATCCGAGGCAACCGGATCCTGACCAGTGAGCGTTTCGAAGCGACGGTTCGCCCCGATGCCGGCATGCGAGCCGAGGGGATCAAGGTTCATCGCCTGCGTCAAACCGATGTTGCACAGAGCCCGTTTATCAGGAAGGTGCTGCCCAGTTTGCTTCATTTCATCGGTGGGCGTCCACTGGTCGGATATTACGTCGATTTCGACATTGCAATGCTCGACAAATACGTCCTCCCTTACATTGAGATCGAGCTACCCAACCGACGTGTCGAGATTTCCAAGCTCTACTACGAGCGCAAGTATGGTGACGCACCGGCCAATACGGTCGTCGATCTCTCTTTCGCTTCGATGCTCAAGGATCTCGGCATACCGCCGCTCGCCCAACACGACGCTTTCAACGACGCGCTGATGACGGCGATGATGTACGTCGCCTTGCGTGATATGAAGGAACGGGATGTGCGTATCGCGCGCCCTCGCGCTGGAGGCGCCATTTTCAATCCGATAGGCGGATAAAGTTCTGTAGTCGATGAATCGACCGGGCATCCTGTGTTTACCGCCGCTTTGCGCCAGCAACTACCGTACTGAAAAGCCCGTTTTGCCCTCGGCCGGGCAGCCCAACAAATTGCGATGTGTCGACAGTAAGTGTTGCTGCGAGACAACAAAGGGTTGAAGAATTGGGCATCTGTTCAACGGCCACTTTGCGCCGATTTTGTTGCAAAAGTCGCCAGGAGCAGTCGTTCCTCGTCGACTAACGACAGCCGCAAAAGCGTCACGAGCTAAATCTTAGCGACCGAAGTTAGAAAGTTGCGGCGGCTCGGTTGAACCGGCGGCGAGTGAGCGTTGCACCATGACGGTGTCGGCCCACCGGCCGTATCGATAGGCAACGCCCGGAAGTAGCCCGACCCTGTGAAAGCCGAACTTTTCGTGGATGGCGAGCGACGCGGTGTTGTCGGCGTCGATATAGCCGATCATCTGCCGAAAGCCGGTCGCCGCGCAGGTATCGATCAATTCCTGCATCAGCAGCCGTCCGACGCCGCGCCCCAGATTCTCGCGATGCACATAGATCGAATGCTTGACGGAGTAGCGGTACGCCGGCCGCTTCCGAAACAGCACGACGTAAGCGTAGCCCACCACCTCGCCGCCATAGGTGGCCACCAGATGCGGCAAACGCTGACTACGCAGGTTCTTGCGCCGGTCGCGCAAATCGTCGGGCTCCGGGGTGCCGCTGTCATCGACGCCCTCCTCGATCCCGCGGCGGATATGGTGTCGGTAGATCGTCAGCATCGCCTCGACGTCGCTATCGCGCGATGGCCGAACCAGCACCGGCTGGTCGTTGGTCATGCCTGTCGTTTCGATCGGCCCGTTCATTCGGAGACCACGTAAGTATGCAATCGCGTGCGGCCGGACGCATCGACTTCCTTGTAGACCCCCTGAATCTCGACATCGAAGCCGGGGAAGGTATTGAAGCAGGTTTCGAACATTTTGAGGTAGTCGATCATCGGCTGCGCCCGCTCGGTGAGCCGTTCTCCCGGCACGATCGTCGCGATACCCGGCGGATAGACCACGAAGGGCGTGGTGGCAATGCGGCCAGTGATGGCGTCGATGGGCAGATAGTCGACGTCGTTGCGCACCAGATAGCGCGCCGCATCGCGCGGCGACATCGCGATATCGGGCAGATGCCCGGCAAGGAATTGCCTGGCCTGGAGCACGCTGACGCCGGCGTCGCGGAAGAAACGATGCAAGTCGGCACAAAGATCGCGCAGCCGCAAGCCGGCATAGCGCGTCGATCGGCGCTGGACAAATTCGGGGATCACCTCTTCCAGCTGCGCGTTGTCGTCGTGCAGTTTCTTGAAGGCGACGAGACCCGAGATCAAAGTGCCGGCCTTGCTCGCCTCGACGCCGGGGGTGAGCAGGAACAACAGCGAGTTGAGGTCGTTCTTTTCCGCCACGATGCGGTTTTCGCGTAAGTATTGGGCAACGACGGGCGCGGGGATGCCATGGTCGGCATAGCCACCGGTCACATGGTCGAATCCAGGCGTCAGGATTGTCAGCTTGTTGGGGTCGGTCATAGCGAAGCCCGCGGTCAGATCCGGGAAGCCGTGCCAGGCAGACTCGGGGGTGAGTTGCCAATAGGAGGGGTTGGCTGCGAGAAGGTCGGTGCTGATGGTCTCCCAGGCCACATTGTGCACGGCGTCCGGCCGCGACACATCGGGGATCGACACGCGGTCGGGCACGAACGGCTCGAAGAACCAGCGGCGTTCCGGGCGGGTTTCCTTCTCCTCGAATTCGCGCCGGACCGCGCGCATCTTCTTGCGCAGTTCGATCCCAAGCCGGATGGTGTCGTCCCACAGCACCTCGCCGGAGCGGCCCTTCATCATCTGTGCGCCGACGTCGAGCGAGGCGAACAGCGGATAGAAAGGCGACGTCGATGCGTGCTGCATAAAACTCTCGTTGAAGCGCCGATGTTCGATCCGGCGCTTCTGGCCTCTGATATGGCGGTCCTTAATGTGGATCTGCGAGGCCTGCGAGAAGCTCGCCAGCTGCTTGTGAGTCGATTGGGTCGCGATGATGCCCGGCGCGTCGGGACCAAGCCCCGAGAGCCCCATGGCGAAGCGCCCGGCATAGAGCGGATGAAACTTCATGAAGCCGGCCCAGGCCTCATCGAACAGGATGTAATCGCAGAGGTGGCCGATGCGCTTGAGGATCATCTCGGCGCTGTGAATTGTGCCGTCATAGGTGCACTGTTCGACGACGGCGACGCGGAACGGGCGCGGCTTGCGCCAGGCTTCGGGATCCTTGACCAGCGGATGGGTGCGGATGCGCTCGCGCAAGGCGGTTTCGTCGAGGGCGTCCCAGCGCATCGGGCCGATCATCCCCCAGGCGTTGCGTACTGTCGGTATGTAAAGCGGAATGCCGCCGGCGATCATTAGCGCGCCATGATGGGCAGCCTTGTGATTGTTGCGGTCGAACAGCACGAGGTCGCCATCGGTGACGAGCGCGCCTAGCGCCACCTTGTTGGAAGTCGAAGTGCCGTTGAGCACGAAGTAGGTTTTTTCCGCACCGAAGATTTGAGCCGCTTCCTTTTGCGCCTTCAGCGCCGGGCCTTCGTGGGTCAGGAGGTCGCCGAGGTCGAGCACCGAATTGTCGAGGTCGTCGCGGAAAATGGCTTCGCCCAAATGTTCCACGAACACCCGGCCGATGGGGCTGCGGCTGTAGAACACGCCGCCATTGTGACCCGGGCAGGTCCACAATTGGTTGCCCTCCTCAGCATAGTCGACCAGTGCGCCGAAAAACGGCGTCTTCAGAGTCTCGGCATATTGCTTCAAACGGCTGATCAGGTTTTTGGCGATAAAGGGCGGCGTTTCCTCAGAGAGGAAAACATAGCCGTCGATGAAATCCAGCACCTCGACCGGCAAGTCCTCGAACCGCTTGCGGCGGATCAGAAGGATGATCGGGAAATCGAGGCCGCGCCGCCGCATCAGATTGATCAGGGCTGCGGTCTTGCCTTCCAGGCCCTTCTTGCCCCAGTCGACCACCATGCAGCCGATGGCGGCGTCGGTCTGCACCGCGATCTCCGCATCCTCCAGCTTGCGTGCCCTGACCACTTCGAAGCCGGAGCGCTCGATTTCGGTGACGATCTGGTTGAAACGGAGCCCTTCGAGATCGTCGGTATCAAAGACGGGAGCCGCGAACAGAAACGTGAAGCGCCGGAAGTAGTCCATGGGTGCCCTCGAATGCGTACTGAAACAAGCTGTTGTGGCATTCGATGACAACTCGATGACAGCAAGCCGAGCTGCCGATAATGGACGGACCGACGGCCAGTTTGGTCTCGCCCTGACGTCACCAGCGACACTTGCCAGGTCCGCTGTGTGCCGCCACGGTCACTCTCGCCGGAAGCGCTCTCATCGTTGTGTTTTGCATCGTACGCGCCAAATTCATTTGGCCGCAGGCGGTGCCCATCGCCGATGAGCAGGGCGAGCCGGCCCTTGATGCAGGTCAACGCGTCACGCCCGCCCCACGCCGATACTGAGTTCGTAGTACAGTCAATCGGAGGCAAATATGCGCTTGCATATCAGCGCGGCGGTCCCGATCTTGCTCGGCGTTATTTTGCTCCCCGCGTCGCGCGACGTAGCGGCGGGTTGATCGGATGCCCCGCAACTTCGATGCCATCGTGATCGGATCCGGACTCGGCGGCTTGACCGCGGCGGCGCTGTTTGCCCGCGCCGGACACAAGGTTCTGGTGCTTGAGCGCAATGAACATTTTGGCGGCGCCGCCACCGTCTATCATCACGGCGCGTTGGCCATCGAAGCGTCGTTGCACGAGATCGACGGTCTCGACGGCAGCGATCCCAAGGCACCGATCCTTCGCGCGCTTGGACTCTCTACTGATATTCCGTTCGTCGATGTCGGCGACCTGCATGAGGTGCGCAGCCCGCTATTCTACGAGCCGTTCGTGATGCCGCATGGGTTCGAAGCAGCACTTGCCGCGAGCAAGGCGCATTTTCCGGAAGCCGCCAAGGGCGTTGAGCAATATTTCGATCGTATCGATGCAGTCCGGCAAGCCGTGGCCAGGATGAGCGACCATCAGGATGACCGCAACTGGTGGCTCTGGAACGCGCCGACCTTGCCGTGGAGGCTGTGGCCGCTGATTCGCGACCGCCACGCCACGGTCAGCGAAGTGTTCGGTCGACTGTTCGGCGACAACGAAGCAGTCAAGCTCGCCTTGGCGTCCAACCTTGGATACTACACCGACAATCCCGACACGATGCCGTTCATCCATTTCGCCGTTCCGCAGGCGTCCTATCTCGCCGGGGGCGGCCACTATATTCGCGGCGGCTCGCAGGTGCTGAGCGACCGGCTGGTCGCGATCATTCGAGAAGCCGGCGGCGAAGTCGAGGTCGGCCGCGAGGTCGAGACTATCCTGCTGGACGGCAACCGCACCCGCGGGGTGCGGCACCGCGAGCGCAAGACCGGCGACGTCGGAGAAGAGCTGGCGCCGATCGTTTTCGGCAACGCAGCGCCCGCGGTGCTGGCGGCGATGCTGCCCGAGGACAGGCGCGCCAACTTCCTGTTGCGGTACAAGGACCGACGTCCGTCGATCTCGTTGTGGACCATGTCGCTCGGGTTGAACCGGCATTCGCGCGACTTCGGAGTGGCGCACTATTCAACCAGCGTCCTGCCCGCCTGGCTCACGACGCTGTCGGGATTTCGCGACGCCGCCGCCATTCTGGGCGAGGAGTCGGAAAGCCGGATCACGCCCTATGGCTTCGTCGCCTACGATCAGATCGATTCCGGATTGAATCCCGATGGCCCTTATCTTGCGGCAGCGGTCGGCCTTGATCGGGTTCAGAACTGGGCTGGCCTCACTCCCGAGGCGAAGCGTGCGCGCAAGGAGCGCTGGATGGATCGCATCATTGCCGATCTCGACCGGCAATTTCCCGGCATTGCCGCAGCCATCGTCCAGCGCGAGATGTCGACATCGGAGACATTCCAGCACTACCTCAACACTCCCGGCGGTTCGCTCTACGGCTTCGCTCCGGAATCGCGCGGGTTCATGCCTTTGGCCGTCACCGCGATCGACGGGCTGTATCTAGCCTCGGCGTTCACCGGCGGCGGCGGCTTCACCGGCGCGATTCTCGGCGGCGGTTGGGCCGCTCGCGCTGCAACGCGAACCGACACCAGTACCTGAAACGCCTCACCAACAACGCTTTGTCGCATTCGATCCTGCTCAATGATCGATGTTTCAAAAAAAATCGGTTTGTTTTTCGTTTAATCGGCTTCGTCGATGGGCGCGTCAAGCCGCTTGACCGTCGTGAAGGGCATGTTCACGGCAGCATAGTTCTCTCTGCCGCCCGGCGCGCCGAGAACGGAAGCACGGCGCCATAGCCAAACCGCATGACGATGTCCGGACGCCGCCCAGCCAGACCAACAAGCGTCGCCAAATCCGGCCGCAGGCTCGCAACTTCAACAGGCTGGTTGATGAAAGCGCATTTCAGGCCGAGCGCGGTCGCTTGCAAGGCGAACCGCTGGCAAGCGCGCCCCGCCAAAACCCAGTGCTCCCGATCGTCGCGCTGCGATACGAAAACGGCGATTCCCGCCGAAGAGGCGATCTGGCGGGCGTATTTGTCGTTCTCGGCGTCAGCTTTGAAGACCCAATCGAACAGGCGGGGCCCGAGCCAGGCCGGAAGGGCCGGGCTGCCGCTGGATGCGCTGAACAAACCGTCGCCGGCCTGGATCGCCTCACGCGGACTAAAGCGCAGCCACGCCTTGAGTTCCTGCAGGAACGCGGCGTCCGCGATCTGCGCGCTGTTGCCCGCGACAACCAAATCGCGCACCCGGTCAATCTGCGGCCGATCGGTGATGAGGATGAGATCGACGCCGGGAATAGCTGCCGCGCTGGAGAGCGACTGCAAGTCGGCAGCGCTGACCGGTTTGCCGTCATAGTCGGCGCGTGTAGATTGGCGCTTCGGAATCGCATCGAACAGGGCGGAGCCCGCACGTGGCCCGTCCGCGAACGCGAACACCACAGAGCCGTCGTTCGCCGGCTCGAAGCCGATGTCACCCCGGTGGCCTCGCGCAGCGGCGGCGAGAGTCAGATTTTCGGCGGCACAGCCGAGGCTCACAAAGATGTGGTGGTCGTCAGGATCCACCACAGGGGTTCGCCGCGAGAAGTCCGGAAGAATATCGATCCGGCCAGCGCCGATGCGGAACCGCCAGGGTTGGGTATTATGGCCGCTCGCGGCAAGCGTCGCGTAGCGAATGAAATCCTTGATCTCCGGGTGTTCCGAAAGCACTGCTCTCATCGCAGCAACGGAGGCGTTGTATTCGTCCATCGAACCCATCTTTCGATGGCCGAAATACGTAACGCCGGCACCAGCGAGCGCCAATGCACCCCCACCGACCAGCAACTGACGCCTGTTCATCGTTTCGACCGTCGTTGTCCTGAAAGCTGCAAGGGATGCGGAAGCGATGAAACATCCCTACGCCACCACCTATCCAATGGAAACCCCGTGAAAAACGTGCACAAACGTAAACGACCCTGGCTGGGACCCACCCTCCTTGATCGAGGGTAGGCGCCGACGCGCCTCGGCCCGGGCCTCCAAAGCTTCGCGATCTTGAACCGATGGCATACGAGCCATGGAACGGCAAAGCCACATATCTCCAACGAAATACGACAGTTTCATGAATGATCTAGCGCAATAAGATCGTCGCGAATGCGAGGCATAGAGGCGTCATCGAACTCCAGTCGGTGCACCATGAAGTCTCAAATTGTCGAATATCTCGGTCAGGCCGATGTTTTGTTACCGTCCCTCATTGCTGAGGCGCTCGCCGCCAACGACTGCATCAAGGTGCGAATGAGTGCGCTCCAGGCGGCTGCCCATCACGCCCGCCAGCCGGACCATCCGGCTTCAGACTTGCAAGTTGAATGCCGTGCGGCTGGAATTGCCCCAGCAGCCATCGCAGCCCTGATTGATGGAGCACACGCCGTCGGCGAAGGACGAATAGCCGCACCGAACCTCGCCAAGTTGATGAAGGACGTCCTTGACGATGTAACCGTGATGATTCGAGCCGTGACGGCCGGCGAAGCGTCAGTGGGCGAAGCCATGAGCACGCGCCTTTCGGCTATCCAGACCTCGGGCTTGCTGGACGCGTCGAATGAAATCGAAGCATCTCGGATCGCCAAGCTGACAGGGGTGGCGGAAGACAATGTCGACAGCCTGCATCGTCTGGTGATGGATCTTCACAAGGTGCTCAATCGGCTGGCAGCAGGTTGCGCCGAAGAGATCGTGGCAGGCGCTCACGTCTTCGGCTTGCGTCCGGACGACCATCGATGCGTGGAAAGCTTTATGCGGGGGCTCTCACAGACCAAAGGACTGAAGTTCGATCATCCAGGCCTTGATACGATGGCGACGCGATCGGGCGACCGGCTGCTGATCCAGAACGATATCGGGACCACCGACGCGCATGTGGTGGTGATCACCGTCAAAGACGATGCGGTCACCGTCACCTACACCGACGTGCACCGGGCGCGCGCCAAATTCTTTGTCGCTCTGTTCGAGGAATTCCCTGCCAAATGGAGCGGTCTCGATCGCCATGCCGCGGACGGTCTCGGCGACGACGGAAGTTTCTACCTCGTGACCGGGCAGTATCAGGCAGCAACTGCCAAGGAACGGGATGGGTTTCTCGCCGCCATCGGCGCAGCACTGGTGTTTTTGATCGACTGGAACAAGGCCCGGAAACTGCTGCGCAACTGGGTTACCAAGAATGACGCGGTCGGCATCCTCGGCTGGGCCGCGCGCCACCGGATCGGACATCGGGCATTCCTGGAACTTGGCGGCGACGAACTGATCGGCGCCGCCGTGCGAAATGCAGCGCCGACGCGGATAGGTTTCGGCGAGCGTCTGGATCAGGCGCTTGGACGCGGCGCCGCGGTCGATTTTCTCAAAGCCACGCTGCGCGCTTCGACCGAAGGGTTGAGCACCGGGCGGTCTGTTCGGCTGGTCCGCGATCAAATTGAAGCTGATCTGGTCAGGCATCTGGAGCGTGTCGACGGCGCGCTGCTTGCTATCGTCGTGCGACAGGCGGGATTGGCTCACGACATCGCCGCCTCGCTCGTCCACCATATCGCCGCCCTGCAGGCCGGCCGCCCGGCCGACGGGAATCTCCTTGCAGCCCGTGCCGCCCGCATCGAGCAAAAAGCCGATCGATTCGCGATTGAAGCCCGCAACGAAGTAACGCGCCTCAACGCTCACCCGATCATCGAGCAACTGATGGACCGCGCCGAGGAAGCCATTGACGAATTGGAACAGGCCGCCTTCATCGCCTCGCTGGTACCGCCCGGAATCGATCCAGAGCTGTTGCTGACACTTGCCGAGTTGTGCAAGGTCGCGGTATCCGGAGCCGAAGCTGCAGCCTCGGGCGTGGCTGCCGCCGCCGATGTTCCGGAGGGACGCCGCGCCGACGCTGAAGACGCGCTGGCCGCCGTCGTTCGTCTCATTGAAGCCGAGCACGCCGCGGATTCGTACGAGCGCAACGTCACTGCACGCGTATTCGCTGGCGGCTCCGATGTAGCGATGTCGCTCTCCGTTCTTGAACTCGCCCGCGCTATCGAGCGCGCAACCGACCGGCTGGCTGGATTCGGCCATCTGCTGCGCCGCCATGTCATGACGAATTTATCAGCCTAGGAAGGACTAACCGATGCATATCGTGCGTATCGGCGACGGATCGACGGAGCGGCATTCGGCCGACGCAATCGGTGCCAAGGCCGCCAATCTAACGCGGATGGCGGCCCTCGGTTTGCCCGTGCCGCCAGCCTTCGTGCTTCCGGTCAAGCTGTGCGCCGCCATCATCGACAACGACGCTCACGCGGAACGCCACCTGCGCGACGGATTGAAGGAAGGCATCGAGTTCCTGGAACGCGCGACCGGAAAACACTTCGGCGATCGCCGGCACCCACTGCTGGTGTCGGTGCGGTCGGGGGCGGCACGATCGATGCCGGGCATGCTCGATACGGTGCTCGACGTCGGCTGTACCTTGGACGCTGTGCACGGTCTGATCCGGACCACCGGCCGTCCCCGGCTGGCGTGGGACTGCCGGCGCCGTTTTCTCGAGAGCTACGCCGAGACGGTGTCGGGCTTCGATCCCGCGCCGTTTGCAGTACGCCTTGCCGAACTGACCGCCAGCGAAACTGCCGCCAGCCTCCGCGAACTCGACAGCGAGGCGCTTGAACGTCTGGCCGCCGACGAGCAGGCGTTGATCGAAGACCTGGATGACGGCTGGCTCGAGGACGCCGTGGCGCAACTCGACGGCGCGGCCAGGGCCGTCTATCGATCATGGACGAGCGAGCGGGCGCAGACCTATCGTCGCCTCCAGAAGCTCGACGATCTCCGCGGCACCGCCGTCACAGTTCAGGCCATGGTATTCGGCAATGGCGGACTTACGTCCGGAGCCGGCGTCGCGTTCTCGCGCGATCCCTCCACCGGGCTTCCGCGCCCTATGATCGACCTTGTGCTCGATGCCCAGGGCGAAGACGTGGTCTCGGGCCGGCGAACGCCTGACACCGAAGAGACGATTGCTCGCCTGCTGCCCGCAATTGCGACCGAACTCGGAGATATTCTCAAGCGGCTTGAGCGGGAATTCGGCGACGTGCAGGATATCGAGTTCACCATCGAAGACGGGAAACTCTGGATTCTTCAGACGCGGTCTGCAAAGCGGACGCCGCGCGCGGCGCTACGAATTGCCATCGATCTCGTGCACGAGAAGCTCATCACGCCCCGTGAAGCGCTCCAGCGGATCGATGGAATAAACCTGGATGCTGTGACTGAAACCGAGCTGGCGGTAGCCGGCGATCCGCTGATAACCGGGATCGGCGCATCTGGCGGCATCGCCGTTGGCCGCGCCGCATTCGACTCCGAGAGCGCCCAGCGATTGACCGCCTCTGGTGAGCCGGTAATTTTGCTGCGCCCCGATACAAGCACCGCTGATGTCGCGGGCTTCGCCGTCGCAGCGGGGATCGTGACCGCGGTCGGCGCCCGCACAGCCCATGCCGCGCTGGTGGCGCGCCAGTTGGGAAAGCCCTGCATCGTCGGTTGCGACGGCATGACGGTCGAGATCACGGCCGATCGCGCGCACCTGGCAGGAACGACGATCTCCGGGGGCGACTGGATTTCCATCGATGGAGACAGCGGTCGCATCTATCAAGGCCGGCGCGAGATCCGCGTGACACGACCGGAGGCCGAACTCGCTGAAATTGAGCAATGGCGCGCTGAGCATCATGAACACCGCCATGGCAAACCGAAACCCGCTCATCACAAACACGCTGAAACGAGACTGACATGAACGATCAGACAGGCGCCGCACTCCTTCACAGCAATGCGATCAAGATCGGCTCTGACCCGGCAGTCCCGCCAGGCGACCGCCCGATCGATCACGCCTCCCACCCGCGCAACCCCTTTCGCGATCTCGACCGGGCGACGGCCGCTGCCTTGGCGCGAATGACCGGCGGACTTTCGCCGGCAGCTCTCTGGCTGGCCTATTCCGATTGGGCGATGCATTTTGGCGCCGCCCCTGGCAAGCAGTTGGAACTCGCGCTCGAGATGTCACAGGACTGGGCACGGCTATCCGGCGACGTGATGCGGCCGGCGGCGGAACGTCAATCGGAGCCGTCGCTTCAGGACGGCCGATTTCGCGGAGACGCCTGGCAACAACTTCCGTTCCGGCTTTGGTACGAGAATTTTCTCATGACCGAACAATGGTGGCGGAAGGCCACGCATGACGTCGCAGGTGTGTCACCGCATCACCAGGACGTGGTGAGCTTCGCCGCACGCCAGTGGCTCGATATGTTCTCGCCGTCGAACCTGCCGTGGACCAATCCCGAAGTCGCACAGGAGACAGTCCGCACGGGTGGCCGGAATCTGCTCGCCGGATTCGACAACTGGAGCGAGGACGTCCGCCGCGTTCTCGCCAAACAACCGCCCGCGGGTACGGAGGCGTTCAAGGTTGGCGAGAATCTCGCTACGACGCCCGGCAAGGTCGTCTTTCGCAACCATCTGATCGAATTGATCCAATATGTACCCGTCACCGAGACGGTGCATCCGGAGCCGGTGCTGATCGTGCCGGCATGGATCATGAAATACTACATTCTGGATCTTTCGCCGAAGAATTCGCTGATCGGTTACCTAGTCAGCCAGGGTTACACCGTATTCTGCATTTCCTGGCGCAACGTCACTACGGAAGACCGCGACGTTTCGCTTGAGGACTACCGGCGGTTCGGTGTCATGACGGCACTGGACGCGATTACGTTAATCGTCCCGGGCCAGGACGTGCACGCAGCGGGCTACTGCCTCGGCGGCACGCTGCTGGCGCTCGCCGCTGCCGCCATGGCCGAAACGGATGACCATCGCCTCAAGACAATGACCCTGCTCGCAGCCCAGACGGATTTCAGCGAGCCAGGCGAGTTAGATCTCTTCATCGACGACAGCCAGGTTTCCGCTCTCGAAAGCATGATGTGGCAGAACGGCACGTTGAACGCCACGCAGATGGCGGGCGCTTTTCAGATGCTGAATTCAAATGACCTGATCTGGTCGCACATGATCCATGACTATCTGATGGGCGAGCGCACGCCGATGAACGACCTGATGGCCTGGAACGCCGACACGACGCGAATGCCCTATCGCATGCATTCGGACTATCTGCGCAAGCTCTTCCTCGGCAACGATCTCGCCTCCGGCCGCTATGTGGTCGACGGGCATGCGATCGCCATCCAGAATGTCCGCGCGCCAATCTTCGCCGTCGGCACCGAACGCGATCATGTAGCTCCATGGCATTCGGTCTTCAAAATTCACTATCTCGCCGACACCGACGTCACCTTCGCATTGACGAGCGGTGGTCACAACGCCGGCATCGTCAGCGAGCCCGGCCATTCGCATCGGCGTTTCCGGATCGCGGCCAAGGCAGCGACCGATCCCTGCCTGAGCGCCGACGAGTGGATCGCTGCGACGCCCACACAGGAAGGATCCTGGTGGCCCGCCTGGGTCGCATGGCTGGCCACACATTCCAACTCGCCACAAATTTCCCCGCCCGCAATGGGAACCGGGACCGCGGCTCTTGCGCCGCTGGCCGACGCTCCCGGTACCTACGTGTTGCAACCATGAACGTTATGCCCACGACCGGCACACTGCTGGTGAACCGCGTCTTTGACGAGCTGTCCGTCGGCGAGACGGCCTCACTCGTGCGCCTTGTCAAACCTGACGACATCAAATTATTCGCCGCGATGTCGGGCGACGTCAATCCGGCCCATCTCGACGCGCAGTATGCAGCGAAGGACATTTTCGGCCATGTGGTGATCCACGGCATGTGGACAGCCGCACTCATTTCGACCCTGCTCGGCACCGAGCTGCCCGGACCGGGCACAATCTACCTTGGCCAGGATCTGCATTTTCGGAAGCCGGTTACCCCTGGCGACACGATCACCGCAACCATCACGGTCCAGGAAAAGCGCCCGGAGAAACGGGTTGTCCTGTTCGATACCCGATGTACGAACCAGCGGGGCGAAGAGGTCTTGACTGGAACGGCGACCGTGATTGCTCCCATTGAAAAGGTGTCGCTGCCCCGCATTGCGCTGCCCGAGGTCGCGTTGCGCCGACACGATCGCTTCGAACGCTTCCTGCAAGAGGCGCGCGACTTGCCACCGCTGCTGACGGCGATCGTTCACCCCTGTAACGGCGAAGCCATCCAGGCCGCGATCGAAGCGCGCGATGGGGGTCTGATCACCCCGGTACTGGTCGGCCCGGAGCACAAGATTCATGCGGCCGCGGAGCAGGCCGGGCTCTCGATCGTGGGGCTCCAACTGGTGGCGACCGAACATAGCCACGCCGCAGCCGCGCGAGCCGTCGACCTCGCTGCAACAGGTGAAGTCGAAGCCCTGATGAAAGGCAGCCTGCACACCGACGAACTGTTGGGACCTGTCATCGCAGCGCAATCACGACTGCGAACGGATCGGCGCATCAGCCATGTCTATGTCCTGGACGTTCCCACCTACCCCAAACCCCTCATCATCACCGACGCAGCTATCAACATCGCGCCGACTCTCGAACAGAAACGGGACATCTGCCAGAATGCAATCGATCTCCTGCATGTCCTCGGCATCACCAAACCACTGGTGGCCGTTCTTGCCGCGGTCGAGACCGTCAATCCGGCAATGCAGGCAACGCTCGACGCGGCGGCATTGACCGCGATGGCCGCGCGCGGCCAGATCACCGGCGCGGCTATCGACGGTCCGCTGGCGTTCGATAACGCCATCAGCTTCAATGCGGCACGCATCAAGGGAATTGTCTCTCCCGTGGCCGGACAAGCCGACATCCTTGTCGTTCCGGACCTCGAAGCCGGCAATATGCTGGCCAAGCAACTAATCTATCTTGCCGGCGCGGATGCGGCAGGTCTCGTGCTCGGCGCCCGCGTTCCGATCGTCCTGACAAGCCGCTCGGACTCGCAAAAGGTTCGGCTGGCGTCGGTGGCACTTGCCAAGCTCGCATCCAGACGCCGGAAGTCCGGGTTACCGACGCCATGAACGGCGACATTCTGCTGACTTTCAACCCGGGCTCCTCGACTATCAAGCTCGGCGAGTTTGCAATCAAGGCGAACAGACCGTGCCGCGTCGGAAGCGGGATGATCGATCTGCGCCACAAGCCCCTGACGCTTCACGTCACTGAAGCACTCGCGGCGAAAGACGTTGCGCTGAAAGCGACCGTGACGGATGATCTGCATGAGGTAATCGACGAAACGCTCCGTTGGCTGAAGAGCCATTTCGCGGTGAGCGCGCTTGCCGGCGTCGGGCATCGCGTCGCCCATGGTGGCGACCGGTTTGCCGGCCCCGAGGCGGTTTCCGACGATGTGCTCGATGCCGTCGAAACTCTGGTGCCCCTTGCGCCGCTGCATCAACCGCAGAGTATCCGGCTGATCCGTGCGATCCGCCATCTGCACCGGGGCCTGCCGCAAATCGCGTCATTCGATACGGCGTTCCACCGCAGCCAGAGCGACCTCGTGCGCCGCTTCGCTTTGCCGCGGGCGCTGTTCGATCAGGGCATCAAGCGCTACGGCTTCCATGGCCTTTCCTATCAATTCATCGTCGCGCAATTGCAGCGGATCGCGCCGGACATCGGACGTGGCCGCGTCGTCGTGGCGCATCTGGGCAGCGGCGCCAGCCTTTGTGGACTGGAGGCCGGCATCAGTCGGGACACCAGCATGGGTTTCTCGACGCTCGACGGCATTCCGATGGCGACGCGTTGCGGGGCGCTTGATCCCGGCGTCCTGATTCATCTCGCGAAGCAGCGCGGGCTATCGATCGATACGATCGAGGACATGCTCTATCATCGCTCGGGCATGCTTGGCGTCTCCGGCATCAGCGCGGACAGTCGCGACCTGATCGCGAGCGACACTCCGGAAGCCAGCGAGGCGGTGAACCTCTTCACCTTGCGCATCGCACGGGAGATCGCAGCCCTCGCCACGACGCTGGGCGGGCTCGATGGCATCGTCTTCACCGGAGGTATCGGCGAGCACCAGCCGCAAATCCGAAAAACGCGACCCGGATCGACGCGTCCGGAAGCAAGATTGCTGTCCTCGTCATTCCGACCGATGAAGAGCAAGTCATTGCGGACGAAGCCTGGTCAATTCTCGCAGCGAAGGAAACCATCCGATGACGCCTGTGGATCTGACGGGAAAACGCGGCCTCGTTGTCGGCATCGCCAACGAGAGCAGCATCGCTTATGGCTGCGCACGCGCATTCCGCGCCGCAGGAGCGGACCTTGCCGTGACCTACCTCAACGCCAAGGCCGAGCCTTATGTCCGGCCGCTCGCCGAAGCCCTCAACGCGTCCATCTTCGTTCCCTGTGACGTTCGTGCCGCCGGCGAACTGGAAGCTGTGTTCGAACGGATCACCAGGGAGTGGGGCCGGCTCGATTTTCTGCTCCACTCAATCGCCTTTGCACCGCGCGACGACCTTCACACCAGCCTGGTCAACTGCTCGGCGGAGGGCTTTGCCATGGCAATGGACGTCTCATGCCATTCCTTCATCCGCATGGCCAAGCTTACCGTACCCCTGATGGCAACGGGCGGCAGCCTGCAAACCGTGAGCTTCCATGGAGCGGATCGGGTCGTTGATCACTATAATCTGATGGGACCGGTGAAAGCGGCGCTGGAATCCACCGTTCGCACACTGGCCGCCGATCTCGCCCCCCACAACATCCGCGTGCATGCGCTGTCGACCGGCCCCGTCAAAACACGCGCTGCTTCCGGCATCGACCGGTTCGACGAACTGCTTGACCACGTGCGCGAGCGCATCCCTGCCCACCAGCTTGTAACGGTCGACCAGATCGGCGCCGTGGCCGCATTCCTTGCCAGCGAGGCTGGCGCGCCCCTGACAGGCTCCGTCACCTTCGCCGACCAAGGCTTTCACATCATTGCATGAGCGTGAATTCTGCGCAGGAACGTCATCGATAGCGGCCGGTACGGCTCATGCGGACACGCCGCATTATGACATGACGATGACGGATCGAAAGATCGTGAAGCGGTATGATGCAAATAGCCGTTCAGGTCGTTCAAGCTGCGTTCCTTTGATGCTGATCAAGACAGCGGCGCCTTCTCGCGCCTAGTTTGAAATCACCATCGTCCAAGCGGGAGCGTTATCTCATGATCGCCGTGGACCTGAGGCCCTCAACCCTCACCGACGCAAATTTAAGCGCGACGTTTGCGCTCTCCGAGACTTTCATGCGGTCGGCGTCGCCGCTCGAGACGATCAGCGTTCGAAATCTCGACTTCTATTACGACCGTCGAAGACAGGCACTGAAGAACGTCTCGATGCCAATTTATTCCGGACACACCACCGCGCTGATCGGACCGTCGGGCTGTGGCAAGTCGACGCTTCTTCGCATCTTCAACCGCACCTATAGCCTCTATCCGGGGCAGCGCGCGGAAGGAGAAGTGCTGTTCAACGGACGGAACATCCTGACGCAAAAGCACGATCTAAGCCAACTGAGAGCCCGAATTGGTATGGTGTTTCAGCAGCCTACGCCCTTTCCGATGACTATCTATGAAAATGTTGCGTTTGGAGTCCGCTTGCACAGACAGGTATCGCGAGCGGATCTCGATGTCGAAGTCGAAGTCGAATGTGCGCTTCGTCGCGCCGCGCTGTGGGACGAGGTAAAGGACAATCTCCGTCACAGTGGCGTCAGTCTTTCGGGCGGGCAGCAGCAACGCCTCAGCATCGCGCGTACCCTCGCGTTGCATCCGGAAGTCCTGCTCCTCGACGAGCCGTGCTCGGCCATTGACCCCGTATCCTCGGCAAAGATCGAGGATACGATTCTCGAACTCAAACGGGATCATGCAATCGTCATTGTCACTCACAATTTGCAGCAAGCCGCGCGGGTTTCTGACTATGCCGGCTTCATGTTTCTTGGCGAATTGATCGAGTTCGGCACCACCAAAGAGATCTTCAAGACGCCGCGCGACCCGCAGACCCAGCGTTTCATTGCCGGCCGCTTCGGCTAGAACCGAGTCGATCCATTGCCTGATTACGCGATCCTTTGACGATAAGGAGAGGCGTCGTGCTACTGGTGAATACTTGGCCTCTATCATGAACGTGTTCTCCAACCTGATCAAGGAAGGCGGCTCCATCGGAGCCGGGACCAGTGGCAAGCAACGATCCCCTCATTGCAGCAAGCCGACTTGACCCTCATGAAGCCTGTGCAAAGGCAGGTTCCGCGTTTGCAGGCCTATCCGACGTCGAGGCCGCCGCGCGTCTGAAGAAATTCGGACCCAATCTTGTCGCGCGTGAGCGCAAGGCCACTGTTCCTGAGGAACTCTGGAGCCGTGCGCGCAATCCATTGAACGCACTGCTGCTGACGCTGGCGTTCGTTTCATATTTTTTGGGCGACATCCGCGCGGCCGTTGTGATCGCCGGGATGGTCGTGCTGGCGATCACGACCGCCTTCATCCAGGAGCACCGGTCAAATGAGGCTGCAGCGCGGCTGCGCGCCATGGTTCATACCACCGCAAGCGCGGCCAAGCTGGCGGAGGGAGAAGGACTGGGATCAAACCTTCTCCGCGCAGGGGCGCTAGTTCCAGAACGAAGCGGGTTAGGCCCATTTGAAACCGAAGCGGTACACCGAAGCTCGTTGCCCGGCGGCACCAGAGTGTTCCGTCCGAGTACACGGCGTAGGCCGTACCATGGGACTTGTTGATAAACTAGTCGCGGCTATCTAGCGCCTTCTCCGCGTGCTCGATCGTGACGGTGACGGCGTGGCCATGCAAGCAAAAGCTGTCCCGGGTCGCCCGCCGCCGCCCTGTCCCATCAACCTGCTGCTTGCACCTTGCCATCTTTCCGTTGCGACAGCTCTTGCGTCTTCCGGATGGCCTCGGTAGCAACGCTCTTGAGCGCCGGGCGATCTATTTTTCCCATGTGATTGCGGGGAATGCGCTCCAGCTCGACGAATAGCTTGGGAATATACTGGTGGGTCAGCTTGGTCTGGAGGAACGTGTGTAGCTCCTGGCGGCAGGCATCACGGTCAATGTTGTCGTTCCAGACGATCGCCCCGACGATCCTGTCGATTCCCAGCGGCGTCTGAAGCGTGAAGGCGCCGGCATCCCGGACCGGCGGAAAATCGACGAGCGCCAGCTCGATCTTCTCGGGGCTGACCTTGTCACCGCCCAGATTTATAATGGACCCTTCGCGACCGGAAATGACCAGATAGCCGTCGGTCGTCATCACACCAAGATCTCCAGAAACGAACCCCTCCTCGGGAAAGGCTTCTACGCGATCAAGCGTACTGACGACGTATCCGTCGGCGGCGGAAGCACCCTTCGTTCGAACAAGTCCTTCGGTCCCGGGAGGAAGAACGGTGCCGTTTCGGTCCACGATCTCTACTTCGGCACCTCCGATGACGTAACCCGCAACGCCATTGCCTTTCTCGAGCAGTTCCGAGGTTGCAACCGCCACCGTAGCGTGCTCGGTCGATCCGTAGACGGAATGAAGTTCGTGGCACAATTGGGCGCGGGCTCGTTTTAGCAAGCGCCGATCCAGGACGCTTCCCAACGATACGATGAGGTCCAGCTTACCGAACTGGCCCGGCATCCTGTCGTAGAGCTCAACCAGATCGGAAAGTCCCTTCGGCGAGGCCACCATGGCTTGAATGCCATTGGCAAATAACGCTTTCAGCGTTTCGACGGGATCGCGGCCCTGCAGGAAGAGCACCCCGCCGCGCCAGAAGATGTTGAACAGGGTAGAGAAACCCGCGACGGTCGAGATACCGACATCGACGTAAATGCGGGAGCTGTCGGCAAAACGCTTCCCGTACACGAACTGTTGCCGCATCACGCGCGTAATGGCCTGCGCGTATGTGAGAGCCACTGCTTTTGGTTCACCCGTCGTCCCGGAGGTGAGAATGAGCCGGCAGTATTTGCTTTCGATACCGGCATTCGCTTTTGGCTCGTCCAACGAGGGGTCCTCCTCGGCAAGCCACCCCCTGCTTACGGTAATCACCCGCCGTTCGCCGAACTGCTCGGGAAACTCCGATAAGACGACGTCAATCCCCAGCGCGGAGGGCAACTGGTTGTGATGGGCGGATACGGTGACGGCGCCGATCGCGGAAAGCCCTAGGACGCATGCAACATGCAGCAGTTGGTCCTTGAAAGCCAACGCGACCACCTGTCCCCGTGCAATCCCTTGACGACGGGCCCTGCGCGAGACGTTCTCGATGAACTGGCCAAGTTGTCGGTACGATACCGGCGCGTTTCCGCCCGCCACGATGATCGCGGGCGCGGCCGGCTGAAACCTGCACTGGAACAGGATCTGATCGACGAGGTTCATGACGTCACTCAACAGGTTCGTATTCGCGCTTTCGATCAGTGCCAGGAGGGCGCGATGATGCCCTGCAGCGCCGGATCGTTGGAAGCTTGAATTACATTAGCAGTTTCAAATCCCGGCCTCAGACTCGAATGGGTCGCCATCGCCTGAACAAGCTGCGCGAGGCTGCTGTCCAACGTGGAACCGCCTTGATAGGCAAGCGACACATCCCCCGCAATTCCCTTGGAACCGTCGGCCCTTGTAAAGTTGGCAATCCCCTGGATGGCCGAGCCGTCCTTAAAGCTGGTAGACGTGCCGGCCGGCTCGAGACCGATCGAGACGATTCCCATTTCGGCCAGCGTTCGCACCTCCCCCGCCTGGGAGATGCCATCGCCGTTTCCATCCCGCCATATACGGAAATCCCCCCAGCGGTCGTCACCCGAATCGAGTAGCCCGTTGTGGTTGGTATCGAAGACCTGACGAAGCGCCGCCATATCCGATGACGCCTCGGGGGCCCATTGGGTAAAGACAATCTCCGAGGTCTGGTCGATCACCCCATCTGGCGCGGATTCGCCGTCGGCTGCAAGATCGATCGCCAACAGGCCGTCATTGCCGCCCGCCCATGCCGTGCGTTCTCGCCCAGCCACGCCGTCCATGTCGAACTGTGCCGTCGAGAGATCCAGTTCAGTTACTTCGACGCCGTTGCCGTCAAGATCGAGAATAACCGGCGGCGCCGTGAAAATTGTGATCCCAAACATTCCATTGGCAAATCGGAAATTCTCGACGCCGGTAATGGTGTCAACGCCGTCAGGTGAGCCACTGCGCAGATCCGTTACCAGGAACGTCTGGGTCGCTGAATTGTAGCTGATCGTGTAGTCGGCCAGATTGCCGGAGAACACCGCACTATCGGCACCGGCGCCGCCATTCAGCGTATCGTTCCCAGAGCCACCAATGAGGATGTCATTGCCGGCACCGCCAGTGATGGCGTCATTGCCCGCCCCGCCGGAGAGCAGACTATTTGCGGAAGTCCCCGTAATAGTATCGTTGGCGCCTGTACCGGACTGGAACGCGGTCAGGGAGCTGATATTCAAGGTCGTCCCATCGGCGAATTTGAGCGTCTCGACTCGGTTGAGCGGATCAGTCCAGTTCTGCAGCGTTACCTTGTCCGTCAGTTGAGCCAGCGTCGCATTCGGATTGGCCGGATCCTTCACGCCGATGATCAGATCGCTACCGGAGAGGCTTATCAGCAGATCCGACGCGCTGACCCCGGTGCCGAACGACAGGACATCCGCCCCGCCGTCGTTGCGGGTCTCAACCGTGTTGGTCACGTAGTGCGAGGTATCGACCCACACAGTCGCGTAGTGCGATGTGTCAACCCAGTAGGCCCAACTGCTATAGCCGTCGCTAGCGGTTTCATAATGTCCTTCGGATACATATACCTGCGTCGAATAGCCCGAGGTCACCCATGTCGTGGTCGTGGTCGTGGTGCGGTAGTCGTCATATACCGTGTCTGCCCCGTCGCCGCGGACAAACACATAGGTGTCATTACCGCCACCGCCTTTGAGCAGATCCGACCCCGTGCCACCACTAAGAGTGTCGTCGCCCAGACCGGTATCGAGCGTATCGCTGCCGGCTAGGCCTTGCATTGCATCAGCCCCTGCCGTCCCGGTCAGCGTATCGTTGCCCGCGGTGCCCAGCATCGATACCTGCACCGGCACCACATTGCCATTGGACAGCACGAATGAACCGATCTGATAGCCCGCTCCAAGGAACCAGTTCGTGATGGTCAGCGTATCGGTTGAACCGGCGATCAGGATCTGGAGATCGTTGCCCACCTTCACAAACGTCAGATCGACCGCCGCGATGCCCGCCCCGAACAATACCCGGTCGGTACCGCCATCGCTGTTGTCAATGACGTCGCTGCCGGAGCCCAGCCCGAACAGGTAGGTGTCGTCCCCAGTGCCGCCACGCAGCGCGTCGTTCCCCGCTCCGCCATCGAGCGTGTCGTTACCGGCGCCGCCTCTCAGCGTATCGTTACCGATACCACCGAGCAAGCTGTCGGCTCCTGAACCGGCATCGAGTGTGTCGTTGCCGGAGCCTCCGTTCAGCGTATCGGCGAACGCGCCCGTAGTCAGGATGTCGTTACCCAGTCCGCCGTTCAGCGTCGCGGCGCTCTCGATCCACGTGATGGTATCGTCGCCCTCCGTCCCTATCTTTGCGATAATCGCTGCCAGATTCAGCGTGGTACCGTCCGCAAACCTGAATGTTTCGACCCGGTTTAGCGGATCCATCCAGTTCTGCAGCGTAATCTTGTCCGTCAACTGCGCGAATGTCGCATTGGGGTTGGCCGGATCCCTCACGCCGATAATCAGATCGTTGCCGGAAATCTGAATCGAGATGTCCGAGGCGCTCACGCCGCTGCCGAATGACAGCACGTCTGCACCGCCGTCATTACGGGTTTCGTTGCTGACGTAATGCGACGTGTCGACCCAAACAGTTTCGTAATGCGACGTGTCGACCCAGTAGGGGTAAGAGTTACCATATCCGTCAGAGGAGTATTCGTAATGGCCTTCGGTTACATATACCTGCGTCGAATAACCTGACGTCACCCATGTCGTGGTCGTGGTGCGATAGTCGTCATACACGGTATCCGCCCCGTCGCCGCGGGCGAACACATAGCTGTCATTGCCTCCGCCGCCTTTGAGCAGATCCGACCCGGTGCCACCATTGAGAATGTCATCGCCCAGACCAGCGTCAAGCGTATCGTTGCCGGCGAGCCCCTGCATCGCATCAGCTGCGGTGGTCCCGGTCAGCGCATCGTTGCCCGCGGTACCCCGTACCGACACCTGCGCCGGCACCACGCTGCCGTTGGAAAGCACAAACGAACCAACTTGATAGCCCGCGCCAAGGAACCAGCTCATGATGGTCAGCGTATCGGATGAGCCGGCGATCTGTACCTGCAGATCGTTGCCCACCTTCACGAAGCTCAAATCGGCCGCCGCAATGCCTGCCTTGAACAATACCCGATCGACACCGCCATCGCTGTTGTCGATGACGTCGTTCCCGGCGCCCAGCCCGAACAAGTAAGTATCGTCCCCGGTACCGCCGCGCAGCGTATCGTTGCCCGCCTCGCCATCGAGCGTGTCATTGCCCGCGCCGCCCTTGAGCGTGTCGTTGCCGGCGCCGCCGCGTAGCGTATCGTTACCACCATTGCCATCGAGAACGTTGTCGCGACCGTCGCCCTCCAGCGTGTCGTCATAGGCCGAGCCGATCAGGTTTTCGATGTTGGCGAGGGTATCGCCCTGAGCATCGCCGCCGGTCCCCGTCGCCAACGCCAGGCTGACGGACACCGCCGCTGCCGAGGCAGCATAGGTTGCGGTGTCGGAGCCTGCACCGCCATCGAGAGCATCCGCTCCGCCAAGTCCGGCCAGGACGTTGTCGGCGCTGTTGCCAAGGATGATGTTACTGGCCGCATTGCCGGTGCCGTTGATCGCGGAACCACCGGTCAACGTCAGTCTCTCGACGTTGACCGCCATCGCATAGCTGACCGATGATTGAATTGTATCGGTGCCCTCGCCCGCGTTCTCGGTCACCACATCGCCGGCGTTGTCGACGATGTAGGTATCGTCCCCAAGGCCGCCCGTCAGCGCGTCGGCCCCCGCACCACCGTCGAGCACGTCATTGCCGGCTCCGCCATTCAAGACGTCGTTTCCAGCGCCGCCCGTGATGGCGTTGTCCAGCGCGTTGCCGTTCAACGTCTGCCCGGTCGCCAGCCCGCCCACGAGATTCTCGACATTCGCTACCAGCGTGTAGGATGCCATCATGCTTACCACGGTGTCGACGCCCTCGCCGGCACTCTCCGTCACCACGTCGCCGGCGACGTCGACGACATAGACGTCGTTTCCAAGCCCGCCGATCAGCGTATCGGCTCCTGCGCCGCCGTTGAGCGTGTCATTACCGGCCCCGCCGCGAAGCGTGTCGGCAAAACCTCCCGATGTGATCACGTCGTTGCCGGCACCGCCGTCGATCGTGGCCACGGTCTCCACCCAGGTGATGGTATCCGCGCCGTCGGTACCGAAGCGCGTGGCAATTCCTGTCACATCGAGCGTTGTGCCGTCGGCGAAGCTGAACTTCTCGATGCGATCGCGCGAATCCATCCAGTTCGTTAGCGTGATCTTGTCTGTCAGCTGCGCGAATGCCGCATTTGGATTGGCCGCATCCTTTACGCCAACGACCAGATCGTTGCCGGAAACCAGAATCGATATGTCGGCGGCCGTGATGCCGAAGCCGAATACAAGCGCATCCGCGCCGCCATTAGCATGGACTTCGTAGGTCGAGTACTGGGTCTCGTAATGAGACAAGTCGACATAGTACTGGCCGCTGTATCCGTCCGACGCCCAGTAACCCGTCTCAATCCAGACCTCATACGAATCGGTCTGCATGTAGCGGTATTCGTCGAGTATGGTGTCGGCGCCATCGCCGCGGGCGAACGCGTAGCTGTCGTTGCCGGCGCCACCTTTCAGATAGTCCGTTCCGCCGTCGCCCGACAACTGGTCGTCACCCTTCCCACTGACGATCGTGTCATTGCCGGCACCGCCGCGCAGGATGTCGTTATTATTTCCGCCGTTGATCTGGTCGTTGCCCGCGCCACCGTCAGCGTAACTCCAGCCACCGCTGCTGCCATCAATCACGTCGTTGAGCGCGCTGCCGACGATGATATCACCGCCGCTTCCGTTGCCGACATAATGAACGGGCGCACTATTGTCGGCCAACCAGATATTGTTGCCGGCGCCGCCGCTGACCTGCCAAACCCCGGAAGTCAACGTCGCCGACGCGGGACCGTGGAAGCCGGCAACCGCCAACCCATCGGCAAACACGAAATTCATCGTCGTGCCGGTGGCATCCTGGACCTGGCTGGTCTGGGGTGCGTAGACCGACAACGAAGCTGGAATTTCTCGCCCGGCCGCGACGTGGATCGCGATCGTGATGCTGCCATTGTTGGCGCGTTGCACGGATACGCTCGAGGCATCGAACACCAGACCGGCGTGCTTCACCGATTCCAGGAAACCGACGAGACCGCCAAGAAAATCGCTGGCGATGTAATCCTTGAGATGCAGATCGTTGATCCGCGCAAACGTCGCGGCCCAACCGACGGCGAACGCCGAGTTGGGATTTGCCGCGATCAGCGCATTGATCAGTTCACGGTTGTTGAGGTAACGCTCGTAATCCTGGGCGACCTGCAGATCGCCGGCCAACGTCAGCATGTCGGTATATTGCGAATGCTGGTGCGCACGCTTCAGCAGCAGATCGCCGCCGATGACCTCGGTGTTGTGCAGCAAATAGATCGAGGTTGCCTTCACCGCCTCTTCTGCTGTCGCATAATGGGGCGCTGCATAATACGAGACGCTCGGATACCAGGCGACATAGGGCAACGCCATGTAGTCGGTCTGGTAGCCGAGAATGTAGCTCGAACTCTGACCGATCCCGACGCCATTGACGAAAGCCAGATAGGCATTAACGGTGTTGCTGACCGCAGCACCCATCTGGTGAGAGATATTCGGATCTCCACCCTCGCGTTGCCATTGAATGGCGGTGCCATAAGCACCGGAAGAATTCACCGCGACGTAATCGACGGCCGTCGGGTGCTGCTCGCCCCCTCCGAACAGATCGCCAAGCCAGGTTCCGAGAAGCGTTCCGAGGAACGCCCCGATACCCGGCAACACAAAGTTCAGAACGAGACCGAGTCCCGAGCCGACCAGCGTGCCGACGAGGCTGCCGATCGCGCCCAAAATCTGGCCGCCGATCACGCCTTGCTGAGTCTCCGCATGGAGAAGCTGGTTGGCCAGAATGCCTCCGATCGCACCGCCGATCGAAGTCGCCGTGTTCTGGAACACCGCCCCCCACTGGATCCCGTTGAGTACGCCCACACCATTCAGCACAACCTGGTTGAGCACGCTACCAGCGAAGGCGCCGACGCTCGCGTTGAACAATTGCGCGCCGTACCCGCTGAGACCCAGAGCGGTTCCGAGTTCGGCGGTGAGGTAGGAAGCAACCGTGCCTGCCGCGGCACCCGCCAAATTGATACCGAACTGGGCAAAAGTGGCGTCGATCCCAACACTGCTGAGATCTTTATAGAGATTGCCAGTCAACGTGTCAGAGAGCGTCTTGCCGATCGCGGCGCCTACCGTCGCCGTGGCGACTTGCACGAACTGGTTATCGCCCGCGAGCGCCCGCCCGATCGCCGACCCAAGGAATTGGCCAAGACTTTGACCGGCGCCTCCGGGATTCTTGGCGAGGCTGGTGACCAACGAGGTGAAAAGGCCCGCCATGGACGATTTGGCCAAGCCCCCCTCGATCGATTGACCGGCATTGGATCCAAAGCTCGAGCTGACGGCATCGGAGGTGGCGGTCTGCTGGGTCCCATATTTGTCACGGTAGACGACGGCGGTCTCAACGCCATTGACATAGGAACGAGTCAGGCTGCTGCCATTTGAAGCCGTAAAGGTCTCGCTCGTGAGAACGCCGTTCGCATCGTAAGTGCGCTGGCCGGAACTACCGCCGGAATCCATCGCGATGACCCGACGGCTACCGTCGATATTGGTGGTATCGGTCTCGATCAGATCGTAGGTGCCGGAATTCTTGGTGTCGGTCAGGATCACCTTGACCCGGCCGTCGGCGCTGGTGGTGATGGTCTGGCGATCCTTCACCGTTCCATTGGCGTTGAAATCGGTCGCATCGGTGGCCGTGGTGCCGTCGACATTGGTCCGCGTGCTTTCGCTGCGGTCGATGACGCCATCGGCGTTGGAGTCGATCTGCGCGATCTTGGTGCGGCCGTCGGCGGTCACCGAGGTCGTGGTCTCTCCGATCTTTGTGCCGCTGGCATTGAAATTCCTCGCGACGGTTACTGAACTCCCGTCAGCAGCGAAGGTCGTCAGTTCGGTAAGATCGAAGAAGCCGGCGCCGGTGGTGTCCTTCTGCAAGGTCCGGGTGCGGCCGTCGGCGCTCGTCGTCAGGATGCCCTTTTGGTGCAGCGATCCGTTGCTGTTGGTGTCGATAATGGTTTCGGTGCGGCTGCCGTCGAGATTGACGACGGTGACGTCGCTCCGGGTCCGGTCGACGGTACCGTCGCCGGTGAGATCCTGTTGCGTGGTTCTGGTCAAACCGTCGGTGCTGGTGGTCAGGATGGTGCGGCCGCTGACGAGGCCGGAAACGAAATTCGTCACGGTTTCGACGCTGCTGCCGTCGACGTTCCGCTGGATCACGTCGGTCTGATCCGTGATGCCATCGCCGTTGTTGTCACGCGTCGTCGTCACCTTCATCCCGTCGGCGCTCGTGACGGTGACGGCCCGGTCCTTGATCGTACCGTTGGCGTTGAGATCGGTCAGCGTCTCCGTGGTGCTGCCGTCGGCGTTCTTCTGCCGGACGGTGGTCTGCGTCTGGTTCAGCAACTGGTTGGCCGGAATCGAGGACTGCTTGGTCTGCGTCAGTCCATCGGCGCTGGTGGTGACGATGGCCTCGGAGATCAGTGCGCCGCTGGCATTCAGTGCCCTCACCGTCTCGGCGCGGCTGCCGTCCGCGTTGATGACCGTGACATCGGTCGCGGTCTGGTCGAAACTTCCGCTGCCCGTGGTGTCCCACTTCTTGGTGATCGACAATCCGTCGGCGCTGGTGGTCGTGGCAAAGCGCGAGATCAGGGCGCCGTTGGCGCCGGTATAGGTTACGGTTTCGGTCGTGCTGCCGTCGGCATTGAGGACCTTGACGTCGGTCCGGGTTTTGCCAAATGCGCCACTGCCCGAGAGATCATACTGAGTGGTCGTCGAAAGCCCGTCCGCGCTCGTGGTCATGACGGCCCGGTCAACGGTTGTCCCTGACACCTGGTTGGTGACGGTCTCGACGCGGCTGCCGTTGGCGTTGAGAACCGTGACGTCGGTCCGCGTCGTCTCAAACGCGCCGTCGCCATTGCCGTCGCGCTGCGTCGTCACCGAGAGGCCGCTGGCGCTGGTCGTGGTCACCGTGCGATCCCGCAGCGTGCCGTTGGCGTTGAAATCCGATCGCGTGACGACGACACTGCCGTCGGCGTTGGTCTGCGACAGCACCGTGCTGGTGACGCCGCCCAGAATGCGCTCCACCGTGATGGTGTTGCCGTCAGCGCTGGTGGTCGTGGTGACCTTTGACTTCAGCGAGCCGTCGGCATTGAGGTCGGTGACGGTTTCGGCGCGGCTGCCATCGGCGTTGAGCGCGACGACCGTGGTTTCAGTGAGGTCGAATGCGCCGTCGCCGGCATTGTCCCACTGCGTGGTCTTCGAAAGACCGTCGGCGCTGGTGGTGACGACGGTTCGGTCCGTCACGGCTCCGCTGCCGTTGAGGCCGGTGACGGTCCTGGTCCGGCTGCCATTGGCGTTCAGCACCGTGACATCGGTCCGGGTCTGATCAGTCACGCCGTCGCCGTTGTTGTCGCGCTGCGTCGTCGTCGCAAGGCCGCTGGCACTGGTGGTGATCACCACCCGATCCTTGGTCGAGCCGTTGGCGTTGAGATCCGTAACGGTGTCGACGGTGTTGCCGGTGGCATCCAGCGCCACCGTCCTGGTCTGGTCCGTGATCCCGTCGCCGTTGATATCGCGGCTGGTCGAGACGCTGGTCCCGCTCGAATTGGCGGTGGTAACTGTGCGGCCGAGCAAGGCGCCGTTGCCGGCGCGGTCGGTCACGGTCTCGGTGCGGCTGCCATCGGCATTGAGCACCGTGATGTCGCTGTGAACCGCGTCAAAGCTGCCGTCGCCGTTGATATCGCGCTGCGCGGTGACCGAGAGCCCGTTGGCGCTGGTCGTGGTGACAGTCCGGTCGATGGTTGCGCCGTTGAGGGCGAGGTCCATAATCGTGTCGATGCGACCGCCATCGGCGTTGAGAACGGTGATGTCGGTCCGGGTCCGATCGAAGTCGCCGTCGCCATCGACGTCGGCCTGCGTGGTGACGGAAAGCCCGTTGGCGCTGACCGAGGTGACGACGCGGTTGAGCAGGCCTCCGATGCCGCTGAGATCGCTGATCGTGTCGGTGCGGCTGCCGTCGGCGTTAAGCACGGTAATGTCGGTGCGGCTGCCGTCGAAGACGCCATCGCCGTTGACATCGGTCTGCGTGGTGACCGAAAGCCCGTTGGCGCTGACGGTGCTGACGGTCCGATCCCTTAGCGAACCGTTGGCATTGAGGTCGGCCACGTCAGTTACCGTCACGCCGGCGGCGCTTACGGATTGAGCCCTGGTCTGGTCGATATGGCCGTCGCCATTGACATCAACCGTGCTCGACACCGTCAGCCGGTCGGCGCTGGTGCTCACGACCGTACGGTCGCGCAACGAGCCATCGGCGTTGCGATCGGTTGCCGTTTCGGTGCGGCTGCCATCAGCGTTGACGACGATGACATCGGTGCGCGTCGTCTCAAAAGTCCCGTTGCCGTCAGAATCGAGTTGCGTCGTGACCGACAGCCCGTCGGCGCTGGTGACGGTCACCGAACGTCCCAGCAAGGCGCCGTTGGCGCTGGTGTCGGTCACGGTCTCGGTACGGCTGCCGTTGGTGTTGACGACGATGATGTCGGAATGGGTGCGATCGAAGGTTCCGGAACCGGTCAGGTCCTGCTGGATGGTCGTCGCCAGACCATTGGCGCTGACGCTCGTGACCGTCCGGCCGCGCAGCGAGCCGTTGGCGTTGAAATCGCTGACGGTGTCAACGCTCGATCCGTCGGCCGCGACGACGATGGTCTCGGTGCGATCGACGATGCCGTCCCCGTTACTATCCACCTGAATGGTGCGCGAACGGCCGTCGGCACCGCGCACGGAGATCACCTGGTCGCGCAGCGAGCCATCGGCGTTGCGATCGGTGACGGTCTGGGTCTTGCTGCCGTTGGCGTTGCTGACGGTGACGTCCGATGTCACGAGGTCGAAGGTGCCGTTGCCGTCGAGATCGCGGCTCACGGTCCTGGAAAGTCCGTTGGCGGAGAGCGCGGTGACCGTCTTGCCGATCAGCACCGAGCCGTCGCCGTTACGATCGGTCTGCGTCGTCACCGAGCTGCCGTCCGCGGCGACCACGATCGACGATGCCGTGACCCGATCGATCGAGCCGTTGCCATCGAGATCGCTCTGCGTGGTCTTGGTGCGGCCGTCGGCGCTCGTCACGGAGATGGACTTGTCGCGCAGCGATCCGTTCTGGGTGAGATCCTGGATCGTTTCGGTGCGGGTGCCGTCGGCGGCGACCACGGTGACGCTGCTTTGCGTCTGGTCGAACACGCCGGCGCCGGTGGAATCCACCTGCAGCAGCTTGGTCAGTCCATCCTGGCTGGTCGTGGACACCGTGCGCGCCTTCACCGAGCCGTCGGCGTGGAGATCGGTGACCGTGATGGTCTTGCTGCCGTTGGCGTTGGTGACGCGCAACTCGGTCTGGTCAGTCTGGCCGTTGCCGTCGATGTCGCGCGCGATCGCCACCGTCTGGCCGTTGAGGCTGGTGGTCGTAACGGTGCGGTCGCGCAGCGCGCCGGATACGTCGAAATTGCTGATCGTCTTGGTGCGGCTGCCATCGGCATTGACCACCGACACACTCGCCTGGGTTTGATCGAAGATACCATTCCCGCTATGGTCGAACTTCACGACACGCGAAAGGCCGTCGGCACTGGTGGTGCTGACGGTTTCGCCGGCAAGGCTGCCATCGGGATTGATCGCCCTGACATCGATGGTGGTCGAACCATCGGCATTGTGAGTAACGGTCTGCTGGGTAGCATAGCCGCTGGCCTCGTAGGCCAGCGACACGTCGGCGACCGTCCCGGTCGAACCGTCGGCCCGCGTGAACGTGGTCTGACCGGCGATGACCGAACCATCCGCCAGAACGGTCCGGTTGTTGTCGGTGGTGAGGTTGATCGAAACGATGCCAAGCTCGGCCAGCGTCCGCAGCGTAGTGGTGCCGTCGGCATTGGTGACCATCACCTTGAAGGCGGCGAAGTTGGTATCGCCGGCATCGAGCTGGCCGTTGTGATTGGTGTCGAACACGTCCCGCAGCGCCTGCATGTCCGAGGTCGCGGTCGGGTCCCATTCGGTGAACTGAATCTCTTTCGGTGAATCAACGCTGCCGTTGCCGTTGACGTCGAACACCAGCACGCCATTGCCGGCGCCCGCCCACGCCGTGCGGTTCTGATACCCGCTGCCGGTCATGTCGACGTATTGTCCGGAGGAGCCTAGCTCGGTGATGTTGATGCCCGCACCGGTGAGGTCGAGCACGATCGGATTGCCGAGGTAGTTGAAGTCGTCATAACTGAAGCCAGGATTGAAACTGTAGTCGTTGGACGGCGGAATGTATGGACCGTGCCAGGACGTCGTGGCCGTCTGGTTCAGGCCGCTGAAGTCGAGCGAGCCAACGTTGTTGTTGCCATAATAGGTCGGCCAGTCTGCGCTTGTGTTAGAGAGGCCGTTGGGTGATCCAAAAGCGATCTGGCCGCTCTGGGTGTTGAGAAGCATTCCGTTAAGGAAGCTAAAGCCCGACATAACGCCGTTGGCTGCCAGCGGATCTGTGGGTACATTCCAGCGTTCACTGAAATCAAGGTCAGGCGTGATCAGGCTACCTGTTGCCCTTGAAAACGTCGTTGGCAAGAAAACGCCGAGCATCCCCGGGTCCAGCAAGTTTACATTGGCGGCACTTTGATTGACGCTTGCTAGATTGAAAGGGCTGTAGAGGTTATAGCCGTTGGACAGCGCCACCGGGGTCTGACTAAAAGTGTACTCCAGTTGATCCCACTGGGGCATGAATTCGTTGTACGCCCGGGCATATCCGTCCCGGATAGCTGTCTCGCCGCGCTGAGGATTCCCATAAATACCTGTGTGATCTATACGACCGAGTCCAAGCCCAAGGGGATCATCCTTAAAATTGCTACTAAACCATTCATTGACCCATCCAGCATGCCACAGTGCGCTATCTAGACTTAGGCCCAAGGTAGCTGCACTTACTCCATAATTGAATCCGCCAAGGTCCGTAAACGCCTTAACGAAATCATAACCGTAATCACCACTAACATAATTGTGCTGCAGATCCCCTGGACCGTAGTTCGGTGCGTTGTATGCGTAAAGCACCGAGCCGGGGCTCATTACTTGAGCTAACCCTTTTACGGTGCTCATCGTATCGAAGACGCTGTAGTCCAATGGTGCCAGATAATATCCGGCAGGATTTTGTTGAGCTAGCGGCTGACCTGTCGCGTCGTAGATTTGGAATGCTGCCGATTGAAAGTTAGCAGTCGTCAAATTGTTTTCATTCACGAACACGTCATCCGGCTTAACACCGAATGACACTTGAGAATTAAAGAATGTCCAGTTGGGATTAACAATGTTGGCGCCGGTCGGATCAGTTGCGAACTGCGCCGCTGCAAAGCCACTCGGCTTGTTGTTACTACCGTACGTGACGACGTAGAATATACGAGGGTCAGCCATTTCTCTCTTCCCCGGACATTTCTTTGTTCAGTTATCTTGCTGTGGTGAAAAGCTCACCGAAGGAGCCTCTTCGGTTCTGCGAAACGAATTCTTCCATCGGCAGGACTTCGACACCTCTTACGAGCGCGAAAAACTCACGGGGGTCACCCGAGGTGACGAAAAGGCCGTGTGGGGTTATGCTCAGCCAATTGTCGTTTTTTACAATTGTTGTGATCAACAACTGGCCGGTCTCTGCATCCCAGAGCCGCGCTGTTCCGTCGTATCCGACCGATGCAAGGCGCTTGCCATCCGGACTAAAGGAAGCGCCACCAACCCAACCTTGATGACCGCGGAAGTCATGAACAGGGGCGCCGCTTTCTGCGTTCCGCAACCTGAGTACTTTTTCAAAGCCGCCTGATAAGAGAGACCGCCCGTCGGGACTGAAAGCGACTATCCTCACATTCCCTTGGTCTCGATCGAGCTTGCGAAGAACTGTACCATTCCGTGAATCCCATAGCGTGACGAAATGATTGTCATCACCGGAAGCAATCCTCTCTCCAGAACGCGAAAAGTCGGCCGCATGGACTCCTCCTCCAATAGGATTGATCGTTATTAGATTCTCGCCATTTCCGGCGTTCCAAATTGCGATGTTGCCTCCACCGGTCACGACACGTCGTCCGTCCAGCGAAAAGGCCGCAACATCCGCTCCGTTGAATGTTCTTGTAACGGCGCCGGTGGCCACATCCAACGCTTGAGCAGTCGTTCCGGTCGCGCCAAGAATCGTCTTGCTATCGGGGCTAAACTGCACAGACGTAACGCTACCGTATCCCCCACCAAAGCCCGAAAGTTCGACCAGTCGGGCTAACTCGCCCTTAGCAACCTCCCAGAGGCCAATCTTTCGGTCTGCCCTACCTGCTGCGATCGTGCCTCCATCAGCCGACAAGGCGACGGAATGTATCGCACTTTCACTTCGCAGAGATTTCACGAGCGTAGCATCGTTCCAAATTTGAAGCCCTGCATCGTCGCCGGTGATGATACGATGACCATCTCGCGCGAACGCGACCGCTCTGATCGGCTTCTGCCTTGGCAGAAACGAACGCATCATGTTGCCGTCTTCGACATTCCACAGACTGATCGCAAGCTTGCTATCGATCGCGCCGATTACTCTGCCATCAGGTGAAAATCTGACCATGCGCGAAGCCGGAAAACTCCTGATCACTGCTCCGGTGTCCAAGCTGCGCAGTTCAGTGCCACCATTTGGCGCATTAGTGATAATTAGGCGCCAATCCGGCGAGAGGCCCGTGGCAGTAAAGCGTTTTATTAGCCCTCCTGTTACAATATCCCAGATAGCGCATTTCAAATCGACGCCTTGTGCAAACAGATACCGCCCGTCGGGAGAAATCTTAAGGGCATCTCTTATGAACGCATGCCGCTCCGTCGAAATCTTTCTAGAATCAGCGATTGGAAGCTCACGAACAATAGCGCCAGACCGTGCATCCCATTGCAGGATGGCAGCGTCCTGCAAGCCAATCCGCGATGCGGAGAATATGAACTGCCCATCGGGAGAAAAAACGACGGAGCCAACTGCTTCGCGATGACCTTCGAGCGAGTGCAGAAGTTTTCCAGTTTTTGAGTTCCACAATCTAACCCTATGGTCCCGATACCCCGCAACGAGATATTCTCCATCAGGAGAGAACGCGACTGCTTGCGCATGGTTGGCTAAATCATATCGGGAAGAATCGCCTATCGTGCGGGTCAGTAGACCAGTTCTTACGTTCCATAGGCGAAGCCCATACGCTCCCGCCGCCAGGACGTAATCGCCGTGAGGCGAGAACACCACTTCGTCAATGCTTGAAGGCTCCGATCCCTCGAAGTCCCGCAGTAGGCGGCCAGAACCAACGTCCCATAATTTCAAGGCTTGGTCTCCGCCAGCAGAGAGAATGAATCTCTGATCTGGAGAGAACACGAAGAATAAGCCGTCAGACGCATGCCCGAGTTGCAGAACGATCTCTGCCCCGGCGGGCAACGTGTAGGCCGGCGCCCCTTGCGCGGTTGATGTATCGGC